>Ga0364881_10686_pt1 | contig 14971 bp, 12 predicted proteins | sample ExccelJu500001D4_5_FD_206923 | JGI IMG/M metagenome (GOLD analysis project Ga0364881, IMG submission 206923) | Enriched cells from Trout Bog Lake Hypolimnion, Wisconsin, USA - BchlTB.July30.5000.01.D4 | ecosystem: Environmental > Aquatic > Freshwater > Lake > Hypolimnion/Profundal zone | place...
GGGAGTGCCGCGCCGCGTTGGGACTGGCCGCCAACCGGACCACGATTCTGGTGGTGGGCGGCAGCCAGGGTGCGAGCGGCCTGAATGCGATGATCTTGTCCGCCCTGCCCTTGCTGGCGGATCGGGACTGGCAATGGCTGCATCTGACCGGCCGGCAGGAAGTGGAAAAAGTGCATGCCGCCTACGCGCGGCTCGGGCTTCCGGCGGTGGTGAAACCATTCCTGTCCGAAATGGACTTGGCGCTGGGGGCGGCCACTGCCTGCGTCAGCCGTGCGGGTGCGTCGTCCTTGGCGGAAATCGCCGCGATGCGATTGCCCTCGCTGCTGGTGCCGTATCCGGCCGCAGCGGATAATCATCAATTTTCCAATGCCTCGGCATTTGCAACGACCGACGCCGCCAGATTGCTGGAACAGAAGCATTCCACTCCCCAAAAAGCCGCCGGACTGTTGCGCGAACTGGTGGAAGACGCGGTCTTGCGCGCGGCCATCCAGTCCCGCCTGGCTGCCCAATGGCATGTGCCCAAGGCGGCGGAGAACATTGCCGAAAGCATTCTCGGCGCGATTTCCGGCGGCGTGGAGCAGCGGCATTTTGCGCCGGCCTCGCCGGGACGGAAAGATCCCAGCCAGCGCGAAAACAGGGGTGGGGACGGCCCGTCCCCACGGGCTCAGCTTTCCTCAGTCCATCGCGGTGACGAGCCGTCCCCGCCCCGATTTTCGAATTCGCCCGTCTTACCAGGGGTGAAGCAGGGGCCAGCCAATTTGAAAGTGAAAGCGGCTGCCAGATGACTGCTGCATCTTTTTCCCTGGCTGATGAACTGGTCGGGCGCGTTTCGTCCGCGACGGTCGTTCGCCGCGACGAGCCGATGGCCCGGCACACCACCCTGCGGGTCGGTGGCCCGGCGGACGTCTATGTGGAACCGGCCGGCGAACCGGACCTGGCCGCGCTGCTGAAGCTCTGTGGCGAACATGGCGTCCCGTTCTTCATCCTGGGCCGAGGCTCGAATCTGCTCGTCCGGGACCGGGGGGTTCGCGGCGTGGTGATCTGCCTGGCGCAACCGGAGTTCAGCCGGATCGAGGTGGATGGCGGGCGGCTGCTTTGCGGCGCGGGCGCGCGGTTGAAGAACGTGGCGATCGAAGCGCGGCGGCACGGTTTGAGCGGACTGGAATTCCTGGAAGGCATCCCCGGCTCCGTGGGCGGCGCACTGCGGATGAACGCCGGGGCGATGGGCAGCGCCACGTTTGATGCCGTGGAGACTGTGCGGGCGATGGATTTTGCGGGCGCCATCCACGAGTTGCTGCCGCGCAACCTGGCAGTGGCCTATCGCGGTTGCGCAACCCTGAAAACTCTGGTTGCGCTGGGAGCGGGGTTGTGCGGCCGGCCCGATTCAGTGGAGTCCATCGCCCAGCGCATGAGCGCGTACAGCCAGAAACGCTGGAGTTCGCAGCCTGCCGCGCCGAGCGCCGGCTGCATGTTCAAGAATCCGCCCGCGATACCGGCGGGGCGGCTGATTGACGAACTTGGCCTGAAAGGCGCGCGGGTCGGCGGCGCGCGCGTTTCGCAAGAGCATGGCAATTTTCTGGTGAATGACGGTGACGCCACGGCGGCGGACGTTTTGGAACTGATCGCTAAGTTGCAGGCCCGGGCCCGGGCCGAACGCGGCATTGAGCTGCATACGGAAGTGGAGATCATTGGTGAATAGGAATTGACAATCGAAATGGTTGCGTTATGGTTGCGCCATGATCACCATCACCATCAAAGGGCTGTCGAAAGAGGCGCATCAGGCGCTGAAGAAACGGGCGGCCACACATGGTCGCAGTCTGAACACGGAAGCCATTGCGGTGCTGGAATCCAGCGTCCGGAGCACCCCCGCCGATTCCAGCGCGGTCATCCAGCGGGCGCGGCAGTTTCGCAACTCGTTGAAGTTCCGGGTGACGCCGGTGGACTTGAAGCGGTTCAAGGAAACCGGCCGCGCATGATTGTCGTGGACAACAGCGTGCTGGTTTATTTCTGGCTGCCGAGCGGTTTTGCGGAACTGGCCGAGGCGGCCAAAGAGCACGATGGCGCCTGGGCGGCCCCGGTTTTGTGGCGCGCGGAGTTCCGGAATGTGCTGGCGGGCTATTTGCGAAAGAAGCTGCTGACCGAGGCGGAGGCCAACGCCGCCTATTTGAACGCGCAGAAAGATTTGGGCGCGCAGGAATTCACGGTGCCGACCGAACGGATCATCAAGCTGGTGCTGGCTTCGGACTGTTCGGCCTACGATTGTGAATATGTGGCGCTGGCCCAGGACCTCGACGTGCCGCTGGTGACGACCGACCGGCAGGTCTTGCGGGAGTTCCCGAAAATCGCCGTGTCGTTGGAAAAATTTGTAAAGCTGAAATGAGCCGGAAGTTGAACATCACCGTGATGCTGGGCGGACCAAGCGCCGAGCGCGAAGTCTCGCTGCGCTCGGGCGCGGCTGTGGCTGCGGCGCTGCGTTCCCTCGGCCATGCGGTGGTGGAACTCGATCCGCAAACGCCAGAGTGGAATTTGCCGCCCAAGACCGACGTGGTTTTTCTGGCATTGCACGGAACCTACGGTGAAGACGGCACAGTGCAGCGACAATTGGACCGGCTCGGCGTGCCCTATACCGGCTGCGACGCCGAGACCAGCCGCATCGCCTTCGACAAAGTGCTGACGAAACAGAGCTGCCTTGAGGCCGGGGTGCCGACCGCCAAATTTGTGGCGATAGCTTCGCCGACGGCTGCGTTTCCGGCTGCGCTTTCGCCGCCTTTGGTCGTCAAGCCAGTGCGCCAGGGTTCCAGCGTGGGCTTGCAGTTTGTCGAGCGGGCCGGCGACTGGCCCGGGGCGTTGGCGGCGGCCTTGATGTTTGACACCGAGGTTTTGGTCGAGGAAAAAATCATCGGGCGCGAGACCACGATCGGCCTGCTTGGCGGCGAAGTGTTGCCGGTGGTGGAGGTTCGTCCCAAAGCCGGCAGCTACGATTACCGGAACAAGTACACGGCGGGCGCCACGGAGTATTTTTGTCCGGCGGATTTTGCCGCGGCGACGACCCGGCGCCTCCAGGCGGCGGCGCTCGGCGCCTTCAAGGCCATTGGCGGGGGCGATTATGCGCGCGTGGATGTGATGGTGCGCGGGGACGGCTCGCCGGTGGTGCTGGAAGTGAACACGCTGCCGGGCATGACGGAAACCAGTCTGCTGCCCAAGGCGGCGGCGGCGGCGGGAATGAGTTACGCGGAACTGTGCCAGCGGATGGTGGACCTGGCGCTGGCCAGGAAAACCGGGGTGACCCTGCAAGCGGCGCCCGCCAGGGACGGCGCCATCGCCGGACGGGAGGCGAGCCATGTGGTTTAAACGCAAAGTCGGCCGGAACCGGCGGTTGCACCGGCACCAGGTGCTGGAGGTGAAACTGCGCTCCGATCAAGTGCATGCAAGCCGCGTGCGGCTGGCGCGGATTTCGTTCATCGTTCTGTTTGGCACCCTGTTCGGCCTCTATCTGTTTTGGAAAACCGGCGAATTGGCGCTGAACACCTTTGTCTATGAAAACCAGGATTTCGCCATTGAGCTGATTGATGCGCAAACCGACGGGAAGATCGCGCCCGAACAATTGCGACGCTGGACGCGGGTGAAGCTGGGCGCCAACCTGATCGCCCTGGATCTGGCGGAGGTGAAGCGCAATCTCGAACTGGTTTCGGTGATTGATTCGGTTTCCGTCGAGCGCGTGCTGCCGCACACGTTGAAAGTCCGCGTCACGGAGCGCCGCCCGATTGCGCAGGTCAATGTGCCGCGCGCCGACCCCGCCGGCGGCATTTCCGTCTCCGTTTATCAACTGGACGAGGACGGCGTGGTCATGCAGCCGCTGGACCCGCGCGTGTGTACCGTGCCGCTGGCGGAAATGAATCCGCAACTGCCGGTGATCGCCGGGCTGAATTTTTTCCAATTGCAGCCGGGCCGCCGCCTGGAACTGCCGGCGGTGCAGGCGGCTTTGCGGCTGGTGGCGGCGTTTGACCGTTCGCCGATGCTCGGGCTGGTGGAGTTGCAGCGCGTGGATGTGTCCGAGCCGCGCGTGCTGGTGGCCACCACCGGCCAGGGCAGCGAGGTGACGTTCGGCCTCGACCGCGTGGAACAACAGTTGCAGCGCTGGCAGCGGATTTACAATTACGGTTTGCAGCAGCAGAAAACCATCGCCACCGCGGACTTGGCGGTGGCGAACAACGTGCCGGTGCGCTGGATGCCCGCCGCGCCGTTGGTGACGCCGCGGACGGTGAACCCCTTGCGACCCAGGAAGAGAAATGTTTGACGATCCCAATATCATTGCCGGCCTGGAAATTGGCACTTCCAAAATTTGCGTGGTGGTGGGCGAACAAAGCCCCGACGGCGCGCTGAACATCATCGGCCTGGGCCAGGCCCGCTCGCGCGGCGTGCGCAAGAGCGAGATCATTGACCCGGCGCAGGTCGAGGAGGATTTGCGCGCCGCCATGTTTGAGGCCGAGCAGATGGCCGACGTGGAGATTCGCAGCGTGTATCTGGGCGTGAGCGGCGGCCACATCCGCGGCTTCAACAACCGCGGCGTCCATCCGGTGGTTTCCGCCGACCGCGAGATTTCCCCCGACGATGTCGAGGACGTGGTGAAGAACGCCAAGGCCATCAATTTGCCCGCCGAAGACACGGTGATTCACGCCATGCGTCGGCATTTTTCCGTGGATGGCCAGGAAGGGGTGACCAATCCCGTGGGGCTGGTCGGTGCCCGGCTGGCCGTGGACATGCATGTCATCCACGGCCACGTCAACCGCCTGCAAAACGCGATCCGGCTGGTGCGGGCCACCTCGCTGGAAGTGGACGACGTGGTATTCAACGGCATCGCCGCGTCCCTGGCCTTGCTCACCGGCGAGCAGAAGGAGCTGGGCGCGCTGGTGATTGACCTGGGCGGCGGCACCACCGAATACGTGGTTTATTCCAACGGCGTCATCCGGCATTCCGGCGTACTGGCCGTGGGCGGCGACCATGTTTCCAACGATCTGGCCTATGGCCTCAAGGTGCCGTTGAGCCGCGCCGAAAAATTGAAAATTGAATACGGCGCCGCGCTGGTCAGCGACGCGGCCAGGGGCCAGACCATCAGCCTCACCAACGAACTCGGCCTCGAATTCAAGCGCATCAACCACGAGCACCTGCAGCGCATCATGGCCCTGCGGCTGGAGGAGATTTTCGAGTTGATCGCCCAGGATCTGGAGCGCGCCGGGCTGGTGGAATATCTCCGCGCCGGCGTCTTGCTTTGCGGCGGCGGCGCCCGCGTGCCGGGCCTGGTGAAGCTCGCGGAAAACATCTTTCAGATGAACGTCACCGCCGGCCATGCCGTGGCCATCAGCGGCCTGACCGCCGCGCTGGATCAGCCGGAATTCGCCGCCGCCATCGGCCTGGTGAAATTCGGTTCCCTCAAAGCCCGCCGCCACGCGGGCCGGTCGTTCCTCCCGCGCGGCCTCAAGGACGCGTTTGGCAAGCTGATGCAACGTTAGAGAATCGAGCGTATGAATCTCCAAACTGAACTTCCCGCAGTCGGCCCGGCGGAAACCTCCTCCGCGCCAGTCGTGAAAATCATTGGCGTGGGCAACGCGGGCGTCGCCCTGCTCGGGGCCTTGGACCCGGCCGAATTTGCCGGCGCCCAGTTTGCCGCCATCAACACCGATGCCGGCGCTTTTGCGTCCGCCTCCGTCCCGGTCCGGATTCATCTCGAAACCAAGCTGCTGCGCGGGCTGGGCTCCGGGGGCGATCCCGACCGCGCCCGGGCGCTCGCCGAGGAACAATTTGCCACGCTCAAATCCGCCTGCGAAGGCGCCGGCGTGGTCTTCATCCTGGCCGGGTTGGGCGGCGGCGCCGGCAGCGGCATCAGTCCGGTGCTGGCCCGGGCCGCCCGCGAGGCTGGCGCGCTGGCGCTGGCCTTCGTCACCCTGCCCTTCGATTGCGAATGCAACCGCCGGGAAATGCAGGCGCGGCAGGGTTTGGAACAGTTGAAGTCCGCCGCCGACGGCGTCATCTGCCTGCCCAGCCAGCGGATCTCCCAGCTCGTGGACTTGAATGCCGACGCGCTGGAAATTTTCCGCGTCGTGGACCGCTTTCTCCTGGAAGGGGTGCGCGGCGTATGGCATTTGCTGATGCGTCCGGGGCTGATCCAGGTTCATTTTGGCGATTTATGTACGCTCCTGCGCGACCGCCATGCGGAAAGTGCCTTCGCCTTTGTCGAGGCGGCCGGCGCGGGACGCGCGCGGGAAGTCGTGGAGAACCTCCTCTCCCATCCGCTGCTGGACGAAGGCCGGGCGCTGGCGGAATCCAGCGCCGTGCTGGTGAGCCTGACCGCCGGCACCGATTTATCCATGGCCGAAATCAACCGGGTGATTGACCAGGTCAAACGCCAGTGCCACCGCGCGCAAATCATCATGGGCGCCGCCGTGGATGCGGCCATGGGAGACAAACTCTGCGTCACCATCATTGCCGCGAGGCCGGAAGTGTCTCCGGCTGGCCTCAAGCCGCAGACCGAAACCCGCACCACCGGCGGGCCGGCCGGCGCTGGCGACGTGGTGATGGCGCGCTCCACCCGGCCCAAAAAGGCCGGCGCGAAACCCGTCCAGACGCAACTGCCGTTGACCATCGTCTCCAAGGGCCGGTTCGACAAGAGCGAACCCACCAAGTACAACGGCGAAGACCTCGACATGCCGACCTTCATCCGCCGCGGCGTGCCGCTGAATTGAGCAAGTAGGGCAGGCGTCCCGCCTGCCCTGCGAGCGCTTCAGCGCGAGCCGTTGGCCAGTTTCCCCGACGTTTCCTGCGACCTTCAAATCGCGCTGCCGCCAGCTTGGCATTAGCGGCGTGACATTGCACAGCTAACGTTACCCATGGGCAAAGCGGGCAAAAATCGCTGGCTACCCGGAAAGATTCGCGCAGGAGGCATTGGGGCACAATAGCAAGGCCCTGCATCGCGCCTACGCAAAACGGGCATTGATGAAAATTCCATCGCTGGAACAATACGAACGCGAGGCGGCAGCCAAGATGGAGCAGCCTAACTTGCCTTGTTAGGTGGCAGCTTCAATTCAATGTCTAACCGCTTAAAATGTCCCGGCAATCTCTTGTTAAACTTCATAGCCGGTATCACAACCCCATCCGACAAATAAAAATTGTGGTCTTTGAAGTAACCGTCAATCGTTGACCACAATGGTCCGTGCTCGTAATACATCAACAACCGACACGCTTGCGCGTTCTGTGGAACATCCACTGAAACCGTCCGGGACTCGTTCGGCGGCAAATAGGGCATCAAACCCGCAATGTGCAAATCCGCCCACTGCCCACCAACTTGAAAAGTTGATTGGTCTCGATTCCAGTCCACTATCACCTCGTCTGAGGTCAGGTTGCTAATTTCAATCTGAACTTCCCAACAATCTTGCATGTGATCTACCGCATAATAATACTGGCGCGGGCGAACATTTACCACCTTCCAAGATAAAACCGGCCCGCCACAAAACTCAACCACACAATAGCCGATAAGTGCCGCAGTCGCGGCCAAAACAATAACTGCAATAGCTTTTGGCTTGCGCATACGCTCGCTGCCGCTTAACAGTGTTATCCAGCCGCACTGCGCGGCACGATTTTTTCAATAAGTTTTAATGTATTCTAAACTTTCTCCATTGTCAACAACTATTTCGCTCCGCCGTTGGCACCCGACCCAGTTTGGCAAAAGCCGCACCGTCTTCACGGTTGGCATTTTGCTTCATTCGAGCACTCAGTTTGCAGACCGCCGAAATAATCCTCCGGCACAATAAAGCCTGCCGCGCTTCTTCCATTGCCCACCAGTCCCGCCACGCCGTCTCCCCCTCCGCGTAATGGCGCGGCGGCAGTTGCGCCAGTGGACAGAACTGACCATGAACTAGCGACAGTTCAGGGGAGCGCGGACATTCTTGTCCGCTCTTTGGAGTGGTCGCGGATGTCTGGACATTTTTGTCAGTATTGGGTCATCGTGGGCGCGCAAGCGGACAGGAATGTCCGCGCTCCGCTTCATGGAGAGCGGCGACCTCCAAAATTGGATGCACGCTGGATCCATGAACCGCGCGATCGGAGCGCCGGGCACCGTCCCGGCCAGTTGGCAATCAATCGCATCCATCGAGCCGAGGCGGTGCTCGGCGCTCCGGTTCGTGGAGAGCTCCGTCCATTAGTTGATCGCGCGTTTCGCGCTACGTCAATTCACCCCTAACCCTAATGTCTTTCGGAAATTCAAATTGACCGCAAAGCGTCGGGAAGATGCAACCCCGTTGGGGTAGGTGGTGGTTGGGGCATTTACCCAGGGTAGCTCCTTCGTCGCAACCCTGGGCTGGATGATGGAATCCCGTTGGGATTCAAACCCGGAATTTCCGAAAGGCATTACCCCTAAAAACTGCCTGCCGTTTTGCGGCATTGCCAAAAATCTACGCGCAAAATCGGGCGTTTCTGATATGTTCATGCCATGAACAGTGTTCTGGATGTTGAGCAGGCGTTGCGGCAATTGCCCCCGGTAGATCGGTGGGAAGTTGCCCGCTGGCTGCTAGAGGATTTGCAGGAACACACGACCGGCCACGCCAACGGAAAGAATTCTGACGAGACCGTCAAAACGCCGCCGCCATTGCCGGATTATTCCGCCCGCCGCCGCCGCATCTTTGGCGACAAGGTTTTGCCCAACATGGTGCTGGTGTCCCGCTCCGAAGAACGCTGGTGAAGACCTACGCCGACACCATCGCAGTTGCACCCTTGACGCCCGCTGGATGCGTGGGATCATCCCATTATGAAACTGATTGCGGATTCACGTGGCCGGCTGGCAGCACGCGACCTCTTCCGGCCCGGTAAAGCTTTTGATGTCACGCCGCAACCGGACGGCAGCATCCGGGTCATGGAACTGGTGGAAAAGGAAGTGCCAGTCGTGCCGATTAAGTTTAACCGGGATGGCTCGTTTGAATGTCCGCGATTGATGACGCGCGAACAGATCTGTCAGACCCTCCGGGCGGATCGGGATGCCCAGTCAATGCCAGTTCCTCTCCGCCAGCCCGGTTATCAGTGAAAACAGCGGACACCAAGACGGAAACCATGAGATTTATCCGGGGTCATCCGGGGTTAAGCATAATGCCTTTCGGAAATTCTGGGCTTGAATCCCAACGGGATTCGATCATTCAGCCCAGGGTTGCGACGAAGGAGCTACCCTGGGTAAATGCCCTAACCATGATCTACCCCAACGGGGTTGCATCTCTCTATCCTCCACCCTCCACCCTCTATCTCCCTCCGCCTTTGACCTTCGGCAACGCCTGTTCAATGCTGGCCACCACCAGATTCGCCAGTTGATCGTAGCCTTCCGGCGTGAAGTGGACATTGAACGGCTGTTGGATTTCGCCGGGGCGGACAATCGCGCGTTGGCCGCGCGGCGGCGCTTCGCTGGCCGGACGGGGCGGCAGTTTCGCCTGCTGCGCTTCCACATAGCCGCCCAAATCATCCACGGGTATGCCCAATTCGCGCATCACGGCCACGGCCACCTCATTGTAAGGGCGCTCGTCGCCCGCGACGCGGCCCAGCGTTCCCGGCGGCACGGGCGTGGTGGTGGCAAAGACCACTGCCGCGCCGGTCTTTTGGAGGCGTTGCGCCAGCTCGCGCAAGTTCTTCCGGTAAATCTCCGGCGGCGCCACTTGTTTGCCCTTTTCCGGCGGGACGTATTGCCCCTTTTCATCCAGGTACTTGAGGTCGTGCAGGCCGAAGTTGAAATGAATGACGTCCCAGTGATTGGTGCCCAGCCACCTGTCCAATCGCGCCAGGCCGCGCTCCGTGGGCCCGCAATTCTCCGCCGGATGATGCACGTTCGCCACGCCTTTCAGCTTGGCGCGCACGTCGAGGGTATAGCCCATGGAAATCGAATCGCCAATCAGCAGCACGCGCGGCAGGCCGGGCGCATCGGGCACGTCAACCAACGAGGGATCGAGCGGTTTGGCCGCGGCTTTCACGCCGGGCGCCGGCTCAAGGTTTTGGGCCTGGCCAAGGCAAGCGGTCAAGCTGAGCATCAAAGTCAGCCGGCGGAGCAGGAGCGTGTTCATGTAAAAATCATGCCTTTAGCTACGGCGAGAGTCAACGCTTCGCGCACACGCGGGGCGTCCGTACACGCGCCAGCGTTTTGGAGTGCGCCAGCCCCCTGGCGCTTTCGGGCGTACGGGAGGCGGTGTGTGCCCTCACCCCTCACCCACCGCACTCCAAGATGCTGGCGCGACTCACCAGCAGCCTCAAACCTCGCGAAGCGTTTGGAGCGGCGCGTTCACCGCCGCTTTCGGGCGCACGGGACGCTAACGAATAATGCAAATGGGTGCCCGCACCAGGGCGGCCCCGACACCTTTGCCAGCAGCGTCAACTCTTCTTCGGCAGCGGGACAATCGCCGATTGCAGTCCCGCCTTGGCGCAGAGGAAGTAGGCCACGAAGCCGACGGCGAACGCCGCGACTGGCGCGGCGGGGACATTCACGCCGAGGTTCGGCAGGATGCCGACGACGAAGCCGAGCGCCCACGCGATCCAGCCGGCGGGATTGAACCCGGCGCGCGGGCCGGTCCATTCGCCTTTGCACAGGAGGTAATCCGCCAGCATCGCGCCGCAGATCGGACCAAAACTGGCGCCAATAATGACAAATACGGAGATCGCTTTGGCCACCAGCCCGGTCACCGCCAGCACAACGCTGACCACCGTGCCGATGCCGACGGAAACGAACGGATTAACCTTGGGCAGCGTGGTTTTGAAACTGTTCGCGGCGATGAACGACGAGAAGCAGGCCGGCGGGAACGCGGCGATAGCCAGCAGGAACATCACCCATTTCGCCGTGTCTTTGCCGAGAATGGTCGGAATCAGCTCGAATGAACTCAGGCTGCTCACCACGCCCTTGGCGCCGCCCGCCACGCCCGCGACGATTACCAGCGCAAGTCCAGCGGTGACGAAGATCGCCAGGGCAATGCCGATGATACCGCCCATTTGCACGTCTTTGCTGTTCCGGCTGCTGGTGCCGAAGTCCACGCCCGCCGCGCCGGCGGTGGCGAAAAAGCCGACCACATAAGTGAGCATGGCGGCGAGCACGCCGAGATGGCCCAGCGGCACGCCGGTGGCGCCGGTTGGCTGCTGCGCAACGACGAGCGCCCCGGCGTCAAACTGGCCAAGGTTGCCGATTACTTTGGCGGTAAGCCACAGCAGGACGACCAGCGGGATCAACGGCAGGTACGTGGCCACCTTGGCGACATATTGGATGCCCTTGAGGCCGACGAACGCGGCGAGCGCGCCCCAGACGACCATGATTATTTTTGCGTCAACGGGAATGACCGCGCTCAACGCCAGCGAGGAAAAATAGACATTGACACCCACCCAGCCGAACTGGAGCACGCCCATGAGGAAACCGGGCATGAGAAAGCCGCCGGTGGCGCCGAAGGTGGAGGTGCCCACAATATACAATGGCAGGCCGGTGCGCATGCCGAAGAGGCCGGGCGCCAGGTAAAACAGCGCATGACAGACCACCGCTGACAACGCGAGGCACAACAACGCCCAGCCGAGTCCCTGCGACAGTGTGCCGCCGGGGGCGCTGGCTTTGGCGGCGTCCTGCCAGAACACGAACCACAGGAAAATGCCCGCATAGGTGGGCGCGGTGTTTTTGTACCAGGGCGCGCGATTGGACGCGGGATTGGGCGTGGCGCTGGCGATATAATCGGGGAGTTGATTGGAATTGGCCATAAGGTATGCGTATTTATGATGAATTTTTCCTCTCCCAGCAAGCGAAAATTTCAAGGAGTTCACAGTTCTTGGGATGCAGACCAGAAACGCAAAGCCGGGGAGGCCGGGTGTTAGGCGGGAATTTCATTGGGTTGGAGGAGACGGGCGAAACCGGCGTACCGCAGGTTTCACCGGATGCCATCGGGACTGTATGGCCGATTTCCAAAGGACGCATCTCGACAGTGTTCTTGTGGTGGGGTGAGCGGGAGGGAACATTCAACATTCAACATTCAACGCCCAACCCAGAAGTGTTCGAAGCACTCCCGACGAATCGGGAACCCGGCTCGTTGGAGATTCGGTGTTGAATGTTGAATGTTCCGAAAGCGGGGACGGCGGGTTCCGCGGCCGGCACGCAGCCCGCCCCATCGCCGGGCGGGACGCCCGGCGAACCCGCAGGCGGGACGCCGGCGCTACATTGGCCCCCGGCGCTACACAATCTGCGGCGGGACCAGCTCCGGGTCCACGCCCAGATCTTTGATCGCCTGCGCGACCACGTCGCGGCTGATGAGATTCTTCTGCGCCAGCGCGTGCAGCGTGCCGATGACGGTACTCTCCGCGTCCACGCCGAAGAACCGGCGCAGCCGCGCCCGGGTGTCGCTGCGGCCAAAGCCTTCCGTGCCGAGGGTGAGCAATCCGCCGGGCACCCACGGGGCAATCTGGTCAGGCACGGTGCGGAGGTTGTCCGACACCGCAACAAACGGCCCCGACTCCCGGGCCAGCACGTTTTCGAGATACGATTTTTGGGCCGGCTCGGCCGGATGCAGCATGTTCCAGCGCTGGCAACGGATGGCATCGGAGCGCAATAATTTGTAGCTGGTGGCGCTCCAGACATCGGCGCTCACGCCATATTTTTCGACGAGGATCATCTGCGCCTTCAACGCGGATTGCATGATGGCGCCGCTGCCAAAAATATGCGCCTTGACGCCGGCCTCCGGGCCGGGCTTGAATTTATACAGGCCCTTGACGATGCCTTCCTCGACGCCCTCGGGCATCGGCTGCATCGCGTAACTTTCGTTGTACAGCGCCAGATAGTAAAAGATGTCCTCGTGCTCGACGAACATCCGGCGCAGGCCGTCGGCGATGATGACCGCGAGTTCAAAACCGAACGCCGGATCGTACGGCAGGCACGTGGGGATGGTGCTGGCGTGCAGCAAACTGTGGCCGTCCTGATGCTGCAAGCCTTCGCCGTTTAGCGAAGTGCGGCCGGACGTGGCGCCCAGCAAAAAGCCCCGGGCGCGAATGTCGCCCGCCAGCCAGAACAGGTCGCCCACGCGCTGCGGCCCGAACATTGAGTAATAGGCGTAAAACGGAATCATGGGCACGCCGTGCGAGGCGTAGCTGGTGGCCGCCGCGAGAAACGACGACATGGCGCCGGACTCGCTGATGCCTTCTTCGAGAATCTGGCCGTCTTTCGTTTCGCGATAATAGAGCAGGGATTTGTTGTCCACCGGCTCGTAAAGCTGGCCCTTGTGAGAGTAAATGCCGTAGTCCTTGAACAGGGCATCCATGCCGAAGGTGCGGGCCTCGTCGGGAATGATGGGCACAATGTTCCGGCCAATCGCCTTGTGGCGGAGCAGCGTCCGCAGAATGTTCACAAAGGCCGTGGTGGTCGAAATCTCCGTTTTGCCCGCGCCAAAAAATTCCGCGAAGGCCTCCAGCTTGGGCACCTCCAACACGGCCGGCTTGACGATCCGGGCCGGCACAAAGCCGCCCAGTTCCTGGCGCCGGGCCAGCAGATATTTCGTTTCCACGCTGTCCGGCGCGGGACGGAAGAACGGCGTGTCGGCAATCACGTCGTCGGTGATCGGGATGTTGAAACGCTTGCGGAACTCGCGGAGCTCCTTCTCGTTCATTTTCTTCTGCTGATGCGAAATATTCTTACCTTCGCCCGCCTCGCCTAGGCCATAGCCCTTGACGGTCTTGGCCAGCACCACCGTCGGCTGGCCCGGATGTTCCATGGCCGCCTTATAGGCGGCATACATTTTGCGCACGTCATGGCCGCCGCGCAGCAATTTGCTGATCTGCTCGTCCGTGAGATGGTTCACCAGTTCGAGCAACTCGGGGTGTTGGCCGAAGAAATGTTTCCGCGTGTAGCTGCCGGGCTCCACGACGTATTTCTGATAGTCGCCGTCCACGCATTCCTCCATGCGCTTGACCAGCAAACCGGACTCGTCCCGGCGGAGCAGGTCGTCCCAGTCGCCGCCCCAGATCACCTTGATGACGTTCCAGCCCGCGCCGCGGAACAAACCTTCGAGTTCCTGGATGATTTTTCCATTGCCGCGCACAGGACCATCCAGCCGCTGCAAATTGCAGTTCACCACCCAGATGAGGTTGTCGAGGTTCTCGCGCGCCGCCAGCGTGATGGCGCCCAGCGCTTCGGGCTCGTCCGATTCGCCGTCGCCCAGGAACGCCCAGACTTTGGGTTCTTGCTTCCAGTGGGTCAGGCCGCGCGCCTGCAAGTAGCGGTTAAACCGCGCCTGATAGAGCGACATGATGGGGCCGAGGCCCATGGAAACGGTCGGAAACTGCCAGAACTCCGGCATCAGATAGGGATGGGGATACGACGACAGCCCGCCGCCGTCCGCCAGCTCCTGCCGGAAATTTTTGAGGTGCGCTTCGTCCAGCCGACCTTCCATGTACGCCCGCGCGTACATGCCCGGCGCGGCGTGGCCTTGGAAATAAACCTGATCGCCCGGAAAATCCTCCGTGCGCCCGCGGAAAAAGTGATTCTGCGCCACTTCGTACAGGGTGGCCGAGGAGGCAAAGGACGCGATATGCCCGCCCACGTTCGTGGTCGAATTGGCCTTGACGACCATGGCCATCGCATTCCAGCGCATGATGCTCTTGAGGCGGCGCTCCACCGGGCGGTCGCCGGGATAATCCGGCTGCAATTCCGCCGGAATGGTGTTCACATAAGGCGTGGTGAGGACGCCGGCCGGACGCGGCGCGGTGCGGAGCTCATGCGCCAGCTTCTCCAGCAGTCGCGCCGTGCGCTCGGCGCCCTGGTTTTCAATCGCCAGTTCAAAGACCGAGCGGAATGACTCCGACAATTTGCCGCCATTGCCGCTGTCCGGAGCCGCCTCGCGCGAACCGTAATTTTCTTTCTTGGATGATTTCACTCGGTTAAGCTTGGTTTGTCATTACGATAACAATTCTTGCACATTAAAGTGAATTTGTCTCC
>Ga0364881_10687_pt1 | contig 14958 bp, 9 predicted proteins | sample ExccelJu500001D4_5_FD_206923 | JGI IMG/M metagenome (GOLD analysis project Ga0364881, IMG submission 206923) | Enriched cells from Trout Bog Lake Hypolimnion, Wisconsin, USA - BchlTB.July30.5000.01.D4 | ecosystem: Environmental > Aquatic > Freshwater > Lake > Hypolimnion/Profundal zone | place...
AGAACATCCCAACCTGCAGCATATTACAGTGATACAGCGGATAGAAAGGGATGATTTTTTATGGATGGACCGCTTTACCATCCGCAACCTGGAGATCCTCAACAGCGGTTCAGAAAACGGCAACTGCCTGCTGAAAGTGCTGGATAATACGGTGAGTCCCATGGGTGCCAGGCTGCTGAAACGGTGGACTGTGATGCCTTTAAAGGATATTAAAAAGATTAATGAGCGACTGGATGCTGTAGAATTGTTTATCAGGGAAACAGATACCAGGCATCAGCTGATACAGTATATAAAACAATGCGGGGATATTGAGCGGTTGGTGAGCAAGATACCCATGAAGAAAATCAACCCCCGTGAAATTATACAGCTGGCTAAAGGATTACAACAGACAGAACTGATTAAAACAGCTTGTTTTGCCTTACCCAATGATTATTTAAAGCGTTTGAGTGATGGATTGAACCCCTGCCAGCTGATGCTGGAAAAAATTAAAAATCAGATTGCCGAAACACCACCGGTTGCAGCAGGTAAGGGAGGCGTAATACGGGAAGGTGTTCATCAGGAATTAGACAATCTGAGAAAGATTGCCAGTGGTGGTAAAGATTATCTGATTAATATACAGCAAAGGGAAGCAGAACGTACCGGTATCAATTCTTTAAAAATCAGTTTTAATAATGTATTTGGCTATTACCTGGAAGTAACCAATTCTCATAAATCTAAAGTACCGGCAGATTGGATCCGTAAGCAGACCCTTGCCAATGCGGAGCGGTATATTACCCCGGAACTGAAAGAATATGAAGAAAAGATTACCGGTGCTGAAGAAAAGATTCTGGCCATTGAACTGGCATTATACGATGAGTTGCTAATGGCATTACAGGATTATATTGCCCCCATACAGGTGAATGGTAATATTATTGCGATTATTGACGGCCTTTGCAATTTTGCGGAGAATGCCCTGAAATTCAATTATAAGAAACCGCATTTGCATGAAGGGCTGGAACTGGATTTTCAGGATAGCCGCCACCCGGTAATTGAAAGAAATTTACCCCCAGGTGAAACCTATATTTCCAATAATATACAACTGGACCCCGCAAATGAGCAGATTATTATTTTAACGGGGCCCAATATGAGTGGTAAGAGTGCTATTCTGCGGCAGACAGCACTCATCACTTTAATGGCACATATGGGTAGCTTTGTACCGGCAGGTTTTGCCAAAGTACCGCTGACCGATAAAATATTTACCCGTGTAGGTGCCAGTGATAACCTGAGTGGTGGCGAAAGTACTTTTATGGTGGAAATGAATGAAACTGCCAGTATCATTAATAATGTGTCTGCCCGCAGTTTACTGTTACTGGATGAAATTGGGCGTGGCACTTCTACTTACGATGGCATTTCCATAGCCTGGAGTATTGTAGAATTTTTACACAATAGTCCTGCTGCCCCCAAAACCTTATTTGCCACCCATTACCATGAACTGAATGAACTGGAAAATAAACTACCCCGCGTAAAAAATTATCATGTTACCAATAAGGAAGTAGGAAATAAAATCATCTTCCTCAGAAAACTGGCACCCGGAGGCAGTACCCACAGCTTTGGTATTCATGTAGCCAAAATGGCCGGCATGCCCCCGGAACTTATTGCCCGGGCCAATGAAATATTAAAACAACTGGAAGACAGCCGGGAGTCTGAAGTAGGAAGCCAGGATATACCAGGCAGGAACACCGGAATGAAAATAAAAGATACTGTAAAACAGCTTGGCGGGCCCAAATTGCAGTTATCCATCTTTGATGCCCATTCGGAAACCTTTGAAAATATCCGGAAATTGCTGACTGAAATAGATATTAACCGGCTTACGCCGGTAGAAGCTTTAATGAAGCTGAATGAAGTAAAAAACCTGCTGAAATAATCAGGCTAAAAAAAAATTACCTTATAGACTTATTCCAACAAATGCTTAGAAAAAACATATTACTATTCGTTTTCATTGTAACCGGTATTGCATTCAATACAAGCATAGCACAATCTCATAAAGCCTCCAGACCCATTACTGTTTTCGGGTATTATGCAGGCAGGCCTACCATGATTGACAGCTTTCCTATTGAAAAACTTACCCATTTGTGTTTCAGTTTCACCCATTTAAAAGGAAATCAGATTTCACTGGGAAATTTAAGGGACAGTTTAGGCTTAATTAATTGTGTGGCCTTAAAAAAGAGAAACCCGAAGATGAAAGTGATTGTTTCATTGGGTGGCTGGACTGGATGTTTTACCTGTTCTCCGGTATTTTCGGAAGATAGTTCCCGTAAAATTTTTGCTTCTTCTGTAAAACAATTCCTGAACTATTTTAAAGCAGATGGTATTGACCTGGACTGGGAATACCCGGCCATAAAAGGTCCGCCAGGCCACCCTTATTCAGTAAATGACCGGCAGAATTTTACTTTTTTAATCCAAACCTTAAGAGATACGCTGGGTAAGGAAAAAGAAATCAGTTTTGCGGCAGGCGGCTTTACCAGTTATTTAAAGAATTCTGTTGAATGGGATAAAGTTGTGCCGCTGGTTGACCGGGTTAATTTAATGACCTACGACCTGGTTAGCGGGTATGATACCATTACAGGTAATCATACACCTTTATATTCCAATAAATACCTGGTGGAATCCTGTGACCATGCAATAAAAACACTCAAAGCCATGGGTGTACCTGCCAATAAATTACTCATCGGGGCTGCTTTTTATGCCCGTATCTGGCAAAATGTACCGGACACCAATAATGGGTTCCATCAAAAAGGCAGTTTTTTCAGAGGGGTTTCTTACCGGTATTTTACTCCTTATTTATCAGCTGACAGTGGTTATATCACCTACAGGGACCGGGTATCCAAAGCCACTTATATGTATAATCCCGCTAAAAAATGGTTTGTTACCTTTGATGACAGCGTTTCTGTTGTTGCCAAAACCAGGTATGCCATTAAACAGCATTTAGATGGTATTATGTTCTGGCAACTGGCTGATGACAGTTTTACCAACGGATTATTAAATGTGATAGACGAAACCAAAAAGAAATATTTTCATTAACCTTCCTTTAAAGGCAATAATTGGTGGCAGGCTGAACCATACCGAAATGGAGACAGATTATGCCCATGTTTTGGTTAAACCCATATTAAACCCAAGACAAACCCATGGTAAGCCATGCAAATTGTGGTTAAAATTGTGTTATGATACTGTTTATATACTCTTCCGGATAATCCGTTCAGAAGCATTTATGGGTTAAGTAGAGCCGTAACCTGTTTCCGATATCCGTTCTTCTTTATGGATGCATGACATTTATAGGGGCAGGCACCTATCTTTGCCGCATGCATTATGTATCGGCCGAAGGCCTAGTTAAGAGTTACGGAATCAACCCTCTTTTTAAAAATATTTCCTTTCATATCAATGAAGGCGATAAAATTGCTTTAATTGCCAGGAATGGAGTGGGCAAATCTACCTTATTAAAAATATTAAATGGCACAGAAACCCCGGATGAAGGAAAATTGTTCATTCATAAAGATGTTACGGTAGCCTTATTTGAACAGGACCCCAAATTTGATGAGGGGAAAACAGTACTGGAAAATATATTCCATACCAATCACCCGGTATTAAATATCATCCGCGAATACGAACTGGCGAGCGACAGTGAAGACGGGGAAGCTTTGGCAGAGCTTTTTGGTAAAATGGATGACCTGAATGCCTGGGAATTTGAAGTGAAAGTGAAGCAGATTTTAACCAAGCTGAATATTCATCATTTAGAACAGCCGGTTAGCAATTTAAGCGGGGGACAACGGAAAAGGGTGGCACTGGCCAAAACACTGATTGACATCGGGTTTAACCATAAGCATACTTTACTGATGATGGATGAACCCACCAACCATCTGGATGTGGAAATGATTGAGTGGCTGGAAAATTATATTAACCAGGAAAATGTAACCTTATTGCTGGTAACGCACGACCGTTATTTTCTGGATGCAGTAAGTGAGGAAATATGGGAACTGGAGCGTAGCGATATGTTTGTATACAGGGGTGATTATGAGAATTATGTAGAACGTAAAGCTGCCCGTATTGAAAGCGAAATCTCCAGTATTGATAAGGCAAAAAACGAATACCGCAAAGAACTGGAATGGATGCGCAAACAGCCCAAAGCCAGGACTACCAAGAGTAAAAGCCGTCAGGATAACTTTTATGAAGTGGAAGCAAGGGCCAAACAGAAGATAGAAGACGCACAGGTACAATTGCAGGTAAAGATGAGCAGGCTGGGCGGCAAGATTATAGAAATGAAAAAAGTGTACAAGAGCTTTGGCGCAACACCTATATTAAAAGGTTTTGATTATACTTTCAGCAAGGGGGAACGGATTGGCGTAATTGGAAAGAATGGAGTTGGGAAAAGTACTTTTTTAAATATGCTGCAATTACTGGAACCGGTAGACAGCGGAAAAATAAATATTGGGGATACCATTATTTTCGGCAATTTCTCTCAGATGGGGTTAGTCATTAAAGAGGATATGCGCGTAATTGAGTATGTGAAAACATTTGCAGAAAATTTTCCGCTGGCCAATGGGGGCAGTTTAAGTGCAGCCCAATTTTTAGAATTGTTTTTATTTACACCGGATAAGCAATATACCTACCTGAATTCTTTAAGCGGGGGTGAAAAAAAACGTTTACAGTTATTGACTATCCTGTTTACCAACCCTAATTTTTTAATACTGGATGAGCCTACGAATGACCTGGACCTGCCCACACTGGCGGTACTGGAGAATTTTTTGAGTGAGTATAAAGGTTGTGTGATTATTGTAAGCCATGACCGGTATTTTATGGACAGGCTGGTAGACCATTTATTTGTATTTGAAGGCGAAGGCGAAGTGCGGGATTTTCCGGGAAACTATACGCAGTACCGCATCTGGCTGAAACAGAATGAAAAGAAAGAGAATAAGTGGCAGGACCTGGAGCAGCATAAAAGCAAGGGTAATTCTCTGGATGAAAATATAAAAACAGAGGCACCTGCTGAGGAGAAAAAGAAATTAAGCTATAAAGAAAAACGTGAGTTTGAAATACTGGAAAAAGAAATTCCGGCACTGGAAGCTGAAAAAACAAAGGTTACCGAAGCGATGAGTGTGGGTAATTTAGGGTTTGATGAGCTGAGTAAGCTGAGTGAACAAATAAACAGTATAACCAAACAACTGGAGGAAAAAGAACTGAGGTGGCTGGAGTTGAGTGAAATGCAATAAGGATTAAAAAATATGCTGTGTTACAATAAAAAAAGTAAGGTTTAAAAGCCTTACTTTTTTTTACTTTATAAGAAGTTCAGTATTATTTAAAACTGATTAATTCCACATCAAAGATAAGGGTACTGTTTGGCCCTATTTGGGCACTCACCTGCCTGTCGCCATAACCCAGATTTGCAGGGATAAAAAACCTGAATTTACTGCCCACGGGCATTAACTGCAATCCTTCTGTCCAACCCTTAATTACCATATTCAACGGAAAACTGGCCGGAACCCCTCTTTTAACGGAGGAATCAAAAACGGTACCATCGATCAGTGTACCATGATAATGGCAGGTAACGGTATGTGCAGGCAAGGGTTTATCCCCATCGGCTGCCTGTAAAACTTCATATTGTAAGCCACTGGCTGTTTCAGTTACCCCTTCGCGCAATTTATTGGCGGCTAAGAAATCCTGGCCGGCTTTTAAGTTAACAGCACTTTTATCAGATTTAAGTTGTGCTAATTTGTCTGCTATTCCCATACATTTATTTTTAACGAAAGTAGTACTTGCAAAATAATTGGCGTAAAAAAATACTGTATCTTTTAACCAAAATCTGCTATGAGCCATATTGAACATAAAAAAGCACTGATTACCGGCGGTGCTTCCGGAATAGGAAAAATAATGGGCAGAATGCTGCTGGAAAAAGGGTTAGGAACCCTGGTAATCTGGGATATTAATGAAACAATGTTATTACAAACTGTGGAGGAGTTTAAAGCACTTGGCTATACTGTAAAATATGCGGTAGTGGATGTGATACGAACTGAAGCCATGCTGGAAGCGGCAAACCAATTAACAAAAGAAATGGGTGGTATAGATATATTGATTAATAATGCAGGCATTGTGGTGGGTAAATTTTTTAATGACCATACACACGATGAAATTGACCGGACCATGATGATCAATTGCAGTGCATTAATGCATATTACCAAAGCATTGCTACCCGGAATGATAGCAGCAAGAGAGGGGCATATAGTAAATATTGCTTCAGCAGCGGGAATGGTAAGTAACCCGAAAATGAGTGTATATGCAGCCAGCAAATGGGCGGTTATAGGCTGGAGTGATTCTTTAAGGCTGGAAATGGAAACCCTGCAATCGAATGTAAAAGTCACCACAGTAACCCCCTATTATATCAATACCGGAATGTTTGACGGCGTGAAAAGCAGGGTAATTCCTATTGTACATCCGGAAGTAGCTGCCAGAAAAATAATCAGCGGAATTGAAAAAAATAAGCTGTTTGTCCGCATGCCCGGCATTGTGTATTTACTACCTCTGATAAAAGGTATTTTACCGGTAAGATGGTTTGATAAGATTGTTGGAAAATGGATGGGCATTTATACTACTATGAAAGATTTTAAAGGAAGAAAATAACACCGGGGAGCAGTGTTCATCAGATATATTTCATTAATTCTATATTCATTTTATCAATATTTTTTGGTATCTTTACAGCTTCATTAAAGGTTATTTGAAATTGAAACGAAGAATTAGATACTTGCGTATAAATTGGCTAAAGCATGATTTGCCGGCAGGCTTATCTGTGTTTTTGGTTGCTCTTCCACTTTGTTTAGGAATTGCTTTAGCATCTGGTGCGCCCCTATCTGCGGGCATTATTTCCGGCATTATTGGTGGAGTGGTGGTTTCCCTGATCAGTAAATCTCCTTTAAGTGTTTCAGGCCCTGCAGCAGGTTTATCTACCATTGTTTTAGCTACTATAAGTGCCTCCGGAGATTACCGGGTATTTTTATTATCTGTTATTGTAGCAGGTGTATTTCAGATTATATTAGGGTTATTTAAGTTAGGGGTGATAGCCAATTATTTTCCATCGGCAGTCATAAAAGGTATGCTGGCAGCTATTGGCATTATATTAATTTCCAAACAGATACCGGTTGCATTGGGATATGATCAGCCGGATTTTTGGAATACTGGTTTTTTAACCCTTTTTTCTTCTTCTAATTTCTTTGGCAGTATTGAGAATTTCAATCACCATACCAGCAGGGGGGCTATATTTATAGGCCTGGCTTCTGTGGCAGTATTTCCTATTTTAAAAAATTATTTTCCCAAACGGCATACTTTATTGCCGGCACCATTACTGGCCGTAGCAATAGGTATACTGGTAAATATTATATTCGGGTATATAGCAGCACATTTATCCCTGAAACAAACACAGCTGGTGAATATTCCCGGTACTATATTCAGCCATATACAGTATCCTGATTTTACAAAAATATTTTCAATGGATATTTGGAAGACAGGGATTATCATTGGTTTACTGGCCACACTGGAAACTTTATTATGCCTGGAAGCGATTGACAAACTGGATATTAAAAACCGGATATCGCCGGTAAACCAGGAATTAATGGCACAGGGTATTGGCAATATTTTATGCGGATTATTAGGTGCCATACCCATAACAGCAGTGATTGTTAGGGGCGCAGCAAATGTTGATGCAGGAGGCCGTACTAAATTATCATCCTTTACACATGGTTTATTCCTGTTTTTATCTGTACTGCTCATTCCTTTTGTACTGAATAGAATACCCTATGCTTCATTAGCTGCCGTGTTACTGGTAACCGGGTATAACCTTACCAAGCCTAAACTATACCGTAATATGTATAGCCTGGGTATGAAGCAGTTTTTGCCCTTTGTACTTACTATAATAGTAATTCTTGCCACAGATTTACTGAAAGGGGTATGTATCGGGCTTTTGCTTTCCATCTTTTTTATTATTCAGAATAATTTTAAAGCGGAATACCAAATTCAGAAAAGAAAGCAGCATGCCACTGAAGTTTTCTTTATTAAGCTAAACAGTATGGTAACTTTTTTGAATAAAGTAAACCTGAAAGATGCCCTGGATAAAATACCGGAATATTCTGTGTTAACGATTGATGGCAGTGAAAGCAGGTTTATTGATTATGATATATTGGAAATCATCAGTGAATACAGTCAGAAAGCGCATGACAGGCATATTGAGCTTCATTTAATCGGCATTCAGAAAGTAAATATTACCGCTATTCACTAAATCTTTTTAGGACAGAAAGATGACAAATGTCATACTTTATCTTTTCCGATTCTGATAGATTGCGTGGTACACTTTAACACTACTAACGAAAACGATTGACATGCCAACACTAACTAACGGTTACAAATCCGGTAACCAATTATCAGCCCGTTCTGTATTCATCTGGAGAATTGTACAAACTGCAGTATGGCTGGTAGGGATTACCATTTTTATCAGTTTAATTTTTTTTCCTGATCTGGGTGTTTTATTATTCTGGAATATTCTGATACCGGTAGCACCTGCATTGATAGTAGTAGCGGTAGGAATCTGGAGAAATGTTTGTCCGTTAGCTTCAGTAACACTCTTACCGAGGCATCTGGGATTATCCAAAAAGAAAAAAATGTCTTTAACACAGCATGCCCAACTAAGCCTGGTTTCAGTTATAGCATTATACCTGATTGTACCGCTACGGCATGCAGTATTCAATACCAGTGGCCATGCCACAGCCATCTTATTAACTATTGCCGCCTTAACAGGGTTAATTATGGGATTCTTTTATGATTGGAAAAGCGCCTGGTGTTCTTCTCTATGTCCGGTGCATCCTGTTGAAAAGCTTTATGGAGGAAATGTAGTGTTTTCCATGCCAAATGCGCATTGTGAACAATGTGTAAATTGTGTAATACCCTGTCCGGATTCTACACCAAATAATCATCCCAAAGCATCTCAGAAAACAATCTATCATAAGATCAGCGGATTTTTAATTATTGGGGGTTTACCCGGCTTTATATGGGGATGGTTTCATGTACCGGATGAATCTGGAGTTAACACTATTGCGGGCATACCGGATGTTTATAAAATGCCTATTGCTGGATTAGCAGCTTCTTTGATTCTTTATATTGTATTAACCAACTTACTGAATAAAAAATACGACAGGACCCTTACTGCTGTTTTTGCAGCTAGTGGTGTATCCTGTTATTATTGGTACAGGATACCTTCTTTACTGGGTTTTGGCTTATTTAACAGAGATGGCTTGCTGATTAATTTGAGCAATATAATTCCGGCCTGGAGTATTCCTGTCATTACAATAATTACTACCCTATTCTTTTTCTGGTGGATTATTGGAAGAAATAACCATCGAAGCAGTTGGGTAATAAGGCCTGAATTTGCGGAAAAGGAAAATGTGAATACGCAGAAAACGTTTGCGGAAAGCATTGCTTGAAAAAAGTGATTAGGTGGCTTATAGTTATGGTTTAATAGAATTACATTCGTTTTTCTATTACCAAAACGACTGCTATGCATAACTGGAGAATAAAACTCTCTTTATTTCTTAATTATTTTGTTTTTGCTATTTTATTAAACAGTGTAGGGACTGTTATATTACAGGTACAGAATAATTTTGGCGTATCTCAAAGTAATGCTGCATATTTAGATCCTTTTAAGGATTTAAGTATTGCTATTGTATCCTTTCTGATTTCTTCCTTTATTGCAAGAATTGGTTATAAGGTAGCGATGCAAATAGCATTGGGCTTTATATCTGTTGTTTGTATTATCGTACCAACTTTCCCCAGCTTTCCTTCTGCTTTATTATTATTTGCAGCAACCGGCAGCAGTTTTGCGCTGATTAAAATGTCTGTCTACAGCACTATCGGATTGGTAACCCGGGATGAAAAAGAGCATATCAGCCTGATGAATTTTATAGAATCATTCTTCATGGTAGGTATATTAACCGGTTATTTTATTTTCTCTTATTTTGTGGACAGTAAAAATACCGCCTCCACTTCCTGGTTTAGGGTATATTATTTATTGGGTGGCATATCCCTGCTTGCATTTATATTATTGTGGACTGCCAAACTGGATGAATCTTCTTCCAAAAACAACCAGCCGGAATCGCTGGTGGATGATTTTAAAGAAATGATCCGTTTACTGGTAACCCCCCTTGTACTCATCTTCATTTGCTGTGCTTTTTTCTATGTATTAATTGAACAAAGTATTATGAACTGGTTGCCCACATTTAATAATAAAGTTTTACTGTTGCCTGCTGCATTAAGTATACAGATGGCCAGTATTTTAGCGGGTTCTACTGCATTAGGCAGGTTTTTAGCTGGTCTGATACTGAAGCGATTAAACTGGTTGGCAGTGCTGGTATCTTGTTTGGCAATAGCTGCATTACTGGTCATCAATGCAATTCCACTGGCTAAAAATGTTGACGGACATGCAGTAACCGGATGGGGAAATGCTCCATTGGCTGCGTTTATATTCCCCTTAATCGGCTTTGTGATTGCACCAGTTTATCCGGCTATTAATTCTGTTATTCTAAGTACCCTGCCTGTAAAAAAACATGGATTTATGTCGGGCCTGATTATCATTTTTTCTGCTTTGGGAGGAACAACAGGGTCTATTATTACCGGCAATATATTTCAACACTATGGGGGGCAGAATGCCTTTTATTTTTCATTGATTCCTATTACTATTTTAATAGTAGCACTGATATTTTTTAAAAGAGTTCAATCTAAATACAAATCTGCCTTATAAACATGTCAACCGAGCATTTATTTTTTATAGACAGCTTAGATGAGTTATATACAGAAGTGCAGACTTCGGATCTTTTCGAAGATTCAAAACATTTTGTGGATAGCATTCCCAATAGTTCAACTGAGGAAATATTAAATTGTTTTAAACAGGAAAAAGACAAACCGGGGTTTGATCTTGCCATGTTTATTGCTACCCATTTTACCATGCCGCCGGAAGCTGATAATAATTATCATTCCAACCATAAAACCATACTGGTTCACCTGAATGAGTTATGGGATGTTTTACAACGCAATCCGGATAAAGATTCCGGTACATTAATTCCGCTTCCCTATCCATATATTGTTCCGGGCGGAAGGTTCAGGGAAATCTATTATTGGGATAGTTATTTTACGATGCTGGGCTTAAAAGTGTCTAACAGAATTGAGATCATCGAAAATATGCTGAATAATTTTGCCTACCTGATTGATAAGTTTGGTTTTATACCCAATGGCAACAGGACCTATTACCTTTCCAGGTCACAACCTCCATTCTTTGCTTTAATGGTTGAATTACTGGCTTCTATACAAGGAGATACTGTTTTATTAAAGTATGCTGAGGAACTTGAAAAGGAATATGCTTTCTGGATGGATGGAGCACCATTACTCAATGATCAAAATCCGGTATACAGAAGAGCAGTTCGGTTACCTGATGGTACAATTGTAAACAGGTATTTTGATGACAAGACCAAACCCAGGCCAGAAGCATACCTGGAAGACCTGCACCTATCCGGTAAAACTACCCGGCAACCGGAAGTCCTGTACAGGAATATAAGGGCAGCTGCAGAATCTGGATGGGATTTCAGCAGCCGGTGGTTTAAAGACGAAAAAAATATGCATACCATCCAGACAACAGATTTAATACCGGTTGACCTGAACGCATTATTGGTTTATGTGGAACAAACACTGGCAAAAATTAACACCTTACAGGGTAAAACAGTTGAAGCCAATACATTTATACAAAAAGCTGAAGCAAGAAAAAAAGCCATTGAAACTTATTGCTGGAATAAGGAAAAGAATTTCTACTTTGATTATAATTTCAGGGAAAACACCAATACGAATACTTATTCATTAGCTGCTGCCTATCCGCTGTTTTTTTCCATTGCACCTGAAAAAAATGCTGCAGCGGTTAAACAATGTATAATGGAACAATTTCTGAAGGTAGGAGGTGTGATTACAACAATTAATCATACTCGCCAGCAATGGGATGCCCCTAATGGATGGGCTCCTTTACAATGGATTACCTACAAAGCCCTGATGAATTATCAGTTTACAGAAGAAGCCGGGCTTTTAAAACAAAGATGGATTGCTGCCAATGAAAGTATTTATACTGAGACTGAAAAAATGATGGAGAAATACAATGTTGCAGATACCGATATTAAAGCAGGAGGAGGAGAATACCCCAACCAGGATGGATTTGGATGGACAAACGGTGTTTATCTGGCTATGAAAGCGGAATAAATAGAATGGCATTCAATTATTTTCCAAATAACTGGTCTTTTCTTTTTTCCATTTCAGTGGCAATAAACTGCTGGTCTTCATTACCTTTTTTCAATTCCGCAGTAATATTGCTGTAACTTTCCATATTCCTGTTTTGGCTAATTTTAAAGACATGTTCCAATGCAGATACTTCCATTTCAAAACCAACAATAGCTTTCATGTTCTTTTGAATATAAGATTCATCCATCTTTTTAAATGAAGCTGCGGAATTTTCATTAGCCTCAAAATGAGTAGTTAGCTTATCCAACAGCTGGTACAATGCAGGATCGTCCATCCACTGAATATGCCCTTTTGCATGAACTGCCTGATAATTCCAGGTGCTTGCAACATTTTTCTCCATATACCAGGAAGCACTTATATAGCTATGTGCTCCGTTAAAAACAGCCAGGCATTTATTATGCTGTTCAAAGGAGATAGTATGCTCTTGTTTACGCATAAAATGCCCCAGCAGAAACAGTTTATCATTCCTGACTTCCAATAAGACAGGCACTTGAGTGGCAACAGGAAACCCTTCCTTATTAACACCACAAAGCAATACAAAAGGATGTGCATTCATAAAAGCAATTACCTCTTCATGGTCTGTGGCTTTAAAATAAGATATATCGTACATGCCTGCTGGTTATTTAAGTTTGATTGTATTTAAACCTCTGGAAGAACATTTAATTATGGCTATTGTTTATCAACTGCATCTTCCCCAAAAATATTCTTTTTTTCTTCTTTTTTATTAAAGCCAAAATTATAACGAAGATTAATACCCAGCCTTCTGCTATCGGTGGCCCTGGTTCCGTTGGCATTGATATTGCCCACCTGTGTACTAAACCGGGTGGACTGTGTATAAAAAATATCACTGCAACTTAAACTGACTGTCAGTTTCTCTTTTAAGAATTTATGGTTGATACTGGTATTTAATGAGCCGAAAGTAGCCAAATCATAAAACTGCTGCTGCCCCTTAAATTTAACAAAACCATTCAGAGTAATATTGGTTAGTTTATTCAGTTTCAGGTTGTGAAAAGTAAAGAATGTCCAGCTACCCCGTTTATATAACAAAGGTAAATTTTCATATTCGCCATTATACAGGTTATGATTATACTGCACACCTAAAACAAAAAAATATTTTCTGCCGGGGGGAATAACACCCAGGGCACGGAAATAAATTTCCTTATTTGCACCCAGGTTATCGTAGGTTTTATAGGCTATGGATTTAACTGAATCGGACTGGTACATTACATTGGCAAAAATATCTTTGGTATCATTATACCCCAGCGCAATGATGGGTTTTTCATCCACACTAACATTTGCTTCCAGGTTTTGGGTAAACTGAGGTTTTAAATTGGGGTTACCAGTTTCATAGAGGTATTGATTAACGTATTTAGGAAAAGGGTTTAAATAATCATAAGGCGGCCTTGATATACTTTTTCTATACACCAGATAACTCCTTAACTCATAACCAGCTATTTTCATAATGGGCCTGCTCAGGTAGATATAGGGAAACAAATCTGTTCTGTGCAAATTAAAAGTTGTATCAGCCGGAACGGACTGATGCCCATTCATATTGGTATTTTCTGCCCGCACTCCCGCTTTAAGGATAACTTTTCCAAATGTTTTAGATAGCTGCAGATAAAATGCGTTGATATTTTCCAGATACCTGAACCTATTGGTACGGATAGGATCCGGGCTTATAATTCCTGACAAATTCTGATTAAAATCAGTATTGCTGTAATAATTAAGAAAAGATGATTTTAAGCCAGTTTCAATAGTAATGTGATGGGCTAGTTTTAATTTGAGATCAGAAACCAGGTTAATGATATTTCTGTAATTATGTATATTTCCTGCTCCTCCCTCAGTTACAAAAACTGGCAGACTATAATTGTTATTATAGGTTTGGTATGTTTTATAACCCGAATAACTGTAAGAAACAGTATTTGTCCATTCGGAACCGGTTGTATCCAGTTTATAAACAGAGGATATATCATGACTGGTAAAAATAGTTTTACCGGAATTCAAGACGTTTCCGGTATTATTTACCAGTTGCTGTAATGTTGTGAGTGAACTGATCAGGTTGGCATTCAGAGCATTATTATTAAAATCATTATAGCTGATTTTACCATCATAATTCAGGCTCCATTTATTATTAAAGGTATATCCCATTCCATAGCCTGTATAGATTACATTGGATGGTAAAGTAGTATTAGTTGACTGGCTCAGCAAGGAATCACCGGAAAGGAATCTGTTTGAGGTTACCTTATCAAAACCATTTCTTTTGGCCATATTCAGGTTGATATATTCAGTGGTTTTCCCGTTATTATTATTCAATGAAAAATTAATGAATTGACTGGAATAAGTACCTTGCTGCCATCCTGAAGAAATACTGCCGGTTGTTCCTATTTTAACTCCTTTTTTCAGTATTACATTAACAATGCCCCCACTTCCCGATGCATCATATTTAGCAGAAGGGGTTCTTAAAATTTCAATTTTATCAATAGCACCTGGTGGAAGATTTTTTAGTAAAGTAGCCATATCATCCGTACTCATTTGTAAATCTTTCCCGTTAATATATACTTTTGCAGGACTGGTACCTGCAATATAAACATTCCCATCCTGGTCAATATACAAACC
>Ga0364881_10691_pt1 | contig 14845 bp, 14 predicted proteins | sample ExccelJu500001D4_5_FD_206923 | JGI IMG/M metagenome (GOLD analysis project Ga0364881, IMG submission 206923) | Enriched cells from Trout Bog Lake Hypolimnion, Wisconsin, USA - BchlTB.July30.5000.01.D4 | ecosystem: Environmental > Aquatic > Freshwater > Lake > Hypolimnion/Profundal zone | place...
ATCCTGCCACAACGCCTCAAACTAAAGAGGTAAGGCTCGCAGAATTAAAAAAACTCTATGACGCGAATCTAATTAGCAAAGAGGTCTACTCGGAACGTCAAAAAGCAATTCTGGATACACCATAATAATTCTCCAATTGAAGAGTATGTGTGGAAAGGTACGGTGTCAGTTCAAGGTTTGTGCATTGTTTTCATAGCAAAAAGCCTAACATTACATTCGAGAGGGACTGGCTACGCCAGCCCCTCAATTTAGACCTCTCTTGGTGCTTGCATATTGGCTTGATATTGCGTACGCGTTTACGTACCCTTTAACCTTCTTTGAAGGAGCTCAAAATGCACACACTTACCGCAAGCGAAGCCCGCGCAAATTTGTACCGGCTCATTGATGAAACAGTAGAGTCTCATGAACCAATTATCATTTCAGGGAAGCGCAGCAGTGCTGTGCTGCTCTCCGCAGAAGATTGGGGCGCAATTCAAGAAACTTTGTACCTGCTTGCCGTACCCGGCATGCGCGAATCGATAAAAGCAGGTATGGCCGAGCCCCTCGCAAGAAGTGCGAAGAAGCTTCAGTTGTGAGTTGGGAGGTTGTGTATGCCAAGCAAGCACTCAAAGATGCAAAGAAGCTTGCTGCAAGCGGCCTCAAGCCCAAGGCGCAAGAACTACTAGCTGTGCTTGCTAACAATCCATTTCAAAATCCGCCGCCCTTCGAGAAGCTGGTCGGAGACCTTGCCGGCACCTACTCGCGCCGCATCAATATTCAGCACCATATCGTGTACGAAGTTTTTATCAAAGAGAAAACCGTTCGTGTCCTGCCGATGTGGACGCACTATGAATGAGCGGTCTAAACTTTCACATTCGAGAGGGACGGGCCGATAAACCCCGCCAGCCCCTCAATTCGTTGGATATCTCAGTAATGAAAGCGTAATTGCGCAATCAGCAGCGCATCACCTTCGATGCGGTACACCATACGGTGTTCGTCGGTTATGCGGCGTGACCAGTATACTGATAGCGCGTGTTTCAATGCTTCGGGCTTCCCTACTCCGGCGAAGGGCTCGCGTCGGGTTTCTCGTATCAGCTTATTGATTCGTTCGACCATGCGTTTATCTTGTTTTTGCCAGTTGAGATAGTCTTCCCATGCCTCGTCCGCAAAAATCAACTTCACTTGGTCAGCTTCCGCTCAACGCCTTTTCCGGTATTCAGTTGAGCGACCGCCGAGAGAAGGCGTTTAGCGTTGGCAGGCGTGCGCAATAAATAAGCAGTTTCTTCAAGCGCTTTGAAATCTTCGAGCCAAGAAGGGGTGACACGATATTGTGCCCACGCGGATTGCCAAATCAAATTATGGATAACCGTGATGCCCCTGATTTTGCCCTGCCAATCACCGCAGCCTGAGAAAACCCGGCTTGATGGAAGTGCGACAGCACTTCCCTGACCGCATCCGGATCAGCACTTACCAATAATCCACCGCTGGTCTGCGCATCAGCCAATATTCTTTGCTGCCAGGTTTCCAGATGCGCGGCGAAATCGATCTCGTGACCGTAGCTGGCCAGATTGCGATCAATCGCTCCCGGCCCATAACCTTGCCGGGCCAACGGCAACGCCTCGGACAAGACCGGCACTTGGTCAAATTTAATCTCCGCGCCCAGACCTGAGCCACGGCAAATTCCCAACAGGTGACCTGCCAATCCGAAGCCGGTCACATCGGTCATGGCATGCACACCAGCTATCGCCGCCAATTTGCTACCGACAGCGTTGAGCTGGGTGGCATTCGCGATCATCTGGGCATAACCTGCTTCGGACAATGCGCCCTTTTTCAAAGCGGCCGCCAGCACGCCGACCCCCAGCCCCTTCCCAAGTATCAATGCATCACCGGCTTGCGCGCCGCTGTTTTTTTTAAACTGATCCGGATGCACGACACCTATTGCCACCAGTCCGTAGATTGGCTCGGGAGAGTCGATGGAATGTCCACCCGCCAAAGGGATGCCGGCGGTTTGGCACACCGACTCACCGCCTTGCAGGATGGCACGGATAGTCTCTACCGAGAGCTTGTTAATAGGCATTCCGACGATGGCCAGCGCCATGATCGGCGTACCGCCCATCGCGTACACGTCTGATAATGCGTTGGTCGCGGCGATACGTCCAAAATCGAATGGATCGTCCACAATGGGCATGAAGAAATCCGTGGTTGCAATGATGGCTTGCTGCTCATTGAGGCGATAAACCGCAGCATCATCACCGGTCTCGGTGCCGACCAGCAGATTGGCAAACTGCGTTTTTTCTATTGCCTCGCCGAGAATTTGCTGCAACAAGGCGGGGGCTATTTTGCAGCCGCAGCCGCCACCGTGCGACAATTGGGTTAATTTTACTTCGGACACGAATCTTCCCCCGCTCAATAATGTTGATCAGAACTGCAAACCTATCACAGCTCGATGAGTTTGACGAAATTATCGACGTGCGTACACCGGCAGAGTTTGCCGAAGACCATATCCCCGGCGCAATCAATTGCCCCGTTCTTTCAAATGAAGAGCGCATTACCGTTGGCACCCTGTACAAGCAGGCATCGCCTTTCGAGGCGCGTAAAGTCGGCGCGGCTTTGGTGGCAAACAACATTGCGCAACATCTGCAAACGACCTTTAGAGATCATTTAAAATCGTGGCAACCGTTAATCTACTGCTGGCGTGGAGGGCAGCGTAGCGGCGCGATGAGTATCATCCTGAATCAAGTAGGATGGAGAGCATACAAGCTGGAGGGGGGCTACAAAACTTACCGGCACGACGTGTTGGACAAACTATCAGTCTTGCCGAACAAACTGAAATTGCGCGTTATCTGCGGCCCGACCGGATCGGGTAAAAGCCGATTGCTTGGCGCGCTGGCGGAAAGTGGGCGTCAGGTGCTCGATCTGGAAGTGCTGGCACAACATCGCGGCTCGGTGCTGGGCAGTTGGCCCGACCATGCGCAGCCTTCTCAAAAGTTGTTCGATAGCCAGCTATTGCTCAGGCTGCAAAACTTCGACCTTGCACGCCCGGTCTATGTGGAAGCGGAAAGCAACAAGATTGGCCGCATTGCCCTGCCCCCCTCGCTGGTCACTGCGATGCACAGCAGCGAATGTCTGTTGTTGGAAACGGGTTTCGAGGTACGTGTCGCCGGATTGCTGGAAGACTACCGGCATTATCTGAATTTCCCGGAGATACTGGTCACACATTTGCAAACGCTATACCGTTACCATGGCGCCAAACTTCTCGAACACTGGACTGCCCTGATTCACGGCGGGGACTATACGACGCTGGTAGGCGAATTACTCACTTTGCATTACGACCCGGGCTACTTGCGAGCGACATCATTGCACTTCCCCCACCTTAATCAGGCACTGCGCATCCGCATAATCAATTTATCCAAGGACGAGCTCAAACAGGTTGCAGCAACACTTGACTGACAATCTCGACATGTTGATTTAATATGAATGCGTTTCATAATCCGGCTCTGCCCGATAAGCGTGGCACCATCTGAAGTTATCAGCGATTCTGGAGGTGCAGCGCTTTTGCCACCACCTCGCGTGTCAGGTGGGGAGCGAATAATTCGATGAAGTGGTAGGTATAGCCGCGCAGGTATTCATTCTTGCGGATAGCAACGCGCGTGGTACTGGGTTGGAACAGGTACCCTGCCTCAATCATGCGGATGTGCCTGTCCCGTCCCGGGATGAACGCCATGTGGGCGACGATGCCGATACCCAAACCCAATTCCACATAAGTTTTGATTACATCCGCATCAATGGCGGTGAGCACTATATTCGGAGTGATCCTGCGCGCCTCGAAAGCGGCGTTGATTTTACCGCGTCCGCTGAAGGCGAAGTCGTAAGTGATAATCGGATATTGCGCAATTTTTTCCAGCGTCAATTTCTTTTCCGCCAGCAAAGGATGTTTCGGCGGCACGATCACGCAGTGGTTCCATTCATAGCACGGCAGGGTAACCAGCTCGTCATACAGGGACAGGCTTTCCGTGGCTATAGCGATATCCGCCTCGCCGCTGAGCACTTGCTGCGCGAGTTGCGTCGGGCTGCCCTGATGCAGATTGAGCTTGACCTTCGGATAACGTTTGATGAACAGCTTGACCATCGGCGGCAAGGCATACCGCGCCTGGGTGTGGGTGGTGGCGACAGTTAATGTGCCACTGTCCTGGCTGCGGAATTCTGCCCCGACCTGCTTGAGGTTCTCGGTGTCGAGCAGCATGCGCTGGGCAATTTCGAGGATGGCTTTGCCAGGCTCGGTGATTGCAGTAATGCGTTTGCCGTTGCGTACAAAAATCTCGATTCCGAGTTCTTCTTCCAATAACTTGATTTGCTTGCTGACGCCCGGCTGCGACGTATACAGTGCATCAGCCGCCTCGGAAATATTAAGTCCGCGCCGCGAAATCTCGTTCAGGTAACGCAATTGCTGCAGGTTCATCGCAATCTCCTAATAACATATGGTTATAAGATACTAACATAATAGTATTTTGGAATGATATATAGGTACGTTACCATTCGCGCCGTCACGGTTAATTACCCCTTATTGAAAGCAGTATGGACTGGCTCTACACAATCTCCGGTTTCCTGGTCGGGTTCATCGTCGGTGTCACCGGTGTCGGCGGCGGCTCGTTGATGACTCCACTGCTGGTGCTGGTGTTCGGCGTTGCACCGGCCACTGCCGTTGGCACCGATCTGCTCTATGCCTCACTGACCAAGATCGGCGGCAGTTGGGCGCACAGCAGGCGCGGAACAGTGGACTGGAAGGTGGTGCGCCTGCTGGCAACCGGCAGTTTGCCGGCCGCTTTGTTGTGCGTGGTGCTGTTGCACTACCTGTCCATGGACGAGAAGCATTTGAAAGCACTGATTACCGGCGTGCTGAGCGTGGCACTGGTACTGACTGCGCTGGCCTTGCTATTCAAACCCTATTTGCAAAAAATGGGGCGTAGCCCGGACGGCGCGATTTATGAATTGCATGCCCACCATTTGTCGGGAGCCACCATATTTACCGGTGCTGTACTTGGCACGCTGGTGACCATTTCATCCGTTGGTGCCGGCGCCCTTGGTGTGGTGGTATTGCTGTTCCTGTACCCGCGAATCGCAACGGCCAAGATCGTCGGTACTGACATCGCGCATGCGGTGCCGCTGACACTTGTGGCCGGACTGGGTCATGCTGCACTGGGTACGGTTAATTTCGGACTGCTTGGCAGTTTGTTGCTGGGGTCACTGCCGGGCATCTGGCTGGGCAGCCACCTCGGGGTAAAAATACCGGATCAAATATTGCGTCCCTTCCTGGCGACGATGTTGATGATTATCGGTGGGCGGCTGTTATTCGCCTAGAAATTTTTTAAGGAGTAAAGACTAGTGAGTGTAAACACAAGTAATTTGTCTGATTTCGAAGAAATTGACCGCTTTGAGCAGGCGGTGCAAACCTTCTTCAACGGCCACATGGACGCCGACCGCTTTACCGCCATCCGCCTGCAACAGGGAGTATACGGTCAGCGCCAGGAAGGCGTGAACATGTTGCGAGTCAAGGTGCCGGGCGGGCGGTTGACTCCGGTGCAGTTGGACGCCTTGGCGGACGTAACCAAAACTTATTCGGAACGCGGCATTGCCCACATCACAACCCGCCAGTCAATCCAGATTCATTTTGTTCCATTGGCCAGATCGCCCGATGCTTTGCGCCGTCTTGCGCAAGCAGGGTTGACTACGCGCGAGGCGTGCGGCAACGCAGTGCGTAACATGACCGCATGCGGTCTGTCCGGGGTGTGCCCGCGCGAACACGTGGATGTGGGCGAGCATGTGGACGGTGCGACACAGCATTTCCTGCGCAACCCCCTCAACCAGCAGTTGCCGCGCAAATTCAAGATCAGTTTTTCCGGTTGCGAGGCCGACTGTGCGCAATCTTTGCTGCATGATACCGGGGTAGTTGCGGTAAAGAAGGACGGGAAGCACGGTTTCATGGTGAAGGCTGGGGGCGGATTGGGGCACAAGCCGCACGAAGCCATCGTAGTGGAAGAATTTATTTCCGAGAGCGAACTGCTGTTTTCGCTGGAGGCTCTGGTCACTTTGCACAACAAGTATTCCGACCGTACCAAGCGCGCCAAGTCGCGCATCAAGTTCCTGGTTGAGCGTTTTGGGGTACAGGATTTTCTGGAAAAATATCGCGAGGAATTCGCCCGCACCAGGGAGGCTCTGGCTAACCTGCCTTACCCGCAGGGTGTTTGGCGCGAACAGAGTGGCAATGAAATTCCCGGCCCCGGTGCTCCGCGCAAGCTGTTTGCACAACACCAGCCGGGATTGTTCGTGCTGCCGATTGCATTGCCGATAGGCGATATTACCCCGGTGCAGATGCATGGCATCGCTGACTTGTTGCGTATTCATAATCTGGTCGAACTCCACACTACACAAGACCAGAACCTGGCTATTCCGAATGTGGCAGTGGAAATTATTTCCACCTTGCGCGGAGCCTTGTCCACACTGGGTCTGAACGAGCCCGTCACTGGCGACAATGTGGTGGCCTGCCCCGGCACTTCCACTTGCCGCCTGGGCATTACCTCCAGCACACTGCTCGGCCCCAAGTTATCCGGCGGAGTGAAGGATTTGCGCATCCGCGTGTCGGGCTGTCACAACGGTTGCGCGCAACCGGAAACCGGCGATATCGGTATCTACGGCGAAGGCAAGCGGGTACATGGCAAGCTGGTGCCGCACTACCAGATGTACTTCGGCGGTAACGGCATGGGAGGGGGCGCTCTTGCGCTGAAGGGACCGTCGGTGCCGGCAGCTCGTGCGGAACAGGCAATTGCCCGCGTGGAGAGTGCTTATCCGGAGAGCAGCAATGAAAACTTCTTCTCGTGGGTGCGCCGTCAAGAACCGGATTATTTCAATCAGTTGCTGTCTGACATTGTTGAAGTCAAGCGTGAGGATGTTGAGGGAGTCATGCGCGACCATGGTGGTACCGGTGATTTCCGTGTGGTAAACCTGGGGGGCGGTGAATGCGCCGGTGCCTCTCAAGTGTTGATCGGAGCAAACTTCTTCGAGGCGGCCCACGAACGCGAATACCGCAATGCGCTGGTGTTTCAGCGCAAGTACGATGAAGCTGCACATTGCGTCGAAGCCATCCTGCGCCTGTTGGGTAGCGGACTGGCACAGATGATGGGCGGAGCGCGGCAGGACGACTTGACGAAACTTGTATCGCAACTCGGGCAAATCGTTCCGGGCGAGTTGGCGGCTGAATTTGCACGGTTGGTCGGGTTACTTCATAGCACACCGGAAATGAACGATACCGTATTGCAAGCAATCAATCGCGCGGTAGATATCTGGACAGTGCAGGTAGGTGCATTCTGCAGCGCACGGGATGCGCAGCTTGATCTGTCCGAGGCATTGCCAAAATTAACGGCACCTCTCGTGCAACCGTTACCAATTGCGGCAAAACGGGTTGCCGTGCCAGCATAAGTAAAAATGGAGTCAGTATGAGTGAACTGCAAGAAAAAGTTGATCGGGTGGTTGAAGTGCTGGCCGATGCGGTACGCGGCTATGCACCGGTATGTTTCGCCAACAGTTTGGGGGCAGAAGATATGGTGCTGACTGATCTGATTGCCAAATACAACTTTGATATTTCAATGTTCAGCCTGGATACCGGGCGTCTGCCGCAGGCAACATATGACTTGATGCAGGAGTTGGCTGAGCGCTATAGCATGCCGTTAAAAGTATATTTTCCGGACAGTGCCGCAGTTGAAGAATACGTGACACATAACGGTGTGAACGGTTTTTACGGCAGTGTGGAATCACGCAAGGGCTGCTGTTTTGTGCGCAAGGTTGAGCCGTTGCGCCGTGCTTTGCGCGGCAAGGGCGCGTGGGTCACCGGAATGCGCCGGGACCAGGCAGTCACACGCGGCACGCTGGAAGTATCCGCCTATGATGCAGATCAGGGGTTGCAGAAATTTAATCCGCTGCTTGACTGGTCGAACAAGGAGGTGTGGGCATACATCCGGAAAAATAATGTGCCCTACAACAAGCTGCACGACCAGTTTTATCCCAGTCTTGGTTGCGCACCCTGCACGCGTTCAATCACATTGGGTGAAGATATTCGTGCCGGAAGATGGTGGTGGGAAAACCCAGAGGACAAGGAATGTGGCTTGCATGTTGGGCAGCGCATTGAAATCAAACAATTACAGGCAGCATGATATGAAGCTTAGCGAGAAAGAAGTAACAATGAGTTCCCACACCTTTACCCACCTGGATGCGCTGGAAAGCGAATCTATCCACATTATGCGAGAAGTCGCGGCAGAGTGTAAAAATCCCGCATTGTTATTCTCCGGTGGCAAGGACTCCATTGTAATGTTGCGGTTGGCGGAGAAAGCGTTCCGCCCGGCAAAATTTCCATTTCCATTGGTGCATATAGATACCGAACATAACTTTCCCGAGGTGATCGCCTGCCGTGACAAACTGGCTGCCGATCTCGGCGAACGCTTGATCGTGCGCTCGCTGGAAGACTCCATCAAGCGCGGCACAATTGTCATTAAAGACTTGGACAAGCCGCGTAATCCCTACCAGTCGGTCACGCTGTTGGAGACGATCGCCGAGTTCGGCTTCGACGCCTGCATGGGCGGTGCACGCCGCGACGAGGAAAAGGCACGCGCCAAGGAACGCATCTTTTCGTTCCGCGACGAGTTCGGCCAATGGGATCCGAAGAACCAGCGCCCCGAACTATGGGATACCTACAACACACGCGTACACAACGGGGAAAATATCCGCGTGTTCCCGATCAGCAACTGGACCGAGATGGACATCTGGGAATACATCGGAAGAGAAAATTTGCACATCCCGGAAATATACTACGCGCATGAACGCGAAGTAATCCGCCGAGGCAACGCAGTCATTCCGGTTTCACATCTGGTACAACCCAAGCCGGGTGAAAAAATTGAGGTGCTGTCGGTGCGGTTCCGCACCGTCGGGGATATGACTTGCACCGCGCCGGTAAAATCCACCGCCCGCAACGTGCAGGAGATCATCGAAGAGACTGCGACTACGCGCATCACCGAACGCGGCGCCACCCGCATGGACGACCAGACTTCCGATGCTTCTATGGAGCTGCGCAAGAAAGAAGGATACTTCTAATAGGTCGTCATTCCCGCGTAGGCCGGAATCCAGTTATTAGAAAATTTCGCGCAACGCGGGACAAAATCAAAAAGCAGTTGAATAAATTCGCTGGATACCGGCCTACGCCGGTATGACGTGAATCAGGATTAAGAGGGATATTATGAGCAACGCAATACAACTACTTCGTTTCATCACCGCCGGCAGCGTGGACGACGGCAAAAGCACGCTGATCGGACGCCTGCTGCACGACTCCAAATCCATTTTCGAAGACCAACTTTCAGCCATTTCAAAAACCAGCGAAAAGCGAGGCATGGCCGCCGTCGACCTGTCACTGCTCACAGATGGACTGCAAGCCGAGCGCGAGCAAGGCATCACCATCGACGTGGCTTACCGCTACTTCGCCACGCCCAAGCGCAAGTTCATCATCGGCGACACGCCGGGGCATGAGCAATACACGCGCAACATGGTTACTGCCGCAAGTACGGCCAATCTGGTGGTCATTCTGATTGACGCGCGCAAGGGCGTGCTGACGCAAACGCGCCGGCATACTTTTCTTGCCAGTCTGGTCGGTGTGCCGCACATCGTGCTGGCCGTAAACAAGATGGACATGGTGGATTACTCGGAAGATACATTTAATACAATCGCGGCCGAGTACCGCGCTTTTGCCTCACAGCTCGGCATTCATGAAGTGACTTGCATCCCCATGTCCGCCTTGAATGGCGACATGGTGGTTAAACACGGCGACAACCTGGGCTGGTACAAAGGCGCGCCCTTGCTGGAGTTTCTGGAAAACGTGGTGATTGATTATGACGTGAATACGACCGACTTCCGCTACCCTGTGCAATGGGTATGCCGTCCGCAGACACAGGAGCATCACGACTTCCGAGGCTACATGGGACGCATCGAATCGGGTGAGATTGCGGTCGGCGACGAGATCACCGTGCTGCCATCGGGCCGCACCAGCAAAATAAAAGAGATCGTCACCTACGATGGCAACCTGCAACGCGCCTACGCGCCGCAATCCATCACGCTAACTTTGTCAGACGAGATAGACATCTCGCGGGGAGACATGTTCGTCAAAGCGAGCGCAATGCCACAAGTTGCCAAGGAGTTGGAAGCCACGTTGTGCTGGCTGGCCGAATCGCCATTGGACTTGAACCGTAAATACATCATCAAGCACACCACGCGCATGGTGAAATGCCTGTTCTCGCGCCTGGAATATCGCGTGGACGTGAACACCCTGTCGCATCACGGAACCGACAAGCTGCACATGAACGACATCGCACGTGTGGCGATGAAAGTGCAACAGCCGCTGGTGCTGGATCACTACAGCAAGAACCGTTCTACCGGGAACTTTATTGTAATTGATGAAGCAACGAACAACACGGTTGCGGCTGGAATGATTGCTTGAGCATGCGACGATTAATGCGGCGGACGCCCTGGCAATTCTACATAGCATAGTCAGATTGCCTGTGGTTCCATCTGGCTCAGGACAAGTAGGTTAAAAAATCGCCAATTGTATGGGGAAGCAGATAACTCTCTACACGAATTTCACATTAGATTATTTTATAGTTATGCAAGATATATGCGAGAACCGCAAAAAACACGTTAACGAGCACTACCATCGATAGCATCCACAGTATCGTGCGGGTCCAACTGGCTTTCTTTTTCTTTGGCTTTTCACCTGAACCACTCTGATCTCCAACCTGTTTTTCCTGATTCCCAACAGGTCCATGACTCCCTGCATGCGCCAGCTCATCAGTCATAATATTCTCCATAAATTCAATTCTCAGTCAGATAATATTTTACCTTCAAATACCCAACTGCATGTTCGTTTTATCCGCATTGATCAAGATCTGAACAGTCACTTGGGAAATTTCTTCTACCACTAATCCCCGTATAGTTTTGCAAGAAGCAAACCGTTGTTACTGATCCCACTTGTCGAACCATTTATCTATCACTCCCGTGCTGTATAGTATGAAAAATAGCGCTATACCACAAAGTATTCCAGTCATTAAACTCGCCGGCACAGACATTTTCTTTGCTCCTTTGTTTAGATGCAGCTGGACGGCGCTGCCCCATCTTCTTAACCCTGATATTTCATAAAGTTCTGACAGACTGCAAAATCAGTTTCTCGCAGAAAAATGCTCCACCCCAAAATGTCCAACCCATCCATCCTTGGCGCGCGCCTCGATTATGACTTGATGCAACCCCTTGGGAAGATCAGGGGAAATTTGCAAGTTAACGCTTGCGCGCGAGGCGGGAGCCATATCCAGATTCTCCGTTTCGAGTTTATAGCTCCCCTCTGGAATCCCCTTGATGGATAAAGCAAGTTGTGCCGGAGCATACATCTTGTTCGACACGAGTATTTTGTAATCACTGACCGATAATCCTGAGGACTTTTCCGACCGGTAGGCGACGATGTTATAGGGCGAGTAATTGACAATGCTCCAGGCAAACAGGGCACAGCCGATCAGAAATAGCACGCTTACCCACCAGTTCGTTCGGTTGAGCAGTCCGGCATCCTTGCCATCCGGTTTAGTCGATTTTATTTCCGCAAGCCTGAATCGCAACAAACCCGAGTTTCCTTCCTTCTCATGAAGACGGTCGCAGGCGTCTATGCACTCTCCGCAGTTAATGCAGGTGTCCGTGGACTTGAAACTCGCCGGGTTGATATCGATATAGCAGGATGCCGCGCAATAATTGCACTTGGCACAATCGGATGAACGGTTCGCGTCATAAGCCACGTGCAGTGCATCTTTCGACTTGAAGAACCGCTGTCCAAAGCGGTACATACAAGCATAATTACACCAGAAATAACGAATGCCGGAAACGTCCAGAAAAAAAGCAACCACGCTTACGAAATAAAGTCGGTGCATGAATTGGGACAGGCTGGAATTGGTTTTGAAGGTAATGAACGACCAGATTTCATCCGGCGTGAAGAAATAGAAAAACGGAATCAGCCCAAGCACCAGTGACGCCGCCAGAAAACTCACGCCGAGAATGATCCAGTTGACAGCCTTGTTCTTGGTGGCTGCGACTTGGGAATTTACGCTTTCGACATTGACATTGGCAAGCTTGCCAAGCAGTTTGTGGGTCAGATTAGTTGCCCATTCCGACACCAGATTTTGCGGACAGGCCCAGCCGCACCAAACGGCACCTATGGTCGAATAAGTCATGATGGCTGCGGCAACCAGCAAGGTTCCGAAACCCAGCATCAAGGCAATGTCTGACCACCATATTTGGCGACCAAGCATCACGAAAGTCCCGGCAACCAGGTCTATTCTGAACAGTCCGGTAGCCGGAATCAACACAAACAAAAACAGCGTGGCAATTTGGGTCGCACGTCTGGGCCAATGAAACTTCTGGGATGACATGATTTTCACCTTGGCAGGTTTGACAGGATTTCTTGAACTTAACACATTGCCATTTTGCATCAAGAAGTCCATTGACTCAGTGACATTTGTCACCGGTAATTTGATATTCCTCGTGTGATTGCGTTCCATGTTTCCTGACTTCAAAAAATAAAAAGAGGCAATGGGGCTGGATCATTCTATCTATCTGCCTGCCATACCGGTTCAAATATCAGCATGGTGTCGACTTCACTTTCAAGATAATATTACTTCTGTCCGACCGGTTTGCTGACTAATTTTATCTTTACTCCAAATTTCTCTTTATCCTATGCCGATGGTATGCAGCATCTATGCCATTCTCATATTTAATGTCATAACATATTGTCAAATAAAGAATTATTTTTTCTTATGGCGGTCTTGGTGAGTTTCCAGAGTGAATTAAAACAAAAAATAGCAGTAAAGATTGATATAACGCCTGCGCAGACTGTCATTTTTGTCATGCGGGCAATTGACGTCTGAAATTGCCACCTCCCAACTGATTGCCTTTTCTTGACACTTAACCTCAGTAGCGCATTTTGAGGTACTGCGATCACACCGGTTACCCCGGTGAAAGAAAGTGACAGCGCAAGGTTCGCGTAAAAAAACGGCAGGGTTAACCTGCCGTTTTGATTTTTGCTCAGTTTCCCATCTTCAGCGAGGTTTTGCGCAATGCTCCTGCATTTGCTCGCCGATATTCAGTAAAAACTGGAGCGAGCGTACGGTCTTTTCGTCCGTCATGGTGCGCCACAAGCTTCCTATGCCACCTGCCGCCGGTTGAGCGCTGCTCTTGCTCGCTGCGTTTTCCAGGCAATTCAGTAACCCGGTCATCATCTCAAGTCGATCCAGCAACTTCGGCAAGGTGTTGGCGATACGCTCCAGTGCCCCGGTAGATTCGAGATGTTCGAGTAATTCCACCATTCGCGTTGCTCCACCACCACGATTGAGGCGATCCAGCAGGGACATACCTTCGCCTACCGTTTCGGCAATACGTCCGACCATTTCATCGGTCAGCGCATCCTGAGCCGAACTGTAAACCCGCGCCAATTGCGAAAGCCGGTCAAGATCACCATCGGCAGCCATCCGTGCAAGTGTTGGCAATGCTTTTTCCAGACCGGAGCGGTTCACTTGGTCAAGCAGCCCCAGCCCCCCACCCACCGCCTCAGTTAACCGCGACACCATTTCGTCGGTCAACGCATCCTGCGACGCGTGAAAGACGCGGGCAAGTTGCGAAAGCCGTTCGAGATCACCGTTATTCACCATTTCGGCAAGCACCGGAATCGCCTTACCCAGCCCTGCACGACCAGCCTTGTCGACCAGATCGAGTGCTTCGGCTGCGGAACCGGCGAGACGTCCGACCATTTCGTCGGTCATGGAATCACGCGCCGCCGAGATCACACGTTCGACCTCGTGCTGCACCATGGCTCCTTCTTCCTTGGTCTCTGTATTCATGGCATCCTCCGGTTACAGGAGTCCGCGTGCGGATACCCAGTAAAGCTTGTTGTAGGCCATCTTGAACCAATGTACCGCCTTGGTCGGTGCCTTGGGATCGGGCGGGTTCTTGTAGTCGAACATCGCATAGGTTGCACGGTCTTTGCCCGCCTCGATGAAACAGAACACCTTGCCGTCATATTCGCGCACCGGAGTGCCCATTTTGACCATGGCGGCGATATTTTCGCCCAGAGTATCAGCTTCGAAGTGAGCTGTGGAACCGGCCTTGCTGATCGGAATATTGGTGGTATCACCGCAGACAAACACGTTGGTGCGGCCTTCCATGTTCAGCTTGGTGCGGTTGGTCGGGATCCAGCCGTTCGCCCCCATACCGTTCTTCTCAAGCACTTCCATGCCTTTATGAACGGGAATATTGATCAGCAGGTCATAGCCGAGCTCGACTCCCTCTTCGCTGCGCACCACTTTGTTCGCTCCGTCCACTTCCTTGATATTGAAAAAAGTGTCGTATTTGATGCCGAGCTTGTCCATTTCAGGGGCCGCCCATTTGGCGACGTTTTCCAGGCTGTGCACGCGTCCGATCGGGTAGGTGTAATGCAATTGCACTTTGTCGAGTATGCCGCGATCCTTGAAGTAATCATGCAGCATGAAAGTAATTTCCAGCGGAGCCATCGGACACTTGTGGGGAACGCCAACAGTGATCAATACCTTGCCGCCTTCGAACGAGTGGAGGCGCTTGAACATCTTCAGCGCACTTTCTTCGGTGTAGAAAGTCTCTGCCGCCTCGACCATGCCGGGAATTCCTTCCGGGAACATCCGCGAACCGGTGGCAATGACCATGATATCGTAGTCAAAAATCTTGCCGCTCTTGGTCTTCACCTGATTGTTATCCATCATGAATTCTTCGA
>Ga0364881_10695_pt1 | contig 14789 bp, 15 predicted proteins | sample ExccelJu500001D4_5_FD_206923 | JGI IMG/M metagenome (GOLD analysis project Ga0364881, IMG submission 206923) | Enriched cells from Trout Bog Lake Hypolimnion, Wisconsin, USA - BchlTB.July30.5000.01.D4 | ecosystem: Environmental > Aquatic > Freshwater > Lake > Hypolimnion/Profundal zone | place...
AAATTGACCTGCTCCTTCTCCCTTCCCTCCAAAGCGACACAATAGTCTGTCGCTAAAGTCATATTTTTTTATCGTGAGTTCATTACTTTTTGCAACATATACCCCGTCTTGAGCTATCGTAAATCCCATTAATTCATCATCCAATGGAATTGCATGCAAAAAACCCCCGTCCGAACTATAGACTTTAACTAAAAAGTCTTCAGCGTCCATCACGTATAAACGTCCTGCACCATCAACCTCAATGCCGACAGGTTCATGCAATTTATACACCTCAGCCTGACTTTTAAATGCGTTGGATGAAGTCCCTGATTTTATCTCCAACGAATTTAAAAAAACGCCGTTACTTCCAAACATCAATATTCTCTTTGTTCCTCCATCCAGTACGTACACAATGCCCTCATGGAAAACGACCCCGCGAGGAGTTTTAAGTTCCTGCTCTCCGCCAGAAGAAAAAAATCCACCCTTCTTTCCTCCGAAGCTCCCCTGATATTTTCCGTCCATCGAGAACATAGCAATATGATTAAGCTCACCGTCTGCTACATAAATCATGCCTGTACCCAATGCAACTGCTTCCGGTTTTTTCAAAACAAAATTTCCGTCTTCTTTCGCTTGAAATGTATGAAGCAATTTTCCGTCAAGATCAATCTCTGCAACTGAACCGGCAGCTCCCGAAAAATACATACGGTCTCCGCTGCCTCCCAGCAATCTTCGTGCCCCCTTTGGAAGAGGCACTGTTTTTACAAACTCAGCTTTAACCGGATCCGAGGAAACCACCTCATCTGCCGCATAAGACGATACGTGTACCACTGAGGTCACGACAAAAAAATATATAGTAAGAACGCGTAACATGTGTCCCCTCAGTCTAACCGCTTTTAAATAACTGTAATCGACTCACAATTCTGCACAGAGTGAATAGTTCATATTTTAAACTAAATATTTTTCATCTCTGTTAAATACATTATCCCGGTTTTCAGATGGATAATTCCCGGCAAAATATTTGCAACGATCACTGTATGATTTACAGGATCGGCTTCGGGTCAATTGCAATATCAGGAATGGGAGCATGTATATCCAGCATATTATTACGTAAGTCTTAGCCTCAAATGCTGCGAAGAAAGGATTTGACTGTAATGCAATGGCGTTAGCGCCGAGATTGATGACTAGCAAGTAGCAGAGAAACTAACTTAATTGCCATCAGCAAATAGATCACAATACACTCACTGAACAACTTTTTGAGTGTCTATTTTACCTTCCGGCAAGGAATCAAAGGCGAGGAATATTAGCTAGTTTGAACCGGAATCTGGTCGCGTTTCGCGATGATGTTGTTATTAGCATCCACGTACACCAGTGACGGATAAAATCCATTTAACTCAACTTCGGAATAAATGGAATAAGCAGCGATAATCAGAATATCGCCGGGGTTTGCTTTATGCGCGGCGGCTCCGTTCACCGAAATAGTGCGTGAACCGCGTTGTGCGCGAATAGCATAAGTCGTGAAGCGCTCACCATTAGTCACATTGTAAATATCAATTTGCTGATATTCCCTGATACCGGATGCATCCAATAGGTCGTCGTCAATGGCACAGGAACCCTCGTAATGCAACTCCGATTGCGTAACGCGCACCCGGTGCAATTTTGCTTGTAGCATGGTTCGTTGCATCTCTGATCTCCGGTAATTCCAGCCTTTGTATCAGGCATTAATAATGTGGGCGCGCATTATAAGACTCTTGCGCAGAAAGACAAAACACTACCCGATATTGATTTCCAAATTATCGATCAATCTTGTACCACCTAAACGCGCAGCAGCCAATACAACAAGTTCACGATCCGAATTCCCAGGCTTGGTCAACCACAACTGATTTCGCACCGATACATACTCTACCTGCCAGCCACGATTTGCAAGCGCGCTAATAGCATATTCCTCCAACCTGACAAAATCCATTTCACCAGCGCGGATATTCTGCTGAAGTGTCAGCAGCACTTGTCGTAAAAATACGGCCTCCGCACGCTCCGCCAGAGTCAGATATTGGTTCCGCGAACTCAGCGCCAGTCCGTCCGCCGCACGTATCGTTTCACCTCCCACTATACGTGTTGGCAGATTTATCTGAGCAACCATCTGACGAATGATGTGCAACTGCTGATAATCCTTCTTGCCGAACAACGCCACTTGCGGCTGAACAATATTCAACAGTTTCAGTACCACTGTCGCCATGCCACGAAAATGGCCCGGACGCGTTGCACCGCAAAACTCATCGGCAATAGGCGGCGGCTCGACAAATACGGTTTGCTGCTGCGGATACATTTCGCTCACAGAAGGTGCAAACACTATGTCGGCCAGCCCTTCCAGCTTAACGCAATCATCTGCCAGCGTGCGCGGATATTTATCAAAATCCTCCGACGGACCGAATTGCAAAGGATTAACGAAGATGCTCACTACTACACATTCCCCGAGCTCACGCGCCTGCCGCACCAAATCGAGATGACCTTCATGCAAATTGCCCATCGTTGGCACGAAAGCAACGCTAACCGCCACGCTTAAGCGTTCACGTAATTCGGTAATATTAGAAATCTGTAGCATCAGAAACTGTGTTCCTTCGCAGGAAATACGTTAGCCTTCACCTCGCGCACATAATTCGCCACCGCCTCTGCTATAGACACCGCTCCCTCCATATAGTTCTTCACGAAGCGCGCTTTTTTACCAGGGTAAATGTCGAGCATGTCGTGCAATACCAGCACTTGACCGGAACAGTTCGCTCCAGCGCCGATGCCGATAGTCGGCACTTTCAGTTTCGCCGTAACTTCACTTGCCAATGCCGCCGGTACAGCTTCCAGCAGCACCATACCGGCACCAGCCTGAGTGACAATTTCTGCATCGCGCATTAAACGTTGCGCATCCTGCTCACTCCTGCCTTGCACCCGATAGCCGCCCATTTGATGCACCGATTGCGGCGTCAACCCGATGTGCGCACACACGGGAACTCCCCGCCCAGTAAGAAAAGAAATCGTCTCTGCCATTGCCTCGCCGCCTTCAAGTTTGACCATATGCGCACCTGCCGCCATCAGTTGCGCAGCTTGGACAAAGGTTTCACGCGGGCTAACTTGAGAAGTGCCGAACGGCATGTCTGCCATGATAAAAGCTTGCGACGAACCACTCGCCACGCAAGCCGTGTGATAAGCCATTGCTTCGAGAGTTACCGCGAGGGTAGATTCACGCCCCTGCAACACCATGCCGAGCGAATCGCCCACCAGCAATACATCTACGCCGTTGTTTTCCAGTAATGCAGCGAAGCTGGAATCGTAACAAGTCAACGCGGCGATTTTTTCGTTTTTGTCGCGCATACTCTGCAATGTTGTAAGTGTCTTCCTCATCAAGCCCCCAGACTAAAAAATTCACGCACCCCGCGCATATTCTGAATACGCTCCATCAGCAGTGTAAAATCTTCGTCATTATCAACGAAATTTAAATTGTCGCTATTTACTATCAGCAGGGGTGCAGCATCATAATGATGAAAAAACTCACCGTAACTCTTGGCTAATTTCACCAAATATTCGTCGCTGATATTGCTTTCATAACGAAAACCCCGACGCTGCACGCGCTCAATCAGTGTATCGGTTGATGCCTGTAAATAGATTACCAAATCGGGAGTCGATGCCTGTGGTGCCAGGCTGTGATAGATCGATTGATATAACTTAAATTCGTCTTCGTTCAAAGTAAGCCGGGCAAACAAAGTATCTTTGTCGAACAAATAATCCGCGATAGTTTGACTACCAAACAAATCCATCTGAGCCAACTCGCGCACTTCATTGATACGCTGAAACAAAAAAAATAACTGGGTCGGTAACGCATAGCGTGCGGAATCCTGATAAAAACGTACCAAAAACGGATTCTCTTGCGGCTTTTCCAGCAGCGTCTTCGCGCCAACATGATCTGCCAGACGCTGGGTCAGACTTGTCTTCCCCACACCTATAGGACCTTCCACCACGATGTAACGATATTTTTCTAGCGGCATTATTGTAAAACCTTAAACCCCACGCAGGGGCGTATGGCAATACGCCCCTGCGTTGCAAACAGCAGACATACTGGAAAAGCAATTGCCATACGCCCCTACGCTAGCCTTTCCACTTGCTGATCTCCACATTGCCGTGCCGCTTCAACTGCTGAACCGATTCCCGGAATAACACAGTCAGGCGCGATTTCCAGCAATGGTTGCAACACAAAAGCGCGTCTATGCATCTGCGGATGCGGAATGGTCAAGCCATGTTCATGATATTGCAAGTCACCATATAGCAGCACATCCAGATCCAAGGTTCTCGGCGCGTTAATGAATTCGCGCGTGCGCCCGCACCGATGCTCCAATGCCAGCAAAGCATCAAGTAAAATGCGCGGCGATAAAATGGTTTGCAATTGCACCACCGCATTTATGAAGTCAGGCTGATCCAAATATCCCACTGGCGCACTGCGATATAAAGATGAACTTCTCACCACACGCACTTGCGGCAAACTAGCCAACTCCTGTATCGCCTGCGACACCTGTGCGTGCGGGTCAGTCAGATTGCTGCCCAAACCGATAAAGGCTGAGTGTTCGTTCACTTACACTCTCTCAATCTATGGGCAACTCGGCTTGAACTGACGCTACGCCAAGTTTTTTAGTACGCCGCCGCCGTTTTTTCGGAACAGTGTCGGGCAACAACATTTCGTCACGACGCTCTTCAGTAGCGACTTGAAATTCAGTCCACCACTCTCCCAATTCACTTTCTATCTCGCCACTTTCACAGCGCAGTAACAAGAAATCGTAAGCGCCACGGAAGCGCGGCAAAGCCAGCAAACGCATCGGGCGTTGCCCACCCCGCTGTTCAAAACGCGGTTGCAATGACCATAGCTCTTTCATTACTGTGTCGTAACGACGTGGAATAGCAAGTTGCGCGCGCTGTCTCTCCAGCACTTCATCCATCGCGGTATGCAAAGCGGCAACGGTACGTTCGCCTTCTGCTTCACGCACTTTCCAAATCGCTAGCACCTCATGCCACAGCAATGCGGCAAACAAAAATGCCGGGGAAGTCGGTTTATCGTCACGTATACGTTGATCGGTATTTTGCAACGACAACATCACGAATCGCTCCCCCAGCGGCTGCTCCAAAATCACATCCAACATTGGTAACATACCGTGATGCAACTCCATCGCGCGCAATTTCTTTATACATTCCAACGCATGCCCGGACAACAGTAGCTTAAGCATTTCGTCGAACATACGCGCTTCCGGCACATTCGCCAGCAAGTCTTTCATTTGTGCGATAGGCGCGGCGGTATCCTCATCCAGCTTCATCCCCAGCTTGGCCGATAATCGCACCGCACGCAGCATGCGCACAGGGTCTTCACGATAACGCACTTGAGGGTCGCCGATAATTCGCAAAGTGTTTGCTCGAATATCGGCATAGCCATCGTGGTAATCGAAAATTTCTTGCGTTGAAGGATCATAAAACAATGCGTTAGCGGTAAAATCGCGCCGTGCTGCATCCTGTTCCTGATCCCCGAATTCGTTGTCGCGCAACAATCGACCATGCTCATCAGTCTGTGCATCTTCAGCTTCGATCATCCTGCGAAAAGTTGAAACCTCTACTGTCTCTTCACCAAACATCACATGCACCAAACGAAAGCGGCGTCCAATAATGCGGGAACGACGAAATACCCGACGCACCTCTTCCGGCGTGGCATCCGTCGCCACATCGAAATCTTTTGGCTGGCGGTCAAGCAACAAATCCCGCACCGCGCCGCCAACTACAAAAGCCTTGAAGCCGGCAGCCTGTAAACCATCTGTTACACGCCGTGCGCCGTAGCTAATTCCATCTCGATCAACCTTGTGCATCGCGTAAGGAATAACTGCGGCAGAGTCGGGCAACTTTACTTTGGCAGACTTTCCAAACACGCGCTTAAACAGTTTTTTTATCATCACATCCGATTATTTAGTTGCGGTAGATCCACCACAAATTTCAGGAATTCTGATTATACACCTATGATAATGATTGGCCTTTTATCCAGCATTGGCTCAGAATACCGCCAGTTACACAATCAGCGCCCCCAACTGTTCCATAAATGAAACAAACTATCCCACATATATACTTTATTTCATTACTCAAGAAATTTAATATGCCAGCGTTTTCTTTTCGATAAATCAGCCGAAGAACTCAATGCACAATCAAAAGCGTTGATGTTTACAATTCGCAAAGAAAGACGGGGCAGCGCTGTTCTGCTGTAAGCAAAAGCGACCTGACATTAACCAATGTTTCAAGTCGCGGTAATTTAGAGGAATCAATATGTCCAAAACGCAACCCCATATCGCCCAAAAGTCCCCATGTGCTGTTGCCGTCGAAGCTGGCAAAAGCTACTGGTATTGCACGTGCGGAAAAACTGCCGGACAACCATTTTGCGATGGTAGCCACAAAGGTAGCGAGTTTGTGCCAAAAGAATATAAAGCAGAGAAATCGGAAACAGTATATTTCTGCGGCTGCCGGCATAGCGGCAATGGAGTGACTTGCGACGGAGCCCATCAAAATCTGTAAATAATAATCTCTAATCGATCCCGGCTCAAAATCAAGTTACGCCTGAATAAAAGCCCTTGCATAATTCCTTAAACATGGACAAATTCTACGCTTTTTCCTGATAAAACCGTATTGAATTACGTCCCGTCGATTTTGCCTGATACATAGCCATATCAGCCCATTTAATAACATCGCTTGATTTGGCTTCATGATCCATAAATAGAACTAAACCAATACTCGACGTGCAACGGTGCTCCACTATGATTTTCTCGTCCTTACCCCGCCGGAGCGTAAGCAAGTACGGCTCGGATAATTTGATGCGAATTTTCTCAGCTACGATGCTGGCTTGCGCAACCGACTCCGCTTTATTTGCATCCAGCTTACCGAGAATCACTACAAACTCATCACCTCCAAAACGCGCAACCGTGTCTGATTCCCGCACACAACCAGTAATACGACGTGCCACTTCAATCAGTAGCAAATCGCCCACATCATGTCCGTGCATATCATTTAGCGGCTTGAAATTATCCAAATCTAAAAACATCAGTGCACTGTATTCGCCACTACGCTTGCTGTTAATCATCGTTTGCTCAAGACGGTCTCCAAGCAAGCGGCGATTGGGAAGTCGTGTCAACGCGTCATAAAAGGCCAAATCGTATATTTGCGCTTCAACTCGCTTACGTTCGCTAATATCTTGTTTCACCGCGATGAAATGGGTGATATTTTTGCTATCAATACGAACCGGTGTAATTGTCATTTCTTCGTGGTAGACAGATCCATCTTTGCGCCTATTGACGATTTCACCCTGCCATACCCGCCCGTCAAGTATTGTTCCCCATAACTCCTCGTAAAACTCCGGACTCTGCTCACCGGACTTAACCAGATCACGAATATGCCGCCCTATCATTTCTTCAATCTTATAGCCTGATAACGCGGAAAAAGCAGGATTAGCCCACTGAATCAAAGCGTTCCGGTCTGCAATGAAAATAGCGTTTCCCGTGGCTGCCAATGCTTCGGCATGCAGCTTGAATAAACTATGTTGCTGATGGAGTTTAAACAATTCGGCACGTTGCATCTGAATAGTTTCTTGCAAGAAGTGAACGTATCCCCCCTGCAATGTCTTCACCAAGTCATGGCGCGTTAGCAGACCAAGCAATCTGTTTTCTTCCGTAACCACGAGGTGACGTATCTTAAACTTTTCCATAATCTTGATTGCTTCCGGCAGCATCAAGTTAGGTGGCACTGTTATCAGTGGTGCGTGCACTACACTGCTAACGGGCTTACTGCTTAAGTCGGAAATTGTTGGCGCAAGCCTGACAATATCGCGTTCGGTAAGTATCCCGTGGGGAATCCCCTCTCTCATGACAACAACACAACTGTAACGATTTTTACTCATCAGGCTGATCGCTTCCGCTAGCGGAGCATCAATCCCGACAGTTGCAATGTTGCGTGACATGACTTTTTCTGCAACCTTGAATTCAGACAAATCACCCGCATCAAGCCGTTGCAAAAAATCTCCTTCTGTGACAATTCCTTTCAAACATCCGATTTCATCAACCACTATCAGATGACGAAAGCCGCGCTCGCTTAACATTCGGTAGGCTTCACGAAAATCGATATCGGAGGAAGAGCAGAATGGTGGCGCACTCATTACATCATCCATTGTGAGTGCGCTCAATTCACGCCCTTCTGCAAGCAGACGTACTGCGTCACGCTCTGTAAAAATACCCAAGGGACGATTACTATCATCAATTGCGACAACGCAGCTAATCTTCATTGCTGCCATTGCCGTCATAACTTCAGACAATGCAGCATCCGGAGAAGCTGTTTTAACTAAAGCGGTCAGAATTTCACTCAGAAGAACTTTTTTCACGGCACGAGTCAATTGGAAAGAGGCTGTCTAATGGCTCAATGATACTACAAACTCGCGTACTATAATTTTTTGAACAGCCCCCCGAGGCTAATGCTACAAATTTAATGTTGTACTTTGGTTACATTATGATGAATTTTGCACCAAGCTATCATGACAAGCGGGGGAGAGGGGAACGCTGTACCAACGAGCTTGAAGTTATCCGTTACTCCTTAACGAAATTATCCGCCAGGCATGCAGCTCCGCATGCTTGCGCAAGGTAGCATCGGGATCGACCGCCACCGGATTTTTTACTTTTGAAAGTAGCGGCAAGTCATTCAAGGAGTCGCTATAAAAGGTCGTTTCTGCAAAGCTCGACCAATTCCAGCCACGCTCCGCCATCCAGCTTTCCATCCGGGTGACTTTCCCTTCGCGAAAACTCGGCACGCCCGAAACATTTCCGGTGAACTCGCCATTGATTTGTTCCGGGTCGGTCCCAATCAAATTTTCCACATCAAATTCACGCGCGATAGGTGCTGTCACAAAACTGTTGGTCGCGGTAACAATCACGCAAATATCTCCAACTTCACGGTGCTTTGCAACCAGCTCGCGCGCCGCGACTCCCATCATCGGGCGTACCTTGATACGCATAAACTCTTCGTGCCACACATCCAGCACGTTGCGCGCATGGCGCGACAAAGGCTTCAATTGAAAATCCAGAAATTCATGAATGTTCAAGGTTCCCGCTTTGTATTGCTCGTAAAACGCAAGATTTTTGGCCTCAAACAATTCACGGTCAAGCACGCCTTGTTCGACCAAAAATTGCGACCATTCAAAATCACTGTCGCCACTCAACAACGTATTGTCCAAATCAAATAAAGCCAGATTCACAACCGCTCCTTAAAATTATCCTAAAAAAAAACATGCAACCGAGAACTACAGAGGAAATACCAACGGTTGTAACTTGATGCCGATTCACTTTTTTTGAGCCCATGCAAGCTGGATGATGCGTCTCTCTCTGTGTCCTTGGCGATCTCTGTGGCTTGAATTATGTTTTTGCAGTCAATACCCCATCGGCACTCGGGACGTAATTGCACACAACAATTCGTAGCTGATCGTTCCTGCAGCTTGCGCCACTTCTTCCACCGGCAGCCCCTCGCCCCACAACACTACGTGACTTCCAATGGGTGCATCCACAATATTACTCAGATCAACACTTAGCATATCCATCGAGACTCGGCCCAAAGTGCGGGTCCGTTGCCCGTTAACAAGAATTGGCGTACCCGTAGGCGCGTGGCGCGGATAACCATCCGCATAACCGCAGGCAACAACGCCGATGCGCATACTACGATCAGCACGAAATAATCCCGCATATCCGACGAGCTCTCCCGCCTTTATTTCACGGACAGATATGATTTCGCTGCTGAGTGTCAACACCGGTTTTAAACCCAGTTGTTGCGCACTGGTATCGGCAAACGGCGACGCTCCATAAAGCATGATGCCGGGACGCACCCAGTCTCCATGAGTGGAAGGGTAACGCAACAGCGCGGCAGAATTCGCCATTGATCGAGGAGCAGGATATGCCGCAGCGAGTCCATTAAAACGTTCTAATTGCGCAGCAACACCCTCAGCTTCATCGGCATGAGAAAAGTGCGTCATCAAAGTCACTTGTTTCACAGCTCGATGCGATTTGAGGCGTTCCATCACGGCGGGAACTTCTTCCGGCGCGAACCCGAGGCGATTCATACCCGTATTAATTTTAAGCCACACTTGCAAATTACCGCGCCGGGGATAGACATCAAGACTAGCCAATTGCTGCGAATTATGAATAACGGTAGCCAGATCATATTCGGCGATTATCTGCAAATCGTCGGGCGAGAAAAAACCTTCCAGCAATAATATAGTTTGCCGACTTCCGGCCTCGCGCAGTTGGGCCGCATCATTCACATCCAGCACCGCAATACCTTCCGCATCTCTCAACGCTTCGGCAACACGCAATAATCCATGACCATAGGCATTGGCCTTAATGACTGCCATGATTCGACTGGAGGACAGCCGCCGCGCAAGGAGAAAATTATTTTTCAGTGCGGTTAGGTTAATGTGTGCGATTATCGGACGGGGCATAAATACGTGCTTGCGAACTAGGCTAATTGTTCGAATGATAGCAGGCATCTACATCATATGCGGCTGAAAAAATGATTATTACACGATACGATTTTGTAGTACGAACAAGGTGTTTCATGTTATAAAACGCATCCCAAAAAAACAGCTTCTTCTAATGAACCGCGGCTTCTACACAATTCTTGCTGCCCAATTTTTTTCCGCGATTGCAGACAACGTTCTACTTTTCGCCGCAATCGCCCTGCTCAAACAGGTGAATGCGCCAAGCTGGCACACGCCCCTGCTGCAAGAGTCTTTCATTATTTCCTACATTCTTCTAGCTCCATTCGTCGGGGCATTTGCCGATTCGCTGCCCAAGGGACGCGTGATGTTCCTCAGCAACAGTGTTAAATTGGCAGGGTGCCTCGCCATGCTATTCGGCCTCAATCCTCTTATCGCTTACGGGCTGGTAGGTTTCGGTGCTGCCGCATACTCTCCGGCCAAATACGGCATCCTGACTGAGTTCCTGCCACGGGAGAAATTGGTGATGGCGAATAGCTGGATGGAAGGATTGACTGTAGGTGCCATCATACTAGGTGCAGTAGTGGGCGGCTTGCTTATCAGCCCGAATATCGCGGATGTCATGTTGAAATGGTGGGATGTTCCCTTCATTGATACAGGAATTGATACGGCACCCGAACTGGCGATCTCCGTCGTCGCAGGGCTATATATCCTTGCAAGCCTGTTTAACTTGTATATTCCACGCCTACCGATTGATCATACACCGATAAGTAATGACCCGATATTCCTGATCAAAGAGTTCACACATTGTTTCAAGTTATTGTGGAAAGACCCATTGGGACAAGTTTCACTCGCCGTCACCACTTTATTCTGGGGAACAGGCGCCACCTTACGCCTGATCGTTTTATCATGGGCCGGTGTAGCATGTTCTGCTAATGACCATGGTACACTCCCCCGTTATTGCTGTACTCCTTCTTCTCGCCATCGGCGCAATGGCTGGATTCTTTGTCGTACCAATGAATGCGCTGCTACAGCATCGTGGTCACTTATTGATGGGTTCCGGCAGCTCCATCGCCGTGCAAAATTTTAACGAAAACATGTGTATCTTCGTAATGCTCGCGCTGTATGCGACGATGGAAAAACTGGATTTCGGTATCAATACAATTATTGTTGTATTTGGCTTATTGCTTTCCGGCCTGATGGCAGCCTTGTACAAGAAGCATGGACACGATCAAGATACAGGGATAGCCTAGAGATTCCCCAGTTCAAAAGTCCATCAGCGCCAACCTGAAATCAGTATAGTTAAGAGTTACATAATATTAATTTTCGCCGCATCATTAAATCCAACTTAATATTAAGGAGTCTAAGCATGAAAAATATTTTTGCTATTACTTTACTTACCGTAACACTTGCCACCCCAGCTTTTGCTGATGATGTTGCTGCCACGGCTGCAGCTAAAAAAACGGCCTCAGCCCCTCCATCTGCGGGTCCGCATGATCACAAAAAAGAAGGCAAAAACGATAAATGTGCTGCGGAGAAGGGCATGGGCGATTATCACCCTCACGGAATGATGGGAGAACCCGGTTCCGCCATGATGATGGAACCCGATATGCACTTACTTGGAGCGCTAGCGCTCAGCAAGGATCAACAAGCAAAAATTAATAAACTCTCAGATGAACTCAAGCACAATAATTGGGCAACATTGGGTTTGATGAATGACGAGACTGCGAAGCTGCGTGATTTGTATGAAGCTGATAAACGCGACCCTGTCGCCATCGGAAAAGAATACCAGAAGGTTTTTGATTTGAAGCGTCAGCTAATTGAATCTTATCTGGATACGCAAAATCGCATCGAGGAAGTATTGACGCCAGAGCAACTTGCCAAGCTGAAGAATGCTCGCCACGAAATGCATCACATGCATGGTCATTCAATGCAATAACTAACAAACGAGGGAGTCGCGTCGGCTCCCTCTGAACCGCCGCTATTTATTCAGCCTAAAAAATAAAAGCACTGCCCACACACCAAGAAAAGCATACGAAACCAGCGACCACTCTGGAATACCAAGGCTAAGGAATGTCCAACCTTTCGCTGCGCATTCTCCGGAACCATACATCAACTCTTGCCACAAATCGGCCATCGGAAAATTTTGCAACATAAATTCGAGACCTGGTCCGCAAGCGGGTACTTGATCCTTGGGCAGATGTTGTATCCAGACATGTCGCCCGGCCACGGCTAGGCCAGTTAACGCAAACACGACGATAAGCCCGCTGTACACGCGTGAAGCAATGCGTTTTGGATTATGTAGTCCGGCAATAAAAAAAGTAATCCCGATGGCAATGTAGATGACGCGTTGTATCATACACAACGGGCAAGGTTCCTGGTGCAATACGTATTGTAAATACAGCGCGGAAGCAAACAACACTGCAACGACGACCGCTCCTGCCAGAAATAACCAGCGGGGCGAGGTGGTACGCCATACATCCAATAATTTATTCATAAGACTCCGATCATTCAAATCTATTGTCCTTTCCCCATTGGGGGAGGGACAAAATATTACTCCGCCTCATCGATCCACGCGGCCTGTATCGCTTCCAGCACTTTTTCACCACCTCGATGATGATCGTCATCGAAGCCGTCCAAACCGATCACCAGATTATGCAAATCGACAAAGCGGATCGTCTCGGGATCAATGTCGGGGTATTTTTCAGACAAGGAGATCGCTATTTCGCGCACATCGATCCATTTCATTTTCCGTGACCTTCTTTCGCCATATTGATGGTGTATTTCGGAATCTCAATAACCAGGTCGGTATGTCCGACTGTTGCCTGACAGCTCAGGCGTGAATTCGATTCCAGTCCCCATGCTTTGTCCAGCATATCCTCCTCAAGTTCCGCCGCCTCAATCAAGCTATTAAATCCTTCTCGCACGATGACATGACAAGTAGTACAAGCACATGATTTCTCACAGGCATGCTCGATCTGGATGCCATGATCCAGCAACGCATCGCAGAGAGTTACTCCCGCCGCGACATCAAACAGGGTTCCTTGTGGACATAACTCTTCATGCGGCAACACGATGATCTGAGTCATATTATCCCTCCAAATCAGACAGTCTATGCCCGGCTAAAGCACGTGTCACACTTTTATCCATCCGGCGCTGTGCAAACTCGGTGGTTACTTTGTTCAATGTCTCAACTGCACGTTTAATCGCCTGATGGTCGTTACCATTCTGCACAGCACGCAAAGCTTCCATGCTACCGCGAATACGCGCTTGTGCATCGGTATCCAGCAAAGAATCTCCATCCTGTTCCAAGGCATTTTCAACTGCTTCCAGCAACTGTCCGGCTTCGGTTTGTTGCTCGCGCAAAGCCCGCGACAGCATATCGTCTCGGGCGTATTGGGTTGAGTCTTGCAACATGCGAGTAATCTCCTCATTACTCAGGCCATAAGATGGTTTAACCTCAATATTTGCTTCCGTGCCACTAATCGTTTCGCGCGCTGACACACTCAGCAGCCCGTCCGCGTCCACTTGAAAGGTAACGCGAATACGCGCAGAACCTGCCACCATTGCGGGAATACCGCGCAACTCGAATTTTGCCAGCGAGCGGCAATCGCTCACCAACTCGCGTTCGCCTTGCACCACATGAATACTCATCGCGGTTTGCCCGTCTTTATAGGTGGTGAATTCTTGTGCCCGCGCATTCGGAATAGTACTATTGCGCGGAATAATTTTTTCCACCAAACCGCCCATTGTCTCGATACCCAGCGACAACGGCGTTACATCCAGCAGCAACCAATCATCCGCACTGCGGTTTCCCGCCAGCACGTTGGCCTGAATAGAAGCGCCCAGTGCCACCACTTTATCTGGATCAAGATTATTCAGCGGGGTCTGCACAAAAAATTCGCCCACCGCCTGTTGCACTTGCGGCATGCGTGTGGAGCCGCCTACCATCACTACACCTTTAATATCCTGCACCGTCAGTTTGGCGTCGCGCAAAGCACGCCGCGTCGCCTGCAAAGTGCGCGTAACCAAGTTCTGCGTCATTTCGTAAAATACTTCGCGCGTAAGCGTCAGGTCTACCAATTCTCCGCCACTCAGTACTGTCGTAACCTGTGCTTGCGCGTGGTTACTCAATTGTTCTTTGGCCGTGCGGGATAAAGTCAATAACAGGCGCGTGTCATGCGCACCCAAAAGGGTCAGTCCTGCTTTTTCCAGTATCCAGCAATAGATGCGATGATCGAAATCATCGCCGCCCAAAGCAGAATCACCATTAGTGGAAAGT
>Ga0364881_10698_pt1 | contig 14685 bp, 8 predicted proteins | sample ExccelJu500001D4_5_FD_206923 | JGI IMG/M metagenome (GOLD analysis project Ga0364881, IMG submission 206923) | Enriched cells from Trout Bog Lake Hypolimnion, Wisconsin, USA - BchlTB.July30.5000.01.D4 | ecosystem: Environmental > Aquatic > Freshwater > Lake > Hypolimnion/Profundal zone | place...
GGTTACACGCTGGGTTTATAGCCAGTGGGCTACTACCAAAGCCGCCACGGTGCAAGGGGGTCGTGGCGGTCTTTTCTCTCTGCGAGATGGAAAGTTCCTGGCTCTTAGGTTTGTCGTGGGTTTCGAATAACCCGGATATTACTGTGCGTCAACTCCATAGGAAACTGCCGACAGCGGCATTAATCGAAAACAAAGGCTGCACCTTTTTCCGTGCGGTGAACTTTGGGCTGCCATGAGTGCGCGGGTTAAACATCAACATGAACAAACCGGTCATTGAAAATCAAGTATCTGTGGGTTACCCTGCTTGAACATACCCATGAGACGATCCGCCGATTTTCCTAATCTTTGTCTCGCGGCCTCCGAGGCTGCAACGGCCTGGACTGAGGCGTACCCCCTTGGTAATGGGAAATTGGGAGCGATGGTTTTTGGGGGGATCGCTAATGAGAGGATTGCGTTAAACGAAGAGTCACTTTATTCGGGAGGACCAATGCGGCAGGGGCAGGTGGACGTGAAGGGGCGCTTGGGGGGGATTCATGAATTGCTCAAAACTGGGAAATATGAAGAGGCGGATCGCGAAGTCAGCCGTCACTGGCTGGGCCGCGGGCAAGATTGCTACCAACCCCTCGGCGATCTTCATTTTCAGTTTGATAACCTCGGGGAAACGTCCGGATATCGCCGAAGCTTCGATCTGCAAACAGGAATAGCGCGGGTGGTTTTTGAGTCCAAACACGGTCGCCAGGAACGCGAATATTTTGCGAGCGCATCTGACAATGCGGTTGTGACCAGGCTGTGTACAGAACACGCGGGCAGTTTGCATTTCACGATGCGGCTGCGCTCCCCTCATCCCGGGGAAACCGCCGTGGATGTATCCAGGGGGGAGACTCATTTTTCTGGACAGCTTCCGGGGTTTTGCCTGCGCCGGAGTTGGGATTGGATTGCTGACCGCGGAGATGAATGGAAGTATCCAGAGGTGTATGACGAGGCCGGCCACCTTCGCGCCGGGGCGGAGCCCGTCCTTTACGGGAAGGATGCGAAGGGTCGGGGATTGCGGTTCCATTTTGGCTTGGTTGTTCAACTAACAGGTGGGGGGAGCATTTTCTCGAACGGGGAGGAGTTGGCGATTTCAGACGGGACCGACGTGGTTATTATTCTGACGGCGGCGAGCAGCTATTCGCGATTCGATGCGCTGGCGGGGGTGGCCCCTCAGACATTGGTGCGGGCCCGTCTTTCTTCGCTCCGCCGATGTGGCTACGCGGATTTGCGCGCTGCGCACGAGCGGCAATATCGCTCGCTTTTCGATCGTGTGCAGATTTCCCTGAGTGGTGGCGCTCCTGTCTCGGAGGATACTCGGGAATGGCGGGGGAATGCGGCGTGCGAATTGCGGTTGACTGAAACGGTGTTTCAATTCGGCCGATATCTTCTGATCTCCAGCAGTTATCCCGATTGCATGCATCCGGCGAATCTTCAAGGCATTTGGAACGAAGAAATAACGCCGCCCTGGGCGTCCGCATACACCACGAACATCAATCTTCAGATGAATTACTGGCCTGCTGGGCCAGCCAATTTGCTGGAGTGTGATAAGTCGCTTATTCGTCTTATCAAAGAGTGCGCCGAGAACGGCCGAATCACAGCTGCGCAGAGCTACGGATTACCCGGGTGGGTGCTGCATCATAATACGGACGCATGGCGCAAGACGGATCCAGTGGACTTTACTGCCCGCACCGCTTTCTGGCCGATGGCGAGCGGCTGGCTGTGCTGTCATTTGTGGGAGCATTACTTGTTCATCCTTGATGACGCGTTTCTTAAGATTACCGCCTACCCCCTCATGAAGGAAGCCTGTGAATTCTATTTCTGTTGGCTGGTTGAAGACGATGAGGGCTATTTGGTCACGCCGGTTTCCACTTCGCCAGAAAACGAATTTCATACCCCGGAAGGTCAGTCAGCGAGCGTGAGTCCCGGTTGCACGATGGATATTTCCATTCTGCGGGAACTTTTTTTGGCGACTGAAAACGCCGCGCGGTTGTGTGGCGATGAGTGCTTTGCCGCGCGGTTGGTCTCCTTCCGCGAGAAATTGTTGCCGCTACGCATTGGACGCCTGGGGCAGTTGCAGGAATGGGCATGTGATTGGGACCGAGCCGACGATCATCATCGGCACGTTTCGCATCTTTTCGGGGTGTTTCCAGGTACGCAGATAACTTCGGCGACGCCTGAACTTCAGCGTGCGGCGTTGCGTTCGCTGGAGTTGCGCGGCGACGGAGGTACGGGCTGGTCGCAGATGTGGAAGGCGACGCTGTATGCACGGCTCGGCGAACCCGAAAAGGCGTGGAATTGCCTGCGCGCCCTCTTGTGGCCAGTTGAGAACAATCATCCGCTGGACGACCAAAAATGCGACTCCATGGAAAATCGAGGAGGACTCTACCCTAATCTCTTTGCAGCTTGTCCGCCGTTTCAGATCGACGCGAATTTCGGATTTGTTGCAGCTGTTTGCGAGATGCTTATGCAAAGCCATGAAGACTTCGTCCATTTGCTACCGGCCCTGCCTGCCGCTTGGAGTAACGGATCGGTGAGCGGGTTGCGCGCGCGAGGCGGTCTGGAGGTTTCCCTCACATGGTGTGACGGTGTTCTGGATCACGCCGTCATCAAGGCCCAACATTCCGGTGCGCATCGTTTTGTTTATCGAGATAGAAGCTGCGAGCTGGTTTTCCGGTCGAAGGAAGAGCGCGTGCTGCAAAAGGAGGCATTCCGATGATCTCCCGCCAACTCTCTCATGGCTGGGAGTTTATCAGAATGCAGCTGTCCGGTCCGTGGGAGGTCTGGCGCTCACAATACGGGGTCGTCGATGTCGAGCTTCCCTGGAAGGAGGTCACTCTACCCCATTGCTTCACAGCGATGGATTGCGTGGATCCCGTGGCCCCATACTACCAAGGCGAAGCATGGTATCGCACTCGGCTGACCATTGATAATCCCTTTCCCTGCGGCCGTACGCTGTTGCGGTTCGCGGGCGCGGGCCAGCGAACAGACATCTTTGTCATGACCACATCTGTGGGCAGCCATGCCGGAGGTTATGATGCATTCGAGGTCGATCTCACGGACGCGATCAAACATGGCTCCTCCAATAGTGAGACCTCCTTTCCCCTCGCCATCCGCTGCTCCAACAAACGGGACGTTGAACTCATTCCCTCGGATTTGAGCGATTTCACACTGCACGGAGGCGTCTATCGACCGGTTGAATTATCTTATGTGCCAGCGATTTCCATAGCGAACGGCACAGTCCATCCCCACATTATTGCCGATAGGGGTGAAGTTTCCGTTGCATTGGAACTGCGCAATCCCGAGATGTTTTCCGACGAAGTGGAATATGAGGTCAGCGTGGTTGCCGCCGACGAGTCCATTGTTGCTTGCTCTGCCGCCCGGTGTCACGCGTGGAAGGGCGAACAGGAAATCTCCATTCTGACCGTTCCCCGCATCCGGCGATGGTCGGTGGATGCCCCGGTGCTTTATAAGCTTAAGATTGTTCTTCGGTCGTGCCATGGTGAAACCACGATCGAGAAACGATTCGGATTTCGCAGCTTCTCTTTCAAGCCGGAAGGCCCCTTTTATTTGAACGATTCGCGACTGCTCTTGCGCGGCACCCATCGGCATGAAGATCACGCTGGAGTCGGCGCCGCCATGACGGAGGAGCAGATTCTCGCCGAAATGCGGTTGATCAAGGAAATGGGGGTGAACTTCATCCGCTTGGGCCACTACCAGCAGAGCGAATATGTTTTGGATCTCTGCGACGAATTGGGAATCCTCGTCTGGGAGGAGATTCCATGGTGCCGCGGCGGTGTAGGTAACGAGACGTATAAGTTCTACGCCCGCAACATGCTTGAACGCATGATCCGGCAGCATCATCACCACCCAGCGGTCATTCTTTGGGGGTTGGGCAACGAAAATGACTGGCCAGGCGACTTCGAGGAATTCGAGGCGGAACCTGTCCGCGCCTTCATGACCGGACTGCATACGCTGGCTAAAAGCCTTGATCCCGAGCGCATGACTTGCATCCGTCGGTGCGATTTCTGCAAAGACATTGTCGATGTGTATTCTCCGTCGATCTGGGCGGGATGGTATCGCGGAAATTACCGTCAGTATCGGGATGAACTCGAAGTTGCGCGCAGGGATGCTGCGCGCTTTATCCATGTCGAATGGGGAGCGGATTGTCATGCCGGACGCCACGCGGAGGATCCCTATGAAAATATTGGCGCGGTAGTTTCTAATGACGGGGTGGACGAGCGGACCGCTGACTTTCTGCATAATGGAGGCGAATGCCGGGTATCGCGCGACGGAGACTGGTCCGAAACCTATTGTTGCGATCTCATCGATTGGCACCTTAAAGAGCAGGCTTCCCTGGATTGGTTTGCCGGAAGTGCCTACTGGTCGTTTAAGGATTTCTCGACTCCGCTGCGGCCAAACAATCCTGTTCCCTATGTCAACCAAAAGGGGGTTGTGCAAAGAGACCTGCAACCAAAGGAAAGCTATTACGTATTTCAATCTTACTGGGCGTCGCGCCCGATGCTGAGGATCTATGGGCACAGCTGGAAATACCGATGGGGATCGCTGGACGAAGCCAGGCTGATTCGTGTTTATTCCAACTGTTCAGAGGTCGAGCTTTTCTTGAATGAGCAAAGTTTGGGCATAAAGAAACGCGACCAGGGAGTGTTTCCTTGTAGCGGGCTTAGCTGGCAGTCTTCTTTCCGCGAGGGCCAAAATATTCTGAAGGCGCTGGCCCGTCTCGCCGATGGCACAGTATTGGGGGACGAGGTGGAGTTTAACTTTCTGAGCGAAATCGGCGTCGAACCAGCGCGCATTCTTATCAAGAGTGAACGCTCTGGCGAAGGTACAATGATCCGCCTCAATGCTTTCTTGATTGATAAGCAGAACCGACTTTGCACGACATCTCGTAATGTAATGTCATGCCAAGTTTTTGGTGAAGGCCGCCAGATTATCAATCTCGGGGTGATGGGCGGGGCATCTGTCGTAGAGGCTGCGAACGGCCATGCATTTTGGCACATTGAGAAACATGGGAATCCATTATATGCCGTCGTGCGGAGTCCCGGACTGCCGCCTGCTTATCATGAAATTCTTGGCGAAACAACCGATGCCCAGGGGGCACCTTAAAAATAGAAGCTTAAATTCCTTTCCCCTTAATAATCAAAATGAACACCTCAATAAGTAGCATTGCTCCAAAGAATAGCATCTTTGTCACAACTGACGGCAGAAACGTGGGCTTCACCTTCCTCCTCGTCTGTTCGCTATTCATGCTGTGGGGATTTTGCAACGGAATGATCGACGTGATGGACAAGCATTTTCAGGAGGAATTGCACCTGAGCCTGTCACAGTCCGCTTGGGTACAGTTCGCGCACTACCTTGGCTATTTTCTGATGGCGGTGCCCGCCGGATGGCTGGCGACAAAGCTGGGATATAAGGGCGGCATTATTGCTGGACTGCTTATGGTTGGGGTTGGTTGTATTTGGTTCATTCCAGCGACGCAAATCGCACAGTTCTGGGCGTTCTTGCTCGGCGTCTGCTTCATTGCGGCTGGCCTGACATTCCTGGAAACAATAGCGAATCCCTACACTACGGTGCTTGGCCATCCCCACTATGGGGCGACCCGCATTAACCTTGCCCAATCCTGCAACGGCATCGGCTGGATATTCGGGCCTATTGCCGGTGGCATCTTCTTCTACTCCAAAGACGCAGCAGGCAACAGCACGGGGAGTCAGACGCTTTGGATTCCTTACGCCATTGTGGCGGCTGTCGTGGCTATTCTCGTTGTCGTATTTTCCTTTGCCAGTGTTCCCGATATCAAAGCCGAGGATGATTATCAGTCGGATTTATCGATTCCGAATATTCCGCGCTCCATTTGGAGGCATCCGCATTTCGTATTGGCCGTTATCGCGCAGTTTCTCTACGTCGCAGCGCAAGCGGGTATCTTCAGCTTTTTCATTAACTATATGACAACCCAGGTGCCTTCCATTCCCACGTCATGGCATATGGGAATGCTTCAAAGCTGGTTCGAAGCCGACAAGGAAGGCATTTTTCACCTGAGCAACAGGGGGGCGTCCAATCTCGCATCGCTCGGCTTTCTCTTTTTCCTTGCCGGGCGCTTCAGCGGGGCAGGTATTCTCAAAAAGGTCGAAGCCCACAAGGTGCTTGGGTTTTATGGTTTTCTGAATGCGTCCCTCGCTCTTCTGGTATTCTGCAAGCTCGGCTGGATATCCGTGGCGAGCGTATTCCTTAGCTATTTCTTCATGTCCATCATGTTTCCGACGATCTTTGCGCTTGGGATCTTTGGCCTCGGGTCTAAGGCCAAGCAGGCCTCTTCCTATATTGTCATGGCAATTATGGGCGGCGCCATTCTACCGAAGCTCATGGGGCACATTGCCGATGCTTACGACATGTCACGCAGCTTTATCGTGCCAGCGATTTGCTTCGCGTACGTTGCGTTCTACGGATTCAACTGGCCGCGCTTTAGCGGGTTTAAAGGCATGGTATCTGTGTCCACAAGCGGGCACTAAAAGCACAGGCCCACCGTTCCTCGCTTAAACGCGGTTTATAATCGAGACACAAGCCTTGAGGATATGCTTTGGCAAATCCGCACTGTTTACTTCGCATTCAGAGGGACTTTGTGCGCCCCGTTTTACGGTTGTCCCGACATTCCAGGTTCCATTGATGGATAAAGTCAGTGGATTTTTCGGCAGGCCTTTTTCGTTGAATAGCATTTTACGAATAAGGATCTCCGCAGCTTGGGCTCCCATCAATTTCGGAAATTGATAAATGCCGCTATACGGGTCGTCCAATGAGTGACAACTCAGGATGACAATGCCCGCATCCGCCGGCACCTTTAGTTTCATTTTTTCGAACGCTTCACGGAGGTTTTCCCCGTCCAATCTCGACAGCGTGATTATGACCTCTGGGGTATTGCGCTTGAACCATGACCGGAAGGCTTTAAATCCCTGATCTGAACGAATATTTTCAGAGAATGGCTCTACATAGTCGCTCGTTGGGCAATTGACCAGATAGCTGGCCAGCCACCGGTATTCGAATCGAATCATCTGCTTCTTCTCAAGGGCGAGGCCGATGCGTTTATAGCCGAGTTCGTGGCAGCGGAGTATGGCTGTGCTTATTGCATCAAAGTGAGCGCTGTCAACGCGGTCTAACTGGGGTGAATGCACACTACGCCCGATGGTGACGGAAGAGAAACGTTCCCACTCCAATGATACATCGCAATTCTCGTTAGGCACGGGTGCGACAATAATTCCGGAGATCCCCCGGCTCCAGAGAATCGAACTGAGACGAGTCGGACTGAGCGAGTGGCGGTTCAGCCAAAAATGTTCCAGGCGGAACCCGTGTTCTCGGAGACGTTCTTCCGCCCCTTCAAAATAGGTTTTAAAAGTCGGAACCTGCATCCAAGTCTCCGGTTCTAGCCAGGCCGAAACCCATGCAACAACCGTTCCGTCCTGTTGCACCGACCGCTTTTTTCTCGTGCGCATGAGCGCCGCGACAAACGGGTTCGCGCGATATCCCATCTCGGCGGCCGCCTTTTGAACACGTTCTCGGGTAGAAGCGGATATTCGCGGACTATTGCGGAGGGAAAGAGACACGGTGGATTGGTCCACGCCGAGCCTTTCAGCGATCTGCGCCATCGTGACTTGCTGCATGGTCACGTGCTTTAATGTCATATCGTTGAATTGTAAAGAGAAATTGCTTCGAAGAGACTAACTTACATAGGCGTGATTTTCCAAATTTTACCTGAATGATGATCATTTCTGAACGACACACCATGGATCTTGCAACGGCGGAGCAGGGCGATTTGAACCGACACTCATGAATACGAATAGCGTTCCCTCGGCTTTATTTATGGGCATTCCCTCGCGTCTGGAGGCGGCTTATCCGGCGTCGTTGCGACGGGAAATCTCCGGGTATGTGGATATTTTATCGCCAACCATTATCGCGGACTGGCGGGAACATCTTTCGGTTGTCGCAAAAGCCGAAGTGATCATGGCGACATGGGGGATGCCGCGTTTGACTCCGGAGTTTCTAGCAGCGGCTCAAAATCTGAAAGCGATCTTTTACGCCGCGGGCTCTGTGAAATGTTTCGCTACGAATGAAGCTTTTGATCGGGGCATTGTGATTACCAGCGCAAGAATCGCGAATGCAATCCCCGTGGGGGAATATGCTTCTGCGGTGATCATTCTGAGCCTCAAGAAATTTTGGTCGTATGTCCGGACCACGCGCGAAAATCGCTCTTGGTCGAAGAGCATCCCCGCGCCCGGTACATATCGCGCGACGGTCGGATTGGTTTCACTTGGCGCGACCGGTCAGCGAACGGCGGAGTTTTTGTCTTGGCTGGATTGCGATGTCATCGCCTATGATCCCTTTTTTTCCGAGGAGAGGGCGCGCAATATCGGCATAAAGCTGGTACCGCTTGAGGAGGTGTTTCGTCGTGCGGACGTGGTCAGCGTGCATGCTCCGTTGCTGCCTGAAACAAAGGGAATGATCAATGGGTGCATGCTTAGCGTCATGAAAACCGGATCGACTCTTATCAATACATCGCGCGGCGCAGTAATCGCCGAAGATGATCTGTCCTGTGTTCTCAAGGCGAGGCCAGATTTGACTGCCATCCTTGATGTGACAGATCCGGAACCGCCCACTGCTCAATCGCCGTTGTTTGATTTGCCGAACGTGGTGCTCACGCCTCACATTTCTGGGAGTATGGGTATGGAGGTCGAAAGATTGGGGCGTTGGATGTTTGAGGAACTCAAAGCTTATATTTCCGATCGCCCCTTGCGGCATCAGGTGACAAGAGAAATGCTGGAACAAATTGCGTGAAGTGGGCAGCGGGCAAAGTCGGCGAAGAGATCTCAGCCCCTCAAATACATACCATGAGCAGCCGGATTATCTTGTGGATTATAGATGCTGGCAACGATATGAATATGTCGAAAGTTGAGGTTTCCTAAGGCTGGATTTAAAAAGAGGCATCCTGTATTTTCTCCCATGAACACGTTCGCCCCCTTGTTTCTTGTTCCAGGGAACCGCTCGTTCCGCTTGTCCAAGCGCCGTCCCCGGAACGCCCATGGGTTCACTTTGGTCGCGGTATTGCTCCTGGTTGCACTCGTGACAATCCTAGTCTCAACCACCTGCATTCTTTCCCAAATTGAACGCCAGGCGTCGGGCAACTCAGTAAAGACCGAAAAGGCGCGTCAAAACGCCCTCTTCGCTTTGAACGCGGCCCTTAGCCAATTGCAGAAAACGGCGGGACCGGACCAGCGCATCACCGCAAGGGCCGAGATTCTGGATGCAGGCACAACCGTCAACCAGCCATACTGGACAGGAGTCTGGACGACGGGCACGCTCCCCTTGGATACAGGCTCTGCAGGACAACAAACCCAACGGCAAATTAGTTTTGGGAACGCCACTCCGACCGCGGCGGGAAAAGCCGCCTCCGCCACCTGGCTGGTCTCCACCCCGCCCGACCCGAACAACCCGACGACGCTTCAATCACTCAGCCCCATTACAGGGGTTGCCACTGGTTCCACAGCCATCACCGTGGCAAAAAATCTTGGGACAAGCAGGACGAGTGTTATTGTTCCCCTAGTCCCCATGATCACCGTATCGCCAGCGGGGGCCATCACCGGAACCTCCGGGCACTACGCTTACTGGGTTTCCGATGAAGGCGTCAAAGCCAAGGTCAATCTCAAAGACCCCACGTTCAATATCGAAGCAAAAGCCTCTAATTTTGTACAAACCCAGCTCCATTTCCTCGCTCCGCAGGCGGTCCCGATAAACTCGGGGTCGGGGGGGCTGCTCGGTCCCGACAACATGACCGATGTACGGGGCCAAAGTGATTTAAGCAAGGTGACCACCTTGCAATCGATGGGCCTGGTGACTAAGACGAATAACCCTAATAATAGTCTTCTCTCCGGGTCGGCCTCGGCCTATTCCACCGACGCGACGACCTACAGCTACGGCGTGCTCGCCGATGTGTGCAACGGCGGGCTAAAAACCGACCTCTCACTCGCCTTCGAGGACAGCGGCCAATACACCTCGTTTCTTAGCTCTCTTGACTCGAAACAGTCGAGCACGGCCGCGCCAGGGGACGCCAGAGTTTACACACTTAACGGATTAGTATCTTCCGGTGCCAATAATTTTACATCTGCAATTATTGGACCTCGCTGGCAGAGCCTATACAATTACTACAGTCTTTACAAAGACCTAATTCCTAAGAGCGCCATGACATCCACCCCGTGCCCATTCACTGGATTAGGTGGGGATCCGGGTAGTAACTCTCCATCAATGGCGATGAGGGCATATGCCTATAGCTCAAAATTCAGCGGAACAAGCGCAGCAGTTGCAACCACAGGCGAATGTTATATGCCACAGTTCGCAGCGCTGGCCATCTACTTCTCCATTAAAGCCAACCAGGTCGGCACGTCAGGAACCTATAACTTTGGTCTCTATATGGAGCCGAGATTTGTTCTTTACAACCCTTATAATGTCACATTAACCCAACCAGCCACAAATAAGTATACCATCGACCTTAGCGCAACCAGTTTTGAGAATCCAACGTGGACCATTAAAATAGTAGGAGCAACGTCAGGCACTCACACATTAAATGATTACATCACCTCTTATGGGAGCAATGATCAGCATTATTATGATGTCCAAACCGACACCAGCTCCACAATGACCTTCGGACCCGGTGAATTGCGAGTGTTTGGTTTAGCGAAAGGATCACCTATCTCCGCACCTACTGCCGGATACCAACCTCTTTGGAATACACCCAATAAAACAACCTTGAGCGATTCGGGTCTCGGCGACGGTAACAATGTATGGGCAGGCAATTCCACCTATAGCTATGTTTCGGGCACAGATGGAAGTCAATGGCAGGTCCCCGGCAGTCCGAACGACCAAGTGACCATCACATTTCGTTCCTACTTCAAAGGAAACAACTCCGTTTACAATCTTCCTTCCGCCTTGCGATGGCCCTGTGCTACCGGCGCTGCATCGCTTTCGCTGGGAGCATTCGGCAGTAACATTGTCCTCGCCCCCACTACCTCGGGAACATTTCAAACAACACTTGGAGCACTTGTCTCGTCAACGGCAACTTATATCGGTCATGTAGTATTTCGAGCAAAGGGGCTTAATCAAGCCAATACCAACAGTCAAACCCCCTGCCCGCAAATGCCTGTTTTTGCGGGTTGCGATGGCTACATCAACGCCTTAACTAATTGTTTTTCCATACTCTCTACAGATGGGGTTTTCCACACAGCCACAACCGCCCCACAAAATGATCCTACTGAACTTATTCCTGTCTGGAATAACAACACGCAGAGCTTTGGCACCCATTGGGGGACGCTAGATGTCGGAAGCAATACTACCGCTGGAAGTAGCCCCGACCCGATGGCTTTGATTTTAAAGGATATTCCACGGCAACCGCTCGTGTCACTGGGACAATTCATGCACATGTCGACGCGCAATTCTTGTTCTCTAAATACCCCGCCATCTCTGCTAATCAATGACGGTGGTGAAAATAGCAGCTCTATGATGTCGGTGGGCGGCTCCCTTTGCGATCCGTTGATCCCGTTGGCTATGACAACCGGTTCTTTTACCAATAACTATGGCGGAACATTCGAACAAGATGACAACTTTCTGTCGAACCAAGCGCTGTTTGATACCTACTTCTTTTCTACCGTCCCGCCAATAACGCCAGATGCGAACTATCAGAAAGTCTTTCCCTGGCTGATGAGCGGGACGGCAGCGTTTAACAGCGGCAATATCGCCAGCAACACCTGTGTGCTGCCGAATTCGCGAATGAGTTTCTATTTCAAAAATGGAGCTCCGCCAGCTACTGGGACGGCTTCCGGCGCGATTCAAAACTACCAATCGTCTGCCGCCAATCTGCTTTTAAATGGGGCTTTCAACATTAATTCGACCTCGATCGCTGCATGGTCCGCCCTTCTGAGCAGTCTCTCGGGGAATTCCGTGACGTACCTTAACAACGGATCATCTTCTCCTCAAACTCTAGCCCCCACACAGTTGCAAAACCCGATCTTCCGTTTCCTTTCCCTGGTAACCGCTGACCCAAGCTGCCCAGACAGCGCACCAATCAACACCCTCTGGGGTGGTGTGCACTCCCTTACCAATGATCAGGTAACATCATTGGCCACCAAAATCGTCCAACAGGTCAAACTTCGGGGGCCGTTCCTTTCTATGGCCGACTTTCTGAACCGGCGGCTTGACTCCAATCCGGCGACCGGCTTTGGGTACATGGGGGCGCTTCAAGCGGCCATTGATAGTACTACCATCAACCACACTATCTCATTATCAGGAACAGCCTGCGGAACGGTGCCAACTAATCAACTCGAGTTCGTCCCCAACCCCACTTCGTCTGCTTCAAATTACTACCCTTCCAATACCGCTTACGGAATTCCAGGCTGGCTGATGCAGCAGGATATTGTGCAATGTTTTTCCCCGGTCATGACCGCCCGTTCGGACACTTTTGTGATCCGCTGCTACGGTGAATATGACAACCCAAAAACCGGCGCCAATGAAGGCCAGACTTGGGGCGAGGCCGTGGTGCAGCGGATTCCGGATTTTGTGGACCAGAGCGATCCGAACCTTAGCGCCGCTTCCGGGGGATTGGGGGATGCAACGCCCATTTCCAAAGTAGATGTAACCAACAAAACCCTTGGGCGGCGCTTCAAAATCGTCTCTTTCCGCTGGCTCAATGAAACCGACCTATAGACATCTAAGGATAACGGGCGGCCGAGGCTTCACCTTGGTGGAGTTACTGGTCGTGATGAGTATTATCATCCTGATGATGGGGATTGGAGTTTCCGCCTTCCGAGGTGGGGCCGGGAGCGACGGGGCCAAGGCGGGAGCCTCCTCGCTCGCGGCCTTGTTTGGTACCGCGCGCAATGAAGCCATCCTTAAGCAAACCCGCAGCCGGGTGATTGTGGACACTTACTATGACAACACCCGGCCTCAAAACTGCTACCACCGCGCTACCGTGGCCTACCTTTCGCCGTGCACTGCCGACCCTGCTCAGCCGACCAGTTGGAAGCAGGTAAACAAATGGCAGACGCTGCCCAACAATGTTTATTTTGACCCGAACTACAGCAACCCTCACGGCAAGACGATGCCGCTTTCCAACTCGTTTGGTAACGTCGGCGGCGGCGTATACTGGTATTATGAGTTTCTGCCAAATGGCCAGGCGGTCGTCTCAGCAACGACGGTACAAGCGCTGGTTTCACCCGGCCGTGTTAACACGAGCGGCAACTTTTCAGAACGCACCCCGCAATCGCCGACTTCGGCATGTTATGGGTTCGTTTTGTTCCCCATGGGCAACACCGCATTTTTCCAAAATCCGAACTCGATTCAAAAGCCGTGATCAAAAAAGCATTCGGATTCAGCCTGGTCGAGGTTGTCCTAGCCTTGGGTATTACGGGCGTTGCGTTGCTGGCTATTTTTGCAATGTTCAGCCTTCCGCTCCAGTCGACCAGCGCCATTACGGAGCAGCAGGAGGCTTTGGGAATCGCACATGCGCTGCCCGGCTGGCTGGGAAACCAAAGTTTTTCCACGGTCTATAACTTGGTTCAATCTTCCGCTCCGACTACCGGCATGCCTTCTGTTTTTGCATTTAGCGCACCGCTCGCCGGTGGGACTGCCTCATTCAATGCGGCGGCGGGGGTTGTGATTTGCAGCGGGACAGATCCCACGGCGAGTACAAGTATCAATGCAAAGCAGGGGCGGCTGTTTGGAATCTATTTCTCGCTCTCTCGGAACTATCCCCTGGAAAGCACTGGGGGCACCATTGTTAATCCTACAACGAGCAGTTTAAACAACTTTGGAGGGGTAACGGCCTACCTTTCCGGGAATACGAACGCCGCGCACCCGTGTGGGAATCCCGCGCTGGCGGTTACCGCCTCCATTTACACACTTCCGAGCATGACTTCCACGCCCAGCAAAACCAATCCGGTGCCGGTGTTGACTTATGATATCATCGTCCCTGCCCCTCCTAACTTATAAGCCTGGCCGGTCGCCCCGCCAGGGATCGAAGCTTCGCGGGTTCACGCTGGTTGAATTGATGGTTTCGGTGGCGATTTCCGCCATGCTGATTGTTTGCCTGGCGGGCGTTGGCTCGCAGGCGCTGCAAGTTTCTAAAAGCACCCGGGAATCGATGGAAGCTATTCACTCGGCTTCCGCGGCGATTGATTTGATCGCCACGGATTTGGACTGCCTTTATACAACCAACCAGCCGTATGAATCGCTCCTGGCGCAACCCGATGTGTCGTCCATTAATCTTGGGATCTATCCGATGCGCCTGATGTTGAACATTTCTTCCGCGCAAGACGGGGGTGTTCCGAATACAGCCGTGAGCGGAACCGCCTACCCCAATAGCGGACAGACCCTGGCCATCCGCTACCGTCTTTGCTACCAAGACCCCGTGAGCAAAAGTGGAACAAATAAGGTTTTTGGGCTTTATCGAACCATGGCCACAAACAACACAAGCTCCGCGAACGACCCGACAGCCGCCGCGACGTATGCTTTTACATACTTTTTAGGGCAAACGGACCTTGGTTCGCCATGGGAAACCTTTGACGGCAACTCGACTGGTCAGCAGGCTGCAACCAACGACTTTGT
>Ga0364881_10640_pt2 | contig 14610 bp, 8 predicted proteins | sample ExccelJu500001D4_5_FD_206923 | JGI IMG/M metagenome (GOLD analysis project Ga0364881, IMG submission 206923) | Enriched cells from Trout Bog Lake Hypolimnion, Wisconsin, USA - BchlTB.July30.5000.01.D4 | ecosystem: Environmental > Aquatic > Freshwater > Lake > Hypolimnion/Profundal zone | place...
CAATCAACCGGCGATCAGCATTACTCCAGCGCCTCCGGCGGGCCTGACCTGCATCTGCAGCCAGCCGGGCGGCACGTATCAACGCCAGGTCATCGAAACGGTCAACAGCGACTATTCCTGGAACACGGCCACGGGCGCCTCCAGCACGACCAAGTATTCCCTGAACATTGCCGCCTTTCCTGGAGCGCAATACACAGGATTTGAGGACCAATTGTTCCTCATCCCTACCGTGGGCATCATCGACTCGCCCCAGGATGATGACATCGATTGGGACTCGGCGGATGTGGCGGCTCTGTATGTGGGTGTGAACCCGGACCAATCGGCCACCGGAACTTTCCAGTATAAGATCAACCAGCCCAGTAGCTGGAATACGTCTCTCGTCGTGAGCAAGAAGTGCGCGTCGGGTCCCTTGGGAACGTGGAGTTTGACGTTCAATAACAACACGAACGTGACGCTCACGGCGCCCGACAACACCAGCACCAACTTCACCATGGCGGCCGGCGATGCGTCTATATTCGAAAATCCCTTGTACGTCTATCTCGGCGACCAACCGAATGTGGATGCGAACATCGGACAGTCGTCCACTTTCAGTCAACTTACCATCACGGGCGCCTCGGACTCCATCGACGATAATTTCGCGACGGATGGAACGCTTGATACCAACACCTGGGCCAATGACACCGCTTCGGACGGGAACGGCATCTTCGTGACCGCGCCTGATGCCAAGTTTTGGCTGACTTGGCCCACGCCGGACGGGGGGTTCACAAACGTCTTCGCCACCGACAATCTTCAGAATCAACTGGGACTTTCCCAATGGAAAAGTTTGCCCGTCGCCTCGACGGGTTGGGTTTTGGTGAATGGGGTCGAACGATTGACAGTCATCAACCAGTCGGCCTTGGACGCGGCGTTTGGTTATGCGCCGACAAATTGCTTCTTTGGACTCTACCATCAGTAGTTGTGCCGCGAGGGCGCCGGAAGACCGGCGCCCTGGTTTTTCGGCAAGCCCTGTCTGTATGCACGTCATATTCAATCTCTCCTTATGAGAGTCCGCATAATGAACAGAGGAGTGCGCCCGTCCCCGGGCGTAGCCGCGTGAAAATGCGAATCAGGCATGGAGAATTTGGGCGCGTGGGAAAAGTCGGGGCTTGCTGCGCCCGAGGACGGGCGCACTCCATTATAGCGTATCCTGCGGTTTTGGCGGTGTGCCTGCTGGTGGTTTTGACGGGATTTCCACACGCCGCAAAAGGTCAAAGCTTATTGGAGACAGGCACGAATTGCATCCAGGTTTCTCAAGCCACCAATGCCAGTTGGTGGGCGGGCATCATTGAACACGGTTTCCAGATGCCGCTGGTCGAGGGCTATACGGCAAGAACAGACGGCGATAATTACGAAAACCAAGTCCAGCCATTGCTGTTGTCCAGCCAAGGCGACGTCATCTGGTCGGAAGACCCATTCCGGATCGAATTCGGGCATGGAAGCTTGCTGGTGACATCGAAGGGCAGCCGGATGACTCGCAGCAAAGCGGGCAGTTCGCTTCGGCAAGCCTTTCTGTATGCCAGCAGGCGGTACTTTCCACCTTCGGGCAAAGCGCCGGATGAACTGTTGTTTTCCAGTCCTCAGTACAATACGTGGATTGAATTGATGTACGACCAGAACCAGGACGGCATATTGAAGTATGCCGCCGGCATCAGGGAGCATGGCTTTCCCGCCGGGGTTTTGATGATCGATGATAATTGGCAGGAAGATTACGGCAAATGGGATTTCAACAAGGGGAGGTTTTGCAATCCCAAAGCCATGATAACGACTCTGCATGCGAGCGGGTTTAAGGTCATGCTTTGGGTCTGTCCGTTTATCAGTCCGGATTGCGATGTGTGCCGGGAGTTGACCAAGAGAAACCTGCTGGTCAAGGACGCCTCGAATGAGACAGCCATCGTCCGATGGTGGAACGGGGCCAGCGCACTGCTGGACTTTACCAATCCCGACGCGGTGGATTGGTTTCGCTCCCAGTTAGACTATCTGCAATCCACCTACCAAGTGGATGGCTTCAAATTTGATGCCGGTGACAGTCCATTTTACAATGGAGTCACAAGCTTGCAGACGGTGTCGCCCAATGAACAGACGGAGTTGCACGGGAAGATCGGGCTGCATTATCCGTTGAACGAGTATCGTGCCATGTGGAAAATGGGCGGCCAACCTTTGGCGGAGCGTTTGAGCGACAAGGCTCACTCCTGGACGGACCTCCAGAAGCTGGTTCCCGATATGATCCTGGAAGGATTGATGGGCTACCCGTTCTCCTGTCCCGACATGATAGGAGGCGGTGAATTCACTTCCTTTCTTCCGGGTTCGACGATTGACCAGGAATTGATCGTGCGTTCCGCCCAATGCCAAGCCTTGATGCCCATGATGCAGTTTTCCGTGGCGCCCTGGCGAGTGCTCGACGAAGCGCATTTGAAAGCGGTGCTCAAAGCAGTCCAAGTGCGGGAGGAACACAAAGACCAGATCTTGAGTCTCGCCCGGCAGTCAGCCAGGACGGGCGAACCGATCGTGCGTTCGATGGAATATGTGTTTCCGCATCAAGGTTACGAACGGGTCAAAGACCAGTTCATGTTGGGAAATTCGATTCTGGTGGCCCCGATGTTGGAGAAAGGAGTGTGCCAGCGAGAGGTGATGCTACCAGCGGGTTCCTGGAAAGGCTTCAATGGCATGCTCTACCAAGGCCCCGCCATGTTGTCCCTGACCGTGGCAGAGGATGAATTGTGTTACTTGGAGAGATCGGAATAACCACGTTTGTGCGCGATGCCGTTTCCGCACGCACTCCACTGTAGCCTATCCTGCGGCCTTGTTAATATATGTTACCCATATACAGTAGGTTTCTCTCTGTGCCCGCCTGCGGCACTTTGCGGAGGAGAGAGAGCCTTTCCGATCGCCTCGCGGCGGCCAACCAGGCGTCCCTGCATCACACGCGAAGAATCCTGCCCTGCACCCTCATGCTTCAGCTTTCGTCGTTTTCGCTTGCCGCATTTCGTTTCGGACACCAAGCTTCAACCTTTGAACCCGGATGAACGCCGCTTTCCGATGGGTGGATGGGTTGCGCCACTGGCACAGGCTTATGGTTGCTGTTTGGATTCTTGGTTCTATCCCCGCCTGGGGCCAGGCGGCGGAGACTTCCCCGTCTCGACCGGCGGAGTTCACCATTAAAGCCTGGTCCATGGCCGACGGCTTGCCCCACCTCTCCGTGACCGCCCTGGCACAGACGCGCGACGGTTATATATGGATAGGCACCTTGGCCGGATTGGTGCGTTTCGACGGAGTCAGCTTTGACGTCTTCACGCCCCAGAATTGCCCGCAACTGCCCAAGAGCCGCATCGGTGGACTTTTTGAGGGAACCGACGGCACGCTCTTTATCACGACGGAGCGGGGCGGCGGATTGGTCGCTCTGCGCGGAGATAAATTCGAGCAATTGCTGGGTTCAGGAAACGAAGAGGACGAGATCGTCGCCTGTGTGAAGGAGAGCTCTGGGGATTCCTTGTTTGTGGCGCGCTCGGGCGCTCTGTGGCGTTGGTCGGGCGCAATTTTGACGGCCATTTCCACGAATCGTGATTTCTACCCGGTTTTGCCCAGGACCGTTTATGAAGACGAGCGGGGCCGCCTGTGGATGGTCAGCCAGACAGGCGGACGAGGCCGGTTGGCAAGGTTTGATTCGGGCAGACTCGAAGAAGTTGCTTTGAACGGCCCGCTGGCCGGCGCCCGGATTTGCGCACTGGCAAAGGATGCCCTTGGTCAAATATGGCTGGGCACATCGCAGGGGCTGGGCGTATGGCGGGGAGACCATTTTGACCCGGTTGACCTGCCGGAACTGGGCGAGCGGGCCGACATTAGAGACCTGGCCGCGGCCAAAGACGGCGGGTTATGGATTGGCCGCGCCAATCATTGGCAACGCAAGCTCAAGACGGGGCGGTGGGTCGGCCCCGCCGCGGAAATTCCAGGAGTCACCACCTCGCTCAACATCCTGTGCGAGGACCGCTCTGGCAACCTCTGTCTGGGGCAATATCCTGAGGGCTTGGTACGGGTCTCCGAGAACGGAGTGGTATCGAAGGTGGACCGCCAGAGCGGACTTCCCGGCGCGACGGTGGCCTGTTACCTGGCGGACCGCGAGGGTAATGAATGGTTGGGCCTCTTCGACGGAGGGTTGGTGCGGCTGCACCCCCGGCGATTCAGCGTTTTGGGCGGGGCCGCGCTGACGACTCCTGTTTATTCGATATGCGAAGACCATGAAGGCTCCATCTGGGCCGGCAGCAGTTTTGGCGGCGTTTACCGCTTCTGCGGCACCAACATTAGCCGGTTTGGGGCCAACGACCTTCCGCTGACGGATATTTGGTCTTTGTTTGAGGACAGTCAATCAAATCTTTGGGTGGGTACTTCCTCCTTTGGGGTGTACGGCTTCTGTCAGGACCGATTTGTGCCGAAATTCGACCGGGGCCAGATTTCCGACCGGGTTAATGTCATTTATGAAGACCATCGCGGCCGACTTTGGTTTGGAAATTTGAAAGGCTTGACCTGCTTCGAAAATGGAAAACTCACCAAAACGATCATGCCCTGGCTTTCGGACGAGTACGAGGTGGTCGCCATTGTCGCGGACAAACGGGACCGGCTCTGGGTGGGCACCAAAGGGGCCGGGGTATATTGTTTGAACAACAATCAGATCAGTTCCTACACCGTTACCAACGGACTTCTGAGCAACCTGGCCTGGTCTTTGTTCATGGATGAGGACGACACGCTTTGGATTGGCACCGCGGATGGCGGTCTAAGCCGCGTGCGCCATGGGGAGATTGCGAATTTCGCCCCGCGCGACGGCTTGGCTGACAGTACTATATGCCACATCACCGAGGACTCCAGGAACAGGCTTTGGTTCAGTTCTCCGCATGGTGTGTTTTGTGTGGAGAAGGAAGCTCTGGAGTCGTTCGCGTCCGGTGCGAGCAAAGACTTTTCCTGCACCAGCTACGATCAATCCGACGGGATGCTGTCGTCCGCCTGCACCTGCGCATTTCAACCCGCCGGTTGCAAAACCAAAGACGGGCGTCTTTTGTTCCCTACTCTCAGCGGCGTGGCCGTGGTGCGGCCCGAAACGGTGGACGCCAATGCGCTGCCCCCGCCCGTTTTCATAAAGGACGTCATCGTGGATGGGAAAGCCCAAAGCGGGAAGCTTGCCGCCTACCGCGAGGGGAGAACGGAGGCTCTCGTCGTGCCACCGGGCAAGCGACAGTGGGAGATTCACTACACGGCCCTGAGTTTCTCGGCCCCCGAGAAGGTGCATTTCAAATATCAAATGGAGGGCCTTGATCCCGGCTGGGTGGACGGGGGCACGAAGCGGATCGCCAATTATTCTTATCTGCCCCACGGCCACTACCGATTCCAGGTGCAAGCCTGCAACAATGATGCCGTCTGGAACACGCAAGGCGCCAGTTTGGAACTCATCGTGCTGCCCCATCTTTGGCAGACCTGGTGGTTCATGGCGGCGGCCTTGCTCAGTGGCAGCGCGGGCATAGCGTGGACGGTGCGGAGAATTGAGAGCGCCAAAACCCGCCGGCAATTTGAACGCCAGCAACAAGCCCACGCGGTCGAACGCGAGCGCACGCGCATTGCCAGAGACTTTCACGACGACCTCGGGGCCTGTCTGACCCACATGATCGTGCTCAGCGAACTGGTCAAAGCGGACAAGGGCAGGCCCACCGAAGTCGAAGCGCACGCAACCAAGATAGCGGGCGCGGCCCAGAAGGCGGTGCGGGGATTGGGCACCATCGTCTGGGCGGTCAATCCGCGCAATGACACGCTCGACGGCTTGATGCAGTACCTCAGCCAGTACGCGCCCGACTTTTTCGAAGCCTCGACCATCGCTTGCCAATTGGACCTCCCCACAGAAGCGCCGCCCATCGCCCTGACGGCGGAATTGCGCCATAACTTGTTCATGGTGATCAAGGAGGCGCTCACCAACGTCCTTAAGCACTCCGGCGCCTCGAAAGTGCATCTGCGCCTGAAGCTGCAAGACGCGGTTTTGGAGATGCGGGTGGAAGATAATGGGCGGGGATTCGACACCGGCGCGGCCACCGCCAGCAAGCGCAGCGGACTGGCGAACATGCGGCAAAGAATCGCCTTGGTTGGGGCGTCGTTGCTCATCGAAAGCCAGCCGGGCCAAGGCGCTTCCGTCTGCGTGAGACTGGCTTGCCCGCCGGGAAAATGATGGTAACCTGCCGCCTCTGGATCATGACAACTACGAATGTGCGTGTGGCCTTGGTGGAAGACGACAACGATCTGCGCAGGAGCATGGTCAGCCTTCTGGAAAGATCGTCCTGGCTTCGTGTGGTGGCCGATTACGCCGATGCCGAGTCCGCCTTGGCGGACATGGCCCGGCGCAAGCCGGAGGTGGTGCTGATGGATGTCAAGTTGCCAAAGATGGACGGCGTGGAATGTGTCCGGCAATTGAAAGCCATACTGCCTGGCGCGCATGTTCTGATGTTGACCGTACACGATGACAACGATTCCCTGTTCAATTCCATCCTGGCAGGGGCTGACGGCTACCTCCTCAAAGACACGGTCCCGTCCCGGCTCGTGGCGGCCATTCAAGAGGTCCGCAGCGGCGGTTCCCCGCTCACGCCGCAAATTGCCCGCCGCATGGTGCAATGTTTTCGCAAAACCGAGCCTGTGCGCGCGAACTTGGAAAACCTGACGCCGCGCGAACTGGAGGTATTGGAGCAACTCGCTCTGGGCAACCGCTACAAAGAGATCAGCGACAAGTTGGGCATCAGTTTGGACGGCATCCGGTTCCACATTCGCGGGGTGTACAACAAGCTGCACGTTCATTCCCGAACCGAGGCGGTTTTGAAATATCTTGGGCGGTGACTAAATGACCCCCGCCGAATTCAAAAAGAAATGGTCGCGTTACCAGGGCAAGGAAACCTCCGCCTGCCAGGGGCACTTCGACGACCTTTGCCGGCTGCTTGGACATCCGACGCCCGCCGAGGCGGATCCGTCCGGCCGCGATTTCTTTTGCTTTCAGAAGCGTGTCGTGAAGGACGCGGAGCTTATGGGTTGGGAGGAAGCGCCGGACGCCGCTGATCCGACGGAGCGCGGCTTTGCCGACGTGTGGAAAAAGGCGTTCTTTGCCTGGGAGTACAAAGGCAAAAAGAAGAGCTTGGAGGAGGCTTATCAACAACTGCTCCGCTACCGCGAATCGTTGCTCAATCCGCCCTTGCTCGTGGTGTGCGATTTTGACCACTACATTATCAGAACGAACTTCAACGGCACGGTGCAAGAGGTTTACGAATTCACCAACGAGCAGATTGATCGCCCGGAAAACATGCGGATTCTCCGCGCGCTTTTCACCCATCCCGAATATCTCAAACCGCAGAGGACCACCGCCGCCGTGACGGAAGCGCTGGCCGAAAAAATCGGCGAAGTCGCGCGGTCTCTCCAAAAGCGGGAGAGCGTGGAACTGGCGGATGCCAAAAACCGCGCCGAGGTCCATTTCGCGCAACGGAAGAATTTGCGCATCGCGCGCTTTCTGAATCGGATCGTTTTTTGCATGTTTGCCGAGGATACGAGGCTTCTCCCGGACGACCTGTTCACCGACATCCTGAAATCCTCCGCGGAGGATGCGGCGCACTTTGCCAGGACGTTGGAAAACCTTTTTCGCGTCATGGCCCAAGGCGGCGATTTTGGGCAGCACAGGATTCGCCATTTCGACGGGCATCTGTTTGACGATGCGAGCGTTTTTGAACTCAATGAGAACGAGCTTCGAATCTTGGGCGAGGCGGCCGAAGCGGACTGGCAATTTATCGAGCCGAGCATCATGGGGACCCTCTTTGAACGCGCCCTCGAGCCGGAACAACGCTCGCAGCTTGGCGCGCATTACACCAGTGAAGGCGACATAACAACCCTGGTGGAACCCGTCTTGATGCAACCCTTCCGGCGCGAGTGGGCAAAGATCAAGGGCGAACTTGCCGCCGCGTTCGTCAAAGGCAAAGGCCACGCGGCGCAGCGCGACCGCCTCGCCAAATTCCAAAAACAGCTTTCGTCCGTAACCGTGCTTGATCCCGCCTGCGGCAGCGGAAATTTTCTTTACGTCTCCTTGCAATTGCTTCTTGGGCTGGAAAAAGAAGTCATCAACTTTGCCGCGCAGTTAGGGTATGTGTTCAAACCGCAAGTGACCGTTCCGCAATTGAGGGCCATTGAAATCAATCCTTACGCCTTCGAGTTGGCGCAGGTGTCGGTTCAAATCGGGTATCTGCAATGGCGGCGTGACAATGGTTTTGACAATGACCGCGCGCCCGTTTTGCAAGTGCTGGATGGCTTTCAAAACGAAGACGCCTTGCTGGTGCCGCACTTCCGCAACAAAGCCAGGACGCTCAAGGAAGCGCAAGCGGGAGAACACAAACGCGATGATGCCTTGAAATTCTACAGCGAGCGCGGATGGCCGAAATGTGGTGTGATTGTAAGCAATCCGCCCTTTCTCGGAGGGAAACTTCTGCGCCGCGAACTCGGCGATGCCTACGTGGAAGCGCTTTTTCAGAATTTTGCGAACCGCGTCAGGCCGGAAGCGGACCTTTGCTGTTACTGGTTTGAAAAGGCGCGCCAGCACATCCAAAACGGGAAGTGCGGACGCGCCGGTTTGTTGGCTACGCAAGGAATTCGCGGAGGGGCCAACCGCGAAGTGCTCAAGCGCATAAAGGAGACAGGCGACATCTTTTTCGCGGAGAGCGACAGAGCTTGGATACTCGCCGGGGCGAATGTTCACGTCAGCATGGTTGGGTTCGATGACGGGTCCGAAACACTCCGTATTCTCAACGGTCGTCCGGAAAAAATCATTAACCCAAACTTGACGGCCACGGCCAATGTGACCATGGCAAGGCCACTCAAGCCCAATATCGACATCGCCTTCATGGGAACCACCAAAGGCGGGGCTTTCGACATTCCGGAAGAATTGGCGCTGGAATTTCTTCGCGCACCGAATCCGCACGGCCAGCCCGGTTCGGATGTGGTTGTTCCTTGGGTGAATGGCATGGACTTAACCCAAAGGCCGAGTCAAACTTGGATTATTGATTTCGGTGTGGGTATGCCAGAATCAAAAGCTGCGAATTACGAAGCGCCTTTCCAGTATCTGCTCAAGACCGTCCAGCCGGAGCGGCAGAAGAACAATCGGGAAACCTACCGCCGCCTATGGTGGCAGCATGTGGAAGCCCGGCCCGCCATGCGCATGGCTCTGGCGCCGCTTCAGCGGTTTCTTTGCACAACCCGTGTCTCCAAACACCGGCTGTTTGTCTGGCTCCACGCGCCGACATTGCCTGACAGCGCGACTTTTGCATTTGCGCGCAATGATGATTATCTTTTCGGTGTGTTGCACTCGCGCACTCACGAGGTTTGGGCCAGAATGCAGGGCACGCAAGTCCGCGATCGGGAGAGTGGTTTCCGTTACACTCCGACTTCCTGCTTTGAGACATTTCCATTCCCTTTTTCCAGCGATTTGCAGGCGTTTGCCACCCCGGCTGTTGATCAGCCGCCTGCGCCTGGTGACCCCGAGCCCGACCGCACCTACGCCGAGAACCTGGCGGCGAAAAATTACTTCATGGCCAAAGAGGATTCGCCGCCTTACCGCGTTCATTCAACGCCGGAAGAACATCGCGCCACCATTGCGGCTGCGGCCAAAGAGTTGAATGACTTGCGCGAACGCTGGCTCAACCCTCCCGAATGGACTGAAACGCGCGCGCTCGAATTTCCCGGCACCGTCAAGGGCCCGTGGTCGCGCTATGTCGTGCAGCCAGACAAGAACGGCCTTGGCACGGTGCGTTATCCTCGCCTTGAACCGCGCGATGCGGCTTGCGCCGCGAAACTCAAGGCCCGCACGCTGACGAAACTTTACAACGAGCGCCCGACCTGGCTTGACCTCGCCCATAAGAAGCTGGATGCCGCCATCGCCGCCGCCTACGACTGGGCCGCCGATTTGACGGACGAGCAAATTTTGGAACGGCTCTTGGCGTTGAATCTGGCGCGAGCCGACGAAGAGGCCAAGGCTGCAAATGTCCAAAAACCGAAAAACTCCCGAGAAAGGAAGGCGGATGAAATGATATGATCTCCCGCCCCAAGCAACGTTAATCCGCCCACTCCCAGATTATCCCAGCCGTAGCCGCGCTCAAGGCGTTTGAACGCCGATTCCGTGATCGTGAGTGCCGCCAGTGTGCCAAGAAGTATTCACGGCCAAGCGATTGCGCCCTGCTGGAATTCCTCCCCCATCCTTCTCGAGCGATCAACCTGGACCGCTCATTACAAAAATAGGGTCGATTTTGTAGGTGCTTAAATGGCTGCATCGAGTAGTCTCGGAGCATGAGAACAAGAACATCGGCAGCGCTGGCGGTGGCGGTCCTTTTTTGCGGGCTGGCCACCATTTCCACCCGGGCGGCGGCGACGAAATACATCGACTCCCCTCCACTCTCGAAGGTCGTCAAGCAAGGGGTGGTGCCGGTCCGTGAAGGGGGCGCCATGCAGCTCCCAATCATTACCTGGGGGGGCGACATTGCCACCATTCTGGCCAACGGCAGCGCCGCCAACACCGCCGCCGGCAGCATTTTTGACGCCCAAGGGCTGAAATTCAAACTGAAGCGGGAGGATGATTTCACCGTGCAAATCGGCGATTATATGCGGGGCGATTCCGCCTATCTGCGATGCACTTTGGGGATGTTGAACCAGGCCATCGAAGCGCTCAATGATCCGCGTGTCAAACCGGTGGTCATCGGCCAGTTGACCTATTCGGTCGGCGGGGACGTGCTGGTGGTCAAGGCGAACATCAAAACCCCGGCGGATCTTAAGGGCAAGACCATTGTCCTCCAAGCCTACGGGCCGCACGTGGACTACCTCACACGGGTGCTCGCGGACGCGGGGATTGCCCTTTCGGATGTCAAAATCAAATGGGTGAAAGACCTCACCGGATCGGATGACAGCCCTGCGGCGGCGATTCGCACCGACCCGTCCGTGGATGCGGCTTTTATGATAAGCCCCGACGCGGCCGACATCACCAGCAATGGCGCCATCGGCACGGGGGCGGAAAAATCAGTCAAAGGTGCGCATATCCTCATGTCCACCAAAACGGCCAGCCGCATCATTGTCGATGTCTATGCGGCGCGCAGCGATTACTTTCAAACCCATCGGACGGAGGTCGTCAATTTTGCCCACGCGTTGCTCATCGCGCAGGAGAAGCTGGCGGTCCTGATGCGCGACAGCGCCACCCAGAAGGCCGACTTCAATAAATTGATGACCGCTTCGGCAACCCTCCTCTTGGATAGCGCGCAGGCGGTATCGGATGTGAAAGGGCTCTACGGCGATTGCGAATATGTCGGGTTTGTCGGCAACGTCAATACTTTTACCAGCCAGACCTTCCCGCGCCGTTTTTCTGTGCTGCAGGACGAAATTCAAGCCGGGCTGATCGGCCTCGGTCTTATTGGATCCAAGGTCGCGGTGGAGACCGCGGGTTTTGATTATGATGCACTGAAACAGGGTTTGACCCAGACGGTGGCGAGCGAAACTCCGAAGTTTCAAAGCAGCGAAGTGGCCAAAGTGATGGCGCAGCGTTCGGAACAAGGCACGCTCAAGGACAACCAGCTCTTTGAATTTGAGGTTTTCTTCAAGCCCAACCAGGCCACCTTCGCTCCCGAAGCGTATGCCGGGCAATTCGATGAAGTCATCAAACGCGCAGCCGTTTACGCGGGCGCCATCATCACGGTCGAGGGCTACGCGGATCCGACAGGCTACTGTGACGCCAAAACCAAGGGACAGCCGGCGCTGGTCCTTTCGCGCATCAAGCAATCCGCGAACAATACTTCCCTGAACCGCGCGGTCCAGGTGCGCGAGGCCATTGTCAACTATGCCAAGTCCAAGGGCGTTGCGCTCGATCCGTCGCAGTTCACGACCATGGGGCACGGCATCAGCGACCCGAAAACAGGCACGGCTTCCGACGGCGAACCGATCCGCCCGACGAGCAAAGAAGCCGCCTTCTCCAACATGAGATGCGAACTCCGCATCGTTAACGTTGAGGCGGAATCGGTATGGACTCCGGATGGAGGTGCCAAATGAAGTCCAGCGTCCGGTTCATTTTGTTCGTCTGTTTTATAGCTTTCATTGTGTCTCGAACACGCCATCAAATGAGGGTTCATCCAAATATACCTTCTCTTTTTGGCCAGACTAGCTCCGCTCGCGGCTTCAGCCAGTCAGGCACTTCGGGTTCCGCTCCCCACAACGGCCTGGCGCGCGGATTTAATAACCGTTTATGGTATGGGAGCGACACGGCCAAAGATCTCGACCCGCTGCTGACCCGCCGGAACTTCCTGATCGTCCTGGACGGTTCTGGCTCGATGAGAGATTCCCAGTGCTCCGGCAATCTGTCGAAAATTGTGGCGGCCAAGCAAGCCATCGCCGCTTTCGCCACGAAAATCAAACCCGAGGACAACCTTGGGCTTTGCGCCTTCGACAGCCGGGGCGTGACGGAACGATCCCCCCTTTCTCTCAACCGGGCCGCCTTCCAGAAAGCCTTGCAGGATGTGCGCTCGGATAGCAACACGCCGCTGGGCACGGCCGTGAAATTGGGGTATTCCCTGCTGCAAAAACAAGCCCAGCGCCAGCTTGGCTACGGAGAGTATTATTTGATTGTGGTCACGGACGGGGAAGCCGACCAGGGCAACGATCCCCGCGCCATTGTCAACAAAGTCGTCTCCGAATCGCCGGTGGTGATCAGCACCATTGGTTTCTGCATCGGCGAAGGCCACAGCTTGAACCGGCCCGGGATGACCTTGTATCACGACGCCACCAATCTGGAACAGCTCAACCAAGGACTGGAGAGTGTGCTGGCTGAATCTGAATTCAGCGACACTCCGGTCGCGAGGTAATCCCCCATGAACAATTTCATCACGGATGAAATCGAGCTTTCCAGGAAATTTGCCGCTCGCATACCCGTGCTGCGGGCGTTCAACCTGGAGACGTTCGGGGTCGATCGAAACAAGTTTTTGCGCGATCTCCGGCCGACTTTCTCCGTCCTGCATTTGGATCCTTATGATGCCAAACGCGCCAAAGTGGAACTTCTCAAGAAGCGGTTTCCCCAATACGCGGATCGGCTCAACGGATTCTTAAGCAGTTACTACGCCAACAAGGAAGACCTCGCCGCCGTCTATGACCTGATCCAAGAACTGGAGGACGTGGATCGAAACGAACTGGACCGCATCGGCATGACGGGCCGAAGGAAACGTTCCGTGGCGCGCTTCAATCTGCTGCGCGGAGCAAGTAGATGGGACTTCGAGCGCGTTCCGGCGGAACAATACCGCCAAAACGTGGCGCCGGGCGACCCGCGGGCGCTGGTGCGCGTCTTCCATGAAATGGAAACCGTGGTGACGGAACATCCGCAAGTGCGCCATCTGATGGGATGTTTTGCCGAATTGGTGCGCGAACAACATCCGGACTGCAAAAGGCTTCGGCTGAATGTGCATCAAATGTTCGTCTTCGCGGACATCCTTTCCGCCGGCGATAACGCGCCCGAGGGCATTCATCAAGATGGCGCCGATTATATCGTTTCCGCGCTGGTCATTGAGCGCGCGGGCATTGTGGGCGGCGAGAGCATTGTCTATGGTCTTGACAAGAAGACGGAGTATTTCCGGCGCACGCTGGCCGAAGGGGAGGGGCTTTTCCAATCGGACAGGGAATTGTGGCATTATGTAACGCCCGTCCGCGAGAATCCCGCGGTGCCGCCCGATTACGGCCACCGAAGCATTCTTGGTTTTGACATGGAGATTGTGCCATGAAGAAGACTCCCATATTCGTCCTGCTGTTTCTCCTGCTGATCCTACCCGGGTTGATCCTGGTGAAGAAGCTGATCCCGGTCCTGAAGAACAGAGTCCAGCAGCAGACGAGCGACGCGCGGGATCTCAAAGGGAAAATCACTCTCGCCGTGGACGATTGGATTGGCTATTATCCGATTAGCTCCGGCCGCATGAAAAAGGCGATGCGAAATGAGGGCTACATGCTCGACATTTCTAATGACGGCGGCGATTACCCTGCGCGCATGAAAAAGGTGCAGGAAGGCGCACTCGACTTCGCGGTGGTCACGGTCGATTCTTATATCCTCAATGCTGCGCCGGTTGATTTCCCTGCGACCATCGTGGCGATTATTGATGAATCCAAAGGCGGCGACGCCATGGTCGCCTACACCAATGTCGTCACCAATCTGGATTCCTTCAAATCGTTCAACAGCCGGACCATGCCAAGAATTGCCTACACTCCGGCGTCGCCCAGCCAGCACCTCCTCAAAGCCATCAGCTCGCACTTCAACGTGCCGGCCCTGAAAAACCTTGGCAAGGAACAGCGGGTGGAGACCAAGGATTCGCAGGAAGCGCTGAGATTCCTGGTTGAGAAGAAGGTGTCCGTCGCCATACTCTGGGAGCCGAACGTCTCGAAGGCGCTGGAAATTCCCGGTGTCGCCAAAATCCTGGGAACGGAAAGCACCAGCCGGCTCATCGTGGATATTTTGGTGGTCAACCGCGAGTTCGCGGTCAAGAAACCGGAGGAAGTCGATTTGCTGCT
>Ga0364881_10702_pt1 | contig 14561 bp, 17 predicted proteins | sample ExccelJu500001D4_5_FD_206923 | JGI IMG/M metagenome (GOLD analysis project Ga0364881, IMG submission 206923) | Enriched cells from Trout Bog Lake Hypolimnion, Wisconsin, USA - BchlTB.July30.5000.01.D4 | ecosystem: Environmental > Aquatic > Freshwater > Lake > Hypolimnion/Profundal zone | place...
CCAGCCACTGCGCTTGCTCCGGGTAGCGGTCGAAGGCGCCGCCGAAGTGGTGCGGCAACAATAGGGCGAAGAGAAAGCGCATCCGCTTCTCCGGGTCCCCGGCAAGCTCGCGCAGGGTGGCCGCGGGGTCCGCGTGGCACAGCTGGGGCCTGAACCTCTGCAGCAGGTCCAGCCAGCTCGCCGAGCTGTAGAGGTAGGAGCCGGAGAGCAGCGGCGGGAACCGGCAGCCCTTGCTGAGCAGCAGCTCGAAGACCGCCCTCACCCGGGACATCGGGAAGAGCGCTTCCGTGAGCCCGCGCATCTCGCCCGTCAGGACCAGCCCGGGAGCCCAGAGGGGGAGCGGGTAGCCCTCTGCGTAGCGGGCAAAGGCCGCAGCCAGCCGGTCTATGCTCCGGGTCAGCTCCGGGTCCCGGAGCTCACCGGATACCAGGAGGCGGTCCAGCCGTCCGGCCGCAACGGCTGGGTCGAGGGTCGGTGTGAAGGAGAGTTCCATGGCTAGAGCACCACGCTGTGCAGGTCGCGGCGCCGGTAGCGCCAGGCGAAGGCCGCGGCGCGGAAGAACCAGTCCAGCAGGAACACCCCCCAGACCATGTAGAGCGAGAGGTGCAGCGGGTAGGCGGCCAGGTAGGAGAAGAGCACCCTGATCCCCCACATGGCGACCAGGGTGACCAGGAAGACGTAGTGGGTGTCGCCCGTGCCGCGCAGGCTTCCGGCGTACACGAAGGAAACGGCGAGCGGGACCTGGGCGAAGGCGACCAGCCGTAGGAATACGCTTCCCTTCTCGATGACTTCCGGGTCGCTGGTGAATAGGGAAATCAGCTGGTGCGGCAGGCAGAAAAAGAGCAGCGCCATGCCGGACATGACCATGATCGCCAGCCGCAGCGCCTCCGTGTGGCTCAGCTGCGCGCGCTTGATCTTGCGCGCCCCGAGCGCCTGCCCCATGAGGGTGGAGGCGGCGATCCCCATCCCCGCGCCAGGCATGAAGGAGAGCGACTCGATGGAGAGTCCGATCTGGTGGGCGGCATAGGCCGCGGTGCCGTAGCCGATGATGAACTTCGAGTAGAAGAGCTGCCCGGACTGCTGGGCGATCCGCTCCAGCGCCACCGGGTAGCCGACGTCCCAGACCTTGCGCAGCAGGACCAGGTCGGGCCGCCCCACCTTGAGGTATCCCTTCCTGAGGGCCTGCACCAGGAGGTACAGGAAACCGCACATCTCGGAGAGGTTGATGGCGTAAGCGGCACCCACCACCCCCATCCTGGGGAGGCCGAAGTGTCCGTAGATGAGGGGGTAGGCGATGGCGACGTGGAGGACGTTGACCAGGAGGACACCCTGCATCGGTGTCCTGGTGTTGCCGATCCCCTGCATGATGGCGGAGAGTATGTTGAGGCCGGCGGTGAAGGCGAAGTAGAGAAAGACCAGCCGGATGTAGTCCGAGGCGAAGGAGAGCACGTCGTTGGTGGCACCCAGGAAACGGGCCACCTCGCCGCCAAAGCATAGTCCCAAGAGGGTCGCCGCCACGGCGAGCGTCGCGCAGAGCAGGCAGGAAGCGAAGGCAGCCCGCCGCGCCTCGGGACGGCGCCCGGCGCCCCAGAGATGGGCGATAACGACGGTGGCACCGGTGGCGAGCCCCCAGAAGACCGTCATCACGACGAAGATGAGGAGCTGCCCCAGTCCGGTCGCGGCGATAGCCGCCGCCCCCAGGCCGCCGACCATGAAGATGTCCACGATCGAGACGAGTCTTTGGAACAGCGACGACAGGAGCACCGGCAGGGAGAGGGCAGCCACGTCGCGCCGGATGGATACCCGCTTGGCGCCCCTGGCCGGGAAAATACGCTGCTTCAAGACTGCATGCTCTGGTTGTCCCTTCAGTGGTAAGCTTGAGCCCGGCGCGCGCGGATGCGACGGATTTGTCGGATCGGACCGATCGCGGCTATCGGACGCGCGCCAGGCCGGGCTTTTGGGTTGTTTGGCTCAGAGGCCGAGTTCTTCTTCCATGCCGAGGGCGAAGTTCTTCGCCCTTCCTGAGGGTGCGATGATGCCGTAGGCGATGGCCTCTTTCAGCTCGGCCTGCGTGGCACCTGCTTCCTTCGCGACCGTTATAAGGGGTGTCAGCACTGTATGGAAACCTCCGAAAACGGCCTTTGTCTTTGACGGGGCTGCGATTTTATCGCTGCATCTTTATAATTTTCATTTCAAAAAAGGGGTGATTATAGCATGATTCATACTAAATTGTATGAAAAGCCATAACACCCCGAATATACTATCTAATTACAAGCAGGAAGCTCAGCCAACCTTTAGAGGCTTGAGGGACTCATTCATTTTCCGCACTGCAGTGGCAAAGCCCGCTTTAAAAATTGTGCGTCCGTTGGCGTTTTTTATGCGACCAACTTTATCTGCCGACCAATTCTCTCTCGCTAACAATTCATCCGACAGGGCATCTCTCACAGCCTCCCGCTCAAGGTCTGAAAGAGTTAAGAGCGGAAGTACCTCCTGCTGAGCCAGGTTGATTTGAGGTGCATTCTTACGTCTATCGACAATGATTTCCTCCTTATTTTTGAGCAGGTTAAGGGCCTTAATGGCCTTCTTGTAGTCCGCCTCCAGCCTTCCAATTATGGACAAAAGCGCAGGGTCGATACCATATTTTACACAACGACTTACAAGGCTGGTTTGGGTGGACTCAGTTGTTTTGGCTACTTTTTTTGTGATCCCGCCAGAATAATTGGCCCACGCGTTGATAAGTGTCTGATATCTGTGAGCCTGCACGTCTTGGGTGCGGATAGTGGTATACTTGGGACCTTTTTTTTGTTCTGAAAGCCTACCAATAGTAGGCAGGGTAAAATCATAAGAGTTGCGCTCCTTCTGCTCACGGCAAACAGAATGGATAGTTGAGAGGCTCCCACGGCTTCGCTCATTGCCAGTTTGCGCCAACAGGTTCTCCAATACGTCATCAGGGTGCTCTTGTACTTCCGGTGCCATTAATAACCTCCAGTGCCTGTGGGAAGAAGTTCGACTGGGCAGGGAATGTCCACCGTTTTGGTGCCGTTCAGCTTGAGAGACATTCCGGTTCTTTTCTCTAGGAGTTCAGTGACGTTACCTAACATACCAAGACTCTCTAAACTTTTTAATCCTTCAACGACATCGACGGCCCCTTTGATTGACCCCATTCTGAGCTTGAGAAGGTTCATGATTTCGTTACCAAATTGGTGCTGAAGATCAACCGGAAGCTTGAAGAACATCGGAGCAAGCCCGTTACCTTCCAACCAGAAGTCCAGCGTCTGAGAGCGGCGGAGAACCGCCTTAGTAGCGTCAGTCTCGGCATAGACCGTTGCGCCATCGCACAGCACCTGAAGCTGGTGCAATTCGGATACCTCTATCAATATAGACTGTAAGTCCTCCATGCTGCCAACTGCAACCAGGCTTAATTTGTCATCTTGGACGTCCTTTTTGGTGATCATGATCTCAATGCTGCGTTTGACCAGTCGTGCAGTGGCACCCCAGTCCGCACTTACTTTGTCGCACTTCTCGGCCTCGATTTCGTAGACACGACTAAGCTTTTGAAACTCGGCACCCTTTGTGAAAGGGAGTTCCTGTTCCGTGCAAGCGATCTGCTCGTCCTCAAGCGCTTCTACCTGCTTCCCAAGCTTATTGTAGCGCTCGGAAGATTCGCTCATTTGGTAGGATAGTGAATTAAAATGGTCGATCAGGCCATCCAGGAATGCCGGACCGGATAAAAAGAAACGACAACGCACGCAGTTCTTTTCTCGCGGGTAACCAGGCACAGGGACTATGTCTGGCGTATCCTTACCCTGGCGCTGCAGCAGGAAGCCCTTGTCGCAACTGCCACATCCCAACGGGCATATACCTTTATCCTCAACTACCCATCCGGCAGGTGAGCGGTTGTCAAGGACCGCCTGAATAGCCACCGGGTCATTAAAGGCTGATGCCTGCTCGATCTGTTTGTAGGTCGCGTCCGTGAGGAAGCTTTGATAAGACTCCTTGTCTTTCGCCAGAATCTTGCGTTCAGCCTCTTCCATAACCTCAGTGACGCGCCCAATGCCGGCTTTTGTGTAATAAAGAGTCATAATAATTCGTGCATGCCCTGCAATACACTTTGAGAGTACCGCCATAGACACACCGCCGTCGAGGGCGTACAAAGTAATGAGCGAAACTCGCAGAGAATGTAAGGGGAAATAGGTGGCTGTCCTAGAATCTGATTTAACAAATCTGATTTTCTGCTTTCCCTTGAGAACCTCGTTCCTCACTTCGCAACGCCGCTCAAGTTCCTCGAGGAGCACTCGCCAATTGTAAGCAAAAAGTTTTGAGGCTATTGGCTTGTCAACATCATCACCATTTTTGGCAGACGCATCTCTGAACAGGAAGCATGCCTCACCCATTTCTGCTAGTATTTCTGGGTGTTTAAGGGCGCCGGTGTGCTTTTTCTTCAGATCCCTCCAACGAACGGGAGCCTTAATTGGGTTGTACTTCATCTGCCAGTTGCGCAACCTTTCTAACCATGGGATAACCCTCGGGTGTTCCCATGGAACTACATACCCTTTGGCGTCCTCGGATTTTTCGATGTCAGCAGTCTTATTTGTATTAATGAAAAGACTGCACATGCTCTTACCCTCTTTCATGTCGAAGGAGCGCCGGAAGACACCTTTTTGATAAGGGTGCTTCTCAGTTCCTTTTACAATTGGGTGTGTGTTCCGAACCCACTGACCTTGCTCGAAACGAAATGTGTCCGCTTCACCGCTTTCAAGCCAGCAAATCTGCGAGGTTCGCAGGGGCAGTTCAAGTTTGACGTACATTACTACCCAGCGCACCGGTGACCACAGTTCGAAAATCTCCCGCTTGCCCACCACGTTTCCGGTTTTTGATTCGTTGTTTTGGTAGACTGGCCCCATACGCCGACGCCAAACACAGTCAGGATCATTTTCATCCACCACAGACCTATCGACCTCGAACCATTCGCCCCCATTGGTGCCTTCGGTACTGTTCTCCATAGCCCAAGTCCAGTCCCTGAAGGACTTAGCGTCTTTAGGGCAGACTATCTCTCGCAACTCTTTTATATAGCGGTGCGGTAGAGCAGCTTTATTTGTTTCAACGTTATAGGATTTTTTCACAGGTTTTAATGGATTTGCAAAACCCGGACTGATGGTCTTTCGGCCATAGTCATCCTCTGCGGAAAAGCGGTTCTCCAGCACCCAGTCAAGAAATTCAACTACCATGTTGTTGTAATCTGCCCGTGACAATTGTACCAAATGGGGCATGGAGTCGTAAAAACTTGGCGAATCGTAACTAATATCCAGAAATTCTGCGGGAAACTTAAATCCGATTTGTGGGATGAAGGTGCCTATGAATTTGTTCAAAGCATGCCGAATGGTATCCATGCTTCTGGTTTTTGTCCGTAGGTAGGAGGCAGCCATTTCACGCCACTCCTCCAACTTGGGGTCAATTTGCAAAAGATAACAAAATTCCACATCCGCGTATTGGGAGACCTTACAATTTTTGCTCATTTTAGAATTTACCTTTCAGTTTTGGGTATGGCCCGGAGAACAAACCGAGCGGATCAACGTCCTTAAAACCGTACATTGTCATATCTTGGAGTATTTGAGCTGTTTTCCCAGCATCCAATTGCCTACTTGCCTCGTTCATGGTTTTCGTCACTTCAACGACCGTAGGTATGCCATATTTCAACTGGCTTTCAATGCTCTTGTGGTGCATTGCCACCATATTAATCTTCTCATGAAGACCTGCGTCGTCTACCCGCTTGCAGTAGCTATGGCGGTGGCCATGGTCCGTTGTGCCTTGGTTTTTTGCTGGGATCAGACCGATCTTTTTAACGGCTGCCGCATGGGCACCTTTCTCTGCACCTTCATTGGTGCTTTTACTGAAACTTCCTAAGGCATACGGTGAACCAATGTTCGGCCCGTGGAAATTTACAAAAGCATACGGGTTATCACGCTCCACCATTGCTAATTGTTCCATATAGATACCCCAAAGCTGATAGAACAATTCCCCCCAGAAGGAAGAAAACCAGAAGACCTGCATGTACTTTTGCGTATTGTCATTTAGCAGCGGATCCTTCCATCCGGCATGTAGCCGATTACTTTTGAGATACTGGTTCCGAGGCTTTAACCCAAATTTTTCCCTTAGGTATTTCTCTCGGTGGCACTTAACGGGGTTACCTTTTCTGTCAAGGAGATCAAGAGGGGCCGCTCCCTCCTCCGGGTGGTAGATGCGTACTAGCGCCCTACCCTCGTAAATGGGGTCCTCGGTCACATCTTGTACATACAAATGGAATGGTTCGGAGTGGCGCAGTCCTCCGCCGTGCATTAGAATGGTGATCAGGATATTCCGTAAGTTGAAGCGTTCGTAAAGTGGGGCACCAATCTTCTTGCCCGGCAGGGCAAACCCTTTAAAGAGGAGTTCGAAGATGCGGTCCTCGGGGAAATTATAAGTGCTTACCATCGTGCTATTTGAGTCTCCTTTGACCCAGGATTTCCGCGTCCCCTTACTTCCTGCGAGCTCGGCTGTCCACAAATGTGCTAGAAACGCACGTGATTTACGATGTTGATAGGCTGCTAGGTTAAGCATTTCCTCGTGTGAGGTGGCGCATCGGAATGGGTTAATTTGCACTGTGCCAAGTTTGTCCGCCATGAAATCAGATAACTCGCTTAGCCTACTAACAAGAAAACCTGCATCCTGCCTTTTGCGGGCGTGCCAATACAGACCGCTTGGGTCCGTACCGTCTTCACCGATGGTGCCATGCCACAGACGCTTGACAAAGACCTTAAACATTTCCTGAGGGTCGTCAAATACATCCTGGTTCGCTTCAATGAAATCGAGCATCAGTCCGGCAGCTTGGACTGTTCTGGTTCGCCACGATTCGCTCAAACCAATTCTGTCTAAAAAGAAATCTATCAACGGTGTCAGGACGCCATCCTCCGTCAGAATAGTTTGAATTTCCTGAGGTATCATTGAGTTATCCTCAATGATCTTGGCTTTGAGTACAACATAACTCATGAATTTCTTCCTTCTGATATTTCAAAACCGACAATACGTTCATGACAACGACTGCCCATCTCGACAGCTTTCCTAGCTGTTTGCTTGCACCCTACCAAAATGACTTCGTGTTCAGCACGTGTGACGGCGGTATAGAGCCATGTCATGTCCAGGATGCGACTGGAGACATTACCCTCATGATCCAGAGAGCTCTTGATAGGCACAATTACCCGAGGAAACTGAGATCCCTGCGCCTTATGGCAGGTGATGGCATACCCCAACGACAGAGACGGGTCGTCATAATCTAGGTCGGACAACAAAATGGGATGTACAACTCCGTCTACTAGCGCCTTCCCGACAATTGGGTCATCGCCAGCGAAATATTCGTCCGGTTCATCGAAAGCGGCAATTACGGTGCCTATGTCGCCGTTCATCACTCCTCGCTCCCAGTCATTACGTGTGAATATGATGCGATCGTTCTCGCGAATACCGAGGCCGCACAGGATCCCGTTGGCGGCGCGTATCCTGATGGGACGTCCATTTTTGTTAGTCGCGGCCTGACAGGCTGCGTTAATGGTATCTACCCCTGCCATGGGGTTGGAATTCAGGGCACAGATAACCTGAGTACGCTCAGGCGCTTGCACATACAACCCGAGCACGTTTGAAATAATGTCGGAATCTGCACATTCGATAAATTTGACTCCAGGCACACAGATTGATGGCCATGACTGAGTCCGGATCTTTGCCGCGAAGGCGGGAATGCCCGTCGAGTCCTCCTGCCTCTTGACTTCCGTCAGGGTGACCTGTGGCACTTTTGAGGAGCCGATAAGCTTCTGGAAAACAAGGCCCGGCCCGATTGGGGCTAGCTGATAGGGATCGCCGACCATGATCATGCGGGCGGTGTCTGGCAGACTTTTCATGATGCGGTACGTTGTCGGCAGACAAAGCATGCTTGCTTCGTCAATGACAAAGTAGGTGTGAGCCCCGTGAACCTGCATAATATCCGACGACTTGGCAAGGAACCCGGCAATAGTGTGTGATTCCATACCAGTCGCTTCCCGCATTCGTTTCGCTGCCTTGCCCGCCAGAGCCATCTGTACCGCACTGTAGCCTAATGATTTCAGGACATAGTACAGGCATTTTAGGACCGTGGTCTTGCCGGTGCCGGCGCCACCAGTGATAACTGTGAACCTATTGGCGACGCACGTGCACACGGCCTTACGTTGCTCAGGGTTAAGGGTAAATCCGGTTTTGGACTCGAATTGGCCTATAAGCCTTTCGATATCGGAAGTAGTGGCACTTGAAAGAATCACTGACGGTTCGGGGTCCGGTCGGTCTATGAGATTCACCAAGCGGTCGACGACTGTACGTTCCATTATGAATGGACCAACAGCCTGGTAAAGCCCCTGCGCCGTAATAAGGTAAGCACCATTCGATTCACCTAGTGCTAGTGCCTTGTCAGCCAATTCGATAATGGTTTCATCTTTCCTGGCGACCTTAAGAATCTTTCGGAGCATTTCTTTCATCGTCTTCAAATCTGCCGCAGTGCTTTTGTCATTGAGAATCCTGTAATGAGCTTCCTCAATCGCAGCCATGAGCCTCACTTTGCTGTCTAATGCTACGCCGTAGACATTTTGAGCCAGGGCATCGACTTTCGGCCAGGAACCTGAAAATGCAAGTAGGCGATACGCATCATCCTGCAGCATTTTCTCGGCATTTTTGCCATAGAATTCAACCACCTTGCGTGCCATGCTTGCCGGGAAGTTATGGCTTTGCAGAAAAGCAACGAGCCTGCCTTCTGCGTAAAGTTGCCATGCTCCGGCGACTGCCGCGGCAGCAGTGGGCGTTAGGACCTCGGCGAGGGTTTCGACACAACTTTCGTCCAGTATGGTGTAGATTTTTTCGCCGAATCGAGACCAGAGTTCCCTAGCCTTAGTCGTGCCAATCCCCTTGAACTTGCAGCTATGTGCGAGGATATCGACGATAACGGCGCCGCTGTGTCTGACCATATGGAGGCTTGATGCCTTAACCCTGATCTCGGGTATTTTGACACCGTTGATCTCCATGAAACTTTCTACTGAATCACCCTCAACATGCCAAAATTCCCAAGGTTGGACGGCGTCCTTGCCAGGGAGTAACCGTGCTTCGCAACGTACGGCAATACGATACTTAGACTGTTTCTCGCCCTTGTCGTTAACGTGATATCCTGAGAAGATGACTCCCCCGAATCCCAACGGATCTCTTGATCTTTCCGATCGCACCAATACTGTGCCTGTCCAGCGCTTAGCCGTAATAGAGTCATTAGTCATCGTGGTATCCTCATTGTGTCTGAAAGATATTTTTCTAGAAGATCGTAACGGCTAAGTGCTTCTTTCATTTCATCACGCTCAAGCCGGACTGCAGCAAGCGACTGTTCAAGCTGTTCTATGCGTTTCTTGTCACGAAGGGATCTCGTTTGCTTGGCTGCAGTATCTGTATGCGGAGAGTCAGCAGCAGCCTGTATCTCAATATCAGGTAGGTAACCATTGTCTCGGAGCTGTTGCTCCATCTCCAATAAATCCTGTTTGATGCTTGGATTGGAGCGAGCGAGGGAATCCGATATGCCTGCATCTTTCAGTATCCCGCTGTGACTTAGCTTTAATTCACCACGGACATTTTTAATGTAGCTAATGAAGTCGTAAGCAGTTCGTTTGACTTTCCAAAGGAAGTATTCCTCTGCGCGTTCGTCACGCCCTGAATGTGCTCTGCCTGCTACCTCTGGTAATTTGTTCTCCTCCATCGTGTCTCTCCCTATGTGTTTTTATGAAAATGTCTCAGCGTGAACAAGTATCCATTAATCAAGAAGCGCGGTTAATTAACCTTTGAATGTAATTCGAGACTCTACGGCTTTTGAATCTGCCATTAATCACCTGATTTACACTCACAATGTGAATGCCAAGATCCCTGGCGATCTGTGCCTGAGTAATACCTAGCCGCAGCAGGGCTACCTTGATTTCTGTTGCCTTGTCGTGTTCCATTTGTTAGTCTCCCCTTGGTCTAGATTAGTTTTTATTGCCCCTATGGGAAGGGCATGACGCCCCCCGTTTCGCTGGCCAACAATATAGTTAAGTTTTATATCAGGGAGTTCTACGAAATGCAAGACAAAAAACTACATAATGTAGAAATAGTTTTAGAGAAGCTGAAAAGCCATTATAGATTGAGGACTTACAGAGAGCTTGCGGCTTTCCTGGAGGTCAAAGAGGGTACGCTCAATGCCTGGAAAACCAGAAACAAGATTGGTGATGTAGATCTAATTCTTACAAGATGTAGAGGGTTGAGCTACAACTGGCTGAAAACTGGCGAGGGCGAGGCGTTTGGGGGAAGCGATAGTGAATACACTTTGGGTAAAGGTTTACGTGATTATCGGGAGGCGCATAAAATGTCGCAGGAAGACGTTGCCAGCGCGCTTGGATTCTCGGTCGACCTTGTCTCTGAACTCGAGGATGATTCTACGATTCCGGACAGTGATACCAGAAGGAAGATCATGGAACTACTAGGCTTTAGCAAGGTTGTCTATGACTCTCGATCAAAGGAAAGTGAGCTTTCGGATGTTAAGCCAAAGAGTTTCATGACAGAGCCCAACTCCGAGGTTTCTTCCATCACCGGTGGCGGCGCCCCGGCACACAGCGAGCAGATCGTCGATTTCTTGACTTTCAAGGCTGATTGGCTCAAGGCCTCCCTTGGGCTTGTGCCAAATAACGTAGTAGTAATCAGTGTTATTGGCGATAATATGGAACCCTACCTGGCTGATGGCGACCTGATAATGGTAGACTTCGGCGTTACGAGAATCGAAAACGATGCCGTGTACGTCCTGCAATTTGGCGATTCGCTCTTAGTGAAGCGGGTCCAAGTAAAACTTGACGGCGAGATTACGGTTAAGAGCGACAACCCGCGCTATGAGTCGGAGACTTATAGAGGCGAGTCAGCAAAACATTTGCAAGTGATGGGTAGGGTGGTCAGGCGATTAGTGAGGTGAGGGGGGACGGAAGATGTTGACCTAATTGAGCAGGTGTTTATCTCGGTTAATTATTGACAGAGGCACAGTGGTTGATATTCCTACGATAGCCGTCGAGGAGGTGGAACCCTAATGAGCTACAATATTGAGATAGAGGTGCAGGGCCCGTGGGATGTGGACGCATGTGTAGAGAGTGCAAAGCGTCTCGGTTGGAAGGTCCTCTCTATCCACGAGAACGGGACACCTTACCAAAGGCTAGACTGGGAAAAGGAGGATGAACCCAATGCGTAGGTTTAGAATAGGTTCAGACCCAGGCATATTAGGTTTAGGCATCGATCCAGCTACTAATGTATGGCTGGCATCTTCTGGCTTTCAAGATTTATCCGAGCAATAGAACTTTTACGGGAATTTACCTTGGAGGGAACACCATGAGCTGTGCTGAAACCAAACCCCACAAGTTTATAAAACTATTTATTTTTTCAATTTTTGTCTTTTTAGGTGGGTGTTCAGTCTTCGGACAAAGAATCTCACGTCTACAGGAGGGTATGACAAAAGCTGAAGTTATTGACACAATAGGCCAACCAGATGGATTCCAGCGAAAAGGTGAGTACACATCATTTAAATATACTCACAGATTTATCAACAATGATCCTAGCAATAGAGACAGGGCTGATTATGTAGTAATTTTAAAGAATGATAAGGTGATAGAGTGGGGTGCTGGAGAAGTTAGAGTTAAGGAAGAAGTAAATAATACTGGGGTACTGTTTCTAGTACCGTTGAGATATTAAACCGCTTAGGTAGCACAAATATATCATTCATTCAGCGAGGGGTGGCCTTATGTGCCAGTCATGCAGCAATATGGTTGATTTAGTTTGGAACTTTATTTCGGTCAATAGAACCTACAGGACTCCAGACTACGTCAAAGGAGTATTGTTTGAGATTGAAGAAAGGAACAGCTATTTTATAGTCATTAGTCCACAGAATATCAAAATATCCAAAAAAGCCTTTATCGCCACAATACACTATCTAAAATCGAATCAACACAGCATGAGCTCGCCTTGTAAAATAAAATCATCCAATGCAAAGGCGACTGCTGGTCCTCTTTGTGCTGCAGCTAGAGAGGAAAATAAGAATGTTCGTTGTATAAACTACATTCTTCCTATTTTGCAAGAGTATTTAGTGGTTGGTATCAACCACGCTCAGCCGAACACTACTTGGCTTGTAGCGTAATGGTGCAGAAATAACTACTGTTTTACCGGCTACTTATCGTTTCTACTAAAGGACGCATTGCTGAAAATTCGCAAGAAGATCCTTGACTACGAGTATGAGGAACTCCTCGAGGTTAACGGAGTTTCGTTTAGTCGGTAGGAAATTTTGTCGTGGTGATCGGGATCAAGCGTGGGTAAATAGATCGGAGTGTTATAATGGTTTTCTATGCGAAACAAGGTGTATCAAGTTGCGAGATCGCAGGTGCCGTAGCCGCCGCTGCACTTCACGATCTCCGTGTTAATTTGTTTATGCTTGATGGCTTTCCACAGATCAGTGTGTTCGCATCATCGGACACGGAATACACCATACGCTTGATCTGGAATGGCGAAAACGGGGCAACCGTCGAGTTTTTGCTCTCACAGAACGATGCCGTTACGGCAGTTAAGAAATTCAGAAAGGAACTCATACACGACACAGCTATCTTTGAACGAGTGCAGAAAGCAATTTCCGAACTTGAGGCGAAGGTAAAGGATGAACGAGTGCAGAAGGCGATTTCCAAACTTGAGGCTGAGGTAGCTACCAAAGTCTAGAGCGGGTTTTGAGGGGGAATGCTCGATTGTTCATGAGAAACATGAGCGTACGAAAGTTTGCCACAAGGCTCCCATGAATGACCAAAGCGAGAGGTGCGGGCATGAAGCTTGAGGCACATAAGATCAAATATGTCATTGCGAGGGAAGGGCTTGTTATCGTCGCACTACTGGCAGTAGCGGCACTTTCGTATTATGCGGATACGTGGGAAAAGGATCAGCTCGCCAACTACACAAAGTACGCGGGAGAATTCGAACTCGTTCGCAATGGCACGCCCTACGGGATGAGAGCATATATTGACGGAGTACCTCGCAGCAATAATCCCTTCGCCAAATACGACACCAAAAACTATTATATTGTCCCAGGGATCAAGGCACAGTTTCCAAAATCAACCGATTATGCTGTCATACAGCACACCATGCAAAGGGATTTCAAGGCCTCTCTGGGCCGCCTGACTGAAACGGACGGCCTCGATGGCGGGTGGACGGCTTCGGACATGCCAACCGGGACCAATATCAATGCCAGATACGACAACAAGGGCAATCGGATATTTACGGGCTTTCCTTGGACCATAGATTTTCAGAAAGTCATGTTTTTCTTTCTGGTTGTCGCCTATCCAGCCTACCTTCTTGTCAGGTTCATTGCGTGGGCCGTTGCCACTGTGAAAAAGCCAAGCAGCGCCCTTTCTTGATCCCTCAACACGTAGAAACCCTCGCTTGTCTGAGCGGGCTGTGCCGCGCTGGTACCCATTCCACAGCCCCAAAATTGAGGCAAGGTATTACCGTACGCAGAAGAGGAGTGAATCCTCAGTCAGCGAGTGTTTTGGCCGTGGTTCGAAGATCGCCAAGAGGCGTACTAGTGAGGGTGTCAATTGTTGAACTGGAGGGAAAAGGACTGGAAGAAACGAAGCTAGTGGTTTAGCGGAGGTGCTCGTCTCCGTTGCCACCTATAGAGCGGAAGCAGACGCCCAACGAGGCCCGTAGACTCGAATGCGGTCTTAACTGCGGTCGCGCCGGTAACCGAGTTTTACACATGGAACATGAGGAATTTAATCGATATGGAAAGTGCCATCTTTGGGCTAATTGGCGTTGTGCTTGGTTCAGTACTAACTGGCATTAAAGAGTGGTGGTTTAAACTGCGAACTAGCAAAAAAGAGAGTGCGTATCTTGCTATCCAAGTTGCATTTTCTCTTGAGAGGTTGGCATCGGAATGTGTTCACGTTGTAAATGACGACGGGCTTTTTCAAGGACAATACGGTTCTGACGGGTGCTGTTCCTTTCAGGTGCCGACACCGAAATTTAATCCACAAACCATAGATGTAGAATGGAAGTCAATACCGTCAGAGTTGATGTACAAAATCTTCAATTTAGTGAACGAAATTGACGCTGCCAATCATCGAATAAGCGGGGTATTCGAATACGGGGCCGGCCCTCCCGACTACGAAGATGTTTTTGAGGAACGGCAAAGTTCCTACGCGAGTATTGGCATAGACGCATTAACGCTTGCTGGTCGCCTCCGCACTTTGTGTCGCCTTCCAAAGAGAGAATCCTTTGACTGGGATCCTGCAGAAACTATGAAGGCGCGCAAAATGGAAGTAGAGGCGTCAAGAGCTCAAAGGATTAAACGACAAGAGGAGTGGATGAAGACGGTTGCTAACAAGTGACTTGTGCCAGCGGGACGCTTTTGAGATTCTTGCGGGGGAGAGCACGTAGGCGGGCGGCGGGGACGTCCGTAATTTATTGAGGTGGAATTCCTTCTCTCAGCG
>Ga0364881_10711_pt1 | contig 14336 bp, 9 predicted proteins | sample ExccelJu500001D4_5_FD_206923 | JGI IMG/M metagenome (GOLD analysis project Ga0364881, IMG submission 206923) | Enriched cells from Trout Bog Lake Hypolimnion, Wisconsin, USA - BchlTB.July30.5000.01.D4 | ecosystem: Environmental > Aquatic > Freshwater > Lake > Hypolimnion/Profundal zone | place...
TGTCGGATTGTCTGATGAGATGCCTACAGAACCACCACGTGCTTGGCATTCGCACCGCGCACGGCAGCGATAGGGATATGGCGGTCGAAGGTGACAAGAAGACCGCGGTGTTTCACGGCAAGGGCCAGGAGATAGATGTCGGTTAGATTCCGCGGAGTCAGGATCACGCCGTGATCGAAGTGCGCCGGATCGTGCAGGCTCACCGTGTCGGGCCAGAAGTGATGATCCGCAGCAGCGCAAGCCATGTGGAGGCGGCGGGCGATATCGGCAACCGCGAGGCGCCCCGGATATGCCGGTTGGGAGATGATGCGAATGCAGGCGTTCTGGGTCAGTGGACAGGTAGCCCAGCCTTGGGCACGGTGGCGGGAAAGCCACTGGTGGGCGGACAGATGATGCACATGGGCCGCATCAAACAAGGCGATCAGCATGTTCGCATCCAGCAGCGCAATCATGGTTGTTCGGATTCGTCCATCAGTTTCCGCACCAGTTCCGGGGTGATGATCCGTTCACCGGCAGGAACCACCTCGAATCCATTGACCGTGGCGGGAGCCGGGTGGTGGCCGGGGCCACTGGAAACAAGCGCCTTGCGTGCGAGTTCGGAGAGGATTTGGCCGGCCGAGCGCCGGCTGTAACTGCCCATTTCCTTGACTGCTTGGAGCACGTCAACGTCGATATCAAGGGTGGTTCTCATCAGCGGAAACATCGCCGCATCTGATGCGCATGTCAATGATTGATGTTTACATTGCGCCTTTTTTCGCGTGCCTCCATGGCCGTCGGTTCGTGGCAGTAAGGGCAATGGAATGCGTTGCGGAGCAGGATCGTCAAGGCCACGCGCAGCCGGTAGCTGCCGAGCAGGCTGCGGGCGTGGCGGTGGGGCCTGCAGTGTTTTTTGGCGAGCACGGGGGTCATGCACAGCGGGCAGAACGTGCGCCCCCCGACGAGCCATTGGAGAATGGCGGCCAGCAGCACCAGCACCACCAACCCCCCCCCGCAAAACGCGATCTCGTGATCACCCGTGACCAGGAACAGGATCAGCGCCCCCATGGCAAGCGGTATCGCCAGGCACTTGACGCACAGCAGCAGGGCGGCAAACCGGAAACGGCAAACGGTGAAGGTGGATGGAAGCCGGTGCATGATGGGGGCCGCGAACCCTACGTGAACGCGGGGGGGTTACTAACAAGCAACAACGGGTTTGTCGATCAGAAACACAACAAACACAACAAACACAACGCTGCCAGCGTGCCAACAGCCAGGGAATCGACGGCTTTGCAGGGCGCCCGGCGGTCACAGCCCGCCGCCACAGGGTCCGTCACGGGCCGCCGTCACCATGCGGCGCTCATTCGTCCTCGTCGATGTTGTGGGTGAGGATGAACTGCAGGTCGTCGATGCCGAGGTTCGAGGCGAAGCCCTCGTCGCCGAGCACGTTGGTGACCAGTTGTGTTTTCTGGTGTTGGAGGATGCGGATTTTTTCCTCGACGGTGTCGCGGGTGAGCAGGCGGTATGCGATGACCTTGTTTTTCTGGCCGATCCGGTGGGTCCGGTCGATCGCCTGGTTTTCCACGGCGGGGTTCCACCACGGGTCGTAGAGGATGACGTAGGAGGCGGAGGTGAGGTTGAGGCCCGAGCCGCCGGCCTTGAGCGAAAGCATGAACACCGAGGGCGACTTGGTCGTTTGGAACCGTTCGATCTCGCCTTTGCGGTCCTTGGTTTGGCCGGTCAGATAGTTGTACGGCCGGTTCTCCAGTTCGAGCCGCGCCTTGATCAGATCGAGCATCGTGACAAACTGCGAGAACACCAGCACCTTGTGGCCTTCCTCGTGGAGCTGGTCCAACAGATAGAAAAGGGATTCCATTTTGGCGGATTCCTCCTTGAGGTATTTCGGGTCGATCAGGCCCGGATGGCAGCAGATTTGGCGCAGGCGCATGAGTCCCTGGAGGATGGCGAAGGAGTTCTTCTTCACCTCCTCGTCGGAATCGAGTCCCAGCAGGGCCTTCTGGATGCGTTTGAGTTCGGCCTTGTAGAGGTCGAGTTGGACGCCTTCCATTTTCGAGTACACTTCCTCCTCGGTGCGGGGCGGCAGGTCCTGGGCGACTTGCAGTTTGGTGCGGCGGATGAGGAACGGGCGGAGGCGCGAGGCGAGCCGGCTCTGGCTGAGCGGATCCTTGCGCTTGTCGAAGCGTTTCTTGAAGTAGGCGCGCGAGCCGAGCACGCCGGGCATCGCAAAGGCCATCAGCGACCACATGTCGAGCAGGCGGTTTTCGATCGGCGTGCCGGTGAGGACCAGGCGGTTCTGGGAATCGAGTTCGCGGGCGCACTTGGCGGCCTTGGAGTCCGGGTTCTTGATTTGCTGGCCCTCGTCGAGGATGACGGTGAGCCATTTGATGCCGTTGAGTTCCTCGCCGCAGACGCGCAGTTGGGCATAGTTGAGAACCAGGATGTCGATATGGTTCTGGATGTGGTCGGCATCGATGTCGATGCGGTTTTTGAGGATCTTGAGCCTGAGGTTGGGGGTGAACTTCTGGGCCTCGCTGGCCCACACATCGAGCACCGATTTCGGGCAGACGACGAGCGCCGGTTTTTTGGGACCGTTGGCTTTCCGGTGTTCCTCGAAGAGCCACAGCAGGTAGGTGAGGGCCTGGATGGTTTTGCCGAGACCCATGTCGTCGGCGAGGATGCCGCCGAAGTTGTTGACCGCGAGGTAGGCGAGGAACTTGAAGCCGTCGATCTGATAGGGCCGGAGGGTGGCGTTGAGGGTCTCGGGCACATCCGGGTTGACTTCCAACTGGATGTCGCTGGCCCGGTTCTTGATCCGCTCCCAGGCTTTGGGATCGAACACCTCGGCCGCCTTCGGATCGGCCAGCTGCAAGGCGTGCATCCGGTGGGTCTCGCCGGATAGATCGAAGGGGTCGAGCCCGAGCCGGGTGACCGCCTCGCGCTGGTCGGCGTCGAGTTTGATTTCCAGGCGCATCCAGGTGCCGTCGTCCATCCGGACGTAGCCGCCGCGGGCCGCCACCAACTGGCGGATCTGGGCCTTGGACAGGTTGATGCCCTGCACGTCGATGACGATGCGCAGGTCGAACCAGTCGATGTCCTGGCCGACGACCTCGAAGCGGACCGCGGCGGTGACCGGGTCGGCGAGGATCGATTTCAGCCGCAGGTCGATGTCGAGTTCGATGCCCGGGGGCATCGACTTGATCCAGTCGGCGAATTTTTCGGGGAATTGTTTGGTGATGCGGGATTTGAACGAGAGCAGTTTTTCGTCGTAGGTGAGGCCCATTTCATCGAGGACCGGGGGCACCGGATAGAGCGCCTCGCGGGCGAAGCGGAGGAGTTGCTTGCCTTTGACGGGTTGTTGTTCGGCGAGTTCCCAGCCGTCCTTGGTGAGGCGTTCGGTGCGGCGGCCCTTGGTTTCGATGGCGGTGACGTCGATGACGAGGTGTTCGGTTTCGGCGGCGGTCAGGCCGGCCACGAGTTTCATCTCGAACTTCGGTTTGAGTTCGAGGTCCACCACGCGTTTCTTGAGCGACTCGGGCAGGGAGGCGCCGATCTTGCGGAGGAACTCGACGCCTTCCAGCGAGTCGATGACGCGCTTGGGGATGAGGTAGCGCGGCATGACGTCGGTTTCCTCCAGCCAGCGGGGCGGGCCGGGGAAGACGGTTTCATCGGACTGATAGAGTTCCTTGCGGCCGGGCAGCAGGCGCACCGAATGGGAGACGTTTTCGCCGCCGGCGGTCACCAGTTGGAGGGCGAAGCTTTTGCCATCGAACGGGTCATCCTCACACACCCAGCGCAGGCCTTCGGTGACTACCTTGAACTCCTTCTCGTCGAGGTTGACGATGTAGCCCTTGAGCGCGGGTTGGCGGAACACCCGGTTCATGAAACGGCAGGATTCCTCCTGATCGAAATCGAGCGTGGTGTCCCCGTATTTCCGATAGAACGCGAGGTAGTGCTCCCACAGCGTCTGGCTCGGCGAGTCCATCAGCAACGCGCCCTCGTGGTGGAGATTGACGTAGTGCTCGATGTCGTTCTTCTCGCGCAGCTGGAGCCACGCGGCGGCCCGCTCCTCTTTGACCTCGACGCGGGCCTCGTTGATGGTGGCCACCAGGCGGAAGGCGACGGTGAGCGGTTCGTCCTGGGGCGGGCGTTCGTTGACCTGCTCGATGCGGTCATACCAGGAGGCGACTTCGCGTTCCTGTTCCCAATCCGCCATTTTTTTCTGCACATGGCCGAGATCGGTGATCACGTTCATGAACTCCGGATAGGGCAGCTTCTTCTTGTAAAACGCGTAGGCGATGTAATTCCAGAATTCGAGGATGTCACCGGGCGGGATCGGCCACAGTTCCAGCGGTTCGTAGGTGGTGATCTCCCAGCGCGGGCTGATCCGCACCATGTCGTGGTCATGGAGTTCCCCCTCGATGACGTAGCGGCGGTAGCGCTTCTCGATCTTGGTGACAAAATCCGCTTCCTTGTCGTCCAGCTCGCGGGCGAGTTTTTCCTCGATGATGTCGAGCACCGGCGTGTCGTCGAACTCGTTGGGCGATTCCGGCAGGTCCTCGCCGCGGTGCATGCGTTCCATCATGGTGGCATACTGGCAGGTGCCGGCGATGAGTTCATCCTCCGCGGTGCAGGAGCCGAACCAGCGGTTCCCCTGCAGCCGCAGGCTGGTGCGGAACGTGCCGGTTTCGTCTTCGACCCGGCCCTGGATGAACAGATGATTGCCGAAGATCTGGGTGACGGCACCGTCTTTCTGCAACATTTCGCCGCGTTTTCGCGCTTCCTCGGGGAAACTGTTCAGGAAATTCAGGGTGGCACGGTCGGGGTTCATCGCATCTGGAGGTGGAATTACGTCCGATTGACCTGCGTGGGACGAATCTCCGCGCACAGCAACGGACGGGGCGCGAACTTAATCCATGGTCCTTCGATAAATCAATCAAAACCTTTGGCATCCACTGCGGATTGCCTCGCGAATCCTGCTGCGACCCAGCCGCGAGGCTCACGGTCACGCCCGGCACGGCCAGCCCATGCCACTGGAGCGGAATTCATTCAGCCCCGGTACAATTTTCCTTGCCGTGTCACCCGTTTGTGTTCTAATTCCATGCGTTGCCTGTAAGCACAATGTGAATCGCGCCTTCCTTTGTGGAATTCGGATCCCGTCATGGAAAACCGGTCAATTACCCGCCACGCCAAGGGTTTCGCCTTGGTCATCACCCTGTCGTTGATGATCCTGCTGACGGTCATCGCGGTAGGCTTGCTCGGTTTGTCGGCGATTTCGCTCAATACGGCGTCCCAGAGCGAGGCGATGGCCACGGCCCGCAGCAATGCGCGCATGGCAGTGATGTTGGCCATTGGAGACCTCCAGAAAACCGCCGGAACCGATCGCGCCATCACCGCCCCGGCGTCCATCATCGACGATCAACAACCGTCGGAAATCACGGGCGTCTGGAGTCCTTGGGACCCGGGCGGTTCCTCGTCGCCGCGCAACAAGGGTGCCCGTGATGGCAAATTCAAACAATGGCTGGTTTCCACGGTGGATGGCACCGGCACCGACAACCCGGGCAGACCGCCCGTGGCGGCGGCCGGTTCGGCCGGTTCGGTGGCCCTGTTAGGAAACGGCTCGCTCGGCTCGCTGGCCAACCAGAGCATCCATCTGCCCACGACCCGCGTCGTCAACAACAAGGAGATCAGCGGTCTCGCCTGGGCGGTCATCGATGAGGGCGTCAAGTCCCGCGTCGATCTCTATCACGATGGCGAAACGGACCCATCCTGGACCAACGTGACCCGTGTCGCCGCGCCACCGACGGATGGCGCGAAAACCCTGCCCGGGTGGGAGCAATTCACCATCGCCAAAACCGACAACGGCAAATTGATTACGGTCAACACGCTGTCGCTCAACGGCACGGTCAAACGCAATGATGTGGCGCTCTGCGATCCGGATATCACCGTATCCAGCAACTCGCTCATGACCGATCCGGTCAACGGTGGCGTCAAAAAGGATCTGAGCCTGTTCTGCAGCCGGGGACTCAGCGCCGATGAACAAAAAGCACGGCTCTACAATTATGCCAGAGTCATCGGCGACAGCGTGCCGTCCGATCCCTACCTCTCCTTGCTCGCCAACTACCATCAGCTCTACAAACGGCTCGGCCAGCGCGAAGGCAACGCATCACCGGGACCCTATGAGATCGCCGCCCATCTGCCAGACAAATACACTCCGCCTGACAAATTCAATCCCTACGATAACTCCAATGGCCAAGGCCCGACCGTGGTCAACCGGGCCGCGGTGCCCGAGCCGGTTCTGGTGCCCTCGGTGGTGCGGGTGGACATCATCTTCTCGATGATCGCCACCGACACCCATGGCCCGTGGATCAGCCACTTTCCCGACCGGCCGTATGAAATGCACTTGCAGTTTCTGCCGGTAGTCACCCTGCACAATCCCTACAGCGTGCCGCTCAAGTTCGAGGGCATGCATATCGCCTTCAGGAACCTGCCGGTGGGCTTCAACTTCGTCATCGATGGCCAACCGGTGAGCACCCGCTTGGTCGCCGTGAACCAAATGTTCATCGACTTTGATAGTAACGATTCAACCAACCAGGTCTTCAGCTTCAATCTCGCGCCCTCCATCAGCGGCGGTTCGACCGTCATGACCCTGCTACCCGGCCAGACCAAGTTGTTCGGCACGCCCGGGGTGCCGTCAAATTGGACCTGGGACGACGAGGTCGCGGCGAATGGCGGCCAGGGTGGCTACCTGTTCGATTATGGGAACCAATACACAAACGACCAGGTGACAGCGCATCCGATTTCCATCACCCCGAAGCTGATGACCCAATTCCCCGGGGGCGGCGGGTATTGCATCGACTGGGTCAATCCGCGGCCGGTCCAGACCCCCCAGGGCCAAACGATGGGCCTGGGGGCCGGCATGATCGGCATCCTCCCCACCCAATCGGTCGCGGTGCAATTCGGCCCCTATGTGCCGGCCGCGGCCATGGACGTGAATGGCGATGGATCGATGGCTGTGGAAATCGACTTGGTCAATAGCGGACAACGGGTCAAAGCGGGCGCCCTGGTCGTCAAGTATGGCACCCAGCAACGCCTGAACGATATCCTCTCCCAAGGCACATCGGTGCGATTCCCCACGGTCCGCAACTTTCCCGAAATGATTCCCAAACCGAATGTGGATCCGCCCCTCACCGCAGGGGACATTCATGAGCTGGGCATCACCCCGATCAACGACTATCAGCATGCCAGGCAATTCATGATTTTCAGTTTGGCGGCCAAGACCACCCTGGAATCCTTCATTCCCGCCAAAACCCTGGTGGCGGGCAATCCGACCAACAATGTGGTGACCATGGATCTGCGCGCAAACAAGGATCCCGCGGGCGCGGTGCCCATCGAAATGGTAATGATGCCGATCCGCAGCATTGGCAGCGCCGCCATCGAGGACAACCGCAATCTCGAGGAAGGTTATTTCTTCAGCGGCAACGGGTCGTTCAACGGCACCCCGCGGGCCACCTTGTATGAATTCCCGGTGGCCCCCCTGGAGTCGCTGGCACAATTCCGCCACGCCAACCTCGCGGGCTCCGGCTATATGCCGTCAGTGACCTATACCGTGGGCGAATCCAACGCCAATCCGGACATCGGCACCGCCGCCACGCGGGCCACCTGGACGGATGGCAGCGTGATGCTGGACCACACGTTCCTGTCCAATGAGGCGCTCTGGGATTCCTATTTCCTCTCAACGGCGGCCGATCAATCCGGCCCCTTGTTCGGCGCCACCACCAAGAGTTATACCGATTTGCTGAAGGATTTCTTCGATGGCAAGGGCAAGTTGCTCAATGAGCGCTTCGTTCCTTATAACCACGAGTCCACCACCGTTCCGGCCGAGGTCGGCAAGACCACCGCCGGCAACGACTCCTACACCAAGCTCGCCGCCTATCTGATGCTCAGCGGTGGCTTCAATGTGAACTCGACATCCGAAAACGCGTGGCAGGCGGTGCTCGCCGCGCTGGACGGCGCGGCGGTCGAAACCGTGCAAGGGGTCGATCCCGCAAAAGACAACACGTATCCCGTCCCCCGCGTCCGCCGCCCCTCGGATCTGAACATGGATGGCGGCACCCAGGGCGCCAATACACACCAAATCCACTGGCAAGGCTACCGCAGGCTCACCAAAACCCAGACCGCGCAACTGGCCAAGGAGATCGTCACGGAAGTCCGCAACCGCGGACCCTATCTCTCGCTGGCGGATTTCGTGAACCGCCGCATCGGAGCGGATAGCGATCCGGAAACCGTCAAGGGCGCACTCCAAGCGGCCATCGACCGCACCTCGATCAACGACGCGATCCTCAAGGCCGAGGGCAAGGCCTTGGCGGCCAAGGATGTCGCGTCGAACGGCTACAAGTCCGTCCAGGCCGGCATTGGCAACACCGCCGCCAACGCGCCGGGCGTGATCTCCCAGGGTGATGTCCTGTCAGCCATCGGTTCGCGCATCGCGGTGCGCTCGGACACCTTCCGAGTCCGCGGCTATGGCGAGGCGCGCGACCCCACCGGCACCAAGGTTCTGGCCAAGGCATGGTGCGAGGTCATCGTCCAGCGCGTCCCGGATTTCGTGGATCCAAGCGACCGGTCCGACGCGGAATTCGCCAAGCTCGGCCCGGTCAACCAGAAGTTCGGCCGGCACTATCAAATCATGAGCTTCCGCTGGTTGGTGCCCAAGGAAGTGTGATCCCGCTTGACGCGCCACCGCCCCCCGCCATGTTCCTTCCGCATGAAAACCATCGCCTTGTTCCTGGGTGTCCTGTCGTTAGGGATGTCAGCTTTGCCCGCGCAGGATGACGCGCGAATGGTCAAGTTCCGCTTGTTATGTTATGAGCAGCTAAAGGATATCACCAAGGCGATGGTCTCCGGTGACGGCGGCGGCAAACAGGAAGTGATGTTTTACAGCGGCGGCTTCGGCCCGCAAATCACCGGCAAATTCACCGGCGGCAAGGTGCGGTTCTTCACCGAAAAGCAGGGACCTGATGGCAAACCGGTGGTGACCATCGTGGCGGAAGGCGACCTGGGACCGTCCGCGGTGCAGATGTTCCTGCTGTTTCCCCAGGCCAAAGGCAAATCACCCGCATACAAGGTGCTCGCTTTTGATGACCTCGAAAAATCGTTCCCGATGGGATCCACCCGGGTGATCAATCTGGCGGCCTGCCCGATCCGCTTGAACCTGGCCGGGGCCGACATGCCACCCGTCAAACCAGGCGGCATGGAGATCTATCCTCAAGTCAAGAAGGCCGATGACTGGAATATGTACACCGCCCGTGTGGACTTCGCTCTCGAGGCGGGCCAGTGGGTTCCCGTTTCCACCCAGTCGTGGAAATCCAGCATCCACAAGCGCGACTGGGTCATCACCCAACTCGATCCCGAATCCCGCCAACCCGCGGTCCGCATCTATCAGGACCTCCCGCCCTGGCGCGAACCCGCACCGCCGGTCAAGGGCAAGAAAGTCCGCTGAGCGGAAAACCGGAATTATTCTGTGACTTCCCAGCCGCGGTGGTGTTTATTAGGCACATGAGAACCCGTTATTGGCTCTTCCTGCTGGCCTTCCTGCTGGCCGTGTCGCTCGGTTATTGGCTGGCGACCACGGCGATGCCCCAGGCGGTCGCGCACTCGTCCGCGGCCACCCCCGCCGCCCCGCCGCCCCGCATGGCGCCTGCCGAGGACGCCATGCCCAAATTCCGCCGGGGCCAGCGCCTGCCCGTCCGGCAGCCGGATTTCGAGGCGGCGCTGGCCGGCGCGCTGACGGGCCAGCGGGTGCTGGTGTTCAAGGATCAGGAGGATTTGGCACGTTTCCTCGCCCGCATGGGCGACCGGGTGAAACTGCTAGACCGGCTGGACGCCCTGCACGCGCTGCACGTCGGCTTTGCCGATTATGGCGACCTGCAGGGGCTGTTAGACGGCGCTGAGGATGCGTCGCTCGTATTTCCAGTGACCGCGCCGTCACCACCGGAGGGGACGGTGCAGCCCGGGGCCGTGCCGCTGGGCAGCCATGTGCTCGATTGGCTCGGCATCACCCGCGATAACACGGACTGGGGCAAGGGCGTGAGCATCGCCGTGCTGGATACCGGCGTGACCGCCAGTTCCGCCTTCAAAAGCAACATCACCGCGATCAACCTGGTCGATTTGCCAAGTGATCCGGCCGCCCAGAACGGCCATGGCACGGCGGTGGCATCATTCATCCTGGGCGACAACTCCCTGACTCCCGGCGTGGCACCCGCCGCCTCCGTGCTGTCCATCCGCATCGCCGACGACACCGGCACGTCCGACAGCTTTCTGTTAGCCAAGGGGATTGTCACGGCGGCCGATGCCGGCGTCCAGTTGATCAACATCTCGTTTGGCAGTGATGGCGACAGCCAGTTGGTGCGCAACGCCATCAGCTATGCCACCGACAAGGGCATCCTGATCGTCGCCGCCGCCGGCAACAACGGCATCAATCAGGTTTCCTATCCGGCCGCCAATACCGGGGTGATCGCCGTGGGCGCCGTCGATGCGCTGGGCAATCACCTGGATTTCTCCAACACCGGCGACGCGATCGCCCTGGCCGCACCGGGTTATGGCCTCAATGCGGCGTGGACCGGCGATCAGGCGGTGAGCGTCACGGGCACCTCGTTCAGCGCCCCCATCATCGTGGGATCGATCGCCGCGATCATGACCGCGGCGGGCAACAAGACCCTGACCGCAACGCAGGCCTATCAACTGCTGACATCCTATCTGAACGACGGCGGAGCCCCGGGTCCGGACCCCCAATTCGGCGCCGGCATGCCGGACATCGGCCGCGTTCTCAACGGCACCACGCCGGGCATCTACGACGCCGCGGTCGCGTCCACCAGGCTGCTCCCGGCCGATGCGGGCAATCCCAACGGCCAAGCCGAAATCCTGATCCAAAACCGGGGCACGGAAACCTTGATCAACACCGCCGTCAAAGTCTCCGCCGGCGGTCCGATGGTGACCACCAACATCACCTCGCTCGCCCCCAATGCCGTGACCACCGTGCGCGTGCCGCTTTCCCAGCCACCCGAAGCCTATGCCACCACCGGCCTGACGGTGAATGCCCAGGTGGTGCTTTCCGGCGGCCTGCAGGATGCCAAACCGTCTAACAACACACGGATTGAAACCTATGCTCCGGCAGCCGCCACCACGGCTCCCTAGCAAGGCGGTGCCGCAGACCAAGCGGAATGCGATGAGGATTGATGATTGTCGATTGATGATCTTTGATCCTGGAAACCGGAATGGGGTTATCAAGGGTTGCAGGGTAGCGATGCCGCTTCTGTTAGGTTGCGCCGCGATGGCCTCGCCGGAACTGCGCCAGGCCCCTGACCTGACCGCCGCGCCGGCCAACCAATTGGTCGTGGCGGGCAACGCGTGCGGCCCGGCGGCCCTGCTCAACGCCTTCCGCTATGGCTCCACCGACTGGCAGCGGGCCAGCCGCGCCCTTGCCGGGACCACCGACAAGGAGCGCCTGCTGGCCATCATCCGCATCAGCGGCATGCGCCCGTCGCGCAACCTGCCCGGCCACCCGCGCTGGAGCCGCCGCGGCGTCGGTGTGGCCGACCTCACCGACATGGCCAACGAGTTGACCGCCGGGCTATACCTCCCGCCGATCAGCTCCGAAGTGTTCTTCCTGAATCCGCGTGAATCCCCGGATCAACTCCTCCGCCGTGTCCACCAGCGGCTCGACACCTCGCTCGCCAGGGGCCTGCCGCCCGTCCTCAGCCTGCGCCGTTACGCCCTGCGCTCCCAGACCGGCAACCAAGCCCCGCAGTGGGTCATCCTTGATGCGCACTTCGTCACCCTCACGTCCATCCCCCGCGCGCTCGACCGGGGCCGCCGCTCGTTTGCCGTTAGCTACATCGACCCGTGGGGCGCGAAATGTTGCCAGGGCACCATCGGCATCCCCTGCCCCGCCGCATTCACCAATGCCGCAGGCCAGGCGTTCTGCCTCGAAGCGGATTTCCCTGCAACCGCGGTCGGCAAAACCCTCGTCCGCCGCGGTGAAAAAGACGTGCTCGCCCTCGCTGCCGCCGTGGGGAGGTGGTGATCAGTCATCAGTCATCAGTCATCAGTCATCAGTCATTGGTCATTGGTAAATATGCTTACGCTCATTTCTTCTCTTCACTGATGACTGATGACCCATGACTTCCCTCCCTCACCCCCTGGGGTGGAACTTCCGGTGCACCGACTTCAGCCGCTGGCGGTCCACATGGGTGTAAACCTGCGTGGTGGAGATGTCGGCATGGCCTAACAACTCCTGGATGACCCGCAGGTCCGCGCCACCTTCCAGCAAATGGGTGGCAAACGAATGCCGCAGCAGGTGGGGATAGACATTTTGTTCGATGCCCGCCAGTTTGGCCCGTTCCTTGACGATTTGGCGGACGCGATCGGGTGAGAGCGGGCCGCCGCGGACACTGAGGAACAGGTGTGAACTGGTCCGCTTGGTCACCAGTTTCGGCCGTTCGTGCGCCAGGTAATCGGTGATCGCCTCACGGGCCTTGCCGCCCACCCGCACGACCCGAGTCTTGTTGCCCTTGCCGCGGATCCGCACGAAGCCGTCCTCCAGATCCACCATTTCCAGGCGCAGCCCGCACAACTCCGACAAGCGCAAGCCCGAGGAGTAAAACAACTCCAACATCGTCCGGTCGCGGCGGCCTAACGGAATAGCCGGATCGATGGATTCCAGCAGGCGTTCGATTTCCCGGGCATGCAGGGTTTCCGGCAGCGACTGGTCGGCTCGGGGTGCCAACAAGGGTTCGGCGGGATCCATTTCCAACCGGTCCTTGAGCGCGAGCCAGCGGAAAAAGATCTTGAGATGCACGGTGGTGATGCGCAGCGATGACGCATGCAGGCCCTCCTTTTTCCGCTGGCTGAGAAAGGCGGCCAACTCGTCGGTCCCCACATCCCGCAGCGGCAACTGGATTTTCCCCAGCCATTTCGCCAGGGCGTCGAGCGTTTGGCGCACCGACAACTGATAGGCCTCTGCCAACCCGCGTTCGGTCGCCAGATACCGGATGAATGCATCGCTCGCCGCTTCCATGGGACGTGGGCCATCTTGCCCCGCCCGGCTGACCCGTCAAGCCCGCCGCAACAACGGGGCTCGGGCATCCTGCCCCGCTCCGGTACAATCCATCCTAAAAAATTCGCCAGACAAGCCGCGGCGGTGGTTTCGTTATTGAAGGGTCGCCCCGGTCGGGCTTTCTTTTCGCCATGACATTGATTTCCAGAGCCGTTCCCGCCATCGTCATGGCGGTTTCTTTGTTTTCTCCCCGCGCCACGGCCACGGTGGACCCGCAGATCGACGCCGCGGTGCAAGCGGTCTATCCCGCGCTGGTGAGGATCCACGTGGTGTATGAGGAAGGCGGCGCCGGCCGGATGCAGAAAGGCCGCGCCAGCGGCAGCGGCACGATCATTTCCCCCGATGGCTTCATTCTGACCAACCACCATGTCGCGGGGCGCGCCACCCGCATCACCGTGCGCCTGGCCGACCGCCAGGAGTTGCGGGCCACCCTGGTGGGCACCGACCCGCTGGCGGACCTCGCGGTGCTCAAAATCGACAAAAAAGACCTGCGCAATCCGGAGATGCCGCTGCCGGTGGCAAGGTTCGGCGACAGTTCGAAGCTCAAGGTGGGCGACGTCGTGTTCGCCATGGGCAGTCCGGCCGGGCTGTCCCAATCGGTCACCCAGGGGATCGTGGCCAACACCGAGATGATCGCCCCCGGCGGGGCCATGCGCCTGGACGGCGAGGCGGTCGGCGAACTGGTCCGCTGGATCGGCCACGACGCGATCATTTTCCCCGGCAACTCGGGTGGCCCCTTGGTCAACCTCGAAGGCCAGATCGTCGGGGTCAACGAAGTGGGTATCGGCAGCCTCGGCGGCGCCATCCCGGCCAATCTGGCGAAAAAGGTTTCCGATGAACTGATCGCCACCGGCAAGGTGAAACGCAGCTGGATCGGCATGAACCTCCAACCCTTGCTCAAGTCCTCCACCGCCAAGGCGGGGGTGCTCGTCGGCGGCCTCATCAGCGGTTCGCCGGCCGACACCGCCGGTTTCATGGCCGGTGATATCCTGACCCGCTGCAACGGCGAGGAAATCGCCGCCTCCAGGGCACCCGAAGACATCCCGCTGGCCAACCGAATGTTGTTAGAAGCGCCGGTGGGATCGGAACTCACACTCGAGGGCGTGCGCGACGGCCAACCGAGGTCGTGGAAAGTCACCACCAGCGAACGCGAACCCGCCGAACCCCGCGAAAAGGAACTCCTGTCATGGGGCATCACCGCCCGCGATCTCACCTACCTCGCCGCCAA
>Ga0364881_10684_pt2 | contig 14249 bp, 6 predicted proteins | sample ExccelJu500001D4_5_FD_206923 | JGI IMG/M metagenome (GOLD analysis project Ga0364881, IMG submission 206923) | Enriched cells from Trout Bog Lake Hypolimnion, Wisconsin, USA - BchlTB.July30.5000.01.D4 | ecosystem: Environmental > Aquatic > Freshwater > Lake > Hypolimnion/Profundal zone | place...
TTGTCCAGCAGCATCGGTATTTACAGGGATGCCTGGTTAATTGCAACAGAACCTGTATATATCAGCAATGCCAATGCGGTTAATAAGGTTGCAGGCGGAGGTGTTTTTGTGCATTTTCTGTAAAATTTAAAGTTGCGGCTCCCCCTGTAGTATTATTTATAAAAAATGCACCATATACCGGAATAACAACTGGTGAAGCTCCTAATGTTTCAATAACATATTGTCCGCTTGCTTCCGCTTTAAAAGGTGCCTGCAAATTTGACTGCCACACATATACTGCATTCGCCGGCCCAGCCACAGTTCCGATATTTCCAATCTTATTAATATCAATAGGTGCAGGGTATGGATTACCCACAAAATTCCAGGTGGCAGCAGCATTGGTTACATAACTCACTGGCCCCGTATTGATATTTCCGCTCAGCGATAATGTAATATCTGAAGGGCCTGTTGTTGCTGTATATGCATTACTACCGGTAGCAGGACCGGATAACCCTTCCCCCTTTGCCCCACGCACAAATAACAATAACCCATTCCCAACTTTCCAGGTTTGACTGGTATTGGTATATGCCATCCATTGGTCAAGTGAATTGTCATAATAATTTGCAGAAGGGTTATTAAAACTGCTGTTCACAAACCCATTGGAATTTCCTCCCGGACCGGTTATATCTACCATACTGCTTAAACTGCTTAATGGAACAGAATTACTGAATGGATGGCCTATTGTGCGGTAGCCCCGCTGTGCTGGTATAAAACATTGCACTGTCACATTACCCGGATTACTGAATGTACCGGCAACAATGCCGATGGCTCCCGCCCCCGTACTGTTCGATTGTACCGTTATAGGATTATTGGCAGCATTGAATGTTCCATTGGATGGAATACTTAATACAGCCCCGGGTGCAATGGTTACAGAAACCGTATTTCCCAGGGTTAATATACCAGGGTTTGTTCCACCATCTCCAATTGAAAAATTGCCGGAAATTATCCCTAACTGGTTATTGATGATACTGCCTCCTGTAACAGTAACTGTTGCAGCATTGTTTATGATCAGGTTACTGTAAGTAGCAGCAGGTACTGTTTGTGAAACTGCTCCGGTAAATCCAATGGTACTGCCTGTATATAACACACCAAATGCGGGATTAACAGCATTGGAATTATTAAGTGTGGCATTATTTAACACATCAACCACTGCATTTATGGAAGCATTGCTGGGAATGTTAAGGTTAATGGCATTTGTACCATCCCCTAATACCACTTTTGAATTATTACCAGTAACTGTCCAGTTTCCTCCTAAACCAGGATTACCCTGTTGTATATAAAATGTTTGATAATCGCTGGTGAAGTTTACAGGGTTTGGTCCGGTTCCATCCGTATTGGTCCCCCAACTCGTTACATCTTCCAGGTTTCCTGATCCGTTGTAATAAAAACTGGGAACCGGAACAAAAGCTACACCCCGGTATGTAGAATTAGCAGGTGCTGGAACTGACCAACCCTGTACTCCATTCATAATACCATTATAACCACTGTTGTCAGTCAGCATCACTACCCTCCCGGGATAATTGCCTGTTTTAATTCCTCTTGTGATAAACAAACTAACAGAAGTTCCGGTAGCTGAGCCGGTGATGCCAAAATATATTGAGTCCGCATTGGTGTTTCCATAACTGCCATATGGCTGCCAAACACCATTTACATCCTTACAGTACTTTAAAATTCCGGAGGTATTGGCAGACCCTGCATTGGTGATATACATTACATCAGCACCGGGAATAGCTGTGTTCATATCCAATAATAATATCTGATTGGGAGCTGCAGAAGAAATTCCATTACCATTCACATTCAGGGCTGTCATGGTATTACCCGTTGTTTTGGGAGTACCCCCGTTGGCAGCTACTAAACCTACAGTACTGCCTGAAACAAAATATAAATCATTCTGAAAAACAGCTACTGATTTGTTTGAACTATAGGTGGATGCAACATATATTTCTCCACCCGTACTTCCGATTGTAGTATAGGAAATCCCGTTGCTTTGATTACCAGCCAGCCATATATCTTTTCCATTAGTAGTTATGGCACTCCCGGTTGTTGCAGCAGTTGGGGTGGTACCGGTGAAATAATCAGTTAATGCAGTACTGGTATTAATGGTTCCGTCAAATTTGATCATCGCTACCGTCCTTGGAGATACAGCTGCTGTATTCTTATATATCGTGTTGGCATTTTTGGCATTATAACCGAATGCAGTTAAATACTGTCCGTTGGTGGATAAACTTAATAGCCCTTCAGAAGCAGTACTGCTTAAATAAAATGAATCACTGGCATTCGTATTGATATCAATCGTTTTTTGAAAAACACCTGAAGTATTATAGGCATCAATATGGACTGAGCTCCCCGCACTGGCGGGTGAACCAAGATAGGTACCGCTGCTGTTATTTCCTCCAATTCTTAATACTGCTATATTACCCGGTGTAAATACCGATGCTGCTGGCGAATAACTGATAACAGAAGAATAAGTTGTAGTTCCAATATTACTCATAACTGCTAACCGGTAATAGACTTTACTGGTAGCAGCAGCAGGATCAGTATAAGAATAGGTATTCTCGGTATAATAATAAGCAGATTGTTTTCCGGAAGACAGGGAGATTATCTGCCCTGATAAATTGGTAAAATTGATACCATCAGTGCTTTTTTGCACTATAAAATAATGAGTAGTGGTATCAGTGGATGTTGCCCATTGCATTTGAACATTGTTACTGGCACCTGTTATCAAAAAATTGTCCAGCACAAAAGGAGCTGTTAAATTATTGATTACCATAAAAGATTTTGTAACCTGCCACCAGGGCATATTGGGGTCCCAGCTTATTTTATTGCCGTATTGGTCTGTATTACTGGTCCAGAGTACACAACCATTTATCCGGCTGTATAATGTCTGTAACTGAAACCGCCACCTGGCAGTATCTATATATTGCAGGTTATAGGCTGACCCGTCATGGTATTGGGGCCAGATATAGGCATAGATGGGCTTTCCTGTTCCATAACGCTTGGCAACACTTACTGTACTGTCCACCATTTTTCTCCAGCTGCTGGTGTCTGTATCATACGCATAAAAAGAAGGAAAGAAAATATCTATCAAAGAGGCAACAGAAGCCATACTGGCATTTATATTTTTCCAGGAACTATAGCCTGATGGATTGTTAACCGGGTCAATACTACGCCATTGATAGGCTTGTTCCGGAACCACACCATAATAACCAACAGGGGTTAAACTGTTCATTTGCTTGAAACTGTCTACCACTTGTTTCAACCATTTAATGGTTTGATTTAAATTGCCGGATGCTGTTGTCCAGTAGGGCCAAACTTCAATATCAAAAGTTAAGGGCACTGTTTGGCCTGAAAGGGAACGGGCTAATGAATCTACAGCAGGAAAATTTGGAAGATTGTCTGTTGGTCCGGGGTTATTGGCAACATAAGGGGAAACCAAAGCTGACTGTGAACTAAGATTAATTGTTTTCAGGTATGGGGAAAGATTAGCCGGTGTATTGTTATACCTGATGGAATTATACAAATTAAACTGCGCATCTGCTTTTATTTCAAGCAACAAAAAAAATATAGCAATTATTTTAAAAACATTTTTCATGTTCAGCTTTGGTTTCAGATTGTATTATTTTCTTTTTCTGGCTTCTTTTATTTTTTTTGCCCCATATCCAACCCCGGCAGCCAGCAACAGGCTTAATCCCCCATCTATGGGTGCCCCGTCTGGGTCCTGAACACTTGGAAGCGAAGGTTGAGCCTGTAAATAATTAGTAATCAGTATTAATAAAATCAAGCAGGCCATAACCTGTAATATCTTTTTCATAAACACGGTTTTAATTGGTTTTGATAATTTTTTGTACAGAAGTTTTACCGTTAGCAGTAACCTGCAAAATATATAATCCATTTGCCAGCTCCTTTACAGGTATCCGTACAGTTCCCCCATTCTGTTCTGTACAAACTGTTTTTACAATATTCCCGTCTAAACTGATCATTTTTATAGTAGTGGTGCAGGCAACAGGCTGAACTGCTAAATTCACATTTACATAATCACTGGCAGGGTTAGGCGAAACAAAAATTCCATTAATGGAAGCAGTATTATCTGCTACTGTATTACTGGTTAACCTGGATTTGGAAAATATTAATTCAAAACGCTGGCTTCCCTGTGTTGCAGCATCTGCAGTTACTTCAAAATTATATATTGTGCCTTGATGGATAGTTGTTTGGGTATTCAGTAATTTGTCTTTTAACAGCAGTTCCATACCATCTGGCAGACTGTAATTATCTGCCACAAAACTGCATTGATGTGTAGTATCAGCTGCCTGGATTACCAATGGAATGGTATCAGTGGCATTACCGCTCCTGGCATTAATGGCCATTGCTTTATTATTACTCAGGGTATACATATACTGGCTGCTCAATGTAAGTTTGGGTAAATCCCAATGGCCATTGCCGGTTGGTTGGGCCGTTGCATTCAGCATCAGTTCAGTGCGGTCTATTAAATTACCACTTTTATCCAGCCATTGAAGGGATGCAACCTGGTAATCTGTATTAGAACCAAATAACCCCTGATTGCCTCCTCCCAAATATTTGGAAGATTCAGATAGTGTCAATGATTGGCCTGCTGCCTGTGTCTGAACAAAAATGGAACCGAAGGAAGGAATCTCAAAATCCTGGGAACCACTTAATGTTACAAAGGAATAATTACCATCAGCAGTATAACCATTGCTGCCAGTATAGTTGGGATTTAAATAATAGATACTTTGATTTATATTATTGTTACTACCCAAAATTGAATATGCACTTAAGGGACATGGAAATGGGTTTACTAACACATTCCATTGTGCATTGGTATTCACCGGGTCATAAGTGAGGTTTATTGTTGGTTGTGTACCCTGTACAAGGGTTCCTGTAGTGGATAGAGTTACATTATTAGGTGTATAGGTTCCACCTCCAACACCCTGCCCTGAAGTGCCTCTTACAAAAAGCAATAACCCGGTATTTTTATTCCATGCCGACCCTGCAGCTACCCATGGTGTTGCCGGGGATACCTGATTGGGGTCATAAAAATAAGCGGTGGCAGAAGATACGGTTCCATTATTCAGGTCAATATTACTTTTGGAGGCAAAAGTGGATAACGTAATGGCTCCGCTTGTAGGGTTGCCCAATAATCTCCATCCCCGTTTGGCACTTAAATATTGTTGTATGGTTACATTTGCTGCATTTGCTAATGTTCCGGCAATGGCATTGATTCTGCCCGTTCCACTGGCAGTGGAAACAATAGTTACCGGCCGGTTATTAAAATCAATTTTACCGCCTGTGCTGATGGTAACCGGGCTAGCTATAGTTGCTGTTGCAGATGCTCCTAAACTTAATGTAAAAGCATTGGTAGTAAATGTTCCGGAGCTTAAGTTGAAAATACCATTTACAAGTATATTGGAATTTAAACCTGTGGAACCTCCAATTGTAATATTATTAAAAGGGTTACCATCTCCCGATGCAATGGTACCAGCACCGGTTGTAATTAAATTACCAGCTGAACTGTTTTTAAATACAATATTAGCAGTAGTTCCATTCACACTGCCGCAACTTAAAGTATAACCGTTTAAGTCTGTATAAATGCCCGAAACATTAAAATAATATTGGGGTGTAAATCCAGATGCAGAAATAGTCAGGTTGGATTGTAATACTACCGGTGAGTATAAAGTTACTCCGCACATGGTACCACTAAATGAGACATTAGTAACTAATCCTCCCGAACTTCCTAATGCCAATCTTGTTCCTACTGCTCCAGTAGTGATTGTTCCGGAACCTGTTAAAGTTGATGCCTGATTAAGTCCGCTTGAAACATAAGTTTTAACTGAAAAAACATAAGATCCGCAATTTAAAGTTCCATTTACTGTCAATGTTCCACCTGCAACTGTTGAAGCTGCACCTGCCAATGAATATGTTGAACCTGCAGCTATCGTTAAACTTCCAAAAGCTATTACAGGAACAGTACATGTACCAGAAGTTGCCGAATATATAGTTGTTGACCCAGAACTAAATGTTATGCCGGCGGCAATAGTAGCCTCTCCTCCACTTACGTTATGCTGATAGGTATTGCCATTTAACGTTAATTTATTGGTGGTACTAAAAGTCCCGGTATTACCATTAAACTTAATGGTTGCATTTTTGGATCCTAGCGATAGAGCGGTAGCATTATTCCAGGTATCCCCGGATTGTATGGTTATTGTTCCATTCGTTCCTACCAGGGCAAATGGTGCCTGTGTGGCTGTTACCCATGCCGAACCATTCCAGTATTGCCAGTTAGTGGCGGAACTTAAATCTACCGGTACTCCACCTCCTGCACTCTGGTAGTCATTCAATTGCTGTGCTGAGACTGATACTGTAAAAAGTATGAAAATCAAAACAGCAAAAAAAAAGTAAAATTTCCTTTTCATAATCGTTGTTTAAGTTTTATATAATCTGTCAACTCTTTTAGTTTTTTGTAATGGTCATCACATTTTTCCCTTTTAGTTTTCCTCCCTTTACATGAAACCTTAACCTGTAAATATCAGCAGGCCAGTTTTGCAATAACCTTTCATCCGTAATAGTAATAGGCTCAATTATCAGTTCCAGTTTATCGGCATCATAAGCTAATTGAACGCTCCCATCCTTTCCCGTTAAATGCAATAATCCCGGCTTAATCAGTTCGGGCTTACATACAGTCATAAAATGGAGATAGGTATTCCCATTGTTCTTTTGAAGCAGGTAATCATCTTTTATTTCAAAAGATTGATTTCTGTTTAACTGATAAGTGCGCACCCATTTCACCACACCTGCACTGTCCGGGTAAGCATGGGCTATATCTAGCGTAAAAACAGCCTTTTGGGCATCAGTTACAAAGGAAGTTCCATTCGCCTTAAACGCTGCACCATATTGTTGTTCAATCCCATTTATCAGGGGCAGGTTATGATAGGCACTCCGCATGGCCCAAATTGTATAGCGTTCAGAACTGAATGTTTTACGGGTATAAGTCTCCGCACCAATATCAATGAGAACAGGCTTGCCATCCATATAAAAAATACAACTCCCCACATCATTATGATTATGGCTTTCATTGTTATGGCCTCCCTTGGCCGCAAAATAAAACCCATCAGAGTTTCCTTCCTTGTCTCTGGCAGCAGCAATTTCCGTTTCAGGCATCCAGCATTCTCTTTCCAGTGGCTGCTTCGCAGGGTTCTGTAAAATAGCTGGTGCCATGAAAATATTGCTGATAGTATTTTCAAGCGTAGTTTCGGGCAATCCGGATTCCCATTTTTTTTCATGTGCAAGAAAGCTTCCAAAACCCATCATATCTGTATTTTCAGTTGCTTTCCCATAACGGTAAATCAAACCGGCATCCGGATTTAATTTGGCTGAAGCATCTGCAAAATTGATATAATAGGGCTGGCTGATAAATGCATTACAGATGTATTGCCCAATTTTTTTAATAAGCGGGTGACTATAAATACAGACTTTTTTCTGCGTAGCCGCAGCAAGTAAATCCAGGTACTGATATAGCATTCCGCCAGCACTGCTCCAGTAAGCCGGGCCTTCTTCACAGGCTCCGTCTTTCTTATAATAATTGATAAACTTGTCTACAGACTGCATGGTTTTATAAACAGCCTGCGTTTTTAGTTTTTCATCGGTTTCTATCAATAAAACACAGGTAAGTACATTATAATTAATCCAAACATTCCAGTTATTTACAAAAGCATCATTTTTAAAAGCCATCCACCAGAAATCATTTCTTTTATAATAAGGCTGCAATACCTGCCGGTAAATTTCAGTCCGGATTCGTTTTGAAATTAATGGACTTACTTTGTCAAATTCTGCATGAAAAAAGTAATGGGTCCATGCTAATAAAGAAGCTGTATTACCCACCCCCAGGTCAATTATCGGGTCTTCGGCATCCGGTAACCCTAACCCGCTTTTTTGTAAGGATAAATGCGCCGATAATGCCCATGTTGTCATTTCACATAATGTCCATACACCATCTATAATCTTTGGGGTAAACCGTCCTTTCCCTTCTGCCAGTTCGGCCAGTACCAGTTTTTTTAAAGTGCCGGTATTTTCACCCATTATTTTTTCCATTACCTGCCGGTTACCCGAACGGGTATATTCCAGATAAGCAGCAGCAGGTATCACCTGCCAGGTATAATGCAACACGGATTCTCCGGCTGCAATAAATTGCCGGCTGTAATTCCCTGGTATTGCATTCCACTCAGCCCTGTTCCCGTAGGCAGGAAAATTTACCCAGCTGGTATTTTGGATCAGCATCTGGCCAAGTTCTTCCGCATTACAGGAACTAGCCAATAAATCCCTTTTCTCAACAGCATTGGAAAAAAACTGCAGAGATAAAAACAGCATGGCCAAATAAATATTTTTCTGAATCTTTTTCACATGGCAACTTTTAAATTTTATTTCATTATTAAAAAGGCGAATCTTTTTTTACTTTCCTAATGCACTACTACAGGTATAGTTCGGGAAACACTGTCAACAGCATGCACATCCTCATTAACAGCAGAAAATGTTGCACTGTATGTTCCGGCAGTACTGTAGGTATACTGGTAAGAGGGCACTTGTGATACGATACTTTTTACAGCCACACCCACATCCGGGGTTACTTTGGTTAAATCTATCGGCCCCATGATAGCCCAGGCTTCCGAATAAGCGGTTGAAGCTGCCACTGTTCCTGCACCTGCAACCACCAGTGAAGTGCCTGCCGTTACGGTCCAGTTATATGTATTGGCAACAGGATAGGCCACCCATCCCGGACTGAATGTATTTACGCCGGCATAATTGGTGGTAATGGGGGTGGTATTGGTTGCAAGATTTGCAATGGTATAGGAACTGCCATCTGCCAACAGGTTTGTCAACGTCAAATTGGCAATAGTCCATTTATTCTGTATCGTTCCGCTCTGGGCGCTGTATTTAAATGCAATATAAACGGGAGTTCCGGATACTGCCAAACCAGTAAGGTTAACAGAGGAGGCGGTTGCAGTTGAATTGACCGCTAAATTGGCATTTGCAGTTTCATCCGTCCACGTGGCTTTCCCAATATTTGCTTGTGTGGTCACAGTATCTCCTGCAACAATCCCTGCAAAATTGTTGGATACCAATATTTGTAAAGAATTAGCCTGTGTACCCGAATTTAAGGCTGTTGTAAAATTAAGCAGGCTGGTACCTGTAGCAGTTACCCTGTTACGGTAAATATACCTGTGGCCTATTTCACCGGAATAAAAGGTAAGGGTATATGGGTCCCCTTTAAAATTAAAAGTGGTAGGGCTGCCTACACTGTAAGAAGCACTATCAGTTGTTACCTGAAATGAGGAAACTGATGGCAATTCCAATTTTTGTTTGCAGGATGTTCCAGCACTGATAAAAATGATCGCCAGCATAATATGATAAAAACGCATACATTTTATTTTTAAAACTTAAATAAATTTTTTAAATGAAAACTAACCTTCTTACCAACCCGGATTTTGAGTTGCCTGCCTGTTTACTGATATTTCAGAAGAAGGGATTGGTAGTAACAATATTCTGTTACCATTTGCAACTGCATTATTATAACCAAGTGAAACCTGCGTTTTGGCATTGGTTGAAAATGTAGGTGACGCTGCAACAGTATTGGCTACATTCTGCATGGTAGGTATAAAAATGCCCCAACGAATCAGGTCAGGTACCCTTAATGCTTCAAAACACAATTCCCTTGCCCGTTCATCCTGTATATTTTGCATCGTTACAGTAGTCAGATCCACATCTGTTTTAGTTAATAAGGTTCCTGTTGCGGTTCCTGCCACACCCGCATAGGTAAACACCGCACCTGTTACAGCTGCACTTGATGCACCTGAATTTTGTGTGGGTGGTGTAGCTGTTGAAATACCGGCTGTTGTTACCGTATAGAGCAATCCATTATTCACCACCTGTGTATTGGCAGCATAACTGGTTTTGGGGCTCCATGCATTTCCTATATAGATCGTGGGGGCAGAACCAAATCCACTACCACCGGAAGTAAGTGTGATCCCGGTAATTTTTCCGCCTGAATAAGTTGTGGTATAGGCCACTCCTGAACCTAAATTGGTTGCACCTACAATTGGTGCTGAAGTATAACCTGAACCCGGGGTAGTAAGTGTAAGTGCCTTTACAGGTGCCGTTGCACCATATATGCCATATCCCCGCTCCCTTACTGCATTGATGGCCCCAAGCGCAACCGGAGTAGATCCATTCACATTTAATTCAGCTTCTGCCAGCATCAGTAATACATCGGCATACCGGAGCAGCGGAAATTTTTCAGGTGTATAATTCTTATTTTTAGGAAATATGGTTTCATAATTCCTTCTCCATTTTGCGCAGGACCTGTTATAGGCAAATGCACCAGTTATTGGCGTCCTGTAAATAACAGGTGGAGTGGTGGTGGTATTAACTGTATAATTAAAACATTGTATAGCCCAGTCCCTTCTGGCATCAGAAATATTGTAAAGGTTGTACAGGTTTTGGGTAGCCCATACAAAAGCATAGGAATAACCGGAATCTGAATAGATATAATCAGTAGAACCGGTAACATTGCTGTAAGTGGCAGCACTGGTAAATGGAATACTGTTTAAATTTCCATTCCGGCCACCTGTTTGCTGGGCAGTAAGGTTATTTCCGGAGAAATCTGCCTCCCACATACATTCCTGCGTATTATAAACACCTGATGCTTCATTAATAAATACCTGGTTGAAATTAGATAGTAAACTATGCATGCCGGATGACTGCACTTTTGTGGCCCATTGTAATGCATTGGCATATTGGGTCTGGTCCTGCAATGGGTAACCTGCCATAAATAAACAAACCCTGGCCAGTACACCATCTACTGTTGTTTGCGAAACATGGCTGCTATTGCCCAGTTGTGCGGAAGTATAAACCTTACCTTCTGCCAATGTCATATCCTTAATGATCTGCGCATACACTTGCTTAATTGGCGTTCTGGGCACACTCAAACTGTCTGGACTGATGGTGGGTTTCAGCTTCAGTGGTATGGCCCCGAAATTGCTTACCAGTAAAAAATGGTAATACCCTCTTAAAAATAAAGCTTCTCCATAAGCGGCCTGCGTAGCTTTTGAGGAATCATTCATATTGATATTGCTGATGAGCTCATTGGCACGTTCAATGCCGGTATACAAGGTTGACCATAAGCCGTTTACCGTTGCATCTGTATAGGTAATATTATATACCGCTGGTCCTGAAGTAAGTACTCTTCCTGATCCGCCATAAAACCCTTCATCGGAACATACACCCAAAGAGTTTATAAATGCCCCTCCATAAACAGTGCTTTCAAAAAGGGGGTTGTACACACCAGCCAAAGCATTGGTCAGGTTTGATCCGGTATAATATTGCTGCGGAGTAAGAAAACTCGTGGGCTGTGTATTCAGAAATTTATTGCAGTTTGCAAATAATACAATTATCAGTAGAATATATATTGATCGTTTCATATAAAATAGTATTGCTTATTAAAATGATGCATTTAAACCAAAAGTGATGGTACGGGCCCTTGGGTAGGACGAATAATCAAATCCACCTGTAAGGACTGAATTATAATTATTCACTTCAGGATCCTGTCCGCTGTATTTTGTCCAGGTAAACACATTTTGCATGGAGGTATATACCCTCAATTTTGACATTCTTACTTTTTTCAGTATGGATGGCTTTAAATTATACCCGAAGGATAATGTTTTCAATCTTAAGAAAGAACCATCTTCCACAGTCCTGGAAGAGTATCCGCCTCCGTAATAACCTCCTGCTCCAGCCCTGAAATTTGTTGTATTCGTATTGGTGGGTGTCCACCTGTTTTCATAACTGGCAAACTGGTTTAAATTGGTTTTGTTCAGGCCATTGCCACTAAAAACCAGGTTATTATTGTTTTGTACATCATTGCCGTAACTCCATTGGAAAAAGATACTCAGGTCAAAACCTTTATAAGTGAAATTATTAAGCAGTCCGCCGATATGAACAGGGAGGCTCCGCCCTATCACAGTATAATCATTGGCATTTACAACCCCATCTCCGTTTATATCTCTGTATTTAATATCACCGGGTTGTATGCTTGCCCTTGCATTGCCATTGGTGGTAACTGAATTTTTCAGTACATAAGTGCCTGCAGTGGTCTTATCAAAATCTTTATATTGATATACGCCATCCCAGATATAACCATACATCAAGCCCAGGGGTTGTCCAACTTTAGCAATATATGCCGGAGTGGATGTCCAACCATTATCCCAAGCAATAGTAGAAAGCAGTGTTTCCTGGTTATTGGCAAGAGCCAATACTTTACTCTGGTTAAAAGAAATATTGAAACTGGTAATCCAGGTGAAATTTGTTTTTTGAATATTGGTAGTATTAATGGCAATTTCCAATCCCTGGTTACGGACACTTCCAATATTTTCAAATACAGAACTATAACCGGAAGAAGTTGGTACTGCCGCATTCAATAATAAATTTTTTGTATTTTTTCTATATATATCTGCAGTAATGTTTATCCGGTTTCTTAACAATCCCAGATCAATTCCCAAATCCAGCTGATTGGTGGTCTCCCATTTCAGGTTTTGATTGCCAATAGTTGTTGGAATTGCCCCGGTTACAGGCACATTATTAAAGGTATAAACAGAACTTGCAGTAGGGGTTTGGCTGTAGACAGGCAGATAGGCAAAATCAGAAACCCTGTTGTTCGCTGTACTGCCATAGGTAATCCTTAGCTTGCCATCATAGATTATATCCTGTAATTTACGCATAAACTTTTCCTGGCTGAACTTCCATGCAAATGCTCCGGATGGGAAATAACCCCAGTGATTGGAAGGGGAAAACCTGGAAGAACCATCCGCACGGTAAGAAGCTGTAAATAAATATTTGGATTTATATCCATAATTGATACGCCCTAGAAAAGAAGCGGCAGTCCAGAGTGATGAACCAGAAGTTACTGTTTGCGGAGTTCCACTCTGTAAAGCATTGATGCCTAATTGCTCATTGGGTACCTGAATAGCAGACATACCATATTGTGCAGTGGTATTTCCCTGTTCGGTAATGCCCGCCATTACATTAAGTGTATGGTTTGAATGAAAGGTTTTATTATAAGTAATATAATTTTCATTTAACCAGGTATGCGTTTCATTGTAGATAACAGATCCGTTAGATCCGTTTGAAGTGATTAAAGGGCTCCCATAGGAAGTTTGTGAATTGTTGAAAACATCCTGCCGCAGAATTTTGTTTTCAATACCACCGGTAACCTTTAATATAAGGTTGGGTATAATGGTATATTCCAGATATCCATTTGCCATGAGGTCTGTTGTCCCGTTTTTACGGTATAAATTACTGAGGTTCACTACAGGATTAAACCGGTAATCCTGAGTACTGGAAACATTGGGGTCTGTCAGGGAATTCTGGGTTAAATCAGTCTGGCCTGTAAATGCTGCACTGGCAGGACTGGGTGTAACAGGCCTGAAACCCCATACACTATACATCACATTGGTAGTGGCACTGTTGGTAGATTGGGAAAGGGCCATACCAGACTGTATCAGATAACTGTAATTTATATTTACACCAACTTTTAATTTGCTGTTAACTGTTTGATCCAGTACAATTCTTCCCTGGTATCGTTTATAACCTGAATTAATAATAATACCTGATTGATTAAAAATATTTCCGCTGATGGCATATCTCGTTTTATTGTTGCCACCAGTAACCGAAACCGAATTATTCAACATAGGTGCAGTTTGTAACACCGCTTTCTCCCAGTTTAAAACAGCTGCAGTATCCTGGTAATAAGCCATCGTGGTTCCCCCGCTAAAAAATTGCTGATAAGGAGTCAGTATTCCTCCTGAACCCTGCACATATGGGGTTGTACTGGGGTTCACTTCCATCTGGTATTTCACATATTCGGAGGGTGTCATTAAATTCATGTAATGCGCATCTTTCTGATTGCCATAATAAGCATTATAAGAAACAACAGGATCCCCGATCTTTCCTTTTTTTGTGGTGATAATGATGACTCCATTAGCCCCTCTGGCTCCGTAAATTGCAGTGGCAGAAGCATCTTTCAAAATATCCATCGATTCAATATCTTCCGGGCTGATCGCATTATTTTCAGGATTTTCTACCGGAAATCCATCCACAACATAAAGTGGGGCATTGCTTTGTGAAACCGAATTGGCTCCGCGGATAAC
>Ga0364881_10715_pt1 | contig 14211 bp, 8 predicted proteins | sample ExccelJu500001D4_5_FD_206923 | JGI IMG/M metagenome (GOLD analysis project Ga0364881, IMG submission 206923) | Enriched cells from Trout Bog Lake Hypolimnion, Wisconsin, USA - BchlTB.July30.5000.01.D4 | ecosystem: Environmental > Aquatic > Freshwater > Lake > Hypolimnion/Profundal zone | place...
TGCCCGTTTACGTAAAATGGGGGTTAAAACAGTAATGGTAACAGGGGATAATCCTTTAACTGCAAAATTTATAGCAGAAAAAGCAGGGGTGGACGACTTTATTGCAGAAGCCAAGCCAGAGGATAAAATGAATTATATTAAAAAAGAACAGCTGGGCGGTAAACTAGTAGCTATGATGGGCGATGGTACAAACGATGCTCCTGCTCTTGCACAGGCTGATGTTGGTGTGGCTATGAATAGTGGAACAGCAGCTGCTAAGGAAGCAGGGAATATGGTTGACCTGGATAATGATCCCACCAAGCTGATAGAAATTGTGGAAATAGGAAAGCAATTACTGATGACCAGGGGAACTTTAACCACTTTCTCCATTGCCAATGATGTGGCCAAGTATTTTGCCATTGTACCCGCTTTATTTATTGTTTCCATACCGGGATTACAGGCATTGAATATCATGTATCTTAAAAGTGCGGAAAGTGCTATTTTATCTGCAGTAATCTTTAATGCCATCATCATACCCATTTTAATTCCGCTGGCTTTAAGAGGGGTGGCATACAGGCCAATCGGAGCCAGTGCCTTATTACGCAGGAACCTGCTGATTTACGGACTGGGAGGTATTATTGCACCTTTTATTGGGATAAAATTAATTGATATGCTGCTTGCATTATTTATGTAAAGCTGTAATAAGAAGAAAGTTTTCATTATTGAAAAAAAGTAAAAAAATAAGGTATGAAAAAATATTTGTTGCCCGCTTTAAAGCTTACCGCCGTTTTTATAGTGATCTGTGCGGTAATTTACCCCCTGTTTATTGCAGCAGTGGCCAAATTAGCACCAGGGGGTGGTAAGGGTGAAACAGTAATGGTTAACGGAAAAGTGGTTGGCTATGCCAATATCGGACAAAAATTTACAGATGATAAGTATTTCTGGAGCCGGCCTTCAGCGGCTGCTTACAATGCTGCAGCTTCTTCAGGAAGTAATAAAGGCCCGGGTAATACAGACTATTTAAAAGATATACAGTCAAAAATTGATACTTTTCTGGTACACAATCCAACCGTAAAAAAAGGAGGAAATTCCTTCTGATCTGGTAACTTACAGCGGAAGCGGATTAGATCCTGATATTTCTGTACAGGCTGCAAAGATTCAGGTTGCAAGAATTGCAAAAGTGAGGAACCTGCCTGCAGATAAAATATTGGATCTGGTAACAAAACATACCCAGAAGCCATTGCTGAATTTATTTGGGCCGGAAAAAATAAATGTGCTTAAGTTAAATATTGACCTGGATCAATTAAAATAGAAGTGGCGGGAAAAAAACCGGCATTTTACATCCTGTTATTAGAACTGATCCGGTTTATCCACCGGATCAGTTTTACATAAAAAAGTTTGCCGGATTAAGTTGGAACAGATCAGCAGAATTGAAAATATTTGTTTATAAAATATTTTATGGCTACCGAAAAAGAAAATAATGTCCAGCATTTTTTAGATCTTATCCGTAAGAGCAGGCGCGGTAAGTTTAAAATATATATCGGTATGAGTGCCGGTGTGGGCAAAACCTATCGCATGTTGCAGGAAGCACAGAGCCTGTTAAGAAATGGGATAGATATTAAAATAGGGTATATTGAAACACATAACCGGGCTGAGACCCAGGCCTTAATTGAAGGGCTGCCTGTAATACCCAGAAGAAAATTATTTTACAAGGGAAAAGAACTGGAAGAACTGGATACCCAGGCTGTTTTAAACCTGCATCCTGAAGTGGTGGTGGTGGATGAACTGGCACATACCAATATAGAAGGCAGTAAGAATGAAAAAAGATGGCAGGATGTGATGGAAATACTGGATGCCGGTATCAATGTAATCAGTGCAGTGAATATCCAGCATATTGAAAGCCTGAATGAAGAAGTAAAAGGCATTACCGGTATTGTGGTGGCCGAAAGGATACCCGACCGGGTTTTATCTATGGCAGATGAAGTGGTAAATATTGATCTTACGGCTGATGAATTAATTTCCCGGTTAAAAGAAGGGAAGATCTATACAGCCGACAAAATTGACATTGCACTGAAAAACTTTTTTCAGTCGGAGAAAATACTGCAGTTACGTGAACTGGCATTAAAAGAAGTAGCCAGTCAGGTTGAAAGAAAAATTGAAAACGAACTACCCAGAACACTGGCCAAACAGGAGCGCCTGATGGCATGCATCAGCAGTAACCATGAAGTGGCTAAAAAAGTAATAAGAAAAACTGCCAGGCTGGCATCCTATTATAATTCCAAATGGTATTTATTGTATGTGCAAACCCCAAAGGAAGATGGGGATAAAATAGGACTGGCAGCACAACGGCACCTGATCAACAATTTTAAACTGGCTACAGAACTGGGTGCAGAAGTAATCAAAGTAAAAAGTAATAATATTGCTAAAGGGATACTGGCTACCACAGAAGAAAAAAATATTACCACTGTTTGTATTGGTAAACCACATGTTGGATTATATAATTTTATATTAAGGACTGCTGTGTTTAACCAGTTGCTGAAAAAATTGTCTGCTGCAGAAGCAGACCTGGTGATATTATCCTAAGAGGGGCCTGGATAAGTGTAAGAAAATAAAAAATAATTGTAAAAATGAAACCCAATATAAAAACAAAGCTGGTGGTATCTCTGGGATTTCTCTTTCTGGTGATACTGTTATTTGGCGTACTTGGCATATTTTATATCAATAAAATCAGCTATAACTCAGATAATATCATTAAAAACAATTACGAAACACTGGTCTTTTCCAATAATATGCTACGGTCTTTGGAAGAATTACCCGGCAATAAAAAAGCTTATGAAACTTTTGAAGAGAACCTGGTAAAGCAGGAACATAATATTACCGAGCCAGGTGAAAAACAGGCAACTGAGGCATTGAGGAAAAATTATAATGAATTAAAAGCCAATCCATCGGACAGTAGCAACTATCCGGAAATAAGACAGGGCCTGCAATTGATTAACGATTTAAACCAGAATGCCATATACCGGAAGAATGAAATAGCCAAGAAAATAGCAGATGATGCCACATTCTGGCTCACCATTATATTTACCATTCTTACCCTGGTAGCATTTACCCTGGTCTTTAATATTCCGCGTGTGATATCTTCCCCCATCAGTGCCTTATCAGAAGGTATTAAGGAAATAGCCAAAAAAAATTATACCAAAAGAATTTACCTGGATCAGAAAGATGAATTTGGCGAACTGGCTCAGACCTTTAACCTGATGGCTGAGAAGTTAGACGGGTATGAGCATAGTAACCTGGCTAAAATTAAATTTGAAAAAAGCCGGATTGAAACGATCATTAACCAGATGCGGGATGGGATTGTAGGGTTGGACGAAAAAAAGAATATCCTTTTTTTAAATGCCATTGCAGAAAAATTGCTGGGCTTAAAAGAGCAGGATATTCTTGGAAAATATGCTCCTGATGTGGCATTGAATAATGATTTGATGCGCACATTGTTACAGGATGAAACCAAAACAGAATTGAAAATATTTGCCGATAACAAAGAAAGTTATTTTAATAAAGATGTACTGATTGTAAACAATAACAATGAGCAGATTGGTCAGGTAATTGTATTGCGTAACATCACCCCTTTTCATGAACTGAATGAGGCCAAGACGAATTTTATTGCAACCGTATCCCATGAGCTGAAAACACCGATCTCTTCTATAAAAATGAGTGCCAAATTACTGGCAGACCCCCGAATTGGGGAAATGAATCATGAACAGAAAGAATTATTACAAAGTATCAGGGAAGATTCCAACCGCTTATTAAAGATTACGGGAGAGTTGCTCAATATGTCGCAGGTTGAAACCGGAAACATACAGTTAATCAGCAAAATGCCCATGAGCAGTATAACAGCAAGCTTTTTCATTAGTGAAACCGAAAAATAGTGTTTCTTATTTAGAAAATGAAAAATGCAGGAATTATTTTTTAAGGTGGTGGATGCAAACGTTTGATAAAGCAGGAAAATGACTTAAAAGAGACAAATGAGTATTACTTACTAAATAATCCTTTTGTAGTATATACACTACACATAAAATAGAATTATCGCTATATAAAACCTAATCTTTATTTCTTCCCTTTATGATGTTAAAAGCATGGAGCAAATAAAAGGAAGTAATTCCAAATACTGGAATTACTTCCCAGGAGCGGATGTTGTGAAAATACAGTTTCGACTTTTCTATTTGATTTTGAATGACTTATACCCAAAAAATCAATTGGCATCAAATTCGTTTATCCAGTAAAAACCTTTATATGAAACTTTGTAAAATTTCCACTTTACTCATCTGTTGTACATTTTTATTTGCTTCCTGCAGTAAAAAGGATATGAATACAACAACAGGAAGCGGAACAGGCACCACACCAATAACGGCTACTGTTGCACCAGCAGGATTTAATTACAGTACTACCAAAAGTATAACGGTTAACAGCAGTGCAATGACCAACGATAATCAGCCCCTGGCAGGTGTATCTATGAGTATTTATACCACAACGGCTTCCGGTGCAGTAGATAAACTCATATATAAAGGCTTTACAGATAAGACAGGTAGCTTTTCTACTGTTATAGCTATTCCGGCAGCTTGTGATTCACTGGTAATTGACCCTGCCTATATTGGACTTACAAGGCTGGCTAAGGCACCTGTCAATGGCAGTTCTGTTAATTTTGTATTTGGTGGCAGCAACGGTTATGGTGGTGATATCACATCTTTTGTAAACCCCATGAGCCTGATGTCTTCTTCAAGAACTAATGCACCCAGGCCCAGTACCTTTGGTATTGAAAGCACATTTGGCTTCACAGCATCCAGTCCTACTGTATTCTCTTTAATGTCTCCTTATAATTCATCAGGAGTTCCGTTAAACCTGGTTACCCCTAATGATAAGATTAGCTCTGATATGCTTGCAGATATTAATTCTGCTTTGCCTGAAACTATTAACGAACCAAACCGGAGTCCTGGCTTGTTTTCCAATTCTGTTCCAAATGATCTGGTGATTACACAAACTGCAGACGTATGGATCACTTTTGTATCTGAAGGAGCGGGCTATTCCAGCAGTTTGGGTTGGTATGCTTACCCTACTTCAAAACCTCCGGCAACAATAAATAATATTGACAGTATACACTTTATTTTCCCCAATTGTAAATATCCTGGACAGGGTGGAGGTTTATTAAGTGGCAATAAAGTACATCTGGGCGTTATCCCAGCCGGGACCACCATTGGTGTTGTACTTTTTTCAAATGCCTGGTCTGGATACAACATCAACTATTTCAACAATGCCGGCGTTTTCTTTACAGACAGCTGGTTAAACCCTGAAACTGTTGCCAGTTTACGTCAGCATACCGTAATGCTGCAGTACAATAACTTATCCCTGATTTGTTTTGAAGATATGAACAGGCAGCAGGGTAGCGATAACGACTTCAATGATGTTATTTTTTATGCCACTTCCAATCCGGTTACTGCCATCTCACAAACCAATATGCCAGTACTTACGGCAGCAGTAGATACTGATGGTGATGGTGTTCCCGATTATGAAGATGCTTTCCCTACAGATCCTGCCAGAGCATATATCAATTATTATCCTGCCCAGAATGCATGGGGTACAGTTGCTTACGAAGATAATTGGCCTTTACTGGGTGATTATGATATGAATGACCTGGTGGTTAGTTACCAGTATAAGATCATCAGTAATGCGCAGAATAATGTTGTTGAAATGTATGGAAGTTTTGCGCCAATAGCTTCAGGTGCTATCTATAACAATGGATTCGGGGTATCATTCCCCTTTGCTTCTTCTTTGGTGAAAACAGTAACCGGTCAAAACCTTAAGAGTGGTTATATCAAGACCAATGCAAATGGTACAGAAGCTGGTCAGCAGAATGCAGTTATTATTCCATTCGACAATGCCCGTAACCTCATCAGTAATACGGATGGCAACAGCTTTATCAATACCCTGTTAAGTGAACCAAAAGTAAGCGGTGATACTTCTGTAGTGTATATTGGTTTCAATAGCCCTATTTCAACTGCAACCCTGGGAACTGCCAGTTTCAATCCTTTCGCCATCAGTAATGGCCGCAGGGGTTATGAAATACATCTTCCTAATTATGCGCCTACCGCATTGGTTGATGCTAGCCTTTTTGGTACCAATAATGATGCTAGTAACCCATCTAAGGGTATCTACTATGTAACCAGGGATAATCATCCATGGGGACTTAATTTCATCGGTGGTTTCCAGTATCCAATTGAAACAGTGCCTATCAGTCAGGCTTACCAGCATTTCTTTGATTGGTCTGGTTCAGGCGGTGCAACCTTTACCGACTGGTATAGTAACAGCGCAAGTGGTTACCAAAACACAAGCAATATTTACAATAAATAAAATTTTTGGAGTTTCAGTATAAGGTGAATTGTAAAAAGCAAGCCGGTATTTACCGGCTTGCTTTGTTTTTTATAGGTATATGCACAAAAAATCCCATCAGAAGTTCTCCAATGACATTTTCTTTAATATTAGAAAAAATGATTGTAAAATCATCTTATTAGTCATCTTGTATGCTCAAGTTTGTGAAAACTAATATAGGATACGAGTAAAATTGCAAAAGCAATAAGCGGTGCAAAAGACATCGGAACTAATCCATTTACAGATGCTAATCCAATAACAGCCGAAAGCATATCTATTCCTAATGCAACATATGCCCACTCTTTAAGCCGTTTCGGGAAGAATGGAATAAGTACAATTAATCCACCGATAAATTTTCCTATGCCTAATTCGTAATGGAACCAAAGCGGCAAGCCCAGATGTTTGATGCCTTCAATGGCCATCGGGCTATTCAGATAAAATATACCGGGTAGAATAAACAGCGCGACTAATCCTGTTGAAATCCAATAAATAATTTTTGTTGTTTTAAGGTTCATATTGTTGATTTTATAATGAAAAAATATATTTTATTATCTTCTTCAGTGTTACCCTGAAAGTTCCCGTAAATAGATGCTTTTGCCATTTTGTTTAATTTTGGAGGATTTAAATTTACCTGATTTAAGTAAATGTTTTACTAATTTTTTACCGGTAATTATTCTTTATTAATTTGACCGGATAGGGGTTTCCCAAACCGATTAAGGTGCTGGTACCTGTTTGGTATGGGAGATACTGCTAACAAATATTGTAATTCAAACTCAATCATGAAAAATATTAGTCGCCATAAGTGTGTTATTTTACTTAGTTTTGGCGACTAATAATATATTGTTATGGAGCCACATATCATAGGACGAGCAGATGAAATTCAGATTCTGCAAAGACTTTTGCAATCTAAACAGCCTGAGCTGCTGGCACTTTATGGAAGAAGAAGGGTAGGGAAAACATTTTTGATTAAAACATTTTTTGATAAAGAACTTGTGTTTAGCTGTAGCGGGCAGTATCTCGGTAAAACAAATGAACAACTATTTAATTTTACTCAACAACTGCATCACTATTTTCCGAAGAGAAAAGCAACAGTGCCACCTAAGTCATGGCAAGAGGCATTTATTTGGCTTCAAGAATGTGTCGATATTATTGATCACAAAAAGAAAAAAGTCATTTTTTTTGATGAACTTCCGTGGTTAGATAATCATAAATCCGGTTTTTTGTCTTCTTTCAGTTATTTCTGGAATATGTATGCTTCACAACGGGAAGACTTACTTATTATAATATGTGGATCAGCAGCTTCATGGATAATTGAAAAGGTAATTAATAACAAAGGCGGATTGCATAATCGCATTACGCAGCGTATACGCCTGGTGCCATTTACATTAAAGGAAACGGAACAATATCTTAGTTCCAGAAATATTCATATGGATCGCTATCAGTTATTACAAGTATACATGGTAATGGGTGGTATCCCTTTATATCTTAATTCTATTGAACGTGGCAAAAGTGCAGCTCAAAATATTGATCAAATTTGTTTTTCAAAAGATGGAATACTTGTTGGTGAGTTTAATAATCTATATGCGGCACTTTTTAATCATCCGGAAAAGCATATACAGGTAATTAAATCATTAGCCAAAAAAAATAAAGGTCTCACAAGAAGCGAACTGCTTCAAACAGCTAAATTAATAACAGGCGGAGGGATAAGTGTTGTATTAAACGAACTATTGGAAAGTGGGTTTATTGAAAAAGTATATCCGTATGGGAAGCAGGAAAGAAATGCAGTCTTCAGGCTCGCAGATGAATTTTCTCTTTTTTATTTGCGATATATGCAAAACAGGCCTGTTGGTAAGAATCAATGGCTTTCCATCATTACAACTCCCGGATATATTAGCTGGGGTGGATATGCATTTGAAAATATTTGCTTCAAACACATACAACAAATAAAAAGGAAATTGCAGATTGGTGGTGTCCAATCCACCGAATATTCCTGGATAAAAAATGGAAGTAAAGATCAGGATGGTGCTCAAATTGATTTACTGATTGATCGTGCAGATCTTACCATCAATATTTGTGAAATGAAGTTTTCTACCAATAGATTTACCGTAACCAAAAGTTATGCAAATGAACTTAGACAAAAAATAATGGTTTTCAAACAACAGACGAATTCCAGAAAAGCATGCTTGTTAACTTTTATAACAACTTATGGGCTTGTTGAAAATGATTACATGCAACAATTAGTAGATGCTCAGATAACAATGGATGCGCTGTTCGATTAATAGTCAATTGATTAATGGACAAAACCTTATAATCCAAAAAAGCTGACGTAGTAATAATTGGCAGTTTGAGATTATACAACCCAGAATAATTTCTGCCATAAATGATGTTTAACCGTCTAAAGGTTTCAGTGTTTCCTATGGCACTATTCCAGAATAGTTCTTATAAAGACCAAATTTTGGGATGTCAATCTTAGTTATCATTCATTCGGTTTTTTAATATTCAATTTCAGAAATTTTCACTTTACTCCTCCCACTATGCTCCTTACTCACCCTAATCTGCACCGGTATCCGTTCAGTCATTTCCTGCACATGAGAAATCACACCTACTTTCCGCCCCTGGTTATGCAATCGTTCCAATGCATCCATTGCAATATTTAAAGTAGCAGGGTCAAGAGAGCCAAAGCCTTCATCTATAAACAAAGATTCTACCTGCATACGGCTGCTGGACAGTGAAGCCAGACCCAATGCCAGTGCCAGTGACACCAGGAAGGATTCCCCACCAGACAGGGAAAACACCGTTCTCACTTCATCACCCATATCCTGGTCCAGCACCTGTAAACCCAGCGTATTGGGTATGCGTTGCAGGAGGTACCGCCGGCTCAGCATTTCCAGTTGTACATTGGCATAGCTAAGCAATACATCCAATGTATACTCCTGTGCTATCTGCCTGAATTTTTTACCATCTGCCGAGCCAATAACTTCGTTCAGCCTGGCCCAATTCTCTACAATCAATGATTTGGCTTCAATAAAGCCCAGCAGGCTACCGATCTTTTGTTTATTGGCAAGGTCTTGTTGTAAACGAAAACTGATCTCATTCTTTTCCTGTGTCTGTTGCTGTAACTCTGTTTTAGCTGTATTTAATAATTCGTTCAATTCTGCAGCGCTTCTTTCAGAAAGCCGTTGCTGCTCATGTTGCTGTACTTGTGTTGTTCGTTCCTGTAATACAGATAGTGTTTGTGTAATTGCATCCTCTATGGCCCGCAAAGCTGCCCGTTCATTTTCTATCCATTCAGAACTAAATGCCAGCAGTTGTACCAATTTATCTGTATTTATTGCCAGATTATTTTTTTCATTGAATTCCTTAATCCACTCCTGTATTTTTATAGCGAAGGAATCTGCTTGCTGTTGCAAAGATGCCATGTCTTTTTCCGCCTGTTCTTTTTGTGTGCCGGTTCGGGTAATTTCAATTTGTAACTGATCCCGTTCAGCCTTACATTTTTCTACTATCTGCTGCACTGAAGCAACTGCTTGTTTTAATCCCAATTCTATAGTTGCAGCTGCTTCACCATTAAAAATTCCCTTCCGCTTTTTCGTGAGCGCATCCAGTTGTTCCTGTACTTCTGTAAATGCCTTTTGCTTTTTTTGTAATTCGGCATAAAGGCTTTGAACTTTTTCCTGTGTTGCTTTTAGTGTTGCAGATAGCACGCCATACTGCCGGGAATTCTCATCGAGTTCTTGAATTGTAGTTTTCCATTTTTCAGAAAACTCACTGATGCTTTGCAAAAATGCAGCTGGTTTGTTTTTCCAATGGCCAAACCAATCCTGCACAGTAAAGTATATGGACAAGTTTTTTTCTATTTCGGCAAGTGCATTGTTGTGGTTTAGTTGCTCTTTATTGTATTGTGCCCATTGCTCCTGCAATGATTGCAGGTTCCGTTCCGTATCTTTTAAAGCGTTGGTATTTTCATTCAGTTGCCGGTCTAAGTCGTTTAGTTTGTTCTGCAGTGTATCCAGTTCCTGCTTTTTTGTTGCATATAATTCTATCTGGCTTTGAATGCCTTTTTGTTTTGTTTTTGCTATCTGTAATTGTTGTGCCAGCCAGTCTGCTTTTTGATCATCCGGCACATTGGCTGCATTGCTGTAAATGGCAAAGCTTTCCCAGGTTTTTTTATGCATTTCAAGCGCAGCATCTTTTGTACTTAAATCATCTTCCTGTACCTCAATAGTTTCTTTTAAATGATTGCCCGTTTCCCTTAAGCTATGTTCTGTTGCCAGGCAGTTAGTATAGGCGTATTCATGTTTTTTATGTACTGCTTCCAGTTGCTGCAATACAAAATTTAACTGAGGGTGTTCAATGGCATAAGGATGTTCCGTGCTGCCGCATACCGGGCATGTTTCTCCGGGTGTTAATTGGGTACGTAAGTATTCTACATTTTCAGCAGCAGCAAGTCGGGCTTTATTCAGCATGTAAAGCGATGTATCACGTTCTGCGGTAACAACCACCAATTGCTCAATTGTTTTAGCCAGCAATTGGGTTTTATTATCCAATTCGTTTTTATTGTAATCAAGCTTTTGCTTTAAATTGTTAAGGTCTGCCTGGTTACTAAACAGTATTTTCCAGTGTGCTTCTGCCTTAATAATATCTTCCATTGAAAGATCGATACCCTCTTTTTCTTTTTCTAAAATTGCAATTGGAATTGCAGCTAAAACTTCATCAGCAATTTTATGACTGTCCCTTTCCTTCTGCAAGGTTTGAGTAAGCCTGGTTGATTTTGTTTCCAAATCATTTTTTGCCTGTTTAGCTAGGTCAATAGTACGCAGTGTAAAATCCAGCTGGGGTGACAATAATTGTATTGCATCCAGCAGTTTCCGGGCATCAATAAGTTTAGAGCTGATCAGTCCCTGGTTTTCTGCAATGGGCTGGCGGCTGGTATTATCCTTCTTCCATTGCTGTAAATTTTCAATGCTAACCATTAATTGACTGGCATGCTGTTGCTGGTTCTTTAACTGTTGCTCCTCTTGTTGGTAATGGGCATCTGCCTCTTTTACGTCATTTGCCGACTGGTTGAACTGTGTTGTTTTTTCACTGATCTGTATATCCAATGCCCTTGCTTCTTCCAGGAAGGGGATGGCTTCTTCCTGCTTTTTAGTTTTGGCAACTACATCATCATTTGCTTTTTGCAATTTTGTATCCAATTCTTCTTTCTGTTTTTGCAGATTATGAAGAACTTCTTGCAATTGATGCAGAATAATCGTTTTTTCTGATAGTTGACTTTTCGCCGTTTGCTGGCTATCTATCCAGGTTCTTGTGGGTTGCACTTGTTCTACCTGCCTTAGTTCCTGTGTACGTCCTATTGCTTGTTGTTTGGCTTCGTTTGCCAGTTTCTGTGCTGTTTCTGCTGCAGCAAGACTGGATTGTAATATTGTAAGTTGAAAATGCCAGTTAATTTCCCGGGTTAATAATTCTGCTTCTTTTTCCTGTACAGCTATACGCTGCTCCAGTGCTGTTTTTTGCAGCTCAATGGCTTCCAGTTCTTCAGATGTAAGAGTGGGTATACCTGACCGCTGCAGATTCAGGTCATCCAGTTCCCTTTCCTCTTTCCGGTAATTAGCGAATATTTGTTTGGATATTTCGGAGTAAATATGTGTACCGGTCAATTTTTCCAGCAATGCAGATTTTTCATCTTTCGCAGCTTTGAGAAATGCAGTAAAATCTCCCTGGGCCAGTAATACAGAACGGGTAAACTGTTCAAAATTCAACCCTACCAAACGTTCAATCTCATCCTGCAATTCGGTTTTTTTTCCGGGAATATCTGTATTGGTATCTATGTTTTTTAAGGCAATACTAAAAGACTGCAGACTCCCTTCTGCACGGTCTCTGGCTCTTCTAACCCGCCATGTGGCTCTATACCTTTGTCCATCCACTCCTGCAAAATCCACTTCTGCAAATCCCTCACCTGTTCCATCGCGTAATATGCTTCGTACATCGCCCTGACTGATTGCACTTCCCTGTACATCAGTTATTTCAATCCCGGATTCTCTGGCTTGCTGGTATCTCGGAGTTTTGCTGTATAAAGCCAGGCATAGTGCATCCAGTATGGTAGATTTGCCGGCACCTGTAGGCCCGGTAATGGCAAAAATTCCTGCAGAAGCCAGTGGCTCCTGAGTAAAATCAATTACGGTTAACCCTTCCAGTGAAGCCAGATTTTTAATGCGGATGCTCAGAATCTTCATAATGTTTCGGTTTGGGCTACCTCCTGGGTTACCTGGTTAAATAATTGAAGTAATTCAGCCGGGACGGGATTATTATATTTTGACAGGTAAACTTTCGCAAAAACTTCCTGGGGCTTTAGTTCATGAAGTGTATCTTCTGCAACTTTATCGGGAGAATTACCCGCAGTAGTCAATGCAGGATATTTTACGTCAATCTTCGCCAGTCGGACCTCTTTACCATTCAATGCTGTTTCAATTTTATAACGAAGCCCTGGTTCTGGTCCGTCCAGCAAAACACGTACTTCCAGATAAGGTGCTAATTGAGGATTGATACCAATTACAGGCAACTGCTGCAATGCATTCATCACTTCTGTCAAGGAACTATGTACTGCAGGTACCCGCAGTAATGCTACTGATAAAGGGATCTCAATAGATTTCAGGTTGCTGATGCTATGTTCCTCCAGGCCAAATACTATTACCTGGTGTTTATAGTTGAGTTCCGAAAAGGACATAGGAATAGGGCTGCCACAATACCTGATATGTTCTTTGCCTCCAATACGCTGTGCTTTATGAATATGGCCTAAAGCCACATATAAGATATCGTTAGGAAAAGCTTCGGCAGAAATGCATTCCACACCTCCCATAATTAGCCTTTCGGTTTTGTCCATGTCGGTAGTTTCCGCTTGCTGAGCGTGTAAATGCCCCATACAAATCACGGGTTGATCTGTTTGTTTTTTAGAACAGGCGTAATTGTAAGCCTCATTATATAATGCAGCAACACCTGTGGCATAAGGATTATCAGCATTGGCAATAGTAGGATAATCTCCCATTCGCAAAAACGGAATTGCCATACACCAGGCTTTTATGGACCCGGTTCTGTCTTTCAGTGGAATGATCAGTTTTTCATAATCAATGCTACCATCTTCAAATTTTTCTATCAGGCCGATTATATGAATGTTGGATGATTCCAGAAGTGGTTTAGGAGATTCCAGTCTGGATGCAGAATCGTGGTTTCCAGCTGTTATTATAATCTGCAAATCCGGATTAACTTTCACCACTTTGTTCAGGAAAGAATAAAACATTTTTACAGATGCAGCAGATGGATTGGAGAGGTCAAATACATCACCACTAATAAGCAATACATCTGTCTTTTCCTCCTGAATGATAGTAACCAGCCAGTTTAAAAATTGCTGATGCTCGTAGGTCCGGTCGTACTCATGAAAGAGTTGGCCAATATGCCAATCGGCAGTGTGAAGAATCTTTAGCATTTATTTTGGTTTACAATAACAACATGTATTATCCTAAAAAAAACACTAATTTAAACTTTATGTTATTTCAATGAGTGTTTTCGAATTATTTATTGCTATATAAGGGGTTTATAAGTTTATCAATCTTGATTATAATACCAGTTTACTTATCCTGGAAACAAAAACAAAGGGAAAATAGATAGGATCTGGCTTATTCAATATTAACCTTCGGATGAAGAAAATAAAAAGGGATTAATCATTTTTAAATGAATAATCCCTTTTGGTAGCCGGTACGGGAATCGAACCCGTCTTTGCCCCGTGAAAGGGGGCTGTCCTAGCCGATAGACGAA
>Ga0364881_10716_pt1 | contig 14197 bp, 15 predicted proteins | sample ExccelJu500001D4_5_FD_206923 | JGI IMG/M metagenome (GOLD analysis project Ga0364881, IMG submission 206923) | Enriched cells from Trout Bog Lake Hypolimnion, Wisconsin, USA - BchlTB.July30.5000.01.D4 | ecosystem: Environmental > Aquatic > Freshwater > Lake > Hypolimnion/Profundal zone | place...
CATCTCGTCAAGTTGGACGAGCGGATCCGGCAGATGCTCGAAAACTTCAAAACAAGTAATCAGTTCAATTTTTTCCTGATGATATTCAAATCCCCTGGCGAACAAATTTTGAGCATATTGGTCGTGCCAGCGGAAATCAAACCCGATATCCCGCATAAGCCGGACGAAAAGCCCGTAGCCGGCGCCCCAATCCAGATAAGTATGATTTTTGCCGAACAGTAAATAAAGAATTGGCGCGACTTTTGCCGCCAGCGAGGTATTGCGGCTGATAATTCCGGTATCATTCAGTGTCAGCGCTGATTCATAGGCTTCTTTCAGCCAGAAAGGGGATTCCGTCTGCAAATGCCCGCATTCCCGGCAGTAGAAGTAGCCGGCATCATATTTCGTCAGAATTTTGCCGGAGAACACTGGTTCAGTTAAATTGCTTCCGCAGATTGTGCAATTCATTTTAATAACTGCTATTTCTTCAGGATTGTTTTAATTTTGCGACAAACCCGCTTTAACAGCGGAACGTAATGACTGGCTTGGAACGCTTCCCGGTCAGCAACGGAATTTCTGGCGACAAATGGCGGGTGGGAAAGTGGAAATGTCATTGCTTCTGTCGCCAGGTTCGCAAGTTTGTCGGCGGCATCATGGGTATGTGAGGCGTAATTGGCGAATCCGATGTTTGAAATCAGGTTGACATTCGGAGTTACCGTAATCCCGTGATTCAACCAGTTTGCCAAGTTCCATTGATAGTCCCAAGTGTCAATTTTACCTTCATAGACCAGTTGACACTGGTTTGACCAGAACCGTACTTCCCCGGGGTTATCGAAAATTCCGAATAACGTCCGATTGTCCCGGATTTCCGGCCAGAGCGTCATCTTGATGTCATAAAGATCCCAGGCTCGCCGCCACGAAGCCCATCCCCATAACGATGGATAGCGGGAAAAATAGTAACTGTAAGGACCGATTTTTTCGCCGAATTTGAAATTGTCGCCGGTAATCATCATTACCCGCCGATCGTCACGATATTTTTTCAGGGTCTCCTGGCAGTAGCGGAAGAAACTCGGCTCCGGCAGGCAGTCGTCTTCCAGCACGATGCCTTCCGGTTCCTGGGAAAAGAACCAGGTCACCGCGCCGGCGGCGCCGAGGCGGCATCCCAGATTTTCGTCTCGAAACAAGGTTTTTACTTCACATGGCCAGTCGATTTTTTTGATAATCTCCCTAGCTTCCCGGCAACGTTCGGCTTCGCCGGATATGCCGGGACGGGGGCCGTCGGCAGCAACATATAATTTTTGGGGAGCGGCCTTACTGATTTGCTCAAAGACTCTGACGGTGGTGTCCGGCCGGTTAAAAATTATAAAGAGAATTGGTGTCGTCAAATGAAAGTTTTCCATGATTGAATATCCGTAAGATAAAAGTTTATGGATAGCGTTTCCCGGTCAGGAAACCAACTTGGTTTTAAACTGATGATATAGTTTATCCCGCAATAAAACGATCTCTTCTGAAGAAAGCGCGGAGGTACTGACGATAGCCTCGGCAATCCCGTGTTTACCTTTATAAACTCCTTTATACCGGTCCGGATTATGCTCCAGAAAGAGATCATAAGTCCCGTGGGAATTATCAATGGCATCGCGAATGGCAGTTCCTTTATACGGGAAATATATGCCCAGGTCGAAATCATTAGTTATTATTTTGCCTGCATGGTTGACAAAAGTCCGGGACATCAGAAAGTCCAGAAACTTTGCCGTTTCCGCCACGGTTTCCGGAGTTTCGCCGGGAAGTCCAAGCATCAGGAATGCCTTCACCTTGATATGGTGTTCGTTACAAATTTTCACCAGGTCCATGTTCTGACGGACCGTGGTTTTTTTATTGACGGCATCGAGGATTTTCTGGGACCCGGATTCGGCGCCGAATCCGATTTCGATACACCCGGAACCGGCGAGCAGTTCGGCAATTTCCTTCGACATGGTCTTGGCATGAGCAAAGCAACGATAATGTATCTGTCGTTTAACGATTTCCCGGCTGAGCTCCTCCACCCGATGTTTGGAAAGGCAGAAAATATCGTCAAAGAACATAATGGCATTAAATCCGGCGGCTTGAGCCTGGTCAATCTGTCGCCCGACATTCTCCGGATGATAAAGCTTGGTTTTGGTCCCCGCATGTTCGCAGAAAGCACAATTCATGGGACAGCCCTTGGCGGTAAGAATGGTCGTTGCCCTGAAGCCCTGAGTTTGAAACTCATATTGATTTAAAAATGACGGTTCCCGGTAAGGGATCGGAAAGTTATTCATTTCTTCGGCGGAAACCGGAATCCTGACGACACGTTCCGAGGTTTTCCCGCGGAGTATCTTTTCCAGTGCAAATTCGCCATCGCCGATTACGATATGATCAAAAGCTTCGTCCAAACATTCCTGCAGATAAAAATTAGCATGAGGCCCTCCGATAATGATGATTTTTTCCGGATAGGATTTCTTGATGGCATGTAACAGTTTATAGGCCTGGCTTTTCTGGGGAGTCATGCATGAAATTCCGATGTGGGTGAAGTCCCGGTATTTGGACAAGTCATGAAAATCAAAATCATTTTCAATGGCAGACTCGATGCCGCGGGAAAGTATATAAGAATGGAGAGCCATCACTCCCAATGGCGGCATGACCCGGTCTGAGTCCATATATGAGTCACGCAATGATACCAATAACAATTTGGGTTTCATATTTTTGATTCAATGAGAAAAGACAGATGATTTTCTCACTCCTCCTATGTTATGTTTTGGATACCGATCCATCAGTCGTTAACTACCGGCCAATTGTTCAAATACCATGTTAATTATTTTTAGTATTTAGTGATCATCATCCGGATGGTTTTTGGCCAGGCCAGAAGCTTCTGCCGGAATAGTACCGGCAGTAATTTCAATAAATTTTCTTTGCGTAACTCCAGATTACAGAATAATTTTGAGAATACATTGCCGGCAAAAGGCTGCCACGCTCTGGCAGTGGCGTGCTCTTCGTCTTTTGCCGCATCACGGTTAAAATCTGCCAATATGATTAATTTATATGTGGTTGAATGGATGATTTTTTTCTCAGGGAATGCCTTTTTCATATAATCCGTCAGTTCGGCTAGTTGCTGTTCCCTCCCCAGGTAATTGAATATCCAGACGCATCGCGCTGAAGTAAATCCGGAAAGCTGGTTTATGGTTTGACAGAGTTCTTTTTCAATACTCGAAAGTTTCATTGAAATTAAATCAAATTCTGTATTTGCCGCATCAATCAGTCCAAAATTTGCCGCAATAACTTTTTCGATTGAAAACGGGAAATAACAGACATTGCCAACGTGCTTGGAATAGAATAATGCGGATCCGGTTCTGCCGAAAGTCAATAAGTTATTTTCTGCCGTATCAACGAAAAATAATTCTGATAATGGGGAGAACAAACTTACCGCCAGGCCCTGCGATACGTCATCCTGACCGATGTGAAGAGCTTTTTGCGGATAAAGTTGATACGCAATGTTTGCCATAATTATTGCTTCCGGGGAGATAAAACTCATGTCGGAACAAGGTATTTTACGCGATTCCAGCAATAACTTATAACGGAAATTTCTGTCCAGAATTCGATCCGTCAAAATTAAATTATCTTCCGCCGCAGACGGTGCGGCACCGGCTCTTGCCGGCGTAATTTTGAATGTCTCACTACCCAAACCCCAATCAATATTATTTTCAATACTGGCGACAGGTCTGGAGTCGTTCAACCGTGCATTTTTTTCGCTGACCATTTTTCTGTCCGGTTCAAAATCATAGCACACAATGCCAAAGCCGGACAAATTAACCAGCGGATTGCTGCAACTCAAGCGCAGGGCCAGTTCAACATCGGACGGGCCCCAGCCGCCGAGATTTTCATCAAAACCTTTTACGTTGAAACAGAGTTCCCGCGACATAATCAGAAAACCGTATCCCCCCATCAGGCCTTTCGGCCAGATGTCTGCTCGCAGATAAAAATCGTTTAAAACCAGAATCCGTTCGATATCAGAGCTATCTTTGAAGAATTTTTTTTCTTCTCCGTAATGAGGGATGAATTTACGGGGGATGCCAAGTAAAGTCACGGACGGATCGAAGGAAGCGTTTAATTTACCGGTCAGCAATTTAATCAGGCGTTCCAGCGTAAATTCGGAAATAAGAATATCGCCGGGCATCATTCCGACATATTTGCCGGAAGCGCGCCGCAAACCGACATTCACCCCTTTCGTCGTATGGAACGGAGTATTGCCGTAATTATGTTTTTTTGCGACAGACGGAGGCACTTCTATAAATTTAACCATGGCTGCCGCGGCCGGGGAAAACGTGACGGCTTCCGCCAGCGGGGTATCGCTGTTCCAGTCTGTCAATAAAACTTCAATTTGGTTTAAAACGCCAGCTTTTTCCGCACTGTAGGCGAGAAAATTCATGGATTGCTGTAAACGGCGTTTAAAATCCTTGCCGTAATCGTCATTTCTGCCGATCAGGCAGATTGACAGGATGATTTCATTTTGCGGATCAGAACTGTTTTCCGGATTATTCATCAAATTACAAATTCCTCTATACAATTAAATTAATCACAGATACGAACACGCAGAAGCTGAAGCATGAAACAATGAAGAAAGTTTTTTTTAAATGAAAGGGTTAATAATGGACATTTTGCCTTCGATCGTTTGACCGTGCTGAAAGTCCTCAGAGAACAGAACATTGCAATCAGATTCCAATGCGCTTGCCAAAATGAGCGTGTCGTAATACGAGTATCCATATTTACCACGCAGGAACCAGGCGGATTTGACCGTATCGGCTGTTAGATTAACACATCGGACATCATCCATAACATTCAACAACATTTGTTGAATAATAATATCTTTAACTTTTTTCTTGAGCAAAACATTGTAAAATTCATTGAGAACCTGGACGCTTATTGTAATATCTCCAGGGAACTTTTGTATAAAGGCAGAAGCAAACTTACATTTTGGTTCTGACGCATCTTTAAAGGCGGCATAAACAAAAATATTCGAATCAATAAAAGCATTATCTGGCATTGCGTTTTTCTCGATCAGGCATTACGAAATCATTGGATGAAACGGCTAGTTGAGAGAATGTCTGGAAACGCTGCCGACAGACCTTCTTTTTGCTCCCGGAACCCTGATTAACCGACTGTTTGCGGGATGCCTCCGACCGTTTTTCCCCCACTATGACATCAAGGAAATCAATGTCGCGGAGAAAACGGACTACGTCATCAACCTTACAGTCATCTTTAACATTAATTCTGATGCTCGTCATAGTACAACCCTCGAATAAAACTTAATTATTTTTAACTTATCTTAATCCAGGTATTCTGTCAAGTGAATATCAGTCGCGTATAAGCCTTTTCTTGTCCGCCAATTACACTAATTTTTCGCTAAGGCTTTTCGTGATAATTTGTGCCATTCGCGGACAACAGTCCTGGAAATAAACATGCAAGCAAGTTCACACGGCGTCATACATTACCTTGCCTTCTTTTAACGCCCAGTAGATCGCTGTCCCAGGCAATTGACCCATTTCATCAATCGTATTCTTATCAGAAACTATGATATCTACCGGTATTCTCAGGGGGAGAAGAGCGCGGCGCAATCTCGTCATCTCTTTCCTTTTATCTTTTATCACTTTTTCTATCACAAGAAAATCGACATCCGAATCATAATTGGCGTCACCTCTGGCATATGAACCAAAAAGAATAACTTTCAATGCCGTTGACTCCCGGCTGAGAATTTCAACGGCCTGATTTATTTGATTTTTATCAATTAACTTTTTCATATATGGAATATAATATGCATGATTGCTTTTTTCAAACTGCGCCCTGCCGGCAACTTATCCACTAATTTAACACTAATACTCGCCGTCAGCGGTGTGATTATAAATTTTTACAGTTCCTGAAAGAATTGCTCGGCCATTTTATATGATTCCGGCGTTCCGATATCGATAAATTTGCCGTCTGATTTTTTCCCGAACAACCGGTTGGCGGCAACAAGTCCGGGGAACACATTTCTTTCCATGGAATATTTCACGTTTTCGGGAATATCTGTCAATATTTTTTTATTGAAAAGATATACTCCCGCATTAATCAACCCGCTTCCGGCATGCTCTTGTTTCTCATCGAAACGGATGACTTTTTCATGGTCGTCAATAACGACTTTGCCGTAACGGGATGCGTCATCCACTTCGGTTAAAATAATTCCGGCGTCAATTTTTTTCTGTTCAAACCAGGAGAAAAAAGCCGTAAAGCTGGTGTCAATATAGGAATCTCCGTTCATCGCCAGCAGATAGTCAGTTCCGACTTTGTCCAGCGCCAGCCGTACCGCTCCGGCAGTGCCTAACGGCTGTTTTTCGGCCGAATAACTTAGTTTCAACCCGGAAAAATCGCTGCCGAATTCTTCTTCAACCATCTCCGCTTTATAGCCCGTGCAAAGTACCGCATGTTTAATGTCTGCCCGGAGAAGCTGGCGAAACAGGTAACTAAGAAACGGTTTGCCGTTGACCAGCGCGACCGCCTTCTGGCGGTCGGAGACAACGCTGCTTAACCTGGTGCCCATGCCTCCGGCAAGTATTACCGCAGTTATTTTATTAGAAAAATCCAAGTCCATTTTTTAATTTCATTGTTCTATGTTAAAAATGCGAGACTTCAAGAGTTACTTGGCGTAGAATTGCTTTTAAGATAATCAGCTAACATCTGGCTGATATGACTTTTTACATCTTCCCATTTAATGGCGATGCACATATCAGGCATCGCTTCCTCATCCGCATCGTCAAAGTATGACAAGCTCTTTACCACAAGAAAGATTGAACCGTCATGATATTTGTTTTTATAGAAATCAAATAATTCTTCCATGCTATACTGCTTTAACAGAAAAAATAAATCTATAAAATCTTTTTTTGTTCCCCGGTTGGTAACAGCAGACAATTTCATCGCGGCAATGTCTTCCGCGTTTGCCAGTTTAAGAGTATCTTCGGAAATAATATCTCTCAGCCACGGATAAGGATAATTGACAATATCAACTTTTATTCCGTTGATAGTATAAATATTAATATTTTCCGATTTCTTTAAAACTGTCACGCGTCCTATTTTATTAAGGATGCCGGCAATAGTAAATTCGTCATGTTTAATTTTGCCGAATAAATCCAAATCTACGGACTTCCGATGCCCGATTTGCAGAGCTAAAGCTGTTCCGCCAACTAATCGCAAATTATCAAACACTGGAATACTTTGAATTCTCTTCAAAAGTTCCAGTGTTTCTGGGTCGATTGTTTTGTAGTATAACATAAAAACTTTTCTTTAGGGATTTTTGAAATTAATGAAATAAAAGAGGCGGATTTTTTATCCAAATCTCTGATGGTTAATGCAATTTCCGCAATTTCCTTGATCCCGTAATAATTTTGTATAATTTTCCAGTCATCAATTAATCCATAATCCAAGACTCTGTGGATAATCTGCTTTCTATTTTTTTGAAGATCCAATTCATGAATATTGACATCCCAAAAAAGATGTTTGGATAAATCTTCTAATTTAAATTTCTCTTTCATGCGCAGTGTTTCACCATAAAAATTACGATTATCTAATATACTCGCAGTATTATTATTTCATAGTTGAGTAAATGCCGACTTAATATTCAATTGTTGAGTACATGATGATTTGGGAGCCGAGCAGTTCGAAACTGAACGGCACATGCAGCAGGTCGTTCAGCGCGGCTTTTACTGCCGCCTGTTTTTCCGGTTCGACATACATCAGCAGGAACCCCCCGCCGCCGGCGCCGAGAATTTTTCCGCCTTCAGCCCCGGCCTGTACCGCGCGGTTATAGGCGTCGTCAATGAATGAAGTCGAAATGGCCAGGCTCAGGCTTCGCTTTAGCAGCCATGTTTCGTGCAGAAGTTTACCGAAATCAGCCATCGGCGCATTGCCGTTAAGAATGTCAATGGCGTCATCCACCAGCGATTTCATTTCCAGCAGATTTTTGACATTGTCCGGAATGTTTTTGATATGGTCCGCGGCAATCTCACTGGAAAAACGGGTGAAGCCGGTAAAAAACAGCATCAGGCCGCTTTCGAGTTCATTTAATCTGGCGGCAGGAATGGTTATCGGCGAAACGTAAAAAGTTCCGTTCTGCTTAAAATCAATCCGGTTAAAGCCGCCGAAAGCAGTGGCAACCTGATCTTGCGAACCGACGTTTTCTTTTAAAACTTCCTGCTCTATTTCAACGGCATCCTGCGCCAACTGTCTTTTGGTGATGATTTTACCTTGCAGCGCGTACATCCCGTGTAAAAATCCAACCGTAAACGCAGAGCTTGAACCAATGCCGGACATTGCCGGGATATCGCTGGTGTGAACCATTTCCAGCCCCTTAGGATACTGGAATTTCCGCAATATCTCCCTTACCACCGGATGTTTGATTTCTTCAATGGTGTTGGTTTCTTCGCGTAATGTATATCTTATCCGGTATTTGTATTCAAAAAACGGCGGCATGTTACGGGAAATGATATAGCAGTACTTATTGATCGTGGTGCTGAGCACTGAGCCGCCGTGTTCCCGATAGAATGCCGGGAAATCCGTGCCGCCGCCGAAGAATGAAATTCTAAATGGAGTGCGCGTAATAATCATGATAAAACCTATTTAGCGATTAATGATTTATCCAGAAATTCGTCTCTGCGCGAAATGATGGGATTTTTGATCGGCCACCAGATGTCTAATTCGGGGTCGTTCCATTTATAGGTGAATTGTCCTTGCGGATTATAATAGGAGGTTTGTTTATAATGGAAGATGGCGCTTTCGCTCAGCACGACATGACCGTTGCCGTGTTTGGGCGGAATCAATACCTGCTCACGGTTCTGCTCGGAAAGCGTGAATCCCTGCCATTCCTTGAATTGCGGGGAGGCCGGGTCACAATTTACGACAACCAGATAAAACTTGCCGGCCATGCAGGAGATTAACTTCCATGTTTCCGCGTCGCCATGTATTCCGCGTAGAACGTGCCGGGATGAGATAGAGATGTCGTCCTGGACAAAATACATGTCGATGCCTTGTTCGCCGTAAGTCAACTCGTTATATGTTTCGACGTACCAGCCGCGGAAGTCCTCGAAAACTGAAGGCTTTATAAGTTTGACCCCATTAAGTTTTGTGTTTTCCACTTGAATCATGTTAGCTCCTTATTAATGCTTGTGATTATCAACAACGACCGTACGAAAAATATGGAACATCTAAACTGCTATGATATAGATTCCGCCAGTTCCGCGATTTGGCACTCCGAAAAATGGAACTGGTTTTTGTCAATTATTGCCGCATGAACCCGCGATTGGATTTCCGCTTTTGAAGCGGCATCGTTTTGCTTGAGAAAAGCGGAAATTGAAGTCGGGGCGTTCAGCGCCCGGATCCATTCAGCAAGCATGGCGAATGTTTTTGCCTGAAGCTCCTCCGGTTTTTCGCCTTGACTGAACCCGAACACCGCCTGGCCGAAGCTGGAAATTTTTCCCCGCCTGGCGCCGGTTAAAGAACGTAGCCACGGAACCATTAAAATCGCTATGACATTGCCATGATGAATGTCAAAAGCGGAGCCGAGGGCATGGGCGAGGGCGTGCAACTCAAAAGTGATTTTTCCTCTCCCCATGTTCAGTTGCCCTTCATGGGCCAGACAGCACGCCCACACTGCGTTCCGCCTGCAATTCATGTCATTGGGGTTGGACATCAAGGTTTGCGAGAGCTCGATCAATGTTTTAGCGAGGGCCTCTGAGAGCGAATCCTGGACGGGGACATATAATTCCGCGCCATTGAAGTACCCTTCCATAATATGGCTTAATGCGTCAATGAAACCAGCGGACTGGAGATCGGGCGGCACCGAAACTGAAACCGCCGGATCGATGAGCGCGGCGTGAGGAATTAGCGATTGCGCGGAAATGCCGCGCTTATCATGGGTTGCCGGGTCGGACATGACCGATCCCGTGTTCAATTCCGAGCCGGAGCCGAAAATCGTCGGAATCGCAAGTACAGGCAGCGCTTTCTGCGGTTTAAAACCATTTTTAAAGACTTCCCACGGATCGTCATCGGACAGCGCGCCGAAGGCTATGGTTTTGGCTTCATCAATGACGCTGCCTCCGCCGACGGCAATTATGCTGTCCGGCATGAATGATTTAGCGAGGGCGATTCCCTCCCGTGCATGAGAGATAACCGGATTTGATTTTACGCCGGAATGTTCGACAAAAGAAACTCCGGCGGCGGCCAGGGATTCTGTTATAATTTTGAAAATGCCGTTGCGTTTGATGCTCCCGGACCCGGTTACCAAAAGCGTGCGCGTCCCGAAAGCGACGGCGAGTCTTCCCGACTGGGCAATGGCTTCATCCCCGAAGATTACACGGCACGGATTCACATAATTAAATGAATGCATTTTTAGGATTTTATCCTTTATTTATCCGGTCGAGCCGTCTTCGATGCTGTAATATATGGTGTCCTTCCAATCCGGACACCGCAGATTATGGATGTCGATACATGGAGGAAGCGTTATATTCAGGAACGGGAAAATGTTGTTCAGCCCGGCCGGGCACAGATAGTGGTCTTTCATGCAGTTCGGAAAAACAAATTTCTGCCCGACAACGTGTCCGTGCGGACAAGCGACGGCTTTAACAACTTCCGCGAAGCACACGGTCTTTACATTGTCGCCCACTTTGTCCCCGAAAGTTCCATCGTTAGGGCGTACCCTGACTAAACAGTCCACGCCGACGGCGGCAGGGCAACAGACATGGACGTCGCCTTCCGCGTTATAGTCATACTTGCTGCCGTATATGGCGCCGAGACAATAAGGGTAAACCGAATGGTAAAGCAGCGGGCATATCTTGTCCGGGAGGATTTCATCGTCCCCGAAAACCCTGCCGGGGGATGACCTGTGCGCGCGGCATATCTGCTGCGTGTTGAGTTGTTTTATTTTCATAATGAGTCGCCTCTTCGTGGATATAGCGGTTAGAAGACGTTTGGCACCGGCGGGTTCTGGAGTTGCCACAGCACCCTGTTGATACTATGTTGCTTACAATGGAAAATACATTTGCGCAAGTCCGTTTCCTTGTAGAAACGCGCCATGACCTTTTTCCTTTGCTCTCCATTCCATATTTCCTCGAAACTGTTTTTCGAAAGGTCGCCGAGCGCAAACTCAGGATCTTCCCAGTGCATATAGCAGGGATAGATTTTCGAGTCGCTGGCGATATGCACCGCAAATTCAGTTCCGTAACATTTTTCATATTGCCGTGATATTTCACATTGGCTGTCATGGAATTCGAAATAATCGGTCCGGCAATTGACCTTGAAACTGTCTGTTTCCAGGTTTTTCGCTTCCGTAAAACATTCTTTGTTTTTCTTGTAAATGCTGGTGTCCCATTTGTGGTTTGTATTCAGGGGAAGGATTCCCGGAGATTTGACGTGGGCGATATCAATTCCCAGGTCTCTAAGCAGTTTCAGCGTCGGCACCAGTTGCTTGACATTGTAGTCAAATACCATGACGGTAGCGGTCAGCACGACCGGCAGTTGTTGCCGGTTTCGAATTTTGACCGCTTCCTCGATGTTCTTGACAACTATGCCCCAATGGCTTTCAGGGCATCCGTGGGTTTTCGCATATGTTTCCGCGGACGATTCCAGGTTGCTTATCCTGAGGAAAGCCAGATGCGGCATGATCTTGTCGAGTATCTTCTTTGTGAGTACGGACCCGTTGGTGACCACGCAAATATTCATTCCACCTTTATTTCCAGCAACAATCGCATCCGGCAGCGCCTTGTTCAAGAATGGTTCCCCCGTTCCCTGTATCTCGCAGGTATTGACTCCAAACGCGGCCATGTCGGAGAAAATTTTTATAAGCAGATCCCCGTCTATGGTTTTCGGCTTCTGTCTTACCCATTCCGTGAAGCAGAAAAAACAATTATGGTTACATTTTGAGGTGGGGCTTATGTCGACAAACAATGGCGGCGGGTTTTCGCCTTTTTGCCATTTCAGCAATGGTTCAAGGTGATAAAAGATTGAGTGGAGCCCTTCGTTGTTGCCAAGCTTCACTTTTTGAAGTATTTTTTTCGATTCAGATGTCCGCGTTGTCGCTTTCATAATTTCCACACTCCTGTTTTGATTTTACAATATGACCGAAACGGTCAGGAATATTTCCCGTAACCGTGTGATTAATGCCGGCAGAAGCCTCTTATGTCTTCAGGCAGATATAGAACAGACAGGCCGCGGGTTGCAAAGAACGTTTTGACCATTTCGTCGTTCTTGCCGCCCCCTGGCACGATCCCGCCTGCACAGCCGGCGTCGCATAAAGTTTCCGGCGCGTCGGTGAACGGGAAGAACGCATCCGCCCCGAAGACTGATTTTGCGGTGTCATGTCCAGAGTCTTTGGCGCGGCTGACCGCGGTCTTTGCCGCATCTATGGTAGATGGCCCGCCGCCCACTCCCAGCAGCATTCCGTCTTTGACAACCGCCACTTCATTGCCTCCGTGAAAGGAACTTGCGACTACGCACCATGCAATCGTCAGGGAGTCGGCGTTTTCAGCGAACTTCGCCGGGATGTCGGGCGCGAAGTCCGCCGACGGCTGACGAAGAAACCCTCCTCTGACAACCCGGTAGGAGAGGTCGGTTTGCGGCGACGGCCTGCGCAGCGCCTCGTTTTCAAATAATTTTCGTGTTTGTGAGCGGCCGATTATGCCAATGGCCTCTTCCGTGAATTCAGGAGCGGCGACGACGTGAAGCATCCAGGATGAGTTCCCCAGGATTTCCTTTCTGGCCTGACTGGACAGCAAGGTGTTGGCTTCCTCGGCGCCGATGGTGAAATTGCAAATGAATTCGCCTCCCCAAACGGCGGTCATATTTCCGGCGAGAGCCTTCTCAATCGCGGCAATCGGGCGTTCCCAGTCAATCGCCATGCCGCAGGCGTTGCCGTGTTTCGCCGCGACCGCAATGAACGGAGTGCGTCCATGGTTGTTTATCTCGAACGTCTTTGCGGTCAAAGCGAGAGTATGCGCGATTGAATCTAAATCGGCCATGTTGGTGAAACAGGGCAGGGGGCCGGAAATGCGCTTGAACTTGCTTAATGCGAACGGATCCGAATTATCGCCGGCGAAAAATAACGCCGGCGTCTGGTAGGGGTTCTCGCCGTTTTCCAGCGTCTCGACCGCAGCGCCGACCATGCCGTCAACCGCGAAACTCAATCTCCCTTTTTCCAGATAGTTGCATAATATTTGCTGAAGCGCTTTGGCGTCCAGTTCGGCTTTCAGCTCACGCGGGCAATCCTCGCCGTTGCTGAGATGATTGATTATTCTTTCCAGGTCCTCGGCGGAATTGCATACCAGTCTGGAACCTTTAAGCCCCAGGGCCAACAGCGTATGTCCTCCAACATCCCATCCTTTGGCGTGCGGATACGGAACATCGCAGACAAGGTCGATTCTTGGAGTTCCGTCCATGGTCAACGCTTTTTCAACCATCGGATGAAGTGTTGGCGGAAAAGGGATATCGCCTTTGAACGACACCCATTCCGCAATGGACACGACGGGAAGCCCCGCGGCTTTGAATTGCGAATAGAGGTTCGGGGTCACAAGCACATCCCAACCGGCGGACACCAGTTTTTCCGCCAGACGCTCAAGCCCGGCGCAAAATTCCATGGACAATAACGCTGTTCTCATAATAGCTTCTTTATATAAATGTGAACGCTTATTTATATTGTAAAATCGTCCGGCAACTGGCCGACAGGACGCCATACGATAATCGAGGAATCATGCAAGACTCCTCCCAGAAACGGCCTGTATTCTTCAATTATCTCAATAATTCCCCGTTTCTCAAGTTCATGCAGGCACGACAGGTAGCCTTGAAGATAATTGCGTTTATGGAAGTAACGGATTGCCATGAAATCCAGGAGATTGTCTTCAGTAAACAACTCGATAATCGGCTCGTAATGTACGACGATGGATGGCTTGGCCTCAAAGATGTACTTGAGGATTGGCGCATAGCCGCGTCCCAACTGCTCAAAGGCGTGGATGGTGAGCAGCGCCGCGCCGGCGGGAAGCTGAATGTCTTTTTGCGGTTCCAGCATGTCCAGGTGAAAACCGACAATATCGCGGTTAAGTTTCTTCGCTAAAAAATCCGCCGTTTTTATTGAAGCCTGGGTCCAGTCCGCGCCGAAAATCTTGATGTTTTTGAAAAATTCCGCCAGCATTAG
>Ga0364881_10719_pt1 | contig 14153 bp, 10 predicted proteins | sample ExccelJu500001D4_5_FD_206923 | JGI IMG/M metagenome (GOLD analysis project Ga0364881, IMG submission 206923) | Enriched cells from Trout Bog Lake Hypolimnion, Wisconsin, USA - BchlTB.July30.5000.01.D4 | ecosystem: Environmental > Aquatic > Freshwater > Lake > Hypolimnion/Profundal zone | place...
GACATGGAGAGCGACGCGGTGAAGGTCACCGACTTCGGCATTGCCCGCATCACCGATTCTTCCAAGACAAAAACTGGCATGGTATTGGGTACGCCGTCATACATGTCGCCGGAGCAATTGTCAGGAGCAAAGATAGAAGGTGCTTCAGACTTGTTTTCGCTGGGGGCAAGCCTGTATCAAATGGTGTGTGGTAAGCTGCCGTTTGAGGGTAACTCAATGGCGCAGCTTATGTTCCGTATTGCCAACGAGCCGCAGACCGATATTTTGACGGTCAGGCCGGATGTGCCGCCATGCGTGGTGGCAATTATCAATAAGGCGCTGGCGAAAAAAGTGGAAGAACGCTACCAGACCGGGAGTGAAATGGCCGAGGCAATCCGTCAATGTTCGGCCAGTTTGCAGTGATAGGAAGCTTGCAGTGATGGAAACATGCGGGAGCAGGATATGAACATTCAGGAAGCGCTTGAAATAGTCAGTCAGACCCATTCAGGCATGGTGCGCTCGCACAACGAAGATAGTGTGGCTTACGATGCATCTTGCGGCTTGGTGGTGCTGGCCGATGGTATGGGCGGCTATAACGCCGGAGAAGTTGCGAGCGGCATCACCGTTTCTGTTATGTCCACCGAAATCAAGCAGCGACTGGGCAGTGTGCGTCCGCAAAACAAGAAGGAAAACGGCGAGGATATCGGCGAGGCACTGTTGCGCGAGAACGTGCAAAAAGCCAATGCCGCCATTTTCAGTGCGGCACAGAGCCAGCCGCAATATGCCGGAATGGGAACTACAGTGGTGTCGGCCTTGTTCTATGACAATCGGGTGGCTGTAGCGCACGTCGGCGATTCGCGTATGTACCGGCTGCGCGGGGATTCCTTCGAGACCATTACGCGTGACCACTCACTGCTGCAAGAGCAGATTGATGGCGGCATGATCAGCAAGGAAGATGCGCGTTTGTCGAGGAACAAGAATTTGGTGACGCGCGCAGTCGGCATTGATGCCGAGGTCGAGGTTGAGACACATATCCATGAGGTGCAAGTGGGTGATGTTTATCTGCTGTGTTCGGATGGGTTGAACGACATGGTCGGCGACGAGGATATAGGCACCACGCTGGGAATGTTGAAGGCGAACCTGGCACTGGCAGCAGTGCAGTTGATCGAGATGGCAAACGATAATGGCGGACGCGACAACGTGTCCGTGATACTGGTTAAAATTAACGGTGATTTCGCCGCGCCGCGTGGCTGGCTGGCAAAATTATTGTCCTGGTTAAAGCGTTAAGTTACGGGGATTGACGATATGGCGAAGCTAATACTCAGCATGGATGGCGTGGTGCTGCATGAATACGAACTGAACAAGGAACGCATGACGATAGGGCGCAAACCGCACAATGATGTGGTGATTGACAACCTTGCTGTCAGTGGTGAACATGCCGCAATTGTGACCATACTCAATGACTCGTTCCTGGAAGATCTGGACAGCACCAACGGTGTGGTGGTGAACGGTGGGGCGATCAAGAAACATTTCCTGCAGGCCAACGACGTAATCGAGATTGGCAAGTACAAGCTGAAATACATTAACGACAAGCAGGGGCAGGGGCCGCAGGCATCAGTGGAGGACTTCGAGAGAACCATGGTGTTGCGTGCGCCAGTCAAGCCACAGGCCGTAGTGCCCCCTGTTGCAGCGGCTGAGGCAGGCGGCGCGCCCGTTCGTTCACCTGTAAGTCCGACACACGCAGCGGGACATGTGGCGACAGGAGTATTTGCGGCGCAAACGCCGCAATCCGTTACTCCACCCGTCACCCCTCCCGTTGCGCAGCCAGTGCAACAGCCTGCTGCTACCGTTTCACCGGCGGCTTTGCAAATACTGAATGGCCCAAATGCAGGCAGGGAACTTGACTTGGTGAAAAACCTGACTACGCTTGGCAAACCCGGTGTGCAGGTGGCGGTATTGACGCGTCGCCCGCACGGCTATTTCATCACCCATGTGGAAGGGGCAAATTACCCTTCACTGAATGGTAAAACGCTGAATGAACAGCCGAACCAACTGAATAATCACGACATCATCGAGTTGGCGGGGATCAAGATGGAATTCTACTTAAAAGATTGATACGGCTCCGTCTATATGCAAGGACACACTCCCCGGCAAAGTGTCGGCTGGTGAGATAACATTAAAATTCGCGTAGCGAGTTCTTGGTTCTCTCGGATGCGCGCTGGTAGTCTTACTAGTGCCCATTATCAATGGGCTGGGAGAAGGAGAACGGGCATGACGAGTATCATGATCAGGGGTGGCTGCTTGCCATGCCCGTTAGGGGAAACCGGTTGAAACGACGCGCACTATTAATCGGGCTTGGCTTGGCTCTGGTCTTGGTGTTTCTCGGCAATGCCGCGAAATTTTACCAGATCGGATTCATCCAGCAGTTGGATAACATTCTCTATGATTACCGCCTGCAGTTAACCATGCCGGGCGGGGTGGATAACCGTATCGTCATTCTCGATATTGACGAAAAAAGCCTCAGGGAAGAAGGCCGCTGGCCGTGGAGTCGCGACCGCTTGGCGTTGCTGATGGACAGTTTGTTCGACCATTACCACATTGCGGTTGCAGGACTCGACGTGGTGTTTGCGGAAAAGGATGAAAGCTCGGGTCTCAAGGTGTTGCAGGGGTTGGCACACAACCAGCTTAAGGATGTTCCTCAGTTTCAGTCCACGTTAGCGCAAATCAGGCCGCAACTGGATTACGACAACCTGTTTGCCGACAAGCTCAGGAACCGCAATGTAGTGCTCGGATATTACGTTACCAACAGCGCAAAAGGTGCCGAGAAAAGTACTTCCGGGGCATTGCCCGATGCGGTGTTCGCGCCCGGAACATTCAATGGTCGTCCTGTCAATTTTATTCAGTTTGACGGTTATGGAGGGAATCTCCCTGAACTACAGAAGGAGGCGGCCAGCGCGGGGCATTTCAATCCGCTGGTGGATTCCGACGGTGTGGTACGACGGGTGCCGATGATCGTGGAATATAACGGCGCGTATTATGAATCGTTGTCGTTGGCCATGGTGCGTACGCTGCTGGGTACAACCAAGTTGACCCCGGGGTACGCAACTGACAAAAGTTCTAACTATGCGGGTCTGGAATGGCTGGACTTGGGGAGTGCGCAGGGTAATTTCAAAATCCCGCTGGACCAGGACGTGAGTACGCTGGTGTCATATCGCGGGAAACGGGGCAGCTTTCGCTATATCTCTGTCGCCGATGCATTGCATGGCCGCATTCCACCGGATGAATTAAAAGGCAAGATCGTGCTCATCGGCACCTCTGCGCCGGGACTCATGGATTTGCGTTCTACGCCGGTTGATGCGGTATATCCGGGGGTGGAAATCCATGCCAACATGATTGCAGGTATTCTCGACCAGAATCTCAAGCAGAAACCGCCCTACATGATCGGTGCGGAGGTGGTAATGCTATTTGTTGCCGGCGTGGCGTTGAGCCTGTTATTGCCGTTGTTGACCCCGGCTAAAGCTTCTCTGCTGACGGTATCTGTATTAGCGGGGGCGGTGGCAGGAAATATTGCGATCTGGCAGTACTGGAATCTGGCCCTGCCTCTGGCCAGCGGGGTGTTGATGATTTTCGGACTGTTTGTGCTGGATATCTTATATGGTTATTTTGTCGAAGCTCGCACCAAGCGGCAAATTACCCATTTGTTCGGAAAATATGTGCCATCCGAACTGGTGGACGAAATGAGCAAGAATCCCGAGTTGCTGCCGTCGATGGATGGTGAAAGCCGTGAAATGACCATCCTGTTTTCTGATGTGCGCGGCTTTACAACCATTTCCGAGAAGCTGAATGATCCGAAGAAATTGAGCCAGTTGATGAATGCATTTCTTACCCCGCTTTCAAAAGTGATCTACGACCACAATGGCAAGGTGGACAAATATATGGGCGACTGCATTATGGCGTTCTGGGGCGCGCCGTTACCCGAGCCGGACCACGCGCGCAAAGCCATGCTGGCCGGCCTTGAGATGCAGAAGAAATTGTCGGAATTGCAACCGGACTTCAAGGCACGATTCGGACTGGAAATCCATGTCGGGGTGGGTATCAACACGGGCAAGGTCAGCGTGGGCAACATGGGATCAGATGCGCGCCTGGCCTATACTGTGATGGGTGATGCGGTCAACCTGGCTTCCCGGCTGGAAGGGATTACCAAACAATACGGCGTGGGCGTGATGGTGGGCGAAAATACCAGGGAAGCCGTGCCGGATTTTGAGTACCGTGAACTTGACCTTGTGAAAGTAAAAGGCAAGGATGAGCCGGTTGCAATTTACGAACCAATTGGCCCGAAGGGCGAGGCCAGCAAAGAGATACTGGAAGAGCTCAAGTTGTTTCATCAGGCGCTGAAGATGTACCGGAAGCAGGACTGGGATCAGGCAGAATTACAGTTGTACAATTTGCAACGCATGTTCCCGGATTGCAAGCTTTACGATGTCTATGTCGAGCGGGTGGCTTTTTTCCGGAACAACCCGCCGGGTGCCGATTGGGATGGCGTGTTTGTCTTCCAGACGAAATGACCATCGCGCTATAACGGGTCCGGATAAACGATAATGAAACTCAGGATATTAGGTTGCAGCGGAGGAATAGGGGGTAATGCGCGTACCACCTCCATGCTGCTGGATCACGACATATTAGTTGATGCAGGGACGGGTGTGGGCGACCTCAGTTTGTCGGAGTTGAGTTTGATCGATCATGTTTTCATTACGCACTCCCATCTTGACCACATTGCCTGTATCCCGCTGTTGATGGACAGTGTCGGTTCCATGCGCGATAAACCGATGATCGTTCATGCCACAGAGCCGACGCTGGAAATTATCAGAAAACACATATTCAACTGGAAAATCTGGCCGGACTTCACCCAGGTTCCCAATGTGCAACAGCCATTCATGCGCTACCAGGCAATACAGTTGGGGAACACCGTTGAACTTGGGGAGCGCAGGATTACAGCGTTACCAGCCAATCATGTGGTACCGGCTGTGGGTTTCCAGATTGACAACGGGGCAGTCAGCCTTGTGTTTAGCGGCGATACTACAACAAATGATGCATTGTGGGAGAAGGTCAACCAAATTGACAATCTGCGTTATCTCATTGTTGAAACGGCTTTTTCCAATGCAGATCATGAGTTGGCCGTGCTATCCAAGCATTTCTGCCCCAGCTTGCTCGCTGAAGACTTGCTCAAGCTTAAGCTTGATCCGGAGATATACATTACCCATCTGAAGCCGGGTGAGGTTGACCTGATCATGCAGGAAATTAGTAGCTGCGTGTACCAATTCGCGCCCAGGATGTTGCAAAATGGACAGGTGTTCGAGTTTTAACCTGAAGGCAGTTGAATGCAGTCGTTCACGTTAATTGTTAGTTGAAACAAATACCCATGCAGGGTACCAAACCAACCAACGACCAACGACCGGCGACTAATGACTAACTTAGTAATTACTTATGATTAATGACTGCATATGAATAGCGTATCAACAGGCAATCTCGGCGAGATGGAGTCGCGGCTTGAGTTTACCAGGAACCTTAGCCACGTCACCAACAAGATACATGCCACCAGCAATATCGACGAGATCATGCTGGATCTCAGCAAAGATATCTGCAATCTTTTTAATGCCGAGCGCCTTACCATCTACGTGGTGGGCGAAGACAAGACCACGCTGATTTCGAAAGTCAAGACCGGACTGAATTCATTCAAGGATCTCAAGCTGCCCATCGCCGAACAGAGCGTTGCCGGTTACGCGGCGCTGAACAAGAAAATACTCAACGTCAAGGATGTTTACGACGAGAAAGAGCTGTCGGTATACAGTTCACACTTGCGTTTCTTGCAGGACGTTGATAAACGAACCGGTTACCGCACCAAGCAGATGCTGGTGGCGCCTATTATTGATGCGGGCACCGATGATTTGATTGGTGTCGTCCAGATCATCAACAACAAGAACAATCAGCCTTTCCCCGCAATGGTGACAGAGGGAGTGCAGGAACTGGCGCAGACTCTGGCAGTGGCATTGCGCCAGCGCCAGCAACAGATGGTCGCCAAAACAAAATACGATTATTTGGTGGAGGATGCGGTGATCTCCGCTGCCGAGTTTGAGCTGGCCACCCGCACCGCGCGACGCAAGGGAATTGATATAGAAGACGTATTGATAGACGAGTTTCAGGTCAGCCTGCCCTCGTTGGGCAAAGCGCTTTCAAACTTTTTTAGCGTGCCCTACGAACCGTACAAGTCGGATCGGATCAAACCATCCGAGTTGCTCAAAAATCTTAAACGCGAATATGTCGAAAGTAGTTTCTGGGTGCCGATAGACGATACCCCGGAAGGTTTGGTGATACTGACTACCGACCCGGAACGCATTCTGGCTTCGCGGGTTGTCAATAATATTTTCCCCAAGAGCCGGCTGGCCTACAGGGTTTGTCCGCAACGTGAGTTCAAGGCCACGCTCGACCTGTTTTATGGCACCTCCGGCGACGCAGGCAGCGGGGCTGAAACAGATTTGGGCTCGATGGACGATATGCTCTCCGCTTTGGGTGGCGGCGAAGACGAGGAATTGGGAGGAGTCAGCCAGGAGGAGGTCAGCGCCGCAGCAGACAATGAGCTGGTCAAGCTGGTTAACAAGATCATTGTCGATGCTTACAAGATGGGTGCATCCGATATTCATATCGAACCCATGCCGGGGAAAGGCAAGACGGGAATACGTTTGCGCAAGGACGGCTCGCTGATGAATTATATCGAGATACCTTCCACTTACCGCAATGCCCTGGTGACGCGCATCAAGATCATGTGCGACCTTGATATTTCCGAGAAGCGCAAGCCGCAGGACGGCAAGATCAAATTCAAGAAATACGGCCCGCTGGACATTGAGTTGCGCGTTGCCACGTTGCCGTCGTCGGGCGGGGTGGAAGATGTGGTGATGCGTATTCTGGCTTCGGGCGAGCCGATACCGATCGAAAATATGGGCTTCTCGGTGCGCAATCTGGAACTGGTCAAGAAGACTGTCAGCAAACCATACGGCTTGTTTTTCGTGTGCGGCCCGACTGGTTCCGGGAAAACCACCACGCTGCATTCCATCCTCAAATATATCAATACGCCGGACACCAAAATATGGACCGCTGAAGATCCCGTGGAAATCACCCAGAAGGGATTGCGCCAGGTGCAGATCAACAAGAAGGCCGGCCTGGATTTTGCCACCATCATGCGTGCCTTTCTGCGCGCCGATCCCGACGTGATTATGGTGGGCGAAATGCGCGACAAGGAAACCGTGTCCATCGGTATCGAAGCCTCGCTCACCGGTCACCTGGTATTCGCCACGCTGCACACCAACAGCGCGCCGGAATCCATCAACCGCTTGCTGGACATGGGCATGGATCCGTTCAACTTTGCCGATGCCCTGCTGGGTATTCTGGCGCAACGTCTGGCAAAGCGCCTGTGCAAGGATTGCAAGAAACCGCACATCGCCACCCAGGAAGAGATCAAGGCGCTTCTTACAGAGTATGCGGCAGAATTGATGAGCATCGAAACCTGGAAAAAAGATCCCAATGCTGCCTATAAAGTGCTTTATGCCGAGTGGGTCAAGCTATTCGCGGATGACAAGGGGCAAATAACTTTATATGAGCCGGTCGGGTGCGAAAAATGTTCGGGTACCGGTTACCGTGGGCGGGTCGGTTTGCATGAGTTGCTGATCGGCACCGATGTCCTCAAAAAGGCCATACAGGAACACGCCCGTGTCGCGGAACTGTTTGCGATTGCGCTGGAAGAAGGGATGCGCACCCTGAAGCAGGACGGCATCGAGAAGGTATTATTGGGAATCACCGATATTCATCAGGTGCGCGCGGTCTGCATCAAATAGCCCCGCGTTTCCTGTTTTTACTCTAGGATTGGAAAATGATACAAGACAATGATCTACTGCAGCGACTGGAGGATTTGAATCAAATTGGCATTGCGCTCTCCAGCGTACACGACATTGACCTTTTGCTGGAAACGATTCTGGTGGCGGCAAAACGCATTACCCACGCTGATGCCGGCACATTGTATTTGCTCGATACGGAACAGCAGGTGTTGCGCTTCCAGATTATTCGCACCGATTCATTGGGTATCGCGATGGGCGGTTCCAGCGGGAAAGCCATCTCTTTCAATCCGGTTCCTCTTTACAACGAGGCGGGCAAGCCCAATCATGCCAACGTGGCGGCTTACGCGGCTTTGAGCGGCAAGACAGTCAACATCGCCGATGCTTATACTGCCGAGGGTTATGATTTTTCCGGCACCAAAGCGTTTGACCAGAAAACCGGCTTTCGCTCCACCTCGTTTCTTACCGTGCCGATGCGCGACCACGAAGGTGAAATAATCGGCGTGCTGCAACTTATCAATGCGCTGGATCGGCAAAGCGACAACATTATTCCTTTCGCCAAGGATGATGTACACCTGACGGAATCGCTCTCCTCGCAGGCCGCGATTGCCCTCACCAACCGGCGCCTGATCAAGCAACTGGAAGAATTGTTCGAATCATTTATCGGCCTCATCAACATTGCGATTGACGATAAATCACCTTATACGGGCGGTCATTGCGAGCGTGTGCCGATTCTGACCATGTTGCTGGCCGAAGCGGTCAACCGCACCCATCAGGGGCCGCTCAAGGATTTTTCGATGACTGACCGGGACAGGTACGAACTCAAAATCGCCGGGTTGCTGCACGATTGCGGGAAAATTACCACCCCTGTGCATGTGGTGGATAAATCCACCAAACTGCAAACATTGTTCGACCGCATCCATCTGCTGGATACTCGCTTCGAGGTGCTCAAGCGCGATGCCGAGATTGCCATGCTCACCAGATTACAAAAGAGAGATGATAGAGGACAGAATGGTGTAGATGAGGCGGCTATACGTGCCGCGTATGAGGCGCGCATCCGGCAACTGGATGATGACCGCGAATTTTTGCGGCACTGCAACGTCGGTTCTGAAAAGATGGAAGAGGCTGACCAGGAGCGCGTGCGCAGTATTGCAGCTTACCAGTGGCGTAATGAGGCGGGCAAGTTGAGTGATTTTCTTAGCGCGGAAGAAGTGGGTAACCTCAATATCCAGTTTGGAACACTCACTGCCGAGGAACGCCAGACAATCAACCACCACATTGATGTCACTATAGAAATGCTGCAATCGCTGCCTTGGCCGAGACACCTGAAAAATGTGACTGAATATGCGGGCGGGCATCACGAGCGCATGGATGGAAAGGGTTACCCGAAGGGCCTGACGCGCGACCAAATGTCATGGCAGGCCCGCATGATGGGAATAGCCGATATTTTCGAGGCGCTTACCGCAAAAGACCGTCCCTACAAAAAACCCAAGACGCTGACCGATTCTCTCATCATCATGGGCAAGTTCAAGCAGGGCGGGCATATTGACCCAGATTTGTTCGATGTTTTTGTGCGCGAAAAAGTTTACCTTACCTACGCCCAGCAGTTCCTCGACCCCGGTCAGATAGATGCAGTGGACGTGAGCAAAATTCCCGGTTATCAGCCATAAGTATCGATGGAAGTTGTGCGGGTTACACAATGATTTCTGGATGTTGAATTCCCGGTTTAGATGAAATTAATGTGTTGGACATCCTGTTTGATCAGTCTGTCCAAGTAGCGGTTAACTTCGTCCATGCGGCAGTTCAGGCGGCATTCGTGAATATCAAGCTCCTCACGTATATAGCGAAAATTCTTGCGGCGGGATTCACCTTCCCAGATATCGCGGAAGGACGATTCATTGATATTGCCGTAGTCAAAACGCGGATCAAGCAAATAGGCACTGCATCCATATACTGCCCCGGTTGACATGATATAAGCCCAGAATGCTGGCGTGGCGTGGCAACTGGTGTAGCGATGAGCATCTCCTTCATCATGTTTCTTCATGGTATTTTCGCGATAAACCACGTTGAAGCGATCCGTGTTCAAAGCTGCCAGTTGTGATCCCAGTCCTGCATAGTTTTGATAATTGATATTCTGGTAAAGTTGGGTCACGCTGAAAACGTGCTGGGAGTAGGGTTTGACAACCAGATAGTCCAAGCCGATCTCGTCGCGGCAAATACGGGCGAGTGTTTCCACCTCGGCAGCATTTTCGGGCAGCAGCAATATCTGGGCACCAAGTACACAGGAGTAGCCTCCGCTGCGGCGCGCCTCCACCATGCGCTTAAGGTTGGCAAGTACCCGTTTAAATTCTCCCTCCTTGGTTTGATGGATGCGGGCGTAGGTTTCTGAAGTGCCTGCATTAACCGAGGCCTTGATCCAGGACATCAACGGCAAGGCACGTTCGACAAATGCGTCGGACAGAACGGAAGCATTGGTAGTCATCGACGTATCAATACCGGCTGCTGCGGCCGCCATCACCATCCGGTCAATTTCCGTATGCAGCATGGGCTCACCTTCCCCTGCAAACATGACGCTTTTCACGCCTTGCTGGCCCATTTCGGTCAGGGTACGCTCGATGGCTTCCAACGACAGTCGGACGGGCTTGTAACCGATGTAGTCGACGGCGCAAAAAGTACAACGGTGATTGCAGGCGCCAACCGGTGATATCTCCACATAGAGCGGATAGATATTTTTCATCTTTTCCCATTCATCCCCGGCATCGAGGAACTGGGCCACCCGCCGGGGGTGGTAGATGAGCTTATGGCTGTCAATGGCATAGCGGTCAGACATGGGATTTGTCCTCAGAAGGGGCCGCAGAATTCACGTTGGGGAATATCATGGGGCGTGGATCGGGATAGGCGACTGACGAGCTCAGCATCAGGTATGGTCGCACCGAGGTGGTTCACAATGGCACGGGCGAGATGAAGTGCGTCCGGATAGTAATCCTTGGTAAGGTGGGGCGAAGTGGGTGCAGGGATGTCCGGTAACGCTACTCGGAGCGGCGGTCTGCGCAAGGAGTTGAATGCAGTTTCGGTGACGCCTGCGACCACTTCACCGGCAATGCCCCCGGTCTTCCATGAGGTGTCAGCGACAATGAGTGTTCCCGTGCGAGTGACTGATTCAATAATGGTAGTCATATCGAGGGGTCTTACAGCACGAGCGTCAATCACTTCAAGATCAATTCCCAAGTCGGCGAGTGCCTTGGCGGCCAGGAGGGCTTCCACTACCATGAAAGAAAATGCTGCAATTGTTGCGTCTTTCCCATGGCGACGAATCGCGGCCTTGTCAAGCTGCACGGTGAAGGGCATGGTCGGCACCTCGTCAATGATGCCATGCAGCCAGCGGTGCTCAATAAAGATTACCGGGTTATCATCACGGATTGCTGCCAGCAGCATTCCCTTGGCATCATAGCCACTCGACGGCATCACCACTTTGAGCCCGGGCACATGGGCGAACATGGCCTGCAAGCTTTGCGCGTGTTGTGGTCCCTGTCCCCAACCCCGTCCAACGATGACTCGAACCACCAAGGGCACACTGACTTGGCCGGCGAACATGTAGTGCCATTTCGCGGCATTGTTTACCAACTGATCCATGCATAGTAAAGCGAAGTCTATACGCTGATGCACCATCACCGGGCGCATCCCGGAGATGGCCGCGCCGATGCAAATGCCCGTCATTCCGTTTTCAGCAAGCGGCATGTCGAACACCCGCGCCATTCCGAATCGCTCTTGCAGTCCGGAGGTAGTGCCGAAAACACCCTTGGGGTCGGGAACTCCCTCGCCGATAAGAATCACGCGTTCATCCTCGGTCATGGCCTGTTCCAGCGCTTCACGGATAGCTTCGGCTTGAGTGATTTTACGGATCGTCTCAGGCATACAGATATCCCGGCAAATCTGTTTGTTGTGGAATCCCGCCTGCCAGCGCCCCGGCAAAGGCAGTATTGATTTCTGCGGAAATTTCGCGTTCGGCATGAGCCATAAAATTTTGACCTTCATCCAGGGTGCCGAGTATTTTTGCGAGCCGGCTTACCGGACAGGCAGCCTTCCATGCTGCCACTTCAGTTTTCGGACGATAGTCCAGATCATCGTCCATATTCGGGCCACAATGCTCTCTCCAACGATAGGTCGAACATTCCAGAAAGACTGGATAACCTCCGGCTCGCAAATCGGCAACCGCGCTGCTTGCGGCATCAAATACTGCCAGAGCATCGTTACCGTCGGCAGTCACGGCTTTGCATCCGCAGGCGGTAGCCACTGTATGGATAGGGCGATCCGGTTGGCGTGTGGACAATCGCGTATAGCACGCGTAAAGATTGTTTTCGCAGACGAACAGCACGGGTAGACGATGCAGCACGGCAAAATTGATGGATTCGTACACCGCTCCTTCCTCGAACGTGCCATCGCCAAAAAATACGGTAATGACTTTATCTTCGCCGCGCAGTTTTGCGGCCCAGGCGGCGCCGACCGCCAAAGGTACAGTGGCACCGACGATAGGCACGGCGCCCAGAAACCCCGCAGCCAGATCGATCATGTGCATTGATCCGCCGATACCTTTGCAACATCCCTCGGCTTTGCCGTAAATTTCTGCCAGCATGGCTGTCAGTGAGCCTCCCTTGGCGAGGTAGTGTGCATGTGCCCGATGATTGCTGAAAACCCCATCCTGTTGCCTCAGCGCCGCACACACCCCAGCGGCTACCGCCTCCTGACCGATTGACAGATGTACCGGGCAGCGCATTTCCTGCATTGGATAATGCCCGGCGATGGCTTCCTCCACACGGCGAATGCGCAGCATGGTGTGATAAAGCGATTCGATCCGACTGATGAGAAGGTGTTTCATGGCAACGCCTGGGTGGAAACAATGTTCGGTGCGTCCAGTAGCTCAAGGATGGCCTTGTGGACACTTTCCACCGAGATATGGCCAATACATGGCTCGGCTTTCGGGCAGAATGATTCCATGCAAGGTATACAATCCCATTCGAGCGGAGGTAAAATCTTTGTCAGACGTTCGCCCTCAACTTCTGTTGAAATGGTGGGGCCGAAAAGGGCGACTACGGGCTTGCCCAGTGCAAGGGCAATGTGGAGGCCGAGTGAATCGTTGGTGACGAGCACTCGGCAACTTGCAATCCATTCGATATATTCGCCAATATCGTTATCTCCCTGCTGCCAGCAAACAGAATATTGCGGTGACAGTTTGTCATGGAGACTCTTCCATTGCAATTCTGGCCAGCGCTTGAGCGGAAATTTTTTGCCTATCAGGTGATTCAGGCCCACGTCGTAGCGGATTCCTGACTGGGGACGATAGCCAAGCAAATAGGATTGCCCGGTGTATTTGTGCCCCAGCATTTCGTAGAGAATGTCAGACCAGGATTTTGCCTTCTTGCGTTTGGCCGTTGAATCAGTGGTAAAGCTCAGCGCCTCATCCGAGTAGTCGTAGGCAACCGCAGAATGCGATTGCGGATCAAGCCGGAACCCGTAGCGCCTCCACGCCGGAATACGGTCAGACACCGCGCAAATTCCAGGTTCTTTTTCAAAATTAACCACGATGTCAAACCACTCGGAGAGCAGCAGATGCGGAGTAAAGGCGTTGACTGTCAGCAGCCGATGAATGTGGGAATTTCCCTTCAGCAAAGGAACACCTTTTTGATCAACCAGCCAAGTGACGTGATAATGATCGGATGGGAACAAATGCAGGATTACGGTAGTACGTAGTATATCGCCCAGACTGACAACCCCGCTGCTATCCGGATCCAGCGTTTCGCTGTAGCCGGGTTTTATAATGAGAACGCGTTTGCGGTTGTGGGCAGTATCAGGGTTGGTTGTCTGCATGTTTTTTTAGCTGATATTGGGGTGACTGAAAAATTGCTGCGACTGTTCCAGATTTTCGATTTTTCCATAGAGGCTGGCCGGCATCCGGATATTGCGAATCTCGACTGAAGTATGCGCGATGCCCTGGTCGTAATAGCTCTGAAAACGGTCATTCTTGACCTTGGTATCGCAGCCGATGCAACGACCGTAATGGTGGCAGGGCCGAAAAGTTTCCAGGTCGGCCATGGAAAATTCGGGGTCTAGCAGATGCCCTACGGGTACGAGACTTTGCTTGGGAAAAATCCTCGCGCCACATTCCGAATACCGGAAACCTTGCGCTTCAAGTTCTTCGAATTCCTTTACCGGCCCACCGGCAACCCAGCTTTGGTATAAATAGTAGTGGCAACCCCATACAAAGCCCAATGGATCCAGCAATAACTCAGTCGT
>Ga0364881_10720_pt1 | contig 14107 bp, 13 predicted proteins | sample ExccelJu500001D4_5_FD_206923 | JGI IMG/M metagenome (GOLD analysis project Ga0364881, IMG submission 206923) | Enriched cells from Trout Bog Lake Hypolimnion, Wisconsin, USA - BchlTB.July30.5000.01.D4 | ecosystem: Environmental > Aquatic > Freshwater > Lake > Hypolimnion/Profundal zone | place...
GGAAAATGAAGGATCACAGGGTGAATGAGGTTCTTTCTGACTTGCTTTATTCTCTTTTTTATCAATTTCCCAATTGAAAGTAATAGCCGCAAAAGGCATATCGAGAGCTTCAATAATTGACCGTTTTACCTGTTGACCACTCGAGTAAGCCATTTTTTTCCCAAATTGCGGATCATAATAAAATTTTTGACCATCATTAACTCCAAAAACTGTATGTTCAGCATGGCGAAGTCCACGTAAATAAATAAAAGGTGATTTTTTCATTTTTAATAAGTTTAATTATTATTTTTTGATTTCTTAAAGGCGTATTCAAAACGGATAAGGGTTACAAACAAGGCAAAATTATCTGTAGGCATATTTAATATCTGTTCAACCACTTCTTTAAATACATCAGCGTGTGAAGGAAGATGATTTAATATTCGAGTAAGTTTGTCGATGAATGCCGTTAAGTTTTCTGATTCTCGTACTTCTTGTGAAAGTGTTGAAAAAACTTTTTTCCCCCTTTCATCGGATTTTTCAAAATCCAAAAGAGCTCCGGCCACATTGTTAGCCAAAGTGAGTAATTCTGTTTTGTTTACCATGGCGATAATCCAGATTTTAAAAAGTTGATAATTAATGTATGATTCTTTATCTGAAAACTTGTACTCTGTCCCTTGGGCATACAAAACGGAACCTTTAGGCATATACTCTCTGAGTCTGGCGGGCTCCATTGCTCTAAGGCCTATTGTGCCAAGTTTACAAGCACTTTTAAAGTTATAAAAAGTCGAAAGGTTCTCAATTTCGAAATCGGAAAGTATTGATTGAGTTTTATCAATGAATAATTTATCTCTTAGGTCAAATAATTTCCGAACATCGGGTAGATATATCTTGACGAACCCATAAGTTGAATTTGTTTTAGATAATACGTAAGCATTGCCTATTATTATCTTGTTAGGAATGAGTCTTGCAAGTGCGAAAATCTCTTTTATCCAAGATATTGTTGGAATAAATAATAACCCCGTCTCCTCGGGATCACCAGAGATTGGAGGTTGAAAATCAGAGTTAAGATGAGTTGCAATATGATATAACCATTGACCATTCCATGTTTCAATTTGGTTTACTTTTAAATTTGGAGTTTGATCCAAGTACATTCTATAAATCTTCCATCCTTTAAAAATGAACCAAAGTATTTCTGGTTCATTTATTAGCAATAAACCTCCTGTAACTCCAAGCGATAGTCCTTCTCCAATCCATGATGCATAGATTTCTTGTTCATCAATTTTGCATTCTAAACTTGTCACTTGGCCAGACGAAACTTCAGTTATTTTTTCTGCCGCATAACCAACATATGTTGAGCCACTTTTTTTCCCAAATGCAATATCCCTGTGTAAACGTTGAAGCCTTATAATAGGTTCATTTTCACCAATTAATAAGTCATTCTTCCCAACTTTTTGAAAGAAGGTTGATCCGTGAACATGCATTAAATGCTTATCACTATTGAAGAAGACAGGAAACTGTATATGAGTAAAGAACTCTTTGGCCGACAAGTTCGTCCCTTCCTGTTCATTGTATTGTTTTAAAAACCTTTTACCAATAAAGCTTGTGTACATGATTATAAAAATTTATCGTGTTCAACTAATTGTAAACCATATATTTTATAAGCATTAACATCCTGTGGTATTACAAATGGATAGGATCCAACATTTAATTGTTCATATTCAGACCGATAGCGAGCAATGGTCTTCCAATTAATAGGAATCTCCATTTGTAATCGTTCTTCCCAATTAGCTGTAAGGTACTGTTCGCGGTCTACTGAAAGTATGCATGAGGCGCTTTCAATTTCAAGTGCATCAACTAAGACTGCTTTTTTAGTATTGGTCAATTCCTTGAGAGTAAACTTATTGTTTTTAAAGATGAGGTGCATATCGATTTCCTTCGAATCCAAATTTGGATAAACAAGGTCAATCTTTGCTTGTAAACTTATTTCATCCAACAATTTACCATTATCGGGTAGTTGGTCAAAACTCAATTTTAATTTGTCCATCTTGTATGGAAGTACATTACCTATTGGGGCAATCACATGAATGGGTTTGTATTTGCCAATAGTGTCATGTGTACGCTTGCGATTTATCCTGCCAAATCGTTGAATCATACTGTCAAGTGGGGCACATTGGGTAATCATCCGGTCGAAACTAATGTCAAGGCTTACTTCTACAACCTGTGTAGCAACAACCAAACATGGGGTTAACCCATTCCCAAATCTATTACTGCCGTCTCCATTGAACTCTGTTTTTAAACGTGATTCCAAATAAACACGGTCACCTCTTTTAAACCTACTATGGATTAACATTTTGGAAACATCAGGAAATAATTCCGAAAATTTCTTGAAAGAATCCTGAGCTTTTTTTATAGTGTTATAGATAACCAACACTTTCTCATTCCCTTGGAATGCAAGAGATAATATTTTGTGTAATTCTGTTTCAGCGGTCATTTTGTAGATCTCATGTCGGTTGAATGTTTTCAGCATGACGTCTGACAGTTTTACTTGATAAACATTTCTATCTCCACCTAAAATATGAAACAACTCCTTATATAAAATTGTAGGCATTGTTGCCGTTCCAATATGGATTCGACAATCTAAAAGACGTAACATTTTAACAATTTCCAATACCATTGATTTAGAATAATCAGAATAAGTATGGATTTCATCAAGAATGATATCACAGCCTTTCAAATCGAGCATTACACTTTCGTAACCCGGGGTTCCAAAAATGATTGCGGCCAATTGGTGAGGGGTCAGCACTTTCACGGAGGCTCCAATAAGTGGTTGAAGTAGTTGTTCTTCGATATTTTCACCAACAACAATTTTTGATGTCGCATGAAGTAGTCGGATATCTTTATTAGGGATCGTCTTTTTCATTCGCTCCCACATTGCGTTAATGGATGCTTGAAAAGGAAGTGTATAAAATATCCGTCCTCTGCACCTTTTTAGAAGAAAATCTGTTTTCCCTGCCCCAGTTGGGGCAACAACCATAGTGTGCAGCCTTAAATCATCTGTTGCAACTTGTGACAATGGATATATTTTACTTTTTCGCGATGAATCAAAATAGTAGGAGAGATTAGGTGTTTCAAATAAATGTTCCAGTTGCTCTGTTGTTTTATAAGAAAATGCTGATGCAAAATGATCGGCAGCCATCAGTAATCCTCTCCAAGTTGACCAACCTCTTTTTTTATTCTCGCAATACTCTAATGAATATTCTAATGCATGAATGGCTTCATCAATCGAAATAGTTGTAGCCGGATTATATCCATATTGTTTAAGAATTTGTATTCCATATATACTCCATTCATTCCAATTTTTTAAATGGTTGGCAATCCAGTTTCGATCATTTTGATCCAAATCAATAATTCCACGATCCTTTGTGTCATTTACAATTGACTTATGGTGTGCAACCACCATGTCAATTAAAAGATCCCATTCATCTCGAGGGAATAATGGTAAGAAAGCAAGCGAAGAAAGTTCATGGCGATGAATATATCCATACTCCCTTTCTTCTGACAATGATCCCATATTGATATTTTGTATTTTTTTTTGGAAATGCGGATGAGCTTTACCCAAATCATGCAACAAAGCACCTTTACAAGCAATTTTTTGGTCAAAAGAAAAATCAAGGTTCTTTGCAAAACATTCCATTGCGGAAACTACATTACCTGTATGCTCCCGCAATGTCAATCCTCCATAGTTTTTACTTTTGGCTAATATGTTGTCGAGAGCTTGCATTATTTACTTCTAATAGGGGTTCCGTAAGCTTTAAGTTCTCCGAACATTTCACTTGCTTTGTCAAATCGATTGTAACCAACTTTAAAACCATCATCTTTAGTAGAAAAGATCAATTCAAAACCATCAATCTGTTCAAATTCATTCAGATTCATTTCGGTTAATATCTCAGGAAAAACTAAATCCTCATTTCGACAAAGGCAAATGGTTTGGTTTAAAGCTTGTTCGGCATCAGATCTAAGCCCAAAAGCCAAGTGCAAATTTGGATGGATTAGTACACCTCGGTTTAATATTCCCAAATTTGTTTTATATATTCCTTTTTCTTTTTTAGCAATAAATCCCCCCTTTGACCAAGTACGTTCTTGTTGAATGTCTATCCCGCAATAACTTAAGCGGTGACGAATTATTTTTTTTATTACTCCATTCTCAGATAGCATTTCCGGGAATAGTTTTTTTTCAATTCCTTCTATTATCGAAGGAGTCAAAAACTGCTGACTAAATGTTTCACTGTCCCTTACCGCGGTCCATGGTTTTATAAACCCGAATGGACCTGAATATTTTACAACATATAACATAGCACCAGTTTTAAATAATTGCCCCGAAACCAATTCCTGTTGAATTACCCAATCCAACATTCCAAGCAAATAGCTTTGTTTCCGGGTTCCCTGTAATGATAACAGGGCACCAACTTGCCCGGTTTTCAATACCATTATAATTGACTTTTTTTGTCCCTGCTTCGGAATATGACGTGTCAAATTTTATTTCAAATGAATCATCAGATACCCCGGCAATTTTCATTTTTGTCTGAAGTGTTTCTTTCAAATAGATTGAAGCATTTGAATCGTTGTAAAGAATGTGATCTATTTTTTCACCATTTCTTCTTTTTATAAAAACCGGACTTCCTAATAAAAATAGTTCTCTTTCAGATAAGTCAGGGTCTTCTTGTATAATAATTTCTTTGACAGTTAGTCCATAAAACATTTCAGGATCATTCTGAATTCCAGAAATAAGCTGTTTGATCAAATCACAATTATAAGCGCTAAAAAAGAACGAAGAACCTTGGTCAAATAATAGCCCTTCTTTTCTTGCTTTCGCATCTGAAAGTCTTGAAAAAGAAAATAAAGAGATGTTCCCATGCTCTTTATTCCAACCTAACCATTTATGAATTGTTCCTACCAAAAGAGGTTGATGTTCGAATGGAATCAACTTATTTGATGCCAAGATTTTTATATGTACTCTCATTTAATCCAAGTTTAATTTTTTGTAAATACATTTACAACTTAGTTAATTATTCAGGGATCTTCTTAAACCTTCCAGGTTTCAAAAACCTGGAAGGTTTGATTCTTACGGTAGTTATCATATTTCCAGCCATTTTTCAATATCTTCAGTTTTTGTTTTTCTTTCGTGGTAATATTCAAAGTTTCCAAGGTTATCAAACCATCCGATTACTGCATCACGTTTTAAACGCGTATTTTTAAGAGAGATACAAGTTTGATAGGAAGACCATGGATAATCCGAAGCAGAGTTGCAGAATTTGTGATGAACAGGGTTTTGATGGATATATACGATCACTTTTTTAAGGTATTCATTATTGTGGATCAGCTTCCTATGAAAGTTCTTTTCAAACAGACTTCCTGTACGTTTATATTTTTTATTTAAAGCTTTCGTATAAGCGTTAAACAGATTGGAGAAATATTGGTGCAATGGTTTATTTCCCAGACCTTCCAGGTTTCCAAAACCTGGAAGGTCTATTGTATCCTTCATCTTCACAAGAAAATGAAAATGGTTTTTCATCAGAACCCATGCATATGTGTCAGCTACCGGTTCAATGTACTTTTCGTAAAGATTAAGGAAATATTCGTAATTGTCCGGTTCTCTAAACAAGTCACAACCATCAATCCCTCTGTTAAAAAGGTGATAGAATTTACCATTTAACAAACGTTCAGATCTTGACATTCTTTGTTATTTAAGACCATCCAGGTTCTAAAAACCTGGATGGTCTGGTATGATCTCCACACATCCAAATCCCAGGCTGTTCTTTTCCCCAAATCCGGCAAAGTAACCTGTTCTGATCAGTTCAACAGGAGAGGTCAGTTTGAAGTCAAACATATAACCTCTAATCTTTGTTTCCTGGGAAGTTCCTGCCTTAATGACAACCAGTTTTGATTTTGGTTCATTCAGCAATTCAAAACGGGTTACAGAGGAATTATGAGAATCGGGATCTTCTTTTTCACAGGACGTTTCTTTCACGGCAATGTATTTCCTGACGAGGTTCTGAAAAAGCAGGTTTTCATATTCAGGATGACCAGGTTTAAGAAATTCACCATGTTTGCCGTCAACTTTATTTATTACAATAGGAGAGAGAGTATGAAAGGATAAGGTTTCCGTAAATTCAGGATCAGATAAACTTTCAATTGATTTTACAACGAATGCTGCCCTGCTTTTCCTGTCACCAAGAAGCATATTCTGGTTCCGGAACAACCCTATGATAAATGGCTCTGCAGCTCTTTCCAACAGAAAGGAAATATAGATCAATATCTCCCCCTTTATTATGATCAAACGGTCATCGCTAATTTGAAACTGTTTTCTTGGAATCTGTAAGCGGGAAAAGGTAAATAACTTAAAAGATTTTCCCTCAGCTATATATCCTCTATTATGCAACCACCGTGAAAATTCAGGATTACCCGAAGAAATGACTCTGTAGATCCAGGCTGAAAGTTCGTATTGATAACTGAGGGGGATGATGCTCTCAAAAGACTTTTCCTCTGTCTGAAATGTGATTTTGAAGCGCATAAAAATAAATACTATCCTAACAAAGGTAATAGAATTTTTTTTGATAGATCATCACAACCTCTACAATTTTTTCAAAAAATCTATCATAGTATCCGCAAAATAAATCCTTTATATTTGCAATTCACCTTTTTTACCGGAAACAACTTAAATCAACCTTTATGGAAAGCTATAAACCAAAATCGTTAACTGAATTAAAAGCCCTTCGTAAGCCCATTCGCAATGCGAACATTGTGATTAAACAAAATTTGTCGACACTGGACAAGGTTGCTTTATGGATAACAAATAACGTAGGGACCATGGGATTCTTTTTACTTGTTTTTATTTGGACTGCAGTGTGGCTTGGATGGAATTCACTGATGCCGAAAGAAATGCGCTTTGATCCTTTCCCGGCTTTTGTGCTATGGCTTTTTATCTCAAACGTACTGCAAATATTCCTGATGCCCCTCATTATGATTGGTCAAAATTTGCAGAGTGATCATGCCGAAGCCAGGGCAGAAGCTGATTTTGAAGTAAACACAAAAGCGGAAATAGAAATAGAGACAATACTAATGCACCTTGAGAACCAGAATAAAATTATAATGGAAATCCTGGAGAAACTTGATAAGAAATAAATCATTTTTTCCGTCCTCCGTTATTATTTCCGCTTTAAGATAATTGCAGTTTGTACAGCCAAATTCTCTTAAAGTGGATTTATTTTGTATAGCCACCTGTAAGTAAACTGAAGTTAAAGGTGGATCCGTTTAAAACCAGAACAGCCTTTCGGTTTCCTGAAAATGTCAGGGTACCTGAATAGTTAAAGTGAACATTGGCTGGGCCAGCCCCGCTGATGGAAATCGCTGCTGTACCTGAATCGATCATATCCGTCATCTTATTTACCATCACATTCTGAAGAGTATAATTAAACTGACTGGTGAATAGAACTTTGTCGAGTACACTATATTGCTTTCCGCCATCACTGCCTGAACCTGTCAATGTAAATTTCGACTGGTCAAGTGTAGAAAAAAACCAGGACCCGGTTTGTTCATCTTCTGATTGCATTGCATTGCTGGAAAAACTTCCCCCAGCGGAATAATCAAAGTCGACTGTTGGAGGAACTGAAGTAAATCGCGCCAAGGTGTATTCCACCTGATATTGATACTTTATTGTTGCTGCTGTGTCTAATTTTTTTACTGTAAATACAGAATCAAAACTGCCCCTTCCCTGGGCTATGTATGCAATTACATTTTCGATATGGTAGTTAATCCCGGCAGAAGCATTGCAAAAAGCCAGTGCGATATACTTTCCGGCAGCATCCACAGGTACCTGATAGATAACAATATTACTATTATCACTGGTTGAACTATCTTTCCCACAGGAATTCAAACCTAAGATCAATACAACCATGAAGGAAATAATAATCAGCTTTTTCATCTTTTATGGAATTAGACCATAAAAGTAATAAAAAAGTTCATTCATAACGCAAAGCATCGATTGGATTCAGGCTGGCCGCTTTTCGAGCCGGGTACCATCCAAAGAAAATTCCTATGGCAGTTGAGAAAAGAAATGAAAGGAGGATTGATTCAAGGGTAATAGTTACGGGCCATTTCATGATACTAGCGATGACCTCCGATGTCAGAATCCCAAAACCTACGCCAAGAACTCCACCGATGAGACTGATCATGAGGGCTTCAATCAGGAACTGGAGTAAAACATCGCGTCCACGGGCACCAACTCCCATGCGAATTCCGATCTCACGCGTTCGTTCAGTAACAGAAACCAACATGATATTCATGATTCCAATTCCTCCTACCAGTAATGAAATACTGGCAATACTGGCAAGGAGGATGGTGAGGATACTGGCAGTGGCAGAAGCAGCATTGGCAATATCGGCTTGTGACCTGATTGTAAAATCAGGATCTTCCGATGCTCCGAGATGGTGCCTTTCTTTTAATATTTGTGTGATTTCATCTGTTGCTTCCGGGATCATCTTTTCAGTGGTTGCCGAAACCATGATACTTTGAATATAGGAAACGGTCATCATACGCTCTTGAACAGTAGTAAACGGCGCTATCACAATATCATCCTGGTCTTGTCCAAAAGCATTTTGTCCTTTGGCGGTCAACAAACCCTCAACAGAGAAAGGTATTTTGTTGATGCGAATCTGTTTACCCACCGGATCTATTCCTTCACCAAAAAGGTTTGTAGCCACAGTTTTACCAATCACACAAACTTTGGAAGCTGAATGGTCTTCGGCCGTGGTGAATACATTCCCCGATTGAATTGTAAGGTTTCGGATGTCAAAGTAATCAGGGTTAACGCCCCAAACAGAGGTTCTCCAGTTCTGTGAACCGGATATAAGCTGACCGCTGACACGAACGGTGGGGGTAGAATACATCACAGCAGGGCATCGGCTTGCAACAGCTTTATAGTCGTCGATTGACATTTTAATGGATGTTCCAGCTTCCTGTCTCACACCGCCAGTCATACTGGCAGAAGGAAAGACGGTTAAAAGATTGGTTCCCAGGTTAGAAATCTGTGCCTGGATGCTCTCTTTCGAGCCCTGACCAATGGCGAGCATGGCAATGACCGATGCCACACCGATAATAATCCCCAGCATAGTGAGGAATGTACGCATCTTATTTTTCGACAGCGAACGCAATGCTGCTCTTAACTGGTTTTTTAATTTCATATCGTTTCCTCCGCACTGATAGCCGGAATCAAAAGAAGTTCATCGCTTGCTTTCCGGGGATGTTCAACCTGTATATCTTTCAAAATTCTGCCGTCACGAAAACTGACATTCCTGTTTGTGTATGCAGCAATATCCGGTTCATGTGTCACAATCACTACTGTGATTCCCTTTTTATTTAATTGCTGAAAAATATCCATTACTTCCACACTGGTTCTTGTGTCCAGGTTACCGGTAGGTTCGTCTGCTAAAATCACAACGGGATCATTGACCAGAGCACGTGCAATAGCAACCCGCTGTTGTTCACCTCCTGAAAGTTGATTCGGAAGATGGTGAGATCGGTCAGCTAATCCTACTGATTCAAGTGCTTTCATTGCCTTTTCACGCATAAGATGAGAACTGATCTTGCTATTGTACATCAGAGGAAGTTCAACATTCTCGAGAGCAGAAGTTCGGGATAGCAGATTAAATGACTGGAATACAAAACCGATTTTCATATTCCTTAATTGTGCCAATTGATCTTTATTTAGTTTTCCAACATCAACTCCATCCAGGAAGTAGGTTCCACGAGTCGGGACATCCAAACATCCAATTATGTTCATAAAGGTGGATTTCCCCGAACCACTCTTCCCCATAATGGCAACAAAATCACTTTTACGGATATCGATATCGATACCTCTCATGGCATGTACTTCAAGATCACCCATCTTATAAATCTTGACCAGATGCTGGGTCGAAATAATTCCATCAGTCATATTACCGTCCTCCCCTGCCTGGTGTTCCTCCAGGCCTTGGCATTTGAGGCTGGAAGGGACTTTGTTGTGTCTGAGTTGTCGTTGTACTGGTTTGTGTATTGATGACACCAACGACAACTTCATCATTTTCTTTCAGACTACTTTCTATTGCAGTATAGCTTCCATCAGATAAACCAGTAGTAACCCTGTGAGGGACAAGTTTATTATCGATGGTCCTTACCCAGACAAGTCCAAACCGGCTTCGACCGTTTCGTCTGGCATCAGAACTTTGCCCATTCTGTCCCTGCCCTTGTCCACTACCACTGCTGAATCCTCCTTGATTCGGAGTTCTCCCGGATCCGCCAAAACCATTTGACCCGCCGTTATTCCCGCTATTAGCATAAGTACTTGTAGTCCTTTGGCCACTCATTCGTTTGCGGAATTCAAGAATCCGCTCCAGAAACTTCTTTACCGAATCAGGATATTCCTTCATTGCCTTTTCCAGATAATCAGTTGGTGGCCAAAATTTCAGTGCACTTGCAGGAATCTTCATGATATTTTGAACTTGTTGGATCATAACAGTAATATTTGCTGTCATTCCTGGCATAAGTTTCAAATCCGGATTGGGGACATCAATAATCACAGTATAATTAACAACGTTTGAAACGATGGTTGGCTCAAGACGTATTTGAATAACAGTTCCTTTGAAAGTCATGTCAGGATATGCATCAACAGTAAAAGTCACATCCTGGCCATTTTTAATTTTCCCAATATCTGCTTCATCAATGCTTGCTTGTACCTGCATTTTTGTCAGGTCATTAGCTATTGCGAATAAAGTCGGTGTGCTGAAGCTTGCAGCAACAGTCTGACCCCGATCAACGGCTCTGGAGATAACTACTCCGGAAACAGGCGCAACGATAGTGGCATACTTCAGGTTGATTTTTGCCCTGTCGAGAGCAGATTTTGCCGAACGTGCATTCCCTAAAGCAGTCATATAATCCGAATTGGCCTGGTCGTAATCCGATTGGGCAATCACCTTTTCATCTAAAAGTTCTTTATCCCTGTTAAAAGTAATCTTAGCCAGGTCAACTGCAATTTGAGCCCGATACATGGCAGCCTTTGCATCCTCAACTGATGATGCCAGGTAGGTGGTATCAAGTATTGCAATCACCTGTCCTTTTTTAACTACAGAATTAAAATCCACCAGAATTTTATCTATGACTCCTGAAACCTGCGTCCCCACCTGTACTGTTGTGTCGGCACTCAAAGTGCCTGTGGCGGTGACAACAAGTTTTAAATCACCTTTTTCAACTTTTCCTAATCTCCATTGAATGGCAGCAGAACTTTTATTACCAAACCAGAACCATGCCCCGATTGCTAAAATTATCACCACAATGGTGAGTGATATCCAATACTTCTTTTTCATCTTTTTTTGTGATTTATCCGTTTAAAATGTAATGGGTACTCCCTGATAAAAATCCAGGATCTTTGATTTGAAGATATAATCGTATTTTGCCTGAATTCCATTTGATTGTGCCTGGTAGAAAGCATTTTTCTGGATCAGGAAATCGATGGCAGTTGCCATGCCTACCTTATATTTTTTTTCAATGTTTTTATAAGCAAGTTCAGCAGAAGCAATCTGATCTTTTGTTGCCTCGTATTTTTTAATGGAATTCTTCAAATCGGTATAGGATTGTTCAATAGTGGTCCGGAGCTGTAATTTGAGATCCTGTTCATTCAACTCGGCAAGGAGTGCATTGACTTTGGCACGTTCAATGTTGCTTTTTATGGTCCGGTTACTATAAATCGGAATTGAAAGACTTAACCCAATTGATTCTCCAAGATTGTTCCATAACTGAGGAAAGAAGGGTGAAGCTTTTGGTACACTGGCATCCACTCCAGTTCTTGATGAAACTGCATAGTTGGATGACGCAGAACCACTCAAACTAAGAGTAGGATATCTTGCGCCTTCACTGATCTTTATTCCCAGTAAGGCACTGTTGGTACGAATGGAAGCTCCTGTAATCTGCGGTTGAACCTTTAAAGCTTTGGAATAAATCTCCTGATTGGTCTTTTTCATCATGAGAGCAGGTTCAATAAAGTTGGGTACCTGTAGATCGAAACTATCAACAACAGGAAACTCCATAAGTTGTTCAAGGGTTACTTTTGCAAGATCCAGTGTGCCTTGAGCGTTTACTATGGCCAGGTTATCGGTTGCCTGTTGAGCACGGATAGTGTAGAGGTTGCTCTCAGGAAGTTTTCCACTTTTAACTTCTTTTTCAGTTTGATCCACTTGTATGGCAGTGGCATTGGCCTGGCTTTTGGCTGCATCCAGTATTTCATAATCAAATAAAACCTGCAAATAGGCCGTAGTGATATTCAGGGTCACCTGATTCTTGACATTATCAATATCGGTTTTGCCTGCATCTAAAATCATCTTGTTCTGCATAATGGTTCGGGAAATCTGAAAACCATTGAACAAAGTGACAGCTGAATTAATTCCAAAAGTTGAAGAATTAGTGGTTTTTGCAACATATTGATTCGTTGTCGGATTAAGGCTTCTCCCAAAACCGACACCATCCCTTCCGCTTGCGCTAAGGTATGGAAAGATACTTGCTCGTGATTGTTCAAGATTGATGCGGTTCAGATCATTATTTATCCGGCTCTCGTTTAAAGAAATATTTCTTTGAATTGCCGTATCCAGGCATTGCTGGTATGTCCATAAATGATGTTGTGCTCTGGCAAAGGTAAAAACCAGGCAGGCAACCAAGATTAAAATTGATTTTTTTTGCATTTCAGTCGATCTTATTATTCTGATTAATAACTTGCAGGAAACTTTCTTTGTAATTGTCTCCAATAGGAATTTCCTTATTTCCAACCATTACAAAATTACGATGAATATATTGAATCTTCCTTATATTAACAATAAAGCTCCTGTGAACCCTGATGAAGTCGGGTGGAATAAGCTTTTCTTCAATGGCTTTCATACTCGACAATGTCACAACATTCTTTTCCCCAACAACAATTTTTATATAATCTTTTAGACTCTCAATAAACTGGATTTCGGCAATCTCGATTTTAACCAGTTTATAATCTGATTTAACAAATATGAACAGGTTAGAGAAACTTACTTCTTCGGCAGCAACTTGAGACTGATTCTTCTCCGAGATGAAGAGATGTTCCTGTGCTTTGTTTACTGCTTTAAGAAATCGCTCAAAGGAATAAGGCTTAAGGAGATAATCCACTACGTCAAGTTCAAATCCTTCCACTGCATATTTCTCAAAAGCAGTCGTAAAAATAACAAGGGGCTTATGGGTGAGGCTTTTCAAAAACTGAATCCCTGATATATCTGGCATCTGGATATCAAGGAAGAGCAAATCAATCTTCTCATTTTGAAGCACATAAAGCGCTTCAATGCCATTTCTGCACTTTTTTACCAACTGCAGAAAAGGCACCTTCAAGATATCGTCTTCGATCAGATCCAGAGCCAGGTTTTCATCATCAATTGCAATGCACCGCATCATAACTTATAAAGATATGTCCAGATTCACAATATACTTTTTTAGATTCTCTTCAATGTCAATCTTATGGGTTCCAGGATATAACAAATCTAAGCGCCGGAGCACATTCTTCAAGCCAATACCAGATTCCTGCTGAATGAGATCGTCATTCTTTTTGATCATGTTGTTTTCGACCCGAAAATGAAGCTCATTATTATCGATCATCAGTTGAATGTCAATATTTGAATCTTCAAGATAACTGACCCCATGTTTGAATGCATTCTCAACAAAAGGAATTAGTAACATGGGTTCTACCATCTTTCCTTCTATCTTTCCTTCTATCGTAAAAGTAATATTCACCGAATCAGAAATTCTCAGTCGCTGAAGATCAATATAATTTTGCAGGTACTCCACTTCTTTTTCCAGGCTGACCTTTTCATCTTTCGAATCATAAAGCATGTATCGCATAATGCGGGAAAGCTGGATGATGGCATTCTCTGTTTCATCTGATTTTTTTCGGGCAAGTGAACAAATATTATTCAGGATGTTAAAAAGGAAATGTGGATTTACCTGTGATTTCAGAAATGCCAATTCAGAGTTCAACTTTTCATTTTCCATTTCTTTTTTTTCTTTTTCCGCCTTGAACCATTCATTAGAG
>Ga0364881_10583_pt2 | contig 14092 bp, 10 predicted proteins | sample ExccelJu500001D4_5_FD_206923 | JGI IMG/M metagenome (GOLD analysis project Ga0364881, IMG submission 206923) | Enriched cells from Trout Bog Lake Hypolimnion, Wisconsin, USA - BchlTB.July30.5000.01.D4 | ecosystem: Environmental > Aquatic > Freshwater > Lake > Hypolimnion/Profundal zone | place...
TCGTTCCTCGGGTTCACCAATCCGCAGGCGATTGCGCTGGCGGAGGAACTCGTCGCGCTTTGGCCCCAAGACGGGGAGAACCCGCTGACCCGCGTTTTCTTTTCCGACGACGGGAGCACGGCCATCGAGTGCGCCGTGAAGCTGGCCGTGCAGTGCTGGCAGCACCGGGGGCAGCCCCGGCGCGTCCAATTCCTGGCGTTCTCCAACGCCTACCATGGGGACACGATGGGGGCGTCGAGCCTCGGGGGGATCAACGCCTTCCACGGGCGTTTTTCGGCGTTTCATTTCCCCTCTGTCCACGTCGCGTCGATGGAGGAGCTGGAAGCGCGCACCACTCCCGGCGCCGCCGATCCCATTGCCGTGGAGAGCCTGGCCGCCGTCGTGATCGAGCCGCTCATCCAGGGGGCCGCCGGGATGCGGCTCTGGCCCGCGGGGATGCTGGCGCGGCTGCGGGCGTGGTGCGATCGGCACGGCGTGTTCCTCATTGCCGACGAGGTGATGACCGGCTTTGGCCGCACGGGGAAGATGTTCGCCTCGCATCACGAAGGAGTGGTGCCGGACTTTGTCGCCTGTGCCAAGGGCTTGAGCGGTGGCTATCTGCCGCTGGCCGCGACGTACACCACGGAGGCCGTTTATGAGGCGTTCCTGGGAGGGTATGAGGAATTGAAGAGCTTCTTTTACGGCCACAGCTTTACCGGCAACCAGCTCGCCTGCGCCGCAGCCAGGGCGAATCTCGCCATCTTCCGCGAGGAGCGCGTGCTGGAGCGGTTGCAGGGGAAAATCGCCCTGCTCCGCGAGGAGCTTGCGGCACTTCGGCGGCACCCGAATGTCGGGGCGGTCCGGCAATGCGGGTTCATCGCCGGGATTGACCTGGTGCAGCGCGACGACACGCCGTTTGCGCCCGGCCTGCAAACCGGGGCGCGCGTTTGCGTGGCGGCCCGCAAGCACGGGCTCTTAACCCGCCCCGTCACGCGCGACACGCTGGTGCTGATGCCTCCCTACTGCGCCACGGAAGCGCAGATTGCACAAAGCGTGGAAGCGATCCGTCTGGGGATCGAGGAAGTCTGCGGGTAAAAAGGAAGCGCGCTCGGTCCGTGCGTTGAACCGGCGCGCTCGCTTGGAATTTTTCCCTCTTTCCGCCTCCTACTTGTAGAGCGGGCCGAAGGTGGAGCAGGCGCGGAAGTCCGCTCCCTCCAGTTCGGACGTGCCAAAGGAGGCCCAGGTGCTCGGGCGGAAGATCCGCTCTTGCGCGACGTTGTGCATGTAAACCGGGATGCGCAGCATGGAGGCCAGCGTGATCAGGTCCGCGCCGATGTGCCCGAAGCTGATGGCTCCGTGGTTGGCGCCCCAGTTGTTCATGACGCTGTAAACGTCGCTGAACGCGCCCTTGCCGGTGAGGATCGGGGCGAACCAGGTGGTCGGCCACGTCGGGTTGGTGCGCTCGTCGATGAGTGCATGGACTTTCTCGGGCAGTTCCACGGTGAACCCTTCGGCCAGTTGCAGCACGGGGCCGATCCCTTTGACGAGGTTGAGCCGGACCATCGTGACCGGCATGCCGCCCTTGGTCTTGAAGTTGCTAGACCAACCGCCGCCGCAGAAATACTCGGTGATCGAGGGGCACCACTTGGTGGCATCCAGGCAGGCCTGGGCTTCGGCTTCGGTGATTTCCCAGAACGGTTTCATGACCGGCTTGCCATCGGCGGTTTGCTGGCCGGTGCCGTCGAGGGTGGTCGCGCCGGAGTTGATGAGATGGATGATGCCGCCAGCCGCCTGGCCTTCGAGCTGGTAGCCGCTGACGCGCTGCACCGCCTCGGGGCTCCAATAGGTGCGGACGTCGGAGAAAATCTGCGCCCGGTTGGTGAGCAGGTAGTTGAGTAGCATGGAGACGCCGTTGAGGCTGTCATTCTCCGTGGCGACGAGGTAGGGAGCGCGGATGCCGTTCCAGTCAAAGGAACTGTTGAGGATGGCCTCCATGAAGTCGCCGTTGGGCTGGTAATCGGTCCATTGCCGCTGGCCCTGGAAGCCGGAGAGAATGGCGTGGTGCCCGTTGGCTTCCTCGTAAAATCCTTTGGCGTCGAGCTTGGGGTTGCCGACCATCATGTCGCGGGCGATGAGCGCCATTTTGACAGAGGTTTCCCATTCGGAGTCGAGCTGTTCGCGGGTGCGCGTATAGGCGGGCGAGTTGTAATCCTTGCCTTCCTTGCAGTTGGCTTTCACCCAGGCGATGGCCTTCTTGTATTCCTCTTCGTCGTAGATTCCCTTGTCGATGCGGCGCAGGAACTCCGTCATATCCTTGCATTCCACGCGCATCCCGAGGAATTCCTCAAAGAAGGCTTGATCGACGATCGAGCCGGCGATGCCCATGGAGACGTTGCCCATGGAGAGATACGACTTGCCGCGCATGGTGGCCAGCGCCATGCCCGCGCGGACGAATTGCAAAATCTTGGCTTCCACGTCGGCGGGGATGTCCGTGGCATCGGCCTCCTGCACGTCGCGCCCGTAAATGCCGAAAGAGGGAATGCCCTTCTGCGAGTGGGCCGCGAGCACGGCGGCCAGATAGACCGCGCCGGGCCGTTCGGTGCCGTTGAAGCCCCAGATGGCCTGCGGGATTTTCGCGTTCATGTCCATCGTCTCCGAGCCGTAACACCAGCACGGGGTGACGGAGAGGGAGACGCCGACGTTCTCCCTGGCGAATTTCTCGGCGCAGGCGTTGGCCTCCGCGACGCCGCCGATGCACGTGTCGGCGATGACGCATTCCACGGGCTGCCCATTGAGGTAGCGGAGCTTGGAGGAGATCAGCTCGGCGGCGCGCTGGGCCTGGGCCATGGTCTGGGCTTCCAGCGATTCACGCACGCCGTGGCGACGGCCGTCGATGATGGGGCGGATGCCGACTTTCGGGAAAACCTGGGTGAGAGGGAACGGTGTTTTCATAGATAGGTGCATCGTGCGCCGGGAAGGTCTTTCCGGCAATGGCCCGGATTGACCAACGCATGTCAATTCTTGACTTGAAAATGGGCCGCTTTGCCACCAGGATCAGCCCACAGAACGCCATGCCGAAGGGAACGCCAAACCCCAGACCCCGCCCCAGCCCAAGCGAGCCGAATTACTTCAGCGCGCAGGTGTCCGCCGCGCGCCGTTTTTACCTGGATCTGCAATCGGGCGCGCGCCGCCGGATTACCGTGACCAGCGGCGGCTGGGAATGTTGCCGGCCGGACTACGAAATCCGGCGGAGCGGCTTTTCCTGGCCGATTGTGGAGTTTGTCTCGCGCGGGGAGGGGAGTCTTACGCTGGCGGGGAAAACGTGGCCGCTGCGTCCCGGCACGGTTTTTGTCTACGGGCCGGGCCTGCCCCACTGCATCCAGGCCGATCCGGTTTCCGGGATGGAGAAATATTTTGTGGCCTTTGAGGGGGGAGGGGAGTGGATGGCGGAATGTCAGATTTTGCCTGGAAGCGTTCTCCAGGCGATGCACCCCGGGCAGGTCCGGCAGGTCTTCGACGATTTGATCACCCACGGCTTGAGCGACCATGCCAACCGGGAGCGGATGTGCCGGATCGCGCTGCAATACTTGCTGATGAAACTCGCCGACAGCGCGGTCCCCTGCGGCGCGGCGGCGACAGCTGCGGCGGAGACCTACCAACGCTGCCGCCAGTATATCGAGGAGCACTACCTGCGCGTCCGCTCGCTGGAGGAGGTGGCCGCCGGATGCCACGTGGACAGCGCCTACCTCTGCCGTCTCTTCAAGCGGTTCCGGCGCCAGTCCCCCTTCCAATACCTGCAAAACCTCAAAATGAACCGGGCCGTGGAGCTGCTCCAGGAAGGGGAGCGTTCCGTAAAACAGGCGGCCCAGGAACTCGGCTTCAGCGATCCCTACAACTTTTCCCGCGCGTTTAAACGGATCTTCGGCATCGCGCCGCACCACATGCTCCAGCGGCGGGGGTGAGCGGCGGAAAAGAGATGTTTCGCGCAAAGACCGCAAAGGGCGCGAAGGGGGAAACAGGAAAGTGTCTTTCTTTGCGTCCTTTGCGCGAGACTCCTTCCCCGCTTGGCGCGCGCGCCGGATCGTGCTACAAAAGGTGGATGTTGCTGCACTTTACCAAGATGAACGGCGCGGGGAACGACTTCGTGGTCGTGGACAACCGCCAGGGTCAACTCCCGTTAACCTGCGCGGCGATTGCGCGCCTTTGCGACCGGCACCGGGGCGTCGGGGCCGACGGCCTCCTTGCCGTGGAACCGGCGGAGGGAGCGGCCGACTTCCGCATGCGCTATTACAACGCCGACGGCGGGGAAGCCGAGATGTGCGGCAACGGGGCCCGCTGTTTTGCCCGGTATGCCGGACGCCTCGCGGGAATGAGTGGCCGCATCCGTTTTGAAACGCAGGCCGGGATCATCGCCGCCGAGTTCGTGGGCGAACTCGTCTGCCTTTCGATGAGCGAGCCCCAGGGACTGCGGCTGCGGGAGAACGTCGCGCTGGCGAACACGCTGCTCACGGTCCACTCCGTCAACACCGGCGTGCCGCACGCCGTGGTCATGGTGGACGACCTGGAGGCCGTTCCCGTGAAGGAATACGGCGCGGGGCTCCGTTTCCATGCCCATTTCGCCCCTCGCGGGACGAACGCGAATTTCATCCAGCCGCTGGACGCCGGTTCCATCGCCATCCGGACCTACGAACGGGGCGTGGAAGACGAAACGCTCGCCTGCGGCACCGGCGTGGTGGCCAGCGCGCTCATTTTTCATGAACTGACCGGCGCGCCGAGCCCCGTGGCCGTCCGCGTGCGCGGCGGCGATACGCTGCAAGTCGGGTTTGAAGGAAGCCGGGGAGCCTATCAAAACGTCACGCTGACCGGCCCGGCCGATTTCGTGTTCGAGGGGAAGATCGAGATTTAAAGAAAGCGTGCCATTCTGGAGAAACCTGTCTAAAAAGAATGTTTCTCGTTCCCAATCTCCAGATTGGGAACGTCAATGTCTTCGAAGCTCCGGCTTCGTAAGCGTGGCTGCCGTCCCGGCTTCCCACCTGAAGAACCCACCGAAATGTTAGACGTTACCAAGCTGGAGCTTGGTAACGAGGTCAAAACCTGTCTAAAAAGAACGCCCCATGTTTGAAGGAGCCCATACGGCGCTGGTCACGCCTTTCCGCAATAACCAACTCGACGAACCCGCGCTGGCGTGGTTGATCGAGGACCAGATCTCCCACGGAATCGCCGGGATCGTGCCCGTCGGCACCACCGGGGAATCCCCCACGCTCAATAATGCCGAGCACCACCGCGTCATCGAACTGGCGGTCCAAATCGCCAAGGGCCGCTGCCTGGTCATCGCCGGGACCGGGTCCAACGCCACCGATGAGGCGATCTCGCTCACGCAGGAAGCCGAGAAAGCCGGGGCCGACGCCGCCCTGCTCGTCGCCCCCTACTACAACAAGCCCTCCCAGGAGGGGCTCTTTCGCCATTTCCAGGCCATCGCCGCCGCCACCAAGCTCCCGCTCGTGCTCTACAGCATCCCCGGGCGTTCCGGCATCGAGATCGGCGTGGAAACCGTCCGCCGCCTCGCCGCCGCCTGCCCCAACATCGTCGCCATCAAGGAAGCCGGTGGCAGCGTGGACCGCGTCAGCCAGCTCCGGCAGGCTCTCCCGCCGGCGTTTGAAATTCTCTCCGGCGATGATGCCCTCACGCTCCCGTTCATGGCCGCCGGAGCCGTCGGCGTCATCAGCGTCGCTTCCAACCTGATCCCGCACGTGGTGGGCGATCTCGTGAAAGCCGCGCTGTCGGGGGACGCGACCCAAGCGCGCGCGCTGCATGAGCATTGGTATCCCCTATTCCGCGACCTCTTTGTCGAGACCAACCCGGTTCCCGTGAAGACCGCGCTGGCCCTGCAAGGCCGCATCGCCAGGGAGGTCCGCCTGCCGCTTTGCGAGATGAGCGAGGCCAACACCGCCAAGCTCCAGGCCACCCTCGCCGCACTGCAACTCATTTAAAGCCATGCTTCGTTTTCTTATCAACGGCGCCAAAGGGCGCATGGGGCAGGCGATCCTGAGCGCCCTCAAAGGCGACCCGGCGGCCGCCATCGCCGCCACGGTGGACCAGGGGGACGATTTCCACGCCGCGCTCGCCGGTTGCGATGCCGTGATCGACTTCAGCCACCCGAGCCTTATCGAAGGCATCGCCCAGGCGTGCGCCCAGACCGGGAAGCTGCTCGTCATCGGCACCACCGGCCACAGCGACGCGCAGGTCGCCGCGATCCGGGAAGCGGCCAAAACGATCCCCATCGTCTTCGCCCCGAACTTCAGCGTCGGCGTGAACACCCTCTTCTGGCTCACCCGCAAAGCCGCGGAAATCCTGGGGCCGGAGTTTGACCTGGAAGTGGTGGAAATGCACCACCGGCTCAAAAAAGACGCCCCCAGCGGCACCGCCAAGCGTCTGGCCGAGATCCTCGCCGATGTGCGCCATCTCCAATACAACGAGGACGTGCGCCATGGACGCCAGGGGATCGTCGGCGAGCGGACGCCCATGGAGATCGGCATGCACGCCGTGCGCGGCGGCGACGTGGTGGGCGATCACACTGTCATCTACGCCAACATTGGCGAACGCGTGGAGCTCACCCACAAAGCCTCCAGCCGCGACACCTTCGCCCGCGGTTCCATCCGGGCCGCGAAATGGGCCGCGTCCCAGCCCGCCGGGCTCTACGACATGCAGGACGTGCTGGGGTTGAAGTAGGAGACGCCATGCGCTGTGGAATCGCTCTCGGCTCCAACCTTGGCGACCGGATTGCGCACCTGCGGGCCGCTTGCGCCGCCCTGCGTCTGCTCCACATCGGGCCCGAGGCTCCGCTTATCTCTCCCATTTATGAAACCGAGCCGGTCGATTGCGCGCCGGATGCCCCCGCGTATCTGAACGCCGTGATGGAGATTGGTTGCGCGCACGGCGCGCTGGGGCTCTTGCGCGCGCTCCAGCAGATCGAGCACCGCGAGGGACGCCCGCTTTCCCATGATTACCACGCCTCCCGGACGCTCGACCTGGACCTTCTCTACGTGGGCGATACGACGCTCCAAAGCCCGGCGCTGACGCTCCCGCACCCCCGGATCGCCCAGCGGCGTTTTGTTTTGCAGCCGCTCGCGGATATCCGCCCTGAGTTGATACTTCCCGGTGCGCACCAAACCGTGGCCGAACTTCTCGCTGGCCTTCCGTCCGCCCCAGGCGTCCGACTATTTTCTCAGCATGTCCAGTGAATCGCAGTCATCGGGTTCCGGAAATGGAGTCCAATTTTTTATTGGGGCCGTGGCGATCTATTTTGCGCCGTTTTTGATCGTTCTGATAGACGAATTGGTCCTGAAAACGAACTGGTGCTCGCAGCATTTGCCCCATAAATGCGCGGAGGTTTTCACGTCGATTTACTATCCCTTTGTCCAACTGGTGAAGGCGTTTTTGCCCTGAATCGCAACCCCCCTTTTTCATCTTATGAACGCTCGACTCGAATCTCTCCGCACCGCCAAGCCGCAGGGCCGCAAAATCGCCATGCTTACCGCGTATGATTATCCCACCGCCCGGCTTCTTGACGAAGCGGGCGTGGACACGATCCTCGTGGGCGATTCCCTGGGCATGGTCGTCCTCGGCTACCCGGACACCACCTCTGTCACCATGGAGGACATGGTCCACCACACGCGCGCGGTAGTACGGGGCGTTCAGCGCGCCCCCGTCATCGCCGACATGCCCATCCACAGCTACGATACGCCGGAAGCGGCGCTCGCCAACGCCCGGCGGCTTATCGAAGCCGGAGCCCACGCGGTGAAGCTGGAAGGGGGCGCGGATCACGCCGCGCAGATCGCCGCCATCACCGGCGCGGGCATCCCTGTCGTCGCCCACATCGGGATGCTGCCCCAGAGCGTCCGCGAGGAAGGGGGCTACAAAATCAAAGGCAAAACCCCGGAGGCCGCCGAACTTCTGCTCCAGGACGCCCTGGCCGTGGAATCGGCAGGCGCACTGGCCGTCGTGGTGGAATTGGTGAAACACGACGCCATGGCTCCCATCACCAAGGCGCTACGCATCCCCACCATCGGCATCGGCTCCGGCGAGGATTGCGACGGCCAGGTGCTCGTGATCCACGACCTGGCGGGCCTCTTCCCGTGGTTCACCCCGAAATTTGTTCAGCCCCTCGCCACCGCCGGAGCAATCATCCGCGAAGCCGCTGCCGCCTACACCGCCCGGGTGCATGGCAAGCCTGATGCTTGACCCAGTTCGCGCCGCTTCCAGGTAATCAGCTCGTGAAGGCGTGAAAATGCGGGGTTGACCCTGCCGCGTTCAGGCCCGAGAGTGAGCTGTTTCGTTCAGGACATCTTGCCCGTTGTAGGCGAGTTACTGGTCACAGCCATCGTGAGGCGCTCGAAATCACTCGATCTCGACGCCATGGACAAGACTCTTAATACCAAAAACATCGCCTTTCTGGGCGACTACGTGCCCAGGCGGTGCGGCATTGCCACGTTCACGGCGGACATTTGCGAGGCCATCGCCGCGGAGTTCCCGGAGGCGCAGTGCATCGTGGGGTCCGTGAATGACCGCGCGGAAGGCTACGATTATCCAGAGCGGGTGCGCTTTGAGATCGCCGAGAAGGAACTCGATTCCTACCGGCGCGCGGCGGAATTCCTGAACATCAACAACGTGGAAGTCGTCTCCGTGCAGCATGAGTTTGGCATTTACGGCGGCGCTGCTGGCAGCCATCTCCTGGAATTCTTACGCGAGGTGCGCATGCCCGTGGTGACGACGCTGCACACCGTGCTGCGCGAGCCCAACGACGATCAGCGCGCCGTGATGAAGCAGCTCGATGCGCTTTCCCAGCGCTTCATCGTGATGGCCGAGCGCGGGCGCGGCTTCCTGGAGACGGTTTACGGCATCGCGCCGGAAAAAATCGATTTGATCCCGCACGGGGTCATCGACATGCCCTTTATCGACTCCAATTTTTTCAAGGATCTCTTTCAGGTGGAGGGCAAGACGGTGCTGCTGACTTTTGGCCTGCTCTCGCCGAACAAGGGCATCGAGTATGCCATCAGCGCGATGCCGACGATTCTCCGGCAGCATCCGGACGTCGTCTATATCGTGCTGGGGGCGACCCACCCGCACCTCATCGCGGCGGAGGGCGAGGCTTACCGGGAGAAGTTGCAGCAACTGGCCAGCGACCTCGGCGTGGCCAAGAATGTGATCTTTCACAACCGCTTTGTCGCCTTGGAGGAGCTCAAGGAGTTCATCGGCGCGGCGGACATTTACATCACGCCTTATCTCAACGAAGCGCAAATCACTTCGGGGACGCTGGCTTACACGTTCGGAGCTGGAAAGGCGCTGATCTCTACTCCCTATTGGCACGCCCAGGAGCTGCTCGCGGAAGAGCGCGGCATCCTGGTTCCCTTCGCCAACTCCGATGCCATCGCCAACGGCGTGAATCATTTTCTCTCGAATCCGACCCTCATGACGGCGATGCGCAAGCGCGCGTGGAAGGCGGGCCGGGAAATGATCTGGCCGGTGGTGGCGCGCCGCTACATGGAGAGCTTTGAGCGCGCCAGGGCGGGCTTGAGCGTGCCCTCCATCGAAACGGCTGCCGCGCGGAAGATTGAGAACGCGAATTATCCCCTTCCGCCGCTGAAGCTCGATCACCTCTTCAAGATGAGCGACCACACGGGCATCTTTCAGCACGCCATCTACAACGTGCCGAACTACCACGAAGCCTATTGCACGGACGACAACGCCCGCGCCTTCATTTTTACCGTGCTGATGCAGGAGATGAAAGGTGAACAGCCGAAACTGGATCGCCTGGCCAGCAGTTATCTCGCGTTTCTTTGGCATGCCTTTGATGCGAACACGTGCCGATTCCGGAACTTCATGAACTACCAGCGGCAATGGCTGGAGCTGCATGGCTCGGAAGACAGCCACGCCCGCGCGTTATGGGCGGTGGGCACGGCGCTGGGGCGCTCCCAAAACGAAGGCCACCGCAATCTCTGCGGGCTTTTGTTCCAGCGGGGGCTGCCGCCGGTCGCGCGCTTTAGCTCGCCCAGGGCCTGGGCCTTTGCGCTCATCGCCATTCACGAATATCTGCGCACGTTTTCCGGCGATCGCGTGGTCAGCCAGACGCGCGATGTTTTGACGAACATGCTGGCCGATTTGTTCCACGCCAACGCGTCGGCGGACTGGCAGTGGTTCGAGCGCATCGTCACCTACGATAATGCGAAGCTCTCCCACGCGATGATCTTGAGCGGCCATTGGACCGGGCAGGCAGAGATTCTCGACATGGGCCTCGCCTCGCTGCGCTGGCTGCTTGCCGCGCAGACGGCGGAAGGCGGCCATTTTGCGCCGATTGGCTGTAACGGCTTTTGGGTGCGCGGCGGCGAGAAGGCGCGCTTTGATCAGCAACCCCTGGAAGCCCACGCCATGGTTTCGGCGTGCCTGGAAGCCTTCGCGGTGACGCGCGACGCATTTTGGCGCAAGGCGGCGCGCCGTTGTTTTGAGTGGTTCCTGGGGCGGAACGATCTCGGCCAGCCGCTGTACGATGCGACGACGGGCGGCTGCCGCGACGCCCTCCTGCAAGATCACCTTAATCAAAACCAGGGCGCGGAATCGAGCCTCGCCTTTTATCTCTCCTACGCGGAACTCACGCGCTCCGAGGACGCGCAAATCATCTTTTCCCAGCCATGAGCCACCTGAACATCCAACCGACCGGCGTCCTCTTCCGGCCCGACAGCTCCCGCGTGCTCATCCGGCCATTCATTCCCGGTGACCCGGCGCGCATCGTGAATATTATCGGGCGCGCGCTTGCCTTGAGCGAGGCCGAAACCGAAGCGCATCTTGTCGCTGTCGCCGAGGATTTCGGCAAACGGCATTTGGATATCCGCACCCTTTGGCGGCAGAATTTCGAGCGGGTGAAGCAGCATGTCTTCAGCAGCCGTCCGCTTTCCGAGGCCCGGCAGCTCTACATTGGCGCTCTTTTTTCCGGCGAGTATTCCCTGGAGGCCGCGGCCCTCTTCAACCCCTCTCTTGTGGCGCACCCGGACCAGAGCGGCCTTGCCACAGACGAGTTGCGCTTCATCCTCAGCTTGCGTGCGACCGGCGAGGGACACATTTCGTCCATCGAGTTCCGCACAGGCATTGTTCGCGCCGACCATTCGATTGCGATGGAAGCGCCCTCGCGTTTTGTCACAGCACCGAGGGTCAATCCCAACCCGACGTATCTCAAGACGGTCTTTCTCGACAAGCTCATGGAGATGGGTTTCGAGAACGATTGGTCCAGCCTCGTCATGGAGTCGCTTGGGAACAGCTTTACGCTCAGCGATCTGGAAAAGTCCATGCAGCGCGCCAACCAGGGGAAGGGGGCGTTGCCGAGGGATGTGCAGCGGACGATGGAGTGCGTTCGCTGGCTGGCGCAGTCCAACTATGAAATCGACTTCAGCCCCTCGGTTGCCGTCTCCGAGCGCATCATTTTTCCCGTCTCCTCCAACGAAAGCAATGGCATGGAAGACGCCCGCTTCGTCCGCTTTGTCGAGGACGATGGCCGCGTCATTTACTACGCCACCTATACCGCTTACAACGGCCACGCCATTCTGCCGCAGCTTCTCGAGACCGCCGATTTCCTGCACTTCCGCGCCCTCACGCTCAACGGGCGCGCGGTGCAAAACAAAGGCATGGCTTTCTTCCCCCGCCGCATCGACGGGCGCTATGCCATGATCTCGCGCCAGGACGATGAGAACCTGTTTCTCATGTTCTCCGACAATCCCCACTTCTGGAGCGATCCCAAGCTGTTGCGCAAGCCGGGGGAAGTGTGGGAATCGGTGAAAATCGGCAATTGCGGCTCCCCCATTGAAACGGACGCCGGCTGGCTGGTCATCACGCACGGGGTCGGCCCCATGCGTAAATATTGCATCGGCGCGATGCTGCTGGATCTCAACGATCCTTCAAAGGTAATCAGTCACCTCACCGAGCCGCTCATCAGTCCGCAGGAGAGCGAGAGGGAAGGGTATGTGCCCAATGTGGTCTATACCTGTGGCGGGCTGGTGCATCGAGGGCGGCTCATTCTGCCCTATGGTCTCTCCGATACGGCAGCCACCATCGTGACGTTGGAAATCGAGCACTTGCTGGCTGCGCTGAAGGCGGATTGAGCCTATCCGATCTCCGCGAGGATCGCCTGGGCCGCGCGGAGGCTCGCGCCGCCGTTGCCGAGCCCGGCGACCACCTGCCGGAATTCGGCTTGCTGGGCGGCCCGTTTCTCCGGGTTGTTGAGCATACTGAGTAATTCATCCGCCATTGCGAGCGGCTCGGCGGCGTCCTGGAGAAATTCGCGGATGATCTCGCGCCCGGCCAGGATGTTGGAAATGCCGAGGAACGGGACTCTTACAAGCCGCTTGCCGATGACCCAGGTGAACGGCGCGACGCTGTATACAAGGAGGAAGGGGAGGCCGAAGAAGGTGGCTTCCAGGGTGGCGGTGCCGGAAGTTACCATTCCCACGGCCGCGCGGTTCATGAGGCCGTGCGCCCCGCCTACATGGATGTCGATGTCCGCTCCCGCGGCCATGCCGCGCATGGTGGTGGCGAGGGATTCGGTGGCTGCCGCCGCCTCGAAGCGGAGTTCGGGGCGGGCTTTGCGCAGGACGGCCGCAGTTTGCAGCATGAGGGGGAAGATGCGCGATACCTCTTTGTTCCGGCTGCCGGGGAAGAGCCCGACGAGGGTTTCCTCGCGTTTCGCAGCCCGCTCTTTTTCCGGGGCGAGGGCGTCCAGCAGCGGATGTCCGACGAACTCGGTCTTGAGGCCGGACTGTTCGTAGAGCGCTTTTTCAAACGGGAAGATGCAGAGCATCAGGTCGAGCGTGCGGGCCATCTGCGGGATGCGCCGCCGGTTCCAGGCCCATACTTGCGGGCTGACGTAGTAGATGACGCGCTGGCCCGGGTAGCTGCGCTTCACGGCCTTGGCCATGCGGAGGTTGAAGCCGGGGTAGTCCACGAGGATCACCGCGTCGGGCTTGCGCTCGCCGATCTCCCGGAGCATGGCGGCGAATTTCCGGCGGAAGTACGGATATTTTTTGAGCACGTCCCACAGACCCAGCACGGCTTCGCCGCTCCAGTCCTGGATCGCCGGGCCGAGCGCCTGCATTTTGGGCCCGCCCGCGCCGTAAAAATGAACGTCCTCGCCGCGCGCCCGCGCCAGCGCGGTAAGGTGCTGCATCACCTCGGCGGCGCGTGCATCGCCGCTGGCCTCGCCCGCGATCAGGTAGAAGTTCATGGGAAAAGAGTCCGCAAATTTCGCAGATTATTTAAGAGCGATAGAAGGGTTTCCTCTTTTGCGTTTTTTGCGCCTTTTTGCGGTAAATAATAGGAATGACCTACGGCTTCATCCCGGCGGCTTCGATCTGCTGGGTGATGCGGATGGCCAGGTCGAGCGCGGCGGCTCCTTCGTAGCCGGTGACTTCCGGCTTGGCTCCCTTGCGCGCGCACTCCACGAAGGAGGCGATTTCGCGCTTGAGCGGCTCGTCTTTTTCGATCTCGACGGTTTCGCGCACGATCCGGCCGCCTTCAAGCTTGGTGATCTCCCCGGTCTGGTTCTGGTAGTCCAGCGAGAGGTAGGCGTCGTGCTGGAAAACGCGGATTTTGCGCATTTTCTCCGGGCTGATCCGGCTGGCGGTGAGGTTCGCCACGCACCCGTTTTCAAACCGGATGCGGGCGTTGGCGATGTCTTCCCCCTTGCTCAAGACGGGGATGCCAACGGCGTCAACGGACTGGACGGGGGAGCGGACGAGGTGGAGGACGATCTCGATGTCATGGATCATGAGGTCCAGCACGACGCCGATTTCGATGCTGCGGTTCGGGTAGGGCGAGAGCCGGTGCGATTCGATGAAGCGGGCCTGGGTGAGGCGCGACTCCAGAGCCTTGAGCACCGGGTTGAAGCGCTCGATGTGCCCTACTTGCAGGACGAGCCCGGCGCGCTGGGCCAGGTCTGCGAGCGCCTTGGCGTCGCAGGTGGCCTCCGTGATCGGTTTTTCGACCAGACAGTGCTTGCCCGCTTCCAGCAGCGCCTTGGCGACGGGGTAATGGGTGGGGGTGGGCGTGGCGATGGTGGCGGCGTCCACGAGAG
>Ga0364881_10661_pt1 | contig 14065 bp, 10 predicted proteins | sample ExccelJu500001D4_5_FD_206923 | JGI IMG/M metagenome (GOLD analysis project Ga0364881, IMG submission 206923) | Enriched cells from Trout Bog Lake Hypolimnion, Wisconsin, USA - BchlTB.July30.5000.01.D4 | ecosystem: Environmental > Aquatic > Freshwater > Lake > Hypolimnion/Profundal zone | place...
AACGTTAAATTGCCTACTTTTGGGCGATATAGGGAGTCTTTGAAAAAACGTTTCGTAAAAAAATCGAATTCACGGGGGAAAATTCACATTATATTTGCGTCACTATACACGAATCGGAGGTGCTGCCAGAAGTGATATGTCACACAAATAGGGGGTGATGCGGAGCGGGTCTGATGCGTCCGCCCCGCAGAGTAATTGATGCGGGACAAACGCAACATAACACCGTTAGACCTTCGCTGGGAAGCGGCCAAGTAGATGCAATCACCCTGCCGCTAGCAGTTTGCTAGATTTTCAGCTTGAAGCAAACGTACTCGATGGCTTGAAGCAGATTCGACAACAAAACCATGGTCAGGATAATCACGAGCACCCAGCCGACCGGGCCGCTCAAGTCCGCCCCTGCGCCCAATACGTCAGGTGTCGCTGCTGGCGCGGCGGCATTGTGCCGCCCTAAACTCGGTGCAGATGCCACACCACCCTGGAACGACAAATGCGCCGCCATTGCGTCAAGGTTGTGATACCCCACTGAGACCAACTGTAGAAGGTCGCCAGAGAACGTATAGAGCGCAAATCCCACCGCTACGAACGCGAGGAATACCAGTGCCTTGTACTTGTGCTCCTGATGCGTGTTGTAGATCACGCATTGTCGGCAACGTTCCTTCTTAAACGCCATCGACAAAGACTGATTGCCACTCACGATAGGCCCAGCGGAGACACGCCCTTTAAGCCTGCTAGCGGGACTAGCAAGCGATTCAGCACCTGCCGCCATTTCCTTCTTCCAGTCCGCGTTACTAGCGTTCAAAACGATCGATTCGTCACACATGCAGCCACGCTTACTGCGCCAACACGGCCCACGACGACCTAAATGGATCGGACACTTCGCACGAATGCTATCGCGGCAAAAAGGCAAGTTCCAGCAATCGCCTAGAAATATGTTGCGGGGCTTGTCCATCTTGATGGCAGTTTGCCCTTGACCGTATTTCAAATACCGACGCTTGAGCTTTTGTTCCTCAAGGCCACTGACGAACTTGCGCGCAATTTCAACGAGAACCAAGACAATTCCAGGGATGCCTGGAATCCACGCCGCCGCAGCAGCATTCATGGACATGTGCTGCGATGCATCGCTCGGCGCCGTTTTCGCCAAGTCGAAATACTGCGTGACAAGAAGCGGGAATATCACCTGCAAGACCAACGCCACCGCAACCATCAGGTACGCTGCCGACGCTTCATCGTAAAACAGGTACACCATCGAGGCGACGGCGATTGCGAGGCTCCACGACATGACGTTATGCGCCAAATCGAGATTCGCAAAAATGCGCTGCTTATCCGCATCAACCAGCGGCCCAAACACCTCCTTCGAGAGGTCACCGTGGAACAATCCAAACAGGTAATAGATCAGAACAAGAGCCGCCGCAATGCCCGAAGCCGTCAACAACCAGCGCACAGTGTCGTCGAAACGTGTCGAAGTACGCTCGTTGGTCAACAACGGCATCATCGGCTTCGAATCGCCCGACTCTTGCTTTTTGTAATTGGGATGACCGCGAAGAAGATCGCTGGCTTTGGTATGCGGTGGCACACCAACCTGTGTCGGACGGCCAGTCGTCGGCTCACCCGTCCGTGGCCCCGTATCACCACCGAGGCTGCTGGTATCCCCGTGGCGCGCACGTGACGGCACAGAACCTGTTGGCGTCGAACCGCCTGTCGTAGTCGGAGACACCCGTGCAGTGGACGGAGGGCGGAGACTTTGTGTCGATGGCGGCAATGCCCCAGGTGACGCGGGAGAGCGAGGTGGCTCGGCAGGTGTCGCGGGTGGTACGGCAGGAGGTGTCGGCGGAGTCACGGGACGCGACCCAACGCCCAGGGGATCGTATGACTCGTCGTCGAGATCGAAGGCTTCCGGCATATACCTACTCCGTAAGGTGGCGCACTATCGACAACTCAAACATCAAGCGGCGACCTCTCTTGTGAAAGGTCGCCCTCGATATATCACGCCCCTAAAAAACGACCGCAGAAACGGCCATATTTACCCATGCAAACGCAGTGGCCTATTTGACACGCTCAAGATAGACATCCGTCCGGGTGTCGATTTTGATTTTGTCGCCCACCTTGACAAAGAACGGCACAGTTACCACGGCGCCAGTCTCAACAGTCGCAGGTTTGCCACCGCCTGATGCAGTGTCACCCTTTTCGCTGCCAGCCGTCTCGGTAACCTCAAGCTCAACGAAAGTGGGAACTTCCACACCGATGATTTGGTCTTTGCAAGTTTGCAGGGTAACATCCATGTTCTCCTTCAAATACTTGACACCATTACCAATTTGTTCCTTCCGAACACTACTTTGCTCGAAAGAATCTTTATCCATCAGGTAAAAGTCGTCGCCATCGTTGTAGAGGTACTGGTAAGCCTTGCGCTCTAGTACAGCCTGCTCCATCCGCTCGCCGGCACGAAATGTTCGATCAACCTGACGGCCATTCTTTGCATTCCGTAACGTCGTGCGGACAAACGCCCCACCCTTGCCGGGTTTGACATGCTGAAACTCTACGATTGTATAAATGTCTCCATCTTGAATGATGGAAAGTCCGTTGCGAAAATCACTTGTATCCATAGTTCGGTCGTATTATGACATATTTTGCCAAACGAATGCTACCTTACGCATATCGCTCGGCAGGGGGATTGCACTTGAAGAGTCCTCGACTGAAGTCGGGGCTACAAACGACCTAAAACCCCGCTTCGGGGATTAGCCAATGCCGCGTATAGCCCGCTATACGTCTCGTTGGCTAGTCCGCTTGCCGGACTTTGAGCCTTTCTGTAGCCCCGATTTCAATCGGGGAAATCTTACCTACACACCTGCACGAACGAGAGCCTGGCGCAGATCTTCAGCCTTCTCTTCCGCGAGGGTATCGTTGATGTATGCCCCCGCACCGGCTTCGGAGCCAGCTAGATACTTGAGGCGATCCTTGGTTCGATACGGAGGATAGAACTCAATGTGGAACTGATAGAGGTTCGAGTAATCCTCGCCATCGGTCGGGCGCTGGTGGATTGACATGATATACGGCAACGAGAAATCCCACAGCTTATCGTAGGCGCAGACGATCTTCTTCAATATCGATGCGAGATTCTTGCGATCCGCGACTTCGAACTCCGCGAACGATGTCACGCCACGGCGCGTCGCAGTGATATGCACCTCGTACGGGTACCGTGCGAAAAACGGGATGTACGCCACGAACGAATCGTTCTGCACGATCACACGACGGCCGTCCGCGATCTCGCTCTGCGCGATGTCGAGCAGCAGGTTGCGCCCCGTTTTGTCGAAGTGCTTTCGTGCCTCTTCCAACTCGCGTTCGATAATCGGGGGGATAAACGGATACGCATAGATCTGGCCGTGCGGGTGGAACATCGTCACGCCGATCTCTTTGCCTTTGTTCTCGAACGCAAAAACGTACTTCACCTCAGGGCGATCACCCAGCGCACGGAAACGATCTGTCCACACCTGCACGAGATGCTCAAGGCGCGTCACTGATTGATCCGCAAGGGTTGCCTCGTGATCCGGGGTGTAGCAAACAACCTCGCAGACACCACCAGCCGGGCGAACAGGCTCAAGCTCACTGCCATCAATGGCTGGCACGGGAGGGTTAGGACGCAGGGACGGGAACTTGTTCTCAAACGTCACCATGTCATAATCGGGTTCACCGATCTCAGTCGGGAACGCCCCCGGCTTGGTCGGGCACAACGGGCAATAATCCTTCGGCGGTAAGAATGTCCGCTCCTGGCGTTCCGTAGCGGTAATCACCCACTGACCCACTAAAGGGTTCCAACGCAATTCACTCATTGCCCGCCTCCTCGTCCGATGTCTTCGTATCAGAGTCCACATCGCCCGACTCGTCGCTGTCGTTACTAAATGTAAAATAATACAACTTACGGCGTTCGTCGGCCATTAGTGTCTCTCGTCGATGCATCGTGTCTTCGCTATTCACATCAGCCATCTCATATCGTCCTCATCTATAAGTCAGAACATTCGCTTCGCGCAGGAACCTCTCTACCCCGCTCAGAAGGCGAACCCATTCAGCAAGCTCAGGGCAGGCTCGCCCCCCGTTGGAGACGACAAGTAGAGTAAGAGACGGACACGGAGCCCCATACCACCTCTCATTCTAACCTCTTCGTCTCTCTTTTCAGGAGAGAAGGGGACCCCATTCTGATGGGGTAGAGAGGCTTCCGAAACGCATGGCGAACAGTTGCTATAAGAGAGCGGACACCTCCGCAACAGGAAGGTGTCCGCTCAAGCGAGGCGTAATGCCTCGCACTATTTCGTTATCGGTTGATGTTGTAGAACGAACCGACACCCTCGAAGCGAGCCGTGTCACCAAGCTGCTCTTCGATGCGAAGAAGCTGGTTGTACTTTGCGACTCTGTCAGATCGTGCAGGAGCACCTGTCTTGATCTGGCCAGCATTGACACCAACGACGATGTCAGCGATGGTCGAATCCTCGGTCTCGCCGGAACGGTGGCTGACGACGGCTGTGTAACCAGCGCGCTTCGCCATTTCGATGGCGTTCAGGGTCTCGGTCAGTGTACCGATCTGGTTGACCTTGATAAGGATCGAGTTCGCGGTGTTGGACTTGATGCCGCGCTCAAGGAACTTGGTGTTGGTGACAAACAGGTCGTCGCCGACGAGCTGCACCTTGTCGCCAATTCGCTCCGTGAGAAGCTTCCAGGTTGCCCAGTCATTCTCCGCAAGGCCGTCTTCGATCGAGATAATCGGGTACTTGCTGACCAGGTTCGCGTAGAAGTCAACCATCTGCTCACCGGTAAGGATGCGTCCTTCGCCTGCGAGGTTGTACTTGCCATCTTCGTAGAACTCAGACGAGGCCGGGTCGAGCGCGATGAAGATATCCTTGCCCGGTGTGTAACCAGCAAGCTGGATCGCTTCCACAATCGCTTCGATCGCCGCTTCGTTCGACGGCAGGTTCGGCGCGAAACCACCTTCATCACCAATCGCGGTGCTGAGACCCTTCTTCTTCAAAACGCTCTTCAACGAGTGGTAGACATCGACACCCCAGCGAAGTGCTTCGGAGAACGAGCTTGCACCAACAGGCATCGCCATAAACTCTTGGAGGTCAACGTTGCTGTCCGCATGTTTGCCACCGTTGAGGATGTTCATCATCGGAACCGGCAACTGACAGCCAGCAACACCGCCGATATACTTGTACAGCGGGAGGCCAACAGCGTTCGCAGCAGCCTTTGCCACCGCGAGGGAGACACCGAGGATCGCATTTGCGCCGAGCTTTGCCTTGGTCTCGGTGCCATCGAGTTCGATCATCAAGTTGTCGATACCAACCTGATCCGTGACATCAACTTCGATCAGCTCAGGAGCGATGGTCTCGTTAACGTTCTCGACCGCTTTCAGAACGCCCTTGCCGCCGTAAAAAGCTTTGTCGCCATCGCGAAGCTCAACCGCCTCGTGCTCACCCGTCGATGCGCCTGAAGGAACAGCAGCACGACCAATGGTTCCGTCTTCGAGGATAACCTCGACTTCGACCGTCGGGTTTCCCCGCGAATCCAAAATCTGTCGTCCGATGACGTTCATGATTGTTGTTGACATATATTATCTCCTTGCCCGATTTTACGCGGGTGTTATGGCATGTTTTATCTCATCACTCGAAAAACAAAATGCTAATTATCAAAAGGTTCCAGCGTCGTATGCTGTAAAGGGGAGCGATATTCTCGGTCACAATATCTGTGCCCAATGTGATGGCAGCGCACGATCACCTTCTACGATGTCGCACGTTGGCCCATACCGTAAGCCGCAGTAATTATGGCCGCGTCGGCGTTGGATGTCAAGGAACAGCGAGGGAATCCGCCGAAGGGACGATCAGAAATCACTCGGAACACGCTAGATCGCCACAAGCCTTATATCCGAAACTCTTTCGGAACCCTCCGATTTTCAATCGTCAATACGCGTAAGCGAAAGTCCCATATTTATCATTAGATAACACACATCCAACCAGCAACATATCTTATCAGCTAAAATTATCGTAAATTTCGTACGGTAGTGAACTACGTACAGGTTTACAGTACATAATCTATGTGGAAATTTTCGTCATCTATTCGGAGGCGTCACGATAATCTAACGCATTCCGACCAAAAGGTAAATAGTAGCTTATGAAATGGCTCCTCAATCTCAAAGTCGCGCACAAGCTCGCGTTTAGTTTTGGTGCGTGCCTCGCCCTTGCCGTTATCGCAGGTCTCGTCGGTATACAACGAATGGCGGCAATGAACGCCGGCACCGTCATTGACGAGGGCAGCCCGATTGTGGGCGTTGTGCTAATGTCCCACTTTCTCAACGACGAGAAAGAGTATCGAATCCACCTCCTCAAGTATATCATCGCTCGCGACGAGCAAAAGCGCACCAAACTCCTATCACAGATCGCCGGAAACCGGGCTGATGTTGAAAAGGATCTGAACGACTACGAAAAGCACATTTCTGATGACGAAGACCGCAAGAACTTCGCCCAAGTGCGTGACGATTGGAACACGATTACCAGCGACGAGTCCAAGATTATCAATGCTGGCAACACCACTGACCTAGACAACATCGCGCAAGTGATTCTGACCGACACTGAGCCGGGCTTCCATAACGCACGAATTCACGGCGAAGCACTGGAAGCCTGGAACGCGAAACGATCTATCGACATATCGAAGGAAACGAAAACGGCATTTATTTCTGCACGACAGTCAATCCTTGTTCTCCTCGCATTTTCCCTCCTCGTCGGGGCAGCGCTTGCTTGGGCGGCGACCCAATCTATCTGTGGCGATTTGTCGAAACTCGTCGCGCAAATATCCAGCGTTAATAAGGGCATGGTAGGCTTAGTAGATAACGCAAAAGCACTTGCCGAGGGGGATTTCAACGAACGAAATCTTGCGGTCACTCCCTTGATGGAATGGGGTCGGCACGATGAGTTTGGAAAATTAGCGAGCACATTCGATCTATTACATGCCCAACTCAAAGTCGTCGTTAAAAGCATTTGGAAGGCACAAAAGACACTCTCTGACCTCATCGCGAGCATTCGAGCAACCTCCGAATCCCTTGCAGCATCGACAGGGCAGTTATCGGCGGGCAACGAAGACCTGTCGATCCGAACATCGGATCAGGCATCAAGCTTGCAATCAACCGCCGCCAACATGGAGCAGATGACGAGCATTGTAAGGCTGAGCGCGGAGAATGCACGCCAAGCGAACCACCTCGCGCTCAAGGCACGTGACGTGGCTAGCAGCGGTGGCGAAATCGTCCATCGCGCCGTATCATCGATGAACGAAATCAGCACGGCGAGCAAGAAGATCAGCGACATCGTTTCCATTATCGACGACATCGCGTTCCAAACAAACCTGCTCGCGCTCAATGCAGCGGTAGAAGCGGCGCGTGTCGGCGAACAGGGACGTGGGTTCGCGGTGGTCGCGTCCGAAGTGCGTAGCCTCGCCGGTCGAAGCTCGACAGCCGCGAAGGAGATCAAATCGCTCGTATTAGATTCTGTGCGCAAAGTTGAAGACGGAACCACGCTCGTCAACATGAGCGGGGAGAAACTAGAACAGATCATTGAGGCGGTAGTGGAAGTCGCGGATGTCGTCGCCCAAATCTCGACGGGCGCGGAAGAGCAGTCAGAGGGGATCGAACACGTGAATCGGTCAGTCATGTCGCTCGACGAAATCACGCAGCAAAACGCCGCCCTCGTGGAAGAAGCCGCCGCCGAAAGCAACGCTATGTCCGCACAGGCGGCCGGTCTCATCACTCAGCTCGGCGAGTTCAAGCTGCAACAAGCGGATGCGAATGCCATGTCGAAGCATGTTGCGGATTCGTACGGCGCGGAATAGCCAGGCTTCCGCCTCCCTCTCCCGATGCGGGAGAGGGAGCCAGAGCGGAGGTATCCTTACCCGACATTCAGCCCCGCGACATAGTTCGCCAAGTCGGCTTGCGCTTTGGTAAGTACATCCTGCTGAGCCTTTATTTTGGCGGCGAGGTCGATCAGCGTGTCTTCTTGTGTGTTCAGCTCATCCACGTAGCGTTTATATAGTGCCGATGCCTGATCGAGTGCCCTCATGTTATCGCGGATACGCCCTTGTCCGTCGGTAATTTTTTGCACTTGTCCATTCAGCCTATTCAACACGTTTTGGGCATCAGAGACCTTCTGACGACGCTCGGCAGCCCCTTCAAGTGCTTGACGCACATCACTTGAAATTGCGCCATCGTGCATGTACACGTTGATAGCGTCCAAGTTCGCGTCAATTAGTGCCACCGTTTGCGAATTGACCAGGGATTCGCGCACAGTGAAGGTTGCCGATTTCCCAGCAGGCGCGGCTATATCGAAACGGTAGACATCCTGCGTCTCCTCAGTGGGCTTTACAGGTTCGATCAGCTTCCACGAATCACCAGGTTTGGCGTGCTCGACTATAACGGTCTGTGTACTTTCGCTATCGTTTTTGATCGTGTACGCGGTCGATTGTTCCGTCCGAGAGGATGTCGTTAAAAGACCTTTAGCGATCTTAAAACTAACATAACGCCCGGAAGTATCGCCCCGCTTCACATTAACCGAAACGGGAACATCCAGCGCGAACGACACAAGGCGCGTTTGCCCCGGCTGCGTGTCGTCGATAATCGCATCCCCGGCATAGCTGGTCGTGCCGTTGTCGTCGAACACCGTGATCGGCCCGCCAAGCAGATGCAGGCTACTCGTGTTTGTCAAACGCGCTCCTGTGAGCGGGTGGAGCGTGTTGACAGCCTCATTGTAAATCGCCACTCGCTCAGCCGTGATCGGACTGGAGATAAACGGAATCATGGCCGACTGCTGCCGAGGGATAGTCACCCCTTCGTCGATGTTGTAGCTAAACAGCGACTCGCCAAGCCTTGCCCCGTGCGTATTCTCGCTCTGTCCGAGAGCTTGTTTTGCATCCGCAGAGGTTACCTTTCGCTCCACGCCACGCAACGATGGCATTGCTCGCGGTGCGACGAATGATGGCACCGGGGCAGCAGCGAATACGGCAGCACCAGTTTCCAGCTTATCATTCATATTCGCATCGTACGACGTAGGTGCTATCGACTCACCAAGTTGCGACTGGATTGTCTGCCGATGGACATAGAGCGGCGAATAAAGATCCTGAATGAACGATATCGGCTTACCGCTCACCAATGTCAACGCGACGTTTTTCCAGTCTTCCTGTGTCGTATTCTGCACCAGCCCCCACCCTTGCAATAGCGGTTTCTTGCCGAGCAGGAGCCTGTAACTGGTCTGCCACACGGGAGCCTCGGCGACATACGCCACCATGACTTTGCGCTTCCCTTTCCCGTCAAAGTTAAGCGTCACGCTCCTTTGGTTGTCGTCGCGTCCTTGAGCGACCACCTGGAGAGCCTCTCGTAGCTCATGATCAAGTTTAGGGTCGTCGATTTTTAGTGCATCCACCGAAGACAATAGGATACTGTGCAAGCCATCGTCGCCCAACAGGTTCAGTTGCGCCACCATCGTCTTCGCCCCTTCCGGCCCCGCTGCAACCACATCACGCTGTTCGACTCCCAAAACCACGCCGGAAATCGCGACGGGCGGTGCCGCTGACGTTGCCGCGCAGGTAATCGTCACCCGCGCCCCACGCAAGCGATTGAGCAGAGTCGCGCGATCCGGATTATCGCTCAGGTTAACGCCAAACGCCGCCAACTGCTTGCTAACCGGATCCATCGCCGCATACGTTACCGGCCTGATCGCTCCGCCGCCTTCATCCAGCAGCACGAGGGACTTGAGCACGTCGTTCACCTGATCGAGCGGAAACGACAACGGCAACGAAGCGTCACCGTCAACAGTACCCGTTCGCTCAAAATAGCCAACCCCACTCGTGTAGAGCGTCACGCGTGAGATGGGAAGCGTCGTGGAAGGCGAATCGGCCAGAACTGGTGTCAGTGAGGCAAGAAGAGTTGCGGCGAAAACAATACTCGTGCGTTTCATCGTAGTTCCCCCAAATCAATGTGGCGCGTTTACCCCGTCCCCGGAATGAATTCCGGTGTTCGGCTCGCGTCACCAGTGCCTTTGAGTCTGTGTCGCCCCAAAGCATTCAACAAAAAACGCTACAAATCCGCCTCAAGTTACGCCTCGCAGTTCTCGATGTGGCACGAACGCGGTAGGCATTGGATCCAGCGTCACGCTGGCTAGTTGTCCTTTTGGGTCGCGCCGGGGGGAGGAGTGAACACGAAAAGGTGAGCAGGAAGCGATGCAGGCGTTTGCAAGGTGGTAAGCTGGAAATCGTCCTCGTAAATCGAACCGTCAGAGTATTTCGCGTGGGTCACGACACGGTGCGGGAGGTTATCGGAACCGATGTAGACACGGGTATCGTCATCGATAGTGACTCCACCTTCGACATCGCGGCCAGAAGCATTTAGCACCCGGTAGTCGGCTCCATTCCATTTTGAGGTTCCAACGTAGTGGATCTGTGTCGCTGAAGGCCATCCGGCTAGATCTGCGAAATGAGGATTTTGGTCAAAAAACGACTTCAAGTGACTGATATTTGCCATAGAGTAACTAGGCGTATCAAGCATCGTGTTCTTCGAGTAGTATTTTCGCTTCTGATCCCAATAATCCCACTCGGTAGTCCCATCACAATACTCGAATGCGTCCGAGCCTGGCACGGGTATTGCAGGTGTACCCTGCGCCTTTTGATGAACAGACCATGAGTGAACGTAAACGAGGTTCGGTTTTCCGAGATCTACTTCGCCTGCTTGGGGATCAGAAGGCGACCACACTTTGGCTTTAGGGTCATAGGCATTGCTAATTGCTGTAAACTTAGCAACGAGCCACGGAGTGTTACGCAATTTCGCAGCGACAGCGTCAAGAATCGATTGCGACTGTCGATCAACATTCAGAGGTTGCGATGACGTAGCGGCAACGGGTTTGATCGTGTTCGCAGCCAAAACAAGGGCAGCGACAAAAACGAGAACAACGGTGCGCAACATAAGTGATCTCCTGCTTACAATTTCATCTGGCAATAGAATGACGACTTTCGATTGAATCGAAAAAACCTCTCTCCCCTGAAAAGGGAGACAAAGAAGTCAGGATGCCTACATCTTCGCTCCGAAACTCTTCACGTTTCTGGAAGATGGATAGTCTTATTATCCCAAAGCGAAAGCCTTAACAATAATACACGATGCAGAGGAGTTGTTGGCTCTTTGAAGCAAATAAAGTTAGGACTTTCGCTTCGCGGTACAAGAAGAGTCCGCAGAATGAATTCAGGGGAATCTTTGGAGCTATCATCACAAATTCACTATTCCTAATCGTGAATAGTTAGCCTGGCTGTTGCGTGTTTGACAAAGGGGCAGGGGTGGTACAATCCCATGTAGCAGGCAAGCATGATTGCCAACCGACACAAGCACGACTTGGAGGCTCGCCAATGAATTTCCGCACGATCCTGAACAAACCGCTGCAATGCAACCGTGCAGCTTGTTTGCTTGTCACCCTGTTCGCCGTATGCTCAATCGCAAATGCATCACCGAGCGTTAAGATGATCAACGGAAACGCCGTCAAGCTGGTCGTCAAAAAAGCACAACATGCAGTCGCGTTAGCTCCCGAAGATTGGACCATCACCACCAACGCGCAGGCATCAACGGTTGAGTTGCAGAACGCCGACCGTAGCCAGTATGCCGGTTGGATGATCGTTGGGATCAACCGTGCAATGCAAGCGTATTATGGTCCGATGTACGGCGACACACCGACATCGGCAATCACGTTTCTCAAAATGATGCTCACCTACTGGAACGAGCCGACCGATCCCCAGTACACGGGAACAATATCAAAGCCCGACGCGTATTTCACGGTAAGAACATTTGAATCGAGTACACGACAAGGCATCATTGCGTACCACGCCTACCCGACTGGCGGGATAAACTATATCGAGTCAGTGTTCATGGCGTTCACGAATCGAGATCTGTGGAAAACCAAAGGCGGCATCGCAGTGCAAGTCGCATCGTCAATCCAAGCAGTCACCCAACTTTTACCGCCAAGCGACTCCCCCACCCATTCAGGCTCAAAGCGAAGTGGCAACGAGAAAACCGACCCTAGTGCCGCCATCGATAGGAGCTACAACAAAGAGCTTGGCTGGCAGACAGTGCATGACCCGGCAACAGGCGAGAACTACACAGTCGAACCAGCCAAAGACTATAACGAAACCGGCCCGGACGGCCCTGGTTACTACCGAAGAAATGGAAACGATATCATTAAGCTGGAAGTCGGCGCATCACAGTGATTCGGCAACCTTCATCGCTTCATCATGAGCCACCAGGTAGTTCTCCACGGGAATATAGTTCGCCATCGAATTCCCCGTACCGAATGCCCAGTAGCCGTCACTGAAGCATTTTTCCACCTTGCGCCGGGTGTACGCACGAATCTCATCGTGTGTACCTCGGCACAACAGGTCAACGTCGAGTCCCCCAAGCGGCGTGATTCGTTTGCCATACTCCGCCTTGAAATCTTCGACCGGGGTAATCGCTTCTTCAAACGAATGCTTGGCATCGATTTTGCACGTGTCGATGAGGTCATCGTAAACCCTCGCTAGGTTCCCGCAAGAATGCAGGATAAACGGCTTTCCGGCGGCGTGTGCGGCATTTGCCATGCGTGTATAGATAGGGAACACGTACTTGCGAAGCTGTGCTGGACTAAGAAACGTTGATGTTTTGAACCCGAGGTCATCGCCTTGGCGGAGCGCGCCAATACAGTCCATCGATGCCAACTGTCTCACCCCGCTCACATGCAATTTTCCGAGACGCTCGAAGACTGCCTCGACCAACTCAGGCTGATCCGCGAGAGCATACGCCAACCCCTCAGTGCCAATAAGCGAAGCCGCCCATTCGTACGGCCCTCCGCCACAGCCACCGACGATTTTCACACCGGGAGGCAGCTCTTTTGCGATCTCCTCAAATACGCTGAAATCGATAGGGTTGCTTTCGTCTGGCCACTTAAACTTTTCGAAATCCTCCATTGATCGAAACACGACATGCTCTTCGCTCTGTCGAGTTGCGCCGCCCTTGCCTGGCGGAATATCGAATCCAAAGCCAGATTCGTACGGGACATTGTCAAACCCTAAGTCAAGCCAGAAATTGACATGTATCTTCCAATAGTCTTTGTCCGTACGCGCCATTTTGTCATATGGCGTATTTGTCATATTCGCGATAAACCCCGAAGATGCCAACAACTCAAAGCATGGCAAATAGGCAGGCTTACCTTCCCGCCGCAGCACTTTCAAAAACTCCGAAAAATCGCGATCTTTCCGTATCATTGTATGTTGTCTCCTATATTTAATAGCGATAAAACTTATGCTTTCACGAGAGAGAAACCTCTCTCCCGCATCAGAATGGCTCCCCTTCTCTCCTAAAAGGAGAGACAACAGAAGGATCAGACTCTAGTTACGCCTTCCTTCTTAGTGAAAAGGGTGCGGTTTCCAAACTTTCGCTTACAAACGAAAGTTGTTATTGACCTTATTGTAGTGACATATGGTAATATTGAAATGTGTTCGATAATATCAGAATGTGTTTTTTGGTAATATTCTCACCATGTCATCACAGCTTTCCGACGACAAAACCAATGACGCGGCCACCGCGATAGGCCATCTGCGTTCCGCAGGGTGGATCGTCGGCGGTGACGGCGTATTGCCCGCACACCCGATGCGGCGATACCCGTACTATGCGGTCGTGTTCATTACCAACGGTGAGGGGTTCTATCGCGACATCGCTATCCGGCGGCAACCGGTCACGGCAGGCGACGCGATTCTGGTCTTTCAAGGGCATCCGCACACGTACAGTTCGCTACCAGGGACACTGTGGGACGAGGTCATCTTCATTTTCGATGGGCCAGCAATAGACGCATTACGCGATGTCGGCCTCATGAACCCAAAGAGGCCAATCATACGCCCGTTGCCGTCGACGGACTGGATCGAAAGGCTACAGGAAGCGTATCACGGCCCGTACACGATGGGCGATGTGGGGCGGTTGCGTCAATTTGCGCGGTTCTTCGATGTGCTGACCGAGATGCTGGCCACACTCGATTCCCCT
>Ga0364881_10252_pt2 | contig 14018 bp, 19 predicted proteins | sample ExccelJu500001D4_5_FD_206923 | JGI IMG/M metagenome (GOLD analysis project Ga0364881, IMG submission 206923) | Enriched cells from Trout Bog Lake Hypolimnion, Wisconsin, USA - BchlTB.July30.5000.01.D4 | ecosystem: Environmental > Aquatic > Freshwater > Lake > Hypolimnion/Profundal zone | place...
TTATTACCAACCCCCAAAGAACATATGATGATTTCATAAGCACAGCTATTAGAATAAATTCCATCAAATTCTTTCGGGCCATCAAAGCTTGTAAAGGGAGAATCTGCTTTTACAGCTAGGTATGTTTTAGCCAATCGAATTTTCTCTTGCTCAATATCGGCTGAGCCTTCATGATCGGCGCCTGAAATTCGAATCCGCTCTATACCACCATGATGCTCAATAAAACCAACTAGGTTATCAGGAAGAATTCCGCTTTCCCTAGCGCTTTCTATTACGCGAGCATATCCATGTGCAGTTCTACGATCAGAACGGGTGATATAACGCACGAGCACTGTTAGATCGGGGGTATTTTCCTGCGTACGGATTTGATATTTGTCAGCCAGAACTGAACGCATGATGCTGATCTGTTCAGATTTATCTATAGCGCCATCCAGCTTGACTGATAACGCATAGATCTTTGCTAACAACTCATAAAGCGCAATGCGACCTGAAACGATGTAGTTTGTATAAAAGCTTTCGTGCTCTAAAGCTAAATCATCAGCCTGCCCTATCAAAGTTCTATTCATAACAGCAGTCTTAGCTTTTGTTTTTACTTCAATTAATTCTGTATTCATTTTTGTTTTCCCTTGTTGGATAGCAAGCGTTACTTAAAGTAACGCTTGCTTTATAAGATTTAATGAAATGTTTTTTGACCAAGACTTTCAAAATCAAGGCATAAACGTTCACAGGCCTCATCAATAGCAGACTGAAGGGCCCCACTTCTAGTTGAGGAATCAAGCTCCTCTAGAAAAAGTGACTCAACTTCATAGATCACCTCAAGATCTTTTCTACTTAGAGGCTGTTTTTTTAATACGCGACCAATAGTCAAAGCAAAGTCTTGGAAACGTGATTCACCCAACCGATCCAAAAGAAAATATCCAATCTGCAGATTTAGTTCACTCTCGGTTACATCTAAATCATTAGAAGAATGCGTGCTTGTCATTGCAGACATGTGGTCAATTAAGCCATCACGATCAATAAAATTTACGCCATATTTTTTACACGCTTTTAGACGTGCTTTAGTTACAAGCGAATCCTTCAAACACATGCCATGATGTTCAAAAGTGATCGCATCAATCTTATCCAATACAGCTAAGTCCTTTCTATTTAAAACCTGCTGCTTCTCCACTTTCATCATTGCGTGGCAATATCGCAATAACTCATCACTACTCAAATTTGCTTGAATAGTCTCTCCGGTATCCGCTAAACAGACACCACTATAAGAATCAAATACATTTGCTACTGAAGACATCTTTACTGTTGTTTCCATTTCAAAACTCCTTTAAAAACAGCGAAATTGCTGTATTAATAGAATCTCATAACTAACATTTAGTAGAAATTACAATTAAAATGTGATCGTTAAGTGTTAATATATTTTTAAGTTTTTAATGAGAAATCGAGTAAAAAATGCTGCCAAATAAGTCAAAGAAAGATTGGGCTACAAAGGGTATCCAGGGCTATGTCATGCTGATGCTCGAATATCTGCGCCTAAGCCCTACTTACGAGCTAGCTAGAAAAGCGAGGGCTGGCAAGCTAACAACTAAAGAGAAGAAGTTATTGCCTGAGGACTTTGACTTAGTTCTTAAGACTTACGATGAATATGGTGATGTAGCTAAAGTGAAGTTTGATGATTGGTGGACCAGTACCGGCATCAATCTATATGGCACTGAATACGTTAAACCTCAAGTACGTCAAATAGCTAATATTGAAAAGAACGAAGAGTATGAACCTGGTTTTGCTAATTCATTAGAGCAATACTTTAAGGGTTTTAGAAAACATGAAGGTTCTGGCCGTGCGCTAATTCTGGCAATTCCACTTGGCATGCCTAAGCGAGCCATCCTAAAGGAAGTTTCTAGGATGATTAATCGAACTGGCGTTACTGTGGCACCTAGAGCCCAAAAAGCCAAACGCTCACTCACAGCCAAACGTTTACGTTCTGCACCATTATTTATTGGCATCAAATTACTCTGGGCAAAGGCACAACATCCAGATTGGGTGAACTGGCGCTTAGGTGTTGTAGCCAAAGTCAGTCCCACCAATGCAATAGGCCTTGATATCAGCGCCACTAAAGCGAGCGCCAAAACAGTCGATCAACGCAATAATATGACTGTACTTACCAGTAGAGCTCTTAAGAAAGCACAGTACATTGCAGAAAATGCGGCAAGAGGAAGATTCCCAGACTCTAAAGCAATCACCCTGCCAGACTTTGATTACGAAGATATTTATAGGCGCATGCAAATCTCTAACCCCAAGCTAAAAAATCCTAAATAAGCTCCACCGCCCTGCGCTTCATATCATCATTCACATCAATGTATGCCTGTGTAGTGCCAATATTTCGATGACCCGCTAAGCTCATGAGCACGCGAACACCAACGCCCTTGCTAGCTAGGTTTGTAATAAAGCTTCTGCGACCGCTATGACTGGTAGCCCCAGATATTCCAGCTTCTTTATAGATATTCTTAAAGTGCTGCGTTAATGTATTTGCTGTGAATCCGCGTTTTGGATACTTCTGCGTGGGAAAGAATGCATAGTTTCGGTCTTTAATGGCGATCTCATTGGCAAATGCTTGTAACTCTGCTTTAAGACGCTCATTAAGAAAAACGGTTCTAGGATGGCGTCCTTTGGTTTGCTCTGGCAGTAAGCGGATCTCGCTTTTCACCTGATTTTCCCCGTCTAAAACGTCGCATATGCGTAGGGCTGCTACTTCCCCTACTCTGAGCCCACCCCAATGGGTTAATAGCAACATAGCGCGGTTACGTAAGCTGTGTTTGGTGGTTTTTACATAGGCTAAAACTTGGGTTAGTTCTGAACTACTAAACGATTTTGCTTGTGGCATACGGCTGTCCTTTAATCTAATAAATACGCAGCTACAGTATGTTTTCTGATGTTTGGTTAGGACAACCGACTATGGCATAAATGCCACAGAAAAAAGGACTTTCTATTTCAATGACTTACAAAAAAACTGCACTTTTGCATGAAAAAGTGTAGTTTTTTATTTAGCCGGTTTTTACTGGAAAACCATGGTCTAAATGGCACAATTTGTAGCTAAAATGCCACGATATTTTGACGACCGTTTAAAACGACCTACAAGCGTTTTAATACTCGGCTCAGCTACCCAAGCCAACGAGCTTGAAAGATCTCTGCTTAAAACTACTTTGTTGTTATAAAAATTAGCTATAGTTACTTAAACAAATTAATGTGAGGTGAAAAAATGTCTACACCTGTAGAAAGCACGTTTACTTTTTATGGCAATGAAAAAATTCGTGAATTAGAAAAAGAAATTATCCGAAGATTTAAGAATGATTTCGATAAAAATACAGATAGCTCTGGAAGCTACTCATTTGATAAAAATGCTGAGAGATATTCTGCTGTCACAAGAATACTTTATGGCATGAGTAAAGACGATGAATTTGATGGTTGGGAATTACTTGGAGCTCATGGTTGCTGGTATTTTGGTTCAACTCATAAATTTGAGCTTGAAAGCAACAATATCGCCCCTGAAAAGTTACAAGATTATATTGCTAAGTACGCTTCAATCATAGATCCCAACGTTGTTGTTCAGATGGATTATAAGGACAATAATCCCTATTTAATTGGTACAAGAATTGTCTGTTTTGACGAATTACTTGGATTCATTGAGCACAAAGAGGAAGAAGAATTAAGCTATAGCTGGTCATGTGATATCGACGATATTGATGATGTATTAGAAGAAGAAACTGACTTAAGCAGGGATGACATTATGTCGTTCCAGGAAATGGATGAGCGAATTGAGGATTTAAGAGAAACTTGTATTGAAGAATTTAATTCAATATCAGGAAGAAATATTGAGTTTATTGAAGTAGATAGATAGGCGAACTACGTTCTCCTGTGATTTCGCTTGTCGCTCATCACTTTTTCTTTTAAGAGTTTTATTGACGAGCTTTTGTCAGATTCAACCTACACTGAGCCTTAAGCAACAGGCTCAGCAGTAGAAAAGTTCTTTTGTCGAGTTCTTTACTACACCACTATAAGCACAACCAGTTTGGGAAGGGCGGTTTCGCTGTCTCCTTTTATGTGCGGCTTAAAACGCAACAATGACAAAAGCAATAAGTGGCTACCTTTGTCTTGTTTGTAAGTTGCTGTGTGAGCAGGGCTTACTCGTAACTGTTAGAGCTTGGAGCTCTAGTCTTTCAGCTAATTTATATACTTGATTCAAACTAGACAGCTACTCTAGTGGCGTCCTGTAAAGGATAGTGAATTAAGTCTCTGCTACCGCCCAGAATTTCCGTCTCCGTGATCAACAATGTCCAGTTTTCGGGTGACATAACGACTAGGTGTCACAGCCTTTGTTTCGGTAGTAATAAGTAATGGCATACAAAACGCTCTTTTGTTTTGTCGTCATAGTTATTTAGCAAACCACATAAATTCTTGCTTAATTCTGGATTCTTTTGGTTGTCTATTTTCTGGTTGCTCAACCACTAAATCTGATCATATTGTTATATGTGCCCATTCATTTACCAAGGAGCCCTATATGAGCACACTAGACTCACTGAAGCTAGTAACTGTTAATAAACCAACAAAATTGCCCCCAGTTGTCCAAAGGCGAAACAAGCTATCTGACAAAATATGGGAGCAGATCCAATTAGCAGAAGCAAAAAGTAAAGGTAGTACATATGCTCCACTCAAATCCAAGCGTCTAAAAGATATAGAAGGCAATATCAAGCTACTAGAAGTGCCAAAACGCATTAAACCTTGGTGGTTTAACGCTCAAAATGGCAAAGTCTGCTTAACCCTACGCTACGGCTCTAAAACACTTGAAATTGCGCAAGGTAAAGCGGCTATAGAGCTTGAAAAGCCGGCTGACTTAATTCCAACATTACAAAAGATTAAGACTGCTGTAGAGGCTGGCGAGCTAGATCACTTAATAGATGCTGCAACTGAAGCAGTAAAGCTGGGTTTTAAGCACTAGTTACTGGATTGCTAGTAAATACAGTTATGAACAAATACATCGCAACCATCAAAGTAAAAGGTCAATCTATAAAGACTGCTGTTTTTGCAGACAGCACCATTCATGCCAGATTAATGCTGCAATACCAATTTGGCATGGATTGCATTCTCTCTAACCCTACCCTATCCACTAAGGAAGATTTAGACCATGAGCCATTAGAAGAGATCATTAATAAGATCAAGCCAATCAAACCCATCAAGCCCCTTACTATTGATCAAGCTCGTATAAATGACTTAAAACGACAAGATATCGCTCTTAAACAAAGATTAAAGCGTGAACGTTTTCGGCAGGATCAAAAGCATGATTTATTAAAACAAATGAATGACTACAATAAAAATCATTCAAGTTACTGAAAAATTTACCGCGCAATTTTCAGCGCCATTCAAGATCTCGGCCCCTGGTGATTTAATCTAACCCCAAACCAAAATCAGGCGAAATGACCCGAATTCACCTGATTTTTAGCGATTTTTGTATTAATCATTTATAAATCAATAGACGACTGACAGGCATAGTACAAATATTCTCTAAGCGTTACTTAAAGTAACGCTTATCCATGCCTAAGCAGCCTGCAATTCCTGTTGGGCTTTTTTCTTACTAGGATAGTTATCAGCAGCTTTGCTATCAGCCTCAATCAGCTTTCTAGTATTAGTTCCACGCAATTGCTCAATAGCCTGTATTACCTGTAAATGGCTATAGTGCCTCTCAATCATTAAGACGCTAGTGCCCATTTGCTTTGCTAGTGTATGGATAGGCACCATATCGTGAGTCAGTGCTAACGTAGCGTAGGTATGGCGTAGGCTATAGAACACCCGCTTTTGGTTAGTCTTGGGATCTATGAGCAAGCCATGGTCAGCCAAGAAGGTATCAAACATATGGTTTAAGACATCACTTAAATCTCTGCCCTCTTTAGTTCTAAAGATGTAGTCATCATTAGTAGGCTTAATCAGCTCAGCCAATGGATCCTTAATAGAACTCTTTACTCCATAGTTTCTAAGCGCAATACGCTCCAAGACTCTAATACTGGGCAAGCGTCCAATAATTTGCCTTTGCCCTGTTTTACCCTTTACTGTCATCTCACAGCTACGGTTAAGGCTATGCACTTCAATGACTTCACCCTCTTCATCTAATTGATCTGTGACTGTACTAATGGGGTTCATCATGAAACGGATTTGCTTCCATTTCATATCAAGTAGCTCAATGCCTGGTCTTGCTCCTGTATCTACCAGCATCTCTACATAATCTCTCAAGATCTAACGGCGTTCACGAACATCCCGAGTTCTGCCTGCTTCAATGTATGGGCCTAGGAGTTTTAGTAACGCTCTTAGTTCATGTAGCTCAAATGCAGGCCTTCTTTGGCTCTCTTTAGTCTTGCCATCTAGCTTGGGGCGATTACTCTCAGTCAAGTAACCCCTAACAATAGCTTCATCAAAGACTCGATTAAATGCTGCATTTTGAGTCTTGCGATTGCTATTGGATATTGCCAAGCCATACTTGGCTTCACGGTCATCGTAGTAGTGCTGCAGGGCATCGTAATCAATATTGGTAATAAGCCTTTGTCCAAGACTGGGGATGAAATGCTCATTAATAATACGGATGTAGTCTTTGTAGATTGACTTTCCTAAGCCACCCTTTAAGTCTCTCTCCATCCTATCGATAGCCAGCATTGCGATATCTTTAAAGCGTTTAGTCACTACTGGAATACCAGATCGTTTTCGTATTTCCGCTTCTACTAATAGCTCTTTAGCCTTGTTAACCGCCAAATCAAACTGGGTCTCTTTAGTAGTAGCTCGTATCCACTTGTTATCTACCTTATAGCGACATTGCCATACGGCACTATGCTCACGTTGATAGAGGGTTAGATTACGGTGTATGAGTTGATGTGTACTTTCTTTCTTATTTGACATACACATACTTTAGCTTCTGACACCAGGCTAGGACAACCTGATTGGAGGAAAAACAGGTGTCAATTTAGCCAAAAGAAAGTATGGCTAGTTATGGCGGTTATTGGTGAGTTTGTGGGGATGAGCGTTACTTTAAGTAACGCTTAAATTTCTGTAACTTCAATAATTCGACCCAAATTGCAACCTGTTGATTTATATTTTTCACCAGCAATCATGTAGCGCAATGCCCTGCTTTGCGCCCTTAAATCTTCACAAGCAGACCTTTGACTTTGATAGCTCTTTTTAATGATCTTGCCAGACTCGGTTTGAATGGTAACTATTACCGCCTTCTTTTTAGTAAAAGCTGAATCAGGTAATTTCTTAAGCACCTCCAAATCCCAATCCACCTTGCCTACATGTGCCGCTTTAATGATTCTGCCTTGATTACATTGCAAGGAGAGTGTCGATGCTTTTCCATTACACAAATTGGTTATATGTCGCCTATCAGCATCTAGTTGCCGACTAACTTCGTGAATAGATGGATAGTCAACCTCATATGTGGAGCCATCATTACTCCTTATGACAATCACAATCCCCTTCATTTGCTTCTGGGCGGCTTTTTTTGCCCTATCAGACCAATCAGGTCGTTGTGTATGGTGGCTACCTTCAGCCAACTTCCTTTTAACTATTTCTCTATTTTTTTCGATCAGATTAGGATCTTGAAATTTACCTTTCCCGCTCTCGTAAAGAGCTAGCTGTTTTTTTCGATAATTCTCAATAGTAGACTTAGTGTGTTTGAAGTAGAAACCGGTATCAGCTACCTTTTGTTCAATAGTTTTCTTTTTCTTTTCTTTAAATTCAGGTTGCTGTGATGAGTGTTTTCCCTGTTTGGCTAATTCAACCTGTCTTTTAGCTTGCTCCTTTTGAAACTCACCAGAGGCAAAAAGATGCACTCCTTGCTTAACCCTTTGCTTCTGATTAGCGGACATCTTCTTCTTGGTTTCTTCATGGTGCTTTTGAAAAGCTCCACCGCCAGAAGTTAAGTTATAGCCGCTTGGATACAGAGAGCTAAGTTGATTAATCCAATAAACCTCACGCTCATCCATCAAGTCGCTTGAGCAATACTCCAGAACCTCAAACTCAAACCCATCAGGGCCATGCTTATTCATTGCGTTATGAAAACGGCGCGAATTATTAGTATCCCCGCGCTCATGTTGCTTTTTGCGGGTCAATACCTTTTTCGATTGCCCAACGTAAACCTTGCCATTCTCCTTATTTCGAAAGGCGTATATCCCAGAAGAGTCTTTTGCAGAAGAATTCATTGGCTCTAAATAATCTGGGCCAAATAATGCGAAGGTGTTACTGCAGCCAATTTCCCTCCGGTCTCATCAGATAACGTTCCATGCATTAGCCCGTAGCAAATTGTTTTATCTTTTGTTGTTGTCATGCCGCCAACAACCATATACGCAAGATCAAATATAGGCCCTCCGCTATATCCACCGACGCTAGGATTCTCTAATAAAAAGAATTCGGAAGGGGTTTTTGTATCGAATCTATTGAAACTAACGAAAGATGACGATGCGTACGATCTATAAGTTAAAGGGCTAAATTTTCCTTGAGCGCCCATTCCATAAGGAAATCCCACTGATGTCAACTCGTAGTCTCTTGAAACAGCTATTGGTTGCAAATTGAAGTGATCGTAAGGAAAAAATCTGCTTGCTAAGTGTGCATGATTCTTCTCGGAAACAACTATTGGCATTACAGATAAATCCGCAATAGGATGATGAATCCATTGTAATTTTGGATTGAAATCCACCAGATTTAAAACAGTCGCGTTACCGGCGTTATCACTAACAACTAGACTGGTATTTACATTGCATTCAATTGCAACATGATTTGCAGTTACTAAAAACAATTCATTTTCTTTAGCTACAAAAATTCCTGTTCCAACTCTTTCTAAACCATCTTGCGCTGGAGTTCTTAAGTTAAAGACAACGCGAAAAGTTTCATCTCTACGTAGAATCATTGGATACTTTCTAGCCATCAACAAATAACTCTTAATTTAACTCAAAAAAATACCAACCCGAAGGTTGGTATTTTCATTTCTGGTGGGCCCACCAGGACTTGAACCTGGGACCAAAGGATTCCGGTTTGTGTAGCTTTCACTACTCCCTGGACTATGCCTTCATCATATCGATTGCTCGACTTAGATGGGTGCCGTCTAGTCTCTACACCTTCAACAGCACTTTCATACTGAAGCTTGGCTCGGCGTTAGCTTGTGCAGCTTTTGGCTGCCTTTAGCTTTCTCCGAATTTGACACCATCCCTTATGCAGTTTCCACGCATAAGGCACAACTTTCGCTATGAGTCCTCTGCTCTAACCAACTGAGCTATAGGCCCTAAAACTTTACTTTTACTACACACCTTTACGGATGTTTTTACTGCAAAACTGCATTTACTACACACCATGAAAAAAGCTCTGGTGTGTAGTCGGTGTGTAGTGAATTTATGCCGCCTAATTCACCACTAACCTCTTGAATCTATTGAGGTCTTTGTGACAAGACCCCTAGGGCTTCTTTCTTATGAGAGCAGAGGCCCAAATTGATCCTAATAAATACAAGGCTCTAGCGCTGGTGAGCATCGGTGTGTAAGTAAGTGTGCAAGCAAATAAGCAATATGCACTACTTAAAACAATATTTAAAAGACAAAACCCTCACCATTTCTGATGAGGATTTAGGAGTCTTATTTTCATTAATTATTCTAAATAATAATATTCAGCTGGATTTAAACGTTTGGCGTCTCGGTAACGGTCTTTCGCTGTGGCAACCGATAAACCAAGGATACCCGCCAAATACACAGCATATCCTTTTCTACCATCGAATATGCCATGTGGCGTCACTAGCTTTTTAGTTTTAGCCTTTGACACAGCCTCCTTATGTTCATTTGTCAAAGGCACCCCTTTTCGTGTAGTAGTCCGCCCTACCAATGCCTTGCTAATCTTTTTCCGAGACTCACTAGATAAGCTGCATCCCGTCCTAGTTGGTTTTAAATTGGCACTTTGCTTTTTAGCCCCCCACGTCATAAATTCATCCCATGGAACTTCTTTACCACTTGCCAACCTAACTATATGCTTAATGTTGCTCATCTCAATCCCTTTCCCTTATTGGTCAGAGTCGTTTAATAAACCACTGTCAGCCATACTTCTCCAATTCTCAGCATTTATTGAGATTAACTGGGCTAACTTCACAGCCGTACGCAAGCTAACTTTATTGAACTTCTCTAAATTACTTTCAATGTAATCAAGCAATGAAAATTCTTGCTGTTTTGTTAAATTAAAGTTACTAAGCAATTCTTTTTTTGCAACCATGAAGCAAACTTGCTTAAAACAACTTTCTTTAGAACTGTCAGCTACGATGATCTTGTAACTCCGGTCTTTTAGGGCATCTAGGTGGGCCGATAAATTTCCCCTTGTATGACCGTCAAATCCAATGTTGGATACCAAAATAACGCTGCCCTTGAATTCAAACGAACTTGGAATACCAACGCCTTTAAGGGGTGTAGTGCTTTCCCAGCTAATTTTGCGCACAGGTGAGGTATCAATAGCTGCCTTAAGCAAATTAACGCCTTCAATCTTCTTAAATACTGAATCAATATCGTCTAATACCAGTACGTTATTAACTTCTCTATGAAAATATAGATTTCCATACAAACTCAAAGGCGTCATATGCCCTTTAACAACCTTGTAATTACCTTGGGCGTATTTGTTTAGATAACTCTCAACTGAGTGAGTCTTGCCAACACCCGGAGGACCATTGACGATCAAGTTGTGAATCTTGCCATTAGCAATCTGCTTTATATATGTCTCTACGTTGGCATAACGCTTCTCAAGATCACTGTAATCATCATTTATATATTTTGATCCAATAGGCAAACTGGTAATTTTTGAATTCATGCCGCCATTTGTTTTTGTTGCGTACATAATTAAGACTCCTTATATATTCGAACTATCACGGTGATAATTCATGTATCTATAGTATTTTTTATTTAATTATTTTTGGATGAATAAGCGTTTCAAATTGGTTTTGTTAATACGCATAACTAACCGTAAAAAACACTTAAACATTCGCCCCAAATCCATATGTTTTTATTAGCCGTTCTTCCCATTGATCAAGCTCCTTCCACTCTCTTGAAAAAAACCATTTGCAACTATGTCCCAGAGAGTAGATGGACTTTAAATTTGTAACTTCTTCAAAATCATCCCAATTGCTAGCAGTGCTAATTTTGATTAGGTCACCAACAGAACGGTTGCGATAAGCGCATTCATCAACAATTAGCTTAAAAAATTCCCTATCTAAAAACGCTGCTGCGCTAACCTCATCTTTACCGATAAGCAAAGCTAAATCAAAAATGTCCTGCGTTTCACCAAATTGATCACAGGCATCAAACGTCAAAATAACATTTACATTTAAATAATTAGCGTTGCAGCTCACTTGTTTTTGCTTCTTCATTTTTTTAAATCTCCATTTAATTAAGGTCATAAAGAGCGATAACCCATATAAGAAAGATAGACGTGTTGACCTCTTTTTCGGATGAATAAGCGTTTCAAATTGGTTTTGTTAACACTCACATTTCCAATAGAAAATGCCACCCGAAGGTGGCACTGTTACTGCAAGTAACACTGAAGATCAGTCATCTAAAGTTGGCTGTTGATTGGTCAGTCTTTGAGCTCCATGCTTCTCTTCTTTTAACCGACGCTCTTCTTTTACCTTTTGCAGATACTCGGGCGATATTGCATACTTAGCAGCAGCAATTTGCTGCTTTTCCAAATCTCCATACCAAGTCTTGTAATTCAAATCAATAAATACACGTTCTAAAATGTGATTTTCAAAATCAAAATCCATTGGAATAACTCCAACTATCTTGTACCCATCCTGTACATACTTGCAAATCGGGTAAAAGAATTCGCTGGCCCCTCTTGAATCGTGCACACGACTTGTCCACTCCATGGGAATTTGAAACTCTGAAATTGGCGTTGATGCTTTCTCACGCAGCAAAGCCTTGATAAAGTTGAGCTCCTGCTCATTGCGGGCTTTCTTTCTTGCAACAGCCTCCAAATTGGTATTGCTTTCTCGGATGCGGTCTATTCCGCCGTTTTGACGGATGAAATCCTCCAACTCGTCAGCCATAACATCCTGGCGATATGCCATATCCAGCACCCTGGCATACACGTGAGCATTTTTACGATTGGTTCTCACTACGTACTTAACAATAATTGTTAGTTCGGGAGTGTTCTTCTGTACTTTTATCTTATATTTTGTTGATAAAGTACTGCGCATCTTCGACAAAATCTCTAACTTACTATCCGACCCTAGTACTTGATCGCTGTATCGCATTAAATCTGCTAATAATCCGTATAAAACATCATTGGCTTTAACAATAAAGTTTTCATAAAAATCGGCTTGCTGCTGTGCAAGCAAATCCCCTTCACTTAATACTTGATCAATCATTACTTTTACACTCTTCTTCATCTTTACTCTCCTAGTTATTACGATAGTGTTCGCCCTATGAAGATAGACTTTTGAAGCACTTTATTGCTGAAATAATTGATTTGAAACGAGTTTGTTAACACCTTAAATAAAGGTTATTGAAAAGTTATTTTGATAAGAATATTGGTTATACTTTTTCTTATCAATTTAAATTTTGAAAGCTAGCCGTGGCAGATGAAGAATTGGGATTATTTAAAGAAATCCCCGGTGGATTAAGAAGGCGTCTTCCAATTGAGCTGGAGTGGAAAAAGGCTAAAGAGACCCTCTATTACCAATGGTGGCGGTGTTTAAATGCTAGTAAAGAGTACTTAGAGTGTTGCGCCGCAGAAGGTAAAGACCATGAACTAGCAGAGACCTATGCTTTGTTTGGTGATGTGACCATCTCTTGGCCGCAGTGGTGGCAAAAGACTGGCAGACGATTGTTTAGTGAGCGTCGCCAATACCCCAAAGTACGTGCCATAGACCAAGAAGAGGCGTTAAAAAAGCTCAGTATTGATGAGCGCTATCTGCTGATTTTAGATGTCCCGTTAAATCTAAGGCGTGTGACGATCTTGGAGCAGATCAATGAATTATTGGATAAACACCATCTTGGCAAAGATTTGGATGTCAGAGCGCAAAGCTCAGCCATTGTGCAACTAGAAACCAACCGCCTACAACATAAGACAGTACCCATATTGGTCGATGTTGCCGATATTCTGTATCACAACCCTAATATCCAGCTATATCAATTGGCACAAAAAGCTAAGTTAGCCGAACATCATTTGGGCAGATCTGTCAGTGAATCCTTAAGTGAGCGGGAGGAGAAACAAAGGCGTGAAATGGCAGCCAGTAATTACAAGAAAAATGCAGAAAGATTGGTTTACAACGCCGGAAGACTGAAGTTTCCATCAATTGATTGAATCCAAACCTCAAAGGATAAGAAATGGCAATTAAAAATACATTACTAATAGGCAACGGTATTCATCGTTGGATCAAAGATAACCCCGATGGAGGTCAGATTTCTTGGAAATCAGCACTAGAAAAAATGGCTAGAGCTGCTAGATATGAAGTTCGTGATATTGATCAAAAGCCACTGACATTAGTCTTTGATGAACTACTTCTTAATTGCACAAATTTATCTAAGACTGATCTACAGTACATTGCGATGGGAGCCACTTATACAGGCGGTGATCAAGACTTAAATCACGTAATTTCTTGTTTAGCAAAAAATATTCTCACTACCAACTATTATTCTTCATTTGCTAATGAAGGGTGTGGATTTGCGCCAGATCATCTTGGTTTTGAAATTTCCACACCACTATTTCCCAATATTTCAGAAAACACCTTCTCTTTGTTTAGAGGAAGAAAAATGCGGTCAAAAACATGGTGGAATATTAACGGCAGCTCTCCTACAGCCACAAGCCTTACCTTAGGATTGAGACAATATGGTCGATACCAAAATCAAATTGCGCAATATCTTTTCGGCTCTATTTCCTATTCAAAAGTAAAAAATCTTCGCTCGCCACTAAGCTTACCAATTCCAAATTTTGATTTTGAAAAGAGTGGTAATCCGTACTCTTGGGCTGAT
>Ga0364881_10727_pt1 | contig 13991 bp, 18 predicted proteins | sample ExccelJu500001D4_5_FD_206923 | JGI IMG/M metagenome (GOLD analysis project Ga0364881, IMG submission 206923) | Enriched cells from Trout Bog Lake Hypolimnion, Wisconsin, USA - BchlTB.July30.5000.01.D4 | ecosystem: Environmental > Aquatic > Freshwater > Lake > Hypolimnion/Profundal zone | place...
AAACTTTGCTTCAAGTCAAATCCATGGCTCAGTATTCTTTCTTTATCGGTTAATGGTGGAGAACCAATTGGCTGAACGTCAGGCGCACCATTCATGACATTCGAAATCCAGTAGCTCACGTCCTGATAAACTTGCTCTGCACTGTATAGTTTTGCAAAACCCTTTATTGAAGCCAAGCAGGGTACGGATTGGTGCAATTCAAATTTTTTAACATTGGGTGACCTGTAAGCCCAATATTGCATGCTATGCATCATGAAGATGGGTGATTTAATTTGCTGGCTGATCTTTAGTAAATATCGACGCGGCTCAGTTAAAGCTGGTATCCCTTTATAACAATGCAATCCCATCAGTAAGTTGAACAGTTCGGGACTTGGCATTAAATACAATGGAGGGATAACCCGATTGCACGAATTATCGTATCCACTTTTTGAGTGACCAACGATAAATGGCTTACCGCAAACAGATAGAATACCAAAACTGTCTATTCCCTCTAGTCTTACCTTCTCTTCAACGCCTTTGCATGGCCCATAATCAAATAGATATTCAAAAGGACTCGGAATAGAAACGATGTTTTCATCAGGAACATATACGTCAACATATTCTGGAATTTCAATGTTTCGATCAAAAACAATCTTGTTGTCCACCCCGTAGGTATGGGCAACGATATCGTAATAGTCTTTAAATTTTGATTTGATAAGCATTTTATTAATCAACTCCTTTCCGGAGCCATAACTCACTTGTCAATATCCGTGCAAGCTATGTAGTGAACGATTTCTATATCAGGTGCAAAAGCCCTGAATAGCTTAACTACTTTCTGATCATCATCATAAAACCTGCCAATACCGTGTTTTATAGAATAATTAACCTTCTGCCACAGATATTTTTGAAACCAGTCCAACCTCTGATGGGGACAGTTTTTTTGTGCGACCTCGATTGATGGCAGTAAATAGAGATGGTCATAAACAATGCCGAGAGTATGTAATTCTTCCATCGTGGCATTTCTTGCTTCAGGCAGCTCAGAGCGAGAAGAAACGATATGCACACACCTTCCTTCATGCTTCCATTTTTTGGATAACGCTGAAAATAATTCAGGTGATGCTGTGATCACACCGTCTATGTCAATGCCAACCGCATTAAAACTCTCCATGCCGATTAATTTCCCAATATCTGTATGTCGTTGATATTGCCGTCATTACAATATTCATAATTCTGATACCTCCTATTCGTTTGGAAAGTCAATTTGTCCGTTTTCGACCATTTGGCGAAAAGTACCAATTACTTTCTGCATTGCAATAAGCCCCTTTTTTAGCTGCGATTCAGAGGCAGACTCCACTTTTACATTCTCCCAGCGATTAGACCAATCCCGTATTAACGTATTGCAGATGTGCGGTGAATTAAAGGAAAATACCTTACGGGATAGGCGGGCATCGTTCAGATACCAAAGGAAATCAACCCAGAGATTTGATTCGATCTCACGGATAAGTTTCCTCAGATTATAGTCGTCCAGAGTGAACAAAATCCTGACCTGCAACATATTGTCATCATTATTATCAGCAGGTGTGGAGATGGAATTTGATTTGGCAACGATAGTGTCGAACGACAACGGCAGCTCGATTTTAGACTTGGCAGCAAGAGCATTTATGGCATCAAGAATCACCCCTTGGGCGATTAATACCGATGACACGCGAACTGGGCCTAGAGCTTCCATTTCATGTTTCAATTGAGCCGCTTTGGTCTTTGACATATTTTTGGAAAACTTATGGCGCAAGTCATCTGACCCACCTTTCAACGCATAACTTAGAGAGACCATCGATATTTTTTGTAATATGATTTTTATTGAGTCGTCTTCGAATTCGAAAATTCTCTCAAATTCGTAAGGGATGCTATCCGACATAAGCCTCGAAAACCTTTTGCGAATGTCCTCAGGCTTCCCTTTCATGACAAAATTTACGAATTCCTGCGGGCATTTACTCAGGTACATTTTTATCGAATCGTCGTCATCCTCGTGACAATTATCTAACACAGCTTCTTCATCCGACTTATACATCCAAATACGGGATTGCAACAAATCAAGAAGACCATCGCGTTGTTTTCTTGTGAGGTCATACAGTGCCACACACATTTTCTCGAACATGTTCTGTTTCATAAGACTCTCCAATATTATTGGACAAAATGTCCATTCGTAATTCCACAAGCACTTGCCCTGCCTCACATTCCTCTATGGTAATTCGCAATTATTTTCTTGATGTCGGAAAAATGTCTGTTCTAAAATCTATGCGCTAATTTCAGAACTAAGACACATGTTCCGAATACCATCAACAACCACTCCAGTAGCAAGGCAATCATCTTCGTTGTAATCCAGTATGCGTTGTTTTATTGCCTGGTCTCCCGATTCAATCCAACGGTGGTACCACTCGATTGACGCAGCACCAGATGGGTGGGTATCACGCCAACGGAAACCCAGATACTGGGCCAGCGTCTTGATAGACTGATCATACGTAGGCCATTCTGTATATTTTTTTACAACATCAAAATAAAGATCAATCATGGCTGGTGTGACAAATAGTTTCTCCACGTCTGCGACAGAACAAACACTTGGATATTTTTCGGCAAGCCTCTTGTAAGCAGTGCGCTCGTATTTGGAATAATAGTAAATAGTTGAATCCTGAATCCTGGATTGCAGATAGCCCCAAGCCTGGCTGAAGACGGCTTCTTCCTGTGCGGGATCTGTGCCATCAGCAAAGAATGGGATAAATATGGTTGTTTCTGGTTGACCTTGGAAGCGTTCAACAAAGCCATGCAAATAGACAAAATCGTGCATTGGATCAGCTTCGATATCGAAGTAGACTTCAAATTGTGCAACAGGGAGGCATACCGATTGCTTCAGGTAAGCGATAGCCTTGGGAGTGGACAGCAGTTTTGCGCGGACATGGTATTTGAGCAAAGTATCTGGGCCGATTCCGGCAAATACTGTCTTCTTCCCATGAATGTAAATGGTGGGATCGCAATTCGCAAAGGCGAAAACAGTCGATATCGTATGGAAAATTGCATCTCGCTTGGCTCGCCCCAGTTCTGATATAAGCGTAAGATCATCCTTTGCCACGAGCTCTTGTTTGCCATGGGAATACCAGTGACATAACTTGCATGCTGCACATAATGCTCCCCTCGTGGATTTAGTTTGCTGGACGATGGCTCGCACTTCAGACAAGGATTTCTGGTAACAGTCCCACCACGTTAATGCATTACGGATGCCCTGTGGTTCCATCAGGCAATATGGAATACGATCACTCTGGCGATCAATTATGAACGCTTCGCGACTTCCATCACCCATCTCAAGCTGTTCAAGAATCAGGACGTAATGGGCAAGCTGTACCGCATAGTGCTTCTTAAGCTTTCCCTCACTTTCGTCTGCTTCGAATCCGGATCCCGACTTAATGTCTCCGGGTATGTAGCCATTAGCACGAAGCTGGAGCAAATCCGGCTCGCCTACCAGGTCACCAGAAGTTAACCGTCCACTGTAAATCAAGGGTTCGCGCCGTTGCATAGCAACACGCGTTTCACTTTCCCTGACTGACTTCTCCAAGAGGCTTATATCAGCAGTAACAGGAAGTGACTCCACGATGTTTTTTTCATGGTCTATACCTTGTTCCCAAAGCAATTCGACAAAAGAGTTGGGTTCGTCGCGGAGTGTGCTTTCACAAAACTGATCTAGCGATACACGATGGGGGCATTGCACAAAATCATATATTTGAGTTGCTGAAATCATTGTCAATTTCCCATATATATCTGTGATTATCGTGGAATCAGAATATCAGGGCAATACGACAATTAATGACGCATCATCAATTAATTTTGGCAAAACATTCATGAAATTCAGCTGAATATGAAGTTGCAGATTGAGTTCTATTCCCCTTTTAACATTACCTCCCCCATTGATCTATCAATGCAGTATTGATTGAGAGCATAAATTACCACGAATAAATCATGGCCAGAGATTCGAGTCTCTCGGTGTCCAACATGGACAAACATCCTTGAATAAATTCATCAATATCATTGCAAGGTTTAATTGCCTCTATCAAGGCTCGGTGAAGATCAGGATGTGTGATATTCAAAACGGCGTTATATGCGACAACGACATGAAGAAACTCATTTAATATCGAAGGCAAATTATCATTTATTGAAACAGCAGCCTTTCTAAGTTTTTCAAATCCCGCGATTTCAAGCAGCGTCGGGTTGGATAATTCTTTGCTCAATAATTCATATTCCATCTCTGAAATGAATTTCAGTTTTCTATCGTACTCGCTGAGCAGCGGCTCATCGATATGAACGGATAATTGGCAAAAAGATACTGTGGGATGCGTTGATTGATTCATTGATTAATTCTTTCTTTGTATTAGATCGTTCAATCAGACAAATAATTGAATGGCTGGAATGGATATTGCCGTTATGAAACCTTTTCAATGGCCCAGTTCAATACTGGAACCAGGCGCGCCGGAAGTAGAATGCGAGCTTCTTCATAATTCACCCATCGATATTCGTCATGTTCTGGTTTTCCAAGTTCAGCGCTAACTGGCAGAGTGATCTCCTGCTTTTCTACTCGGGTAATATAGTATGTAGCCACCTTGTCGCGAGAGTATATTTCGGTTTCCCTAGATTCATCACCCCAATCCAAGGTGAATTGTTTGATGCCCGTTTCCTCTATCATTTCGCGTTTTGCAGCATCCAGAGGAGATTCGCCCTCATCTGCTCCCCCTTTAGGAAAGTCCCAGTTTTGGTATGCCCGAAGAACCAGGAAAATGGGTGTCGCATCGCTCTCGAACGCAACTGGAACCACACCATAAGAACGTCTATTGAATGTTGGCATTTTGCCATCCCCACACTTTATCAAGCAAAAATGGTAACACCTTCCCAGCGGCACCATGCAAATTTAGGCTGGCACGTTCATCAAGTGACGTTGGATTTGGATTGACCTGTAAGGTCAACGCACCGTTTTGAATGGCCAGATGAGGCAACCTTGCTGCTGGTTGTACAAGAGAAGAAGTGCCGATGCATAAGAAAGCATCGCAGTGATATACGGCTTCGTTAGCGGCATCCCATTCGCTTTCCGGCAGACTTTCCCCGAACCACACCACACCGGGACGAATCTTCCCACCGCACTTGCATCTCGGCGGTGCTACGCGCCTCCCACCCTCAGGTTCATCAGGAATACCAGGCGGATATTCAAAGGGTCTTTTACATGCAAAACAGAATGGCCTATGCAATCGCCCATGCAAATGTATGACATCGTGACTTCCAGCGCGTTCGTGCAGGTCATCCACGTTCTGGGTAACGAGTGTCATACGCGGTACCAGTCCGGCAATGGCCGCAATCGCCAGATGATCTGGATTTGGCTGGGCGCGTAATACAATCATTTTGCGCCATTAATACCACCCCCAAACCAGTGCCGGATCATGCCTGAATGCCTGTTCGTTAGCTAACGCTTCAGCAGCGTATTTTTGCCATAAACCAGTCAACGCATCCCTGAAGGTCGGAATACCGCTTTCAGCGGAAACACCTGCCCCCGTAAATACTACTACATGCTTTGCATCACGCAATTTAATGATTATTTCTTCAGGAATATTCATGTTTAGGTTTAACGAAGCGTCCAGTTAACTAAATTAATTTTGAAATATATTGCATGACCATTACACTAGTTAATACAATTGTCATTATGACGAGCGCGCCTAATACAGCAAATCTCATGATTTACAACCACCGGTCTCCATGCTGTACATCGGATTAACAATAATTTTATATTTACATGTTGAAAGGCTAGCCGTGTCATGCTTAACGGGTATCAATGTCAGCAAATCCGCATAAGTCATTCCTTCTTGAATCCCACCACCAATCCCAATCCAGGGTGATTTGGCCAGTTTGCCGTTTACCCATTCAAGAAAAGGTTCAAACAAATGGTCTCGCCATAGCTGTTCTCGATTCTAATAAGTCGCTCTAGCGTCCGGCCAGCACAATTCAGGAAGACACAGGCTACAGACATAACCATCGCTAGTCAGTTCTGGAATAGCCTCGAAGCAAACGAGCAAATCCCAACACTCTCCTTGCCAATTAAAGCTCACGTTAATTTCCCATGAAGTCAGCGTTGCAGTAATCAGTGATCTAGCCTGTTGAAATTCTAGTTCAATACTGAGTCTTTTCCGCCTGCCAATCCGAATTGGAACGAAAAATTGCTCATGTTTCTCAGAGAACCAAGAGAAAAATGCACGTTGAATACGAGGGCGTACCTTTTTAATAGTTTTATGCTTTTAACCTAATCTGCACAATGAATTTCAAATAATGTTTCATATTCCTGGAATTCATAAACAATAAAGCTTTTTAAATGAAATTCATTAATGCGTTGGTTATGAAGATAATCGCGGCTATCAAGCTGTAGTTGTCATATTACTAACGCTAATAAACTTTTTAATAATAAATGGGTGGGTGATTTACTGCCTAATTCGCTAACAAAACTTATAATAAATTCCTTTTTTGCATTGGCAAACAGTGCTGCTGATTCCGCACTACTCAATTTTTCAATCAAATGCCTCATTTTATGTTCTGTATAAATCTCACCTAGCACCTTGCCAAAATAGCTCTTTTCGACTTTTATTATTTCCGTGTCAAATGACGTATCGAATAACAACCCACTAGCTTTAAGCTTGCCCTGTATCCAATTCCTCATAGGTATGTCTTCGATAATGAAACAAACACTTTGCTGTTCTTGTTCGACTACTAGTTTTGCTTGAGCTAATATCTTCAGCATCTCGCATTTAGCATTTTGTTCTAAGTCTTCAGGACCTTTATTTATCGAATCCATGAAATTATCAATTGCGACATTGATTTCGTCCTTAGATTTGTTTCTGGGTGATCCTTCAAGTGTGGTGATTAAATTTTCCATTTCAGCAGCAGACGGTTTTAAGGAAATAGGGATTGCATGACGGCCAAGATGGCATGCCATACGTGGATTAAAACCTTTAAGTGTTCCCCAAATAATCAGCCAAATTGTTCGCAACAAGCTTTCAGAAACATTACCCTGATCGGCAATGTGTCCCTTGATGGCTTCCTCTGCTGAGACCCTTATTACATCCTCGTCTGTAATAATGCCATTCACCATAAAAAGCAGGAGATCGGTTGCAAAACTCAAGCCTGGCTCGGTCATCACTGATGGGAATTGTCGAAATAATGAATCCTTGTTCCAAGGATCGACCACGTCTTCCTCTATTGCCATTAGTCCCTCACGACGTATACGCTTACTCAGTTTATATAAACAACAAAGCCATTCAACGTGAAGGTTGTTATTAGAAACTGGCACATCAATATGATTGTGTTCCATAAAATTCCCCTCAAACAGTCATTAACATACACTGTGCAAAATTAAATAATTGCAATGAGTTCATGACTTGCACTGATAATTCATGTCACTCATTATTCAAACCAAGAACATCTGGTATTTGTCCTTCACTAATCAGTCGATGCAATGTTTCAAGAATAGATGTCATTGCCTTGCGCCCTTTTTTTACGAGTGCAGGAGATGCTGTGTCGGGATTCAAATTACGATATCTACCGTCAAGATCCTCCATCAATTGACTAGCACAGCGTTGTGTACAATTTTCGAATACTCGATGAATCAACCTTTCATTCTTCATATACCAGAGGAAATCAATCCAGGTATGGAACATACATTCCCTTAATAGAAGCTGAATAGAACGATTATCGAGATTTGCAACCACCCAAGCTGATTGTCTACAATTTTCTTCAATTTCAGCAGGATTATGATTTTGGAAAAGAGTTGGAAGGTATTCCAAGAACTGTACGCCGATAGATTGAACGGCAATCGAATCAAGATTAATTAAAACATTACCGCCTCGTGTGGCCAGCTTCAGCTGGAACATACCTTCTTTTTCACCAGGTTCCAGGGTGGGAATGACATCACTTATTGTGATATTCAATGAACTTGTTCTGTTTTCAAGATCTCTTAATATCTCTTGGTTCATGATAGATACCTTGCTGTTGGGTTATTTGGCTAACAACGACCAGATTGTATAGATCGAATACGTCAATTAATGACGCATGAGCTGTTGAATTTACCCGGCACAGGAAGAGAATGCGATAACAGATTCAAGTTGGACTGAATCGCTACATAGCAACAGGATCACTGTAATCTCTTGAGAATAGACTTAACATCAGCTTTGTTTAACCCCCGTTCTCCATCAACCACGTAAAGATTCGGATGACCATCGTTGAATAATTCTGGCAAATCATCTATTGCTATCCAGTGGCATGAATAGCCGTTAGCATCTATCCAAGTTTGAATTTCCAGATCACGCCGAGGATAATATCCAGCGTAGGGTATAACTGGCGTTATTCCGATAAATCTTGGAATTAAATCTTCTCCACCACCAGCCGTAACGAAATCAATCATTTCGCCCATCGTGTGATATTCTCGCCACGAAGTCGAAAAAATGACTTTAACTTCCGGTAGAGCACGCAGAATATTCCAGAGTAATTCAACTCTGCAAAATAATTTCTCTTCGTCAGAATAGTTGGAGTGCAATACACCATCAAAATCAAGGAACAAGAGCATTAGATAAACCTTTGCAAAATAATGTTGGCGGGAGAGCTGAATGTTTTTAGGGAGAATGTGCTAATTCCAAACGACACATTGCGATAACCAAGACGTATTAATTTGGCATTGGTTGTTGTGGTTGCTCAATGTATGCACAACCTCTCTTGGTCACAGCATCATCAATAAGAATGTCAAACGGATTATCGAAAACATATTTCAAATCCTCGTAAAGTTCAGAAATTTCATCCTCGGAAACATTTGCTGCTGTAAGCTGGTTAAAGAGCTTGTGATTCATGATGATCTCCCGTTCCTAATAGTCATGGAGTAGCTGTTTTATCAAATCCTTCGGTTAATTATTTGTTTAAAATGTCCCCATTCATTCATCGTTTGGAGTTGAAATGCCTTATAGATCTCTAATTCAGGTACGCCGTATGTTAGAAGCAATGTGTGTTATCGAACTAATTTTGTGAGCTCTTTACGAAAATGGAATTTCAAACATCTACGCTGATTAATTTGCCTTTGGTTGATATTGATCAACATATACACATCCACGCTGAGACACGGCGTCCGCAATAAGGTCATCGAACGGACTACTCATCAGCTCTTTGAACATTCCGTCAAGCTCATTTACAAGATCCTCTAAATTTTCATCTAGATCATCGCAGACAACATCAACTTCCGTTGACAGGGTAGAAAGTTTGTTATTCATAATTTCCTCCACTCTAGATTTGTCCTGAAACATTTGATTTGAGCCATCCTGCTGGCTGTACACATCTAAATTATCCACAAACATGCGTCATTTTGAGTCGCATAATTGGATTTCAAAAATATTTTCGCTTTCTTCCTCAATTCAATTGCGACATAAAGTCCGCCATCGATTGGTATGTCTGAAAATAATAGAATATCGATTAACATATCAAAATAATGCGACGATGGATGACGCTTGATCCTTGTAGCATGTCACCTTGATAGTTAATTTCCCCAGATAATGAATATTAAGAAAATAACTGCCATATGATTTCATACCTCAATTCAGGCTAACTGGTGGAATATCGGACAAGTGCGAAGCGAAGGATGCCTTCCCTTTTTCAGATTCAGAATCTCAACTAAACATATAAATAGTTAGATTTAGCGTCACAGGATGACGCATCGGTATGGATAATTGCGTCAGCCCCAACCAGTAGCGAAATATATTTATTTCTCGTAAACGCTATATGCCCCGTTCTCGTCCTCGTCCTCGTATCATCCGCTCTTTTCTTATATGGCTGGCCGAATCACGGACACGATTCAAGATTCCTTTCAGAGTTGTAAAACAAAACGAAAAGTATTATTTACTACTTGAGTCGGTCGGCAATGCCAGCTTAACCGTAAGCATCTTGTTGACTCAAACCAACACTCGGGTAAACTATGGCTGGCAGGGCAACTTTGGAAACATGGCGTTAACCAACTTCGTCAGGATTGAGAAGTTACAAAACGGATATAGATGTAAAGAAGACCTGGATGCTGAGGAATGGGGTAATTACATCCACGAGGTAAGAAATATATACCCAACAGTCGAAGAGGTGTGGCGCGTCCATGTGTTCGAAATAATTCTTGATACCATTAACTCACTAACAAAATATCCTTGGGTCGAGCTTTATGAGCCGATAAATTCTAATGAAATGGATGTGAATCTATCTTGCGATAGCGGAAGCAACACAAAACAACCCGATTATATTGTAGGATATTGTTCTTTCGGTGGAGATGAATGCGATTCACCACCCTTGATTTGTGCAAGGCTGATTAACTCGTTTGAAGATCGCCTACAGCCTGAGCTAAACTACGGTCTAAGCGGGAAAATAATACCAAACCCGTTATATGCCCCATAGAATCTGCGGCCTAATATGAACCAGAACGATCTTAATGATGGAAGGATGATTTATTTATCTGCGTTGCTTTCCGGTGACCTTGCCCGTGAAAAACGTATTTCTTAACTGTGTTTTAATAACAAGTTAAGGAGACGGAAAAATGATGAAAGAAAAAGGCAAGAGAGCGTCGTACACGTTGGAATACAAACTGGAGGCGGTGCGATTGGTTCAGGGTGGCCAAGCTTGTTCGGCGACGGCCAGGATATTGGAAATTCCCAAGCAGACGCTTGAGAACTGGGTAAGACTAGCTGCGAAGGGCAAGCTCACGGGTGCGGGTTCCAAACCGGTGAGCGAAGAACAAATGGAATTGGCGCGATTGAGAGCAGAACTCGCGCGCGTAAAGATGGAACGAGACATCTTAAAAAAAGCGACGGCGTACTTTGCGCGGGAACTAGCGTGAAGTACGCCTGGATTGGGTGCCATAAAAAGCAGTGGCCTGTCAGTCTGCAATGTAAAGTGCTGAATGTCAGTGTTAGCGGGTACTTCGAACATCAGCATCGAAAAGGAACTGGTCAGCGGTCTGGGGGGAGCAGAAAGCGCATCAGCGACGAAGCCTTGCTGGTTCACATCAAGGCGGCTCATGCTGGCAGCAAAGGTGAATATGGCTGGCCGCGAATCTGGAAAGAACTGCGCGCAAACGGCGTCAAGGTAGGCAAAGAGCGTATTCAGCGGTTGATGAAACAGCACGGTATCAAAGCCCGTGGGAAGCGCAAATATGTCGTCACCACGGACAGCAAGCACAATCTGCCGATTGCCCCGAATCTGCTCAATCGCAACTTCCAACCGGGGCAACCCAATGCCGTGTGGACCAGCGACATCACCTATATCCAGACCGATGAGGGCTGGCTATATTTGGCGGCGGTCATTGATTTACATAGCCGTCAGGTGGTGGGGTGGAGCATGCAACCGCACATGCAGGCCAACTTGGTAACAGATGCACTACGGATGGCGTGGTTCAGGAGAAGGCCGGAGCCGGGCCTGATATTCCATTCGGATCGTGGCAGTCAGTATTGCAGTCACGCATTTCGGGAAGCACTGGTCGGATATGGCATGCAAAGCTCAATGAGCCGAAAAGGGAACTGCTGGGATAATGCCCCCACTGAAAGCTTGTGGGGTTCTTTGAAGGTGGGCCGGTTGTACGGCATGAGGTTTGAGACAAGACGTCAGGCTATGGACGAGGTGATTGACTGGTTGATGTATTACAACCACAGAAGACTTCACTCAACGCTGGGCTATATCAGTCCAATGCAGTTCGAGCAAAACTGGTTTGTGGCACAGTTGAAGGATGCCGCATAATGAGCGAGTTAAGAGATACGGAATACAGGGGCAAGGTCATTAGGTGTAGGATACGGTTCTAATGTGCGTGTTGATGACCCAAGAGAGCTTCGTAAACTCATTATAAGCTCGCTACGCATGCCAACTAATGCCTACGACGATACTGATGATTCGCCTTCATTCTAACTCTGTATTTTGAATGCATTTCTTCTATGCATTAATAACCATTCTGCATTTTCAGCCAGGGAAAGTTTGCCTAGTGCTAGAAAACATTCCTCCTGACGCTCCGGGGTCTCATTGTGGCTATTGAGAATTACTTGTGCATTTCTTAATATATTCCCCATGGTTTCATAGCTGGCCACCTGCTCGACATAGCCCATTGTCGCCACATACGCCTTGACAACCCCAGCCATTAGAAAAAAACTTGCGGAGAATGCACTGGCGATGGTCTTCCATGGTGTTAAAAATTGATAAACATTAGACATTGCAGCCATGCCAACTAGCGCACCTCCAACAACCAAAGACACTGTTGCAAATATTTCGAATTGACGACTGATATTTTTGCAGTCCTTATACTTTCCGCCTGAAATGCCGGGATCTTTTCCCAAAAAATACTTGGTTTGATCATCAACCCAACACGTTTTTACCAAGTCATAGTTTGATTCACCGCTTGTAGATAATAATGCCACAAATGAACAATTACGCAGAGCCTCGCGAATCCATCCGACATCCGATTTTACCAATTGAAGAAAATGGTCAGCCGTATTAGCTTTAATACCGGCGATTCTCCAAAATATTTGAACCCGTAGTCCTTCTGCTAAGGCCCTATATTCAAGAAATCTCATTTCGATTTGGCTTGTCGGCAGCTTGAACAGCAGAATGTATAAACCATAGGCAAGAGCTAACGCAACGCCATAAGCAATAAGCCATGATTTATCCTGAAATGCACTATGTGCCGCTTGGGAAAATGCCCCCAAAACGGTCAAGCATGAAGCGACCCTGACTACGCTATTTCTTATTTTCTGACTTTCTATTGAAAGAGCATCCGAATCCCCGTATGCATTTATGAGAAATTTGGTTCCAGCGTCAATCGAATTGTGTGTATCCTTAGGAAGAAGCCACTTGATGCTATTATTAGGTCTATCAGGGTGATTTTTATACTGTTTTTCTTGACTACGATTAAAAGCACTAATGTTTTTTCCAATGATTTTATATAAAGCATCTGACGGAATGGGAGCATCTATTCTTGTCTTCCTTTCAGGCATTCCCTTTCGTCTGGCAGGCACCTGAATAACTGAGGTAATTTCTGGCGCAGACAATATTTCATCATCTATCGGCGGGGTGCCATTTCTACAAAGTTTTACAACATATGCAGTTCCGCATGCGCCCTGACTGACGGGCGGCATGCCATCCCAGACAGAGATCACAACTTGTGCTTGCCGGACTATATAAATACCCTGATTTCTGTACTGCTGATCCCGAAGAACTTGAATATCGGAATCACAAGTAGCGGCCCAAGGTAGTTCAATAGTGTGGCGGGATTTGGCGATCAAATCAAGAATGCGCTGCCGTTCATCACCTTCCTTAAAATCTTGAAGATAGTCTGCAAGCGGCATTGGGAGTACAGCAACCAGCATCCAATCCCGTTTAATCGCCTCTTCTGCGACCAGTTGATCTCCTCCAGAGGCAAGACCAGATAACAATATCTGGGGGGTATGGGGTGCAGCACGTTCGATTTTTTTTAGGGCATTAGCTGCCAATCTTCGAAGATCAGGCACATCTTCTTCAAGAATGTCTCTGTGACCAGATACGCTAACGACAAATGGGACTTTTCGATCAAAAAGTGAGCGTTTATCCAAAATCTATCCCCTATTGCCTTGGCTGGCCCATCACTGAGTCGTGGTAGATCCAGCATGAAGCAATAATTAACGAATATTAGGTTTCATGATAGCAGATCATCTTATTGGTGCACTTCGTTCTAGTGTTGTCGCTTATATATTAATCGACATAAAGGCCATTACAATCAAGGAAATGATTTATTGGTGCTAGCTCTCACAAAATGTCTTAATGATATTGTAATTGCAGAACAAAGTTTGCGTTTTAAAATGACGCATTAATCATTAAAATAAGCCGCAGAAGATGTCACAGCAAGTATATCGAACAAATGACCAAATGAGGTGTGGTAATAGTTGTGACTATCTTTAAGTTTG
>Ga0364881_10738_pt1 | contig 13830 bp, 6 predicted proteins | sample ExccelJu500001D4_5_FD_206923 | JGI IMG/M metagenome (GOLD analysis project Ga0364881, IMG submission 206923) | Enriched cells from Trout Bog Lake Hypolimnion, Wisconsin, USA - BchlTB.July30.5000.01.D4 | ecosystem: Environmental > Aquatic > Freshwater > Lake > Hypolimnion/Profundal zone | place...
AGCGCCAGGAAAAAGTGAGCGAACCGTCCAGCAATGGGTCAGCGCATAAGGCTTCGGGAATTACTTGTACTTGTATGTCACAACAACACATCAACCCAAATTTAAACCTGAGACGACGTCTCTGGTGGGCTTTAGGAGCGTGCTGGGCAGCGATGGCGTTTGGGGCCACGGCCCAGCAATCGGGCTATACCTACGACCAAGCTGGGAATACCGCCACAGTAGCTAGCAACGGGGCAGTCCCACCTGTCATCGAAGCGCAACCGCAAGGCGGCCTTTTCCAATCAAACGGCGCCGTGTGCTTTTCGGTTGTTGCGAACGGCGCAGGGATGTCGTATCAGTGGCTTTCGAACGGCGTGGCTATTCCTGGGGCAACCGCGGACACACTATTGCTTGCGAACCTACCTGCCAATGCCTCCGGTAGCTTTGGCGTTGTTGTGAGGAATACCTCGGGCGCTGTCACAAGTGCGGTAGCGGCGCTTGCACTTGATTCCAGGGGCGTCGGCATGCCCGACTGGTGGCAGATCCGGTATTTCGGCAATTTGAACCAACCTCCAGATGCGGACTACGACGGTGACGGCGTGAGTAATGTCGACGAATACCGCGAGGGAACCAACCCGACTAATGCCGCTTCTTACGATCCACGACTGTACATTACGGTTGCCGGCGCTGGTACGGTTGCTTTGTCGCCGATGCAGCCTTACTACAGTATGGAACAGATCGTCACGCTAACGGCAGTTCCGAGTTCGGGTTCTGCGTTTTTGGGATGGAGCGGGGACATGGCGGGATTGGCCAACCCGGCGACCCTGACGATGGACAACCACAAATCGCTCCAGGCATTATTCAGTGTGAGCACAAATCTCTGCGTGCCGCCTCCTGCCGGTATAGTGGGTTGGTGGTCCGCTCAAGGCAATGCTTTTGATGTGGTCGGAGGCAACGACGGAACGCTTATCGGGGATGTTACCTACACCGCTGGGGAGGTGGGAGAGGCATTCGATTTCGAGGGCGCAAATGGTTATGTGAACGTTCCAAATTCTACGGCTTTGGGCTTCACAAATGAGATCACAATCGAGGCATGGATTGAGCTTGGCGATTTAAATACTACATACTTTATCGCTACCAAACAACCGAGTGGTGCCGCTGGGAACAATCTCTCCGGCAACTTCGAATTCAGGATCTCACCATCTGGCTATATGGAGCTTCTGCACCAAACCGACACCGCTGGTGATTTCTCCACCTATACGGCAGCATCGGGCATAGGCGCAGGAGTCTGGCACCATGTTGCGGCTACGTTGGTGAGTGGAGGAAACGTAGACTTTTACCTAGACGGCGCTCCGGCTGGAACGTCTCCGCAGGAAGGGACGTTTGGTATCACAAATTCCCAACCGTTATTAATCGGAACCAGGGCGGATTTCTACAGCTATTTCAACGGTTTGATAGATGAGTTAAGCATTTACGACCGTGCTCTGTCCTCGAACGAAATTAATGCAGTATATCTTGCTGGTTCCACTGGGAAGTGCCATTACGTGAGACCGGAAATTCTCGTTCAGCCTCAGGATCAATTCGCTGTCTATGGGTCAAACGTTGTTTTTACTGTCAGTGCCGATGGAGGCCAGCCACTGAATTATCAGTGGCAGATAGGCGGGGTCAATTTGGCTGACGGCGGCAGTGTCTCCGGTTCAGCCACGGCCAATCTTCTGTTAAGCACCATCAACACAAGTGACGCTGGCAACTACACCGTGATCGTTAGCAACGCCTACGGCAGCGTGACTAGCGTTGGGGCGAATCTGGCGGTTTTGGCGGGCAGCCCGGCATTAATCACGTTCGACGACTTGACCAACGCGGACCTGGCAGTGCCCGTGGGTTATAATAGTTTGAACTGGACTAACCTCTATGTTCTCGATGTTGCGGCCGATAACGAGCCCGGCGGTTATGCCGCCGGCATGATATCGGCCAGTAATGTCGTCTACAACTCTTATGGGACCAATTCAGCCATCAGCTCTGACGTTCCGTTCGACCTCCTTTCCGCCTATTTGACGGCTGCCTGGAGGGACAATCTGCAAGTCGAGCTGCAAGGATACGACAACGCGTTGTTAGTCTATGATAACACCTACAGTTTGAGCGCGAGCGCTCCAACGCTAATCGTATTCAATTACCTCGGGGTCACTTCCGTGCGGTTCATCTCGTCCGGTGGCACCCCACACCCCGGCTATAGCGAGAGCGGCACCCAGTTCGCGATGGACAATGCCAGCGTCTTTTTCCCGCTAAGTCCCCCGGTGATCACGTTGCAACCCACTAGCCAAGTTGCGCTGACCAATGGTTCGGCCACGTTTGGCATCGCGGCGTCTGGTTCGCTGCCGTTGTACTACTCTTGGAGTCGAAACGGCGTTCAGGTTCCGGGAGCCACGAGCTCGATCTACACGAACAACGATGCCCAACTCTCCGACAGCGGCAGCGTGTTCACTTGCCAGGTGACCAACGCTTATGGTTCTGTCACCAGTTCGTCTGCGGTTTTGACCGTACTGGTCGGAATGCCGACGTTGATCACGTTTGACGACTTGACCGGCTCAAGTCTGGCGGTGCCGGTGGGTTACAACAACCTCACTTGGGGCAATTTGGATTATCTCAACGCCGTGGCCTTTGGAGCACCGGGATATACCGCCGGTATGATATCGGCTAGCAATGTCGTCTATAACGGCAGCGGCTCGAATGCTGTTATTAGCTCTTCGGTGGCGTTTGACCTGCTTTCCGCCTATTTGACGGCCGCGTGGAGGGACAATCTACAAGTCGAACTGCAAGGATACAACGGTGCCGCACTAATTTATGATCACATCTACACTTTAAGCGCGACATCCCCGACGCTAATCCAATTCAATTACTTGGGAGTTACCTCCGTGGAGTTCAGCTCCTCTGGCGGCACTGCTCATCCCGGCTACAGCGAAAGTGGCACGCAATTCGCGATGGACAACGTCGGCGTATTTTTCCCGCCTAGTCCCCCCGTTATCACACTACAACCGACAAGCGAAACCGTGCCAACCAACCAGTCCATCATCTTTAATGTGGCCGCTTCGGGGTCGTTACCATTGAACTTTTCTTGGAGTCGGAACGGCGAAGCGATTGCCGACGCCACCGATTCCACTTACACGACCACCAATCTGCAAGTTTCTGACTCTGGCAGTCAGTTCATGTGCACGGTGACCAATGCTTATGGCTCCGTCACCAGCTCCCCAGCAGTTCTGACGGTCGTGAGGGGAAGCCCAACATTAATCACCTTCGACGACTTGTCCGGCTCAGTGCTGGACGTGCCGACGGGTTATGGTAATCTGAATTGGTACAATTTTGGTTATCTCAACGGCGTGACTGCGGGGCTGAGCGGATATAACGCCGCAGTGATATCGGTCAGCAACGTCGTCTACAACGGCGGCGGCTCGAATGCGGTTATAAGCTCTTCGACGCCGTTCGACCTCTTCTCGGCCTACCTAACGGCCGCTTGGAGGGACAACCTCCAGGTTGAAGTGCAGGGATACAACGGCACTTCGTTAATTTATGATAACACATACATCTTGAGCGCGACCGCTCCTATGTTGATTCCGTTTAATTACCTGGGCGTCACCTCGGTGCAGTTTAGCTCTTCTGGGGGCACCGCGCATTCCGCCGGCTACAGCGAGAGCGGCACTCAGTTCGCCATGGACAACCTGAGCGTCTTCTTTCCGCCTAGCGTTGCGCCCCTGACGTTGCCTGAGCAAGTGAATGTCGTGATCGATGAACTAACGAGCCTGGTTGTCACAAACACCGCGAACGAAGCGAATCTGTCTGCGCTCCCACTGAGCTACGCGCTCTTGGCCGCGCCCTTAGGGGCGGGCATAGACGTCAATGGCGTCATAACATGGGTTCCGAGCCAAGCGCAGTCGCCAAGCACAAACGCTTTTACGACGGCGGTAACTGATGCCGCGATTCCTCCCAACAGCGCCAGCAACACGTTCACCGTTATCGTGCGGGAAGTGAACGTGGCACCGGTCTTGCCGGTCATCGGCACTTTGAGCGTGGACGAGTTGGCCTTGCTATCGGTGACTAACGCGGCCGCCGAGTCTAACATCCACTCGACGTTGGGATACAGCCTGGTCAACCCACCGGCCGGGATGGGTATCGACAGCAGCGGGGTCATCACTTGGTTACCGCAGCAGACCCAAAGCCCGAGCACTAACCTGGTCACGACGATTGTTACCAATTCTAATCCATACGACTTGGTTAACCCACATCTAAGCGCCAGCAACGCCTTCACGGTTATCGTGAACGAGGTGAACGTCCCTCCGGTCCTGCCGGTCATCCCGGACCAGACGGTCCTTGAGTTGACGTTGCTCAGCGTAACCAGCGCTGCCAGCGAGCCAAATATTCATGCGACTTTGAGTTACTTGCTGCTAGGTCCACCCGTCGGCATGGCTGTGAGTCCGGACGGGATCATTACCTGGATGCCGCAACCGACACAGAGTCCCAGCACCAACTCCATCCTCGAGGTGGCCACGAGCACGGATGCGTACGACGCGATTTCCCCGAACCTGAGTGTTACAAACTCGTTCGTCGTCCGTGTCCTCGCTCGGCAACAGCTTGCCGTCAACATGGTCAATGGCCATCCGCAACTGGCCTGGAACTGCTCGCCAGGCACCAGTTTCCAGGTTCAGTACCGGACCGACCTGGATACTGGAGCTTGGCTCGATCTCGGACTGCCGATCGCGGCCGCTGGCTCCACGTGCCAATACGAGGACGATTTGTCGTCCTCCGCAACCACGCGCTATTATCAAGTGGTGCTGTTGCCGTAGCCTGCCTGCCTATGAAGCGCAACCTATCGTACCAAGCCAGCCGGGCGGACGTGCCGCTCGCCCACCTTGCGAGAAGACGATCCAGTTCTCCCGCCACACTAACGCCGCAGTTTTCTTCTTCGGAACCACCAGAGCGGCTCGTTAACACCTGACCCAATGTAAGCAATCAACCAATACCAAATGAGCACACGTCTTATCAACGCAATCCTGCCGCTCACGCTGCTTTCTGTCCTCGTGCAAAGCCAGAGCGCGGCTGTAGCCGTAACGTTTTCGGTGACGCCAGCCACGGTCAGCAATACTTACGTAGGGCCGATCACGCTGCATATTGACGGACTGACCAACACGGAAACCGTGCTCATTCAGAAGTTCCTTGACCTAAACGCCAATGGGGCAGTCGACGCCAGCGATTGGCTGGTGCAGCAATTTAATCTGACTGATGGGCAGCCAGGAATGGTGATTGGTGGAGTGACGAATATCAATGTTCCGGGCGACACCGACACGATAATGGGGCAAATCACGGCGCAGTTGATTTTTCAGAACGGTGATTTCATGCAGAACGTCGCCGGCCAATATGTGTTCACAGTCTCCAGTCCAGGGGGTCATTTTGCGCCCATAAGTCAACTTTTCAACGTCACCAATATTCCCTATGCGCAGATGATCACCGGCAACGTGGTGAGCAACAACACCAGTGCCACGGTTGGTAATGCCGTAGTGATTATGTTTGCGCCTCCTCGCACCGGGCACAGCGGCCCGGGCAATCCACTAGGAGCGGTGGTGGCGAACAGTGCCGGCAAATACGTCGCCTCGATGCCGCCGGGAACGTATATTCCAATGGTTTGCGCGAGGGATTCTGTTTTCGATTACGCGGCTTCGCCCGTGCTCACTTTGGCGGCCGGGCAAACTATCACCACCAACCTGACGCTTGCCAATGCAACGTCCAATATCGCAGGAAATGTGGTGGATGCCAACAATAGCGCCATTACGTTGCCGGGACTGTGCCTTTATGCCGCCAATCCTCCACAGCCACTTGGCCTAGTGTCGTTCACCTTTACGGACGCAAACGGGAATTTCAATATGCCGGTCACCAGCGGGCAATGGGGGTTGGGCACGGATTATCCGTTTCTGAGCGTTCATGGATACGTGGGATATTACCACGACCCTGTGAACCAAACGAACGCGGGCGCAACCGGGGTTACCCTGACGTTTTCAAAGGCCACCGCGCTGTTTTATGGCAGAGTCAGCGACAACCTCGGGAATCCCTTGCCGGGCCTTGGGCTTGAATCCAACGACAGCAACGAACTGTATGACATGGAAAGCTACACGGATGCAAACGGCGGCTACGTTCTCGGCGCGTTGGGGGGCCTCAGCAACGATCCTTGGTTCCTGGATATTAACAATGGTTCGGAGTATTACCTGTTTCCTCAGTCGGATGTTGATCAGAACGGAGGCACGAATCTTACTACTGGCGAGGCCGTGCTCCAGAACTTCATCGCCATCCCCGCGACCAATACTATATCTGGTTCACTAACGGCCAACACCGGCCAGCCGATTTCAGGGGTCGAAATATACGCAGACGCAACCATTAATGGATCGGATTACGAGCAGGAGGCGGTCACCGACGTCAACGGCAAATACTCGCTAAACGTTGCCAACAGCACCTGGGATGTGGGAGTCGATAGCTGGGGTGACAAGGATAGCTTGCCTGCCGATTATCTTGCTCCTGCGGATCAATACCCGGTGGTCTTCAACGGCAATGCGGTGGTGAATTTCACCGCCACACTGACGCTCACCTTCACGACCGATAACGGTACGATTACGTATACCATCACGAATGGCAGCATAACCGTGATGGGTTTTAACTTCGTCGGGCCGAGCGGTTCCGTGACTATTCCTAGCGACATAAATGGCCTGACCGTCACGCAAATCGGAGATAACGCGTTCCAGGGCCAACCGAGCCTGACCAGCGTCATTATCCCGGGCACTGTCAGCAGCATCGGAGAATACGCTTTTCAGTCGTGCTCGGGCTTAACCAACGTATATTTCGAAGGCAACGCTCCTACCGCTGACTCGACTACGTTCCTTAATGACAACGCGACTGCTTACTACCTGCCTGACACTGGCGATTGGATTGCCTTTTCCGCAAGTACGGGCCTGACGGCCGAAGACGAATACACTTACACGACAAATGCCGGGACGATTACTATCGTTAGTTACTACGGACCAGGTGGCGATTTGATCATCCCAGATAAAATCAGCGGCCTGCCCGTAACCAGCATTGGCGACGGGGCCTTTTTTGACTCACCGCTAACCAGCGTCACTATCCCTGACAGCATTACCAACATCGGGACTGCTGCGTTTGAGCAGTTTTACGGATTGGTGCAACCGAGCCTGACAAATGTCATGCTGGGCACCAGGGTCAGCAGCATAGGTGACTTCGCGTTCTATGGTTGCCCGCTGACCAGCATCGCAATTCCCAACAGTGTCATTAATATCGGGACAGGCGCGTTCTATTACTGCGAGAACCTGGTCAGCGTCACAATCCCCGCTAGTGTCACCACTATCGGCGAGAGGCCGTTCGCTGGCTGCAGCAGCCTGACCGAGATATCCGTGAGCACCAACAATCCGAATTACATGAGTGCGTCTGGTGTGCTATTTGACAAGAATGAAACGACGCTCATCCAGTACCCGGCGGCCAGCTCCAGCACGTACTACACAATCCCGAATGGGGTCACTACTATCGGAGTTGAGGCCTTTACTGAATGTGAGCACCTGACGGGTGTCACGATTCCTGAAAGTGTCACTGCTATCGAGGACGGTGCTTTCCAGGGTTGCATGAATTTGTTCGGCCTGTATTTCAAGGGTAACGCACCCAGTGCTGATTCTAACGTCTTTTTATACGACTACTTTGCGACGGTTTATTATTTAGCGGGTAGCACGGGCTGGGGTAATTACTTTGCAAATAACAACCGGCCTCTTCCGACCGTCTTGTGGATTCCCGCCTCGTTGCAAGTTAACATCGCGCCGGCAATGGCAATTGCGGCGGGGGCGCAGTGGCGGCTCGATGCAGGGGCATTTGAAAGCAGCGGCGCGATCGAGACTAATGTGGGCGGAGGAACACACACCATTTCGTTCACTCCTGTTCCGGGTTGGAATACCCCCGTTGATCAAAGTGTTATAGTTACAAATGGACAAGTGGCTAGAGCTATCGGCACATACATCTTAACCGCTTTATTCACTGCCGCTCCGACCAACGGTGTCGTTCCGCTTACCGTGAACTTCTCTGCGGCGAACCTTGATAGCGGCGGGAATCCAATCAATCGTTGGAAGTGGGATTTTGGCGACGGCTCAATCAGCACAGAGCAGAATCCCTCTCACACTTACGACAGACCGGGTTCCTTTTTCCCAGTCCTCTTCGCAACGAACAATGTTGGCGTTACGGACACTGGGTCCGGCCCGCGGCGCATAACCGCCTTCATTCCTCCGGTATATTCCGGTTTGGTTCTCAACGGGGGATTTGAGACCGGAGACTTTACCGGCTGGAGCTCGTCGGGCAACAGCGGGAGTACGTTTGTGGACGACGGCTCGCAATCCGGAATCACTCCTCATTCGGGTAATTACGAGGCCGTGCTGGGGGCCTCCGGCTCGCTTTCCTACCTTTCGCAAACGCTTGCCACAACGACGGGTGGGCAGTATTCCCTCAGTCTATGGTTAAACAGCTCCGATGGCGAAAATCCGAATGAGTTCTTAGTGTCCTGGAATGGGATCACCCTTTTTGATGAAACAAATATCCCCGCCATTGGATGGACCAACCTACACTTCTTGGTTACAGCAACCGGAGCGAGCACGGTGTTGGTATTTGGATTCCAGGATGACCCCAGCTATCTCGAACTCGATGACATCAGCTTTTTGGCGCCCGCAGCGCCAGTCAATTTCGCCACCGTCGGCGTGCGAACAAACCAGTTCGGCTTCAGTATCAGCGGGACCAGCGATCAGGTCATCGTCGTGGAGGCCAGCACGAATCTGGCGAATCCAGCCTGGTACCCGATTGAAACCAACACGCTTACGGGCGGCTCCTTTTATTTTCGCGACCCGCAATGGACGAATTATCCCGGCCGTTTCTACCGCCTTCGGTCGCCGTGAGGCGGAACTGAATCGTGCGAGTGAATCCGCGGCTGAAGTGCGTCAGTGGGACAGTGCAGCTACGGCTGGCTCTGGAAATGCCCAACCACGAACGACGGTGACCAAGCGCCGAAGAACTGAATCTCCTGCTGAACAACGGTGGACGTCGCGAAGGCTAAACTCATGCGACGTTCCAGAGTTCCGGGCCGGGGGCGCGCAGGAACGTCTGTGGCGCCGTGGTAAGCAAGTGTTCTACCGTCATCGGAAATCCGAACTAACTGAGGCCTGAAACTGGCGTTCTTCGGCGGGTCAGCCGAATTTATCTCCGTCAGGTAATGTTCTACCCCCAACCGAACAGGACTATGCGGCAAGGTGACGACCGTCACCTTTGCTGGAAGTGGCTAGCTACCAATGTTTTACGAAATACCTTGTGTCTTCTATTCGCAACCGCGCATACTCCTTTCTTGAATATGAAAAGAGTTCGCAATTCTGATCGTTCCTCGAAAGCTGGAGTGCCTGAGAAAACGGGCGCACCCTCGGACCCGGGAGGGCAGACAAATCCGACTGGTCTTGAAATGGTCAAAATGCTTAGCTCAGAGGAGAAGCAGCACCTCGCCGAACTGGAGAAGGTGATCGACGCCAAATTGGCCGATTTTTTCGAGGTCGGGAGCGCCCTCACGGAGATCAAGACCAAAGAATTGTATCGCGAAACGCACTCGAATTTTAACACGTACTGCCAGTTGCGCTGGGGATTTGGCCGGAGTTACGCGAATAAATTGATCGGCAGCGCGGAGAGAATCCTACTGCTCCCAAAAGACGTCCCGAAGCCGGCGAATGAGTTCCAAATTCGACCATTTCTGGACCTGAAACCCGAGCAGTTTCCTCAGAAGTGGCAGGAGATCGTTAAAACGGCGGGACCGGGCAAGGTCACTTCCAAAATCGTCGAAGATTCGCTCAACCTGCCCAAGAAGAAGCGCAGGAAACGGAAGGCGAAACCGTCAGGTGAAAAAGCGGGCGCCATTGAGCTCATCGAAGGCATCCGTGCCGCGCTGCAGGAGAAGAACATGGAAAGCGCTTTGAAGCAGCTCGACAAGCTGGAAAAGTTCCTCAAGACTTGAAATCCGCCTCCCGCCTGAAGCCATTGTGCATCGGCTGATTTGTGCCCGATTCTACCGCCCGTGAATCCGCTCGCGGGCTGGCGTTCTGGTCGGAGAGTATTCACCAAGCGAATCGCCTTCTCCCCAACATTTCTGAGCCCACATTCCGCTGGATTAGTTCATCCAACTGGCCCTTCACTCCCCCAACTCTTCCCGGCCGCGTTTTGCCCACTCAGTGGAAACGCCCATGGTTGCCTTGGGCCATTACAATGTGGATTACAGAATCGGCGCGACGCGCGTTCACAGCAACCAACGCGGCTACGCTGGTCATGTGCTCCCTTGCTTTGACCCGGTCGGGGTCATAGATGTGTGAGGCCCACCCGGCAACAAAGAATACGAACAGCCCGAGCGCCTCGTTTCACCTCAACCAACGCGCCGACACCTTGAAAACAGCCAGCCTTGCGGGTTGTCCCTCACCGATTACGATATGCCCGACGAGTCCTTTTCCACCCAATCATCATCCAGGTTTGTTGTAATCAATTCTGCGAATGGATGGCATTCGGAATGAAAAGCAGGTTTTTCCCTCAAAATGAGTCACGGCAAAATCGCCCTGAGAAAGTATATCCATCCCAATCAATACATCTACTCTCTTTGCCCCTGTTTCCTTTTCATCTATTTGATAATCGAGATCGACCTTCATTACTTCCCAAGTATCGAATTCCACCAAGTTGGGCAATTCGATACTTACTGAGTACGCATCGGGTTTCTCCATAATCCCGCGAGAGGTATATATTCGTGGCAATTCCTTCGCAATAGGCCGTAAGCCGAGTTTCTCAACAACATTTGCAGAAATGGCCGTTTTAGTTCCACCTGTATCCCACAAAGCCACAAATGTCTCTTTTCGTGGTGCTTCGGCTCCTGATCCCGCATCATAACCACATCCAATTTCAACTTCGGTTAAGAGGTTCGGTAGACTTGAATCAGCCGAAGCTGTGAAGCTTATTCCGCCCACGTGTGTTATTGTAACAGTTTTCATGATTATCTTCCCATCGTGTTTATGTGTTTTTCATTGGTGTTCTCTAGCAGAGGACTCACCATCAAGTAGTGCATATCGTTCTTTCCTGAATCCCTTGCGAAACTTCAAATGTTGAACTGCCATTCTCGATCTCATTTCATTCGTTCTTGCCGTGCGAAGACGGTATAAGGCGGCTGAAGTTCTCAGCGACTCAGACGGCAAAGCGTCCCCCGCCATTCTAGACCAACCAGCACCGAAAGCAGTTGTTAGCCCTCCAGCGGCACGAGTTTTTCAATCCTGCATCCCCCCTTTTCGTCAGCGCCCACGCGCAGGATTTTCACTCGCAGTGTGGCCAGCATTTCAAAGAGTTGGCCCAGCCCCTTCCCATGCACTTCAATGCTCTGCTCGGCAAACTCCATCACGATCCGTTCCGGTTCGTGCTGGTGTGCAATTTGCCTGAGCCCGATATATGGCAGCGCAATGCTGCTTTTCTGAAATTTCAGGATAAGGAACCCGCCTACGTTACCCTCAAAAAGCTCATACGGCGCCGCTTGCTCCGGCTTGGTCATATTCACTCCTGTTGTTTCTTCAAAGTATCGCCAGGCCTATCAATCGGAAGTAGCCTTCTCCGATGACACTCGGATGAAACGTGGTCTTAGCGTCTCCCTGCGCTATTTGGTCTGGTGGACCACACATTATTGTGCCTCCGTCACCAGACCCCTTTCTGGCTTCCCCCCATGTCGTCAGAAAAGTCATATCAAAGACTTCTCCTGTACCCAGTGTCAACCATACGTGAAATGGAAGTATTCCTGACCGTTGTATCTCTTGCTTATCCTTCGTGTTGTAGACCAAGTCCTTTGCTTGTGTTGTCGTAAAGCGGCAACACTGTTCATTTTCGTGTTCCAGCCAACCGATGGTAACCCAAACGTCGGTGTCGAAGGCGGGCGTTTTCACTTGGGCCGCAAGGTACGGTCGCCCCAACACGCTTATCTGCGCACAATTGCTTCCCACGGTTTTTACCCCGTCTTCTGCCAATGCTTGCTGAAGTTTTTTTTGCATGGTAGGAAGGGCTTTCAGTTGGCCAAACCATCGATGTGGGTTGGTAATCCACTTCACTGGAGGGCGCGGTAAACCTAGGTGTTGACTAGTGGCGCATGCTTCTTCGAATTCTTGATTGTATGACATATGTGTTTTCGATGGAACTACTTTGGGTAATACTTTGATTTCTACCCTTTACGCTCGGTTGTCTGAACCGTGCATGATTCCAGTAGAAAGTGTTTCGAACGGAGGTTGAGGCACCCTTTTTCGTGGTTCGCCGCGGTTCATACGACTGCCTCGGTGTTGCTCTGAGACGGGATCCGATGGTTCTTCGTCTACTGATCGCGTTTTGCTCATATTCGTTCCTGTTCGTTGTTTTTCAGTTCCCGAGAAACGCTCCGGCCAAGCTGTATCAAGAGTCCCATCGCGTGTTCCCAACCAGAAAGGCGCAGCCCCGCCAAACCCATTGCCACGCGTTGCCCGAACTCCTCCACTTTCGCTCTCGCCACCTCCTGAAATGCTTGCAGTCGATTTAGGCCCTGGCCTTCGCCCGCCGAGACCAGCGGAAAGTCCAGCGCCATTCTCCGGTCACCCGAACCGAGCCTGCCCAGCAACGCTTCCTTGTCGGGTGTATGCACCGAGCAGGAAAGCTTGCCCCGACTGCACGCCACGTACGCGGCCTTGCCATCCAGATGGCTGGCCGCCACCACCACGTGATCTACCGTCATCCCCTGCGACTTGTGGCTGGTGATGGCGTAACCATGCAAAAAGCGCTGGAAGCGCCTAGTATCCAGGCGCACCCCGTCTTCAAAGCGCAACACGTCTCCATCAATGGCCTTCACCCGATGCACCCGTCCGTTCAGCAACCCGGCTCGCCGGTCGTTGTCCCTCAGCAATACCCAATCGCCCGGCGCGATTTCCAGCGAACGCGTCGCCGCCACGTCGAAACACCTCGCCCCATTTTTCGTATCCAAGACGCGCTCCATGCCCCGATCGTTTCTGACTTTCAATCGGCCCTGTTCTTCGCCCAGGACCGTCCATGTAGACCCCTTCGCGAAACCGCGCCGGCCTTCGTTGAACTTCACTATCAGACCCGCCCGGTAGTTCTGGGCGTTCGCCCTCTGTGCTTCAGTCCATGAAAGGGATTCATGCGCCGTGAACATCCTTCCCCCTTCCAGTTGCCCGGACGCCCGAAGTTGCCGCCGGATTTCATCGGTCACCGCATGGTTCTCGGCCCACGTCGGGCAGACGCAGACCACCTTGCCCCCTCTCTCCTCCTTCAGCCGAAGGTATTCGCGCGCCGCATTTCCAAGATAATCCCCTTTGCCCTCCCGCACCCAGCCCATGGCATCCAGCTTTTCCAACCCCGTTCGAACCGATCCCGCAGCCATGGCTTGGATTGCTTCTCGGTAGCCGACCGTTTCCTGGCGGCGCACATGCCCGATCTCCGCCCGTTCCATCGGCGAATGCCTCTCCAACACCCGCAGGAAGTCCCCGGCTTCCACGCCCGAATGTTGCCGTGTGTCCCCAACGAATATCACACGACCGCGGCTCGCTTCCGCCCATCGCATCAACGCCGCCCCCTGTTTGTTGCTCAGCATCCCCGCTTCATCCACCAGCAACACCGTTTTCTCCCCGCTCTCGCGGAACCCCTTCAACAGGAATTGCGCCACCGTCGTCGCGCTCTTGAACCCCTCCTTCCGGAGCGTGTCAGCCGCCGATGTCGTTGGGGCGATCGCAAGCACGT
>Ga0364881_10742_pt1 | contig 13783 bp, 5 predicted proteins | sample ExccelJu500001D4_5_FD_206923 | JGI IMG/M metagenome (GOLD analysis project Ga0364881, IMG submission 206923) | Enriched cells from Trout Bog Lake Hypolimnion, Wisconsin, USA - BchlTB.July30.5000.01.D4 | ecosystem: Environmental > Aquatic > Freshwater > Lake > Hypolimnion/Profundal zone | place...
CATTGTCCGAATCTCTTTCCAGTGTGGCTCTGTTGCTGAAGCATACATAGGAGGTGTAGGTACCCAGCGCCAGGCAAGCTTTTCATTAACTGTATATTTTTCTGCTCCGCGTGTTTCTGCATAATTATCTTTCTTGCTCCAGGCAATAATTGCACTACTGATACTATCTGCAAATTGTTTTGAAGCTTTTTCTATATCATCAGGTAATCCTTTGTCTTTAGCAACTTTAATAATACTGTCTTTATAATGATCTAAACTTCCTTCCGGGAAAGTAACAGATTCGCCTACTTTAATATAAGATAATAATGCTGCCAAATCATAATCAATAGGTTGATTGGCAATTGGTTGGGGTAATGCTGATAATCCATGAACCTGTCCTGCCAATGACTGGTATTGCTGAGGGTTTCCTGCAGCAATTACTTCATAGGCGGCTATTGCAGCATAAGCATAATTGCGGGCTGCTACCATTGGTGGAAAATTATTTCCCATTACTACATCATTCAACTGGTGAACAGTTTGAGAGAATAATATAGGATCGTGCAAATAAGTTTTATAATCCGTTTTGCTTTTACAGGCAAAAAGTCCGGCCATAATAAACAGGCCTAAAATGAAATTTTTCATTTTAGAAATTGATTTACAAAAGAAAATTTAATAGAATAGGGTTTAATAGATAGAAAGATAGAATATACCCTAGGCAGCTGGCGGTTTTACTAACTTTTGCAAATAAATCTGGCTGTTAATAGAACAGGAAGAAAGGAAAAAAACTGGATCAGGGGATACTATTAACTGGTGCATATCAAAATAATGATCACCGGTAAAGTCCTGAACAGAATATTTTATATTGTGATTATGAGAATTAGTTTTTTTGGAAGTATTCAGATTTACAAAATCGTTAGCTATTTTACTAAATTCGTCCTTTGCATTTTTAATGGTTGTCTTTTCGGTATTCGGTATACACATCAATTCAAGTGTATCATTATAAAATCTGCGTTTCACATACTGATAACTTACTCCATGTATATCTATATTGCCTTCCACTTTTTCAAAATTCTGAGAATTGGGACCGTAGGGAAGACTTAAAGGAACTTTAATACTGATTAAATCAGATTCTGCATAATTATTGATATCCAATTGGGCTTGCATTTCAACACTGGCTTTGTTTTCAAAGTAATCAGCTACTATACGGTAACCATACCAGTTAAACAGCAATATGCCCATTAATACTATAGCAACAACCTTTTTCAATTAGTTTCTAAAATGAAGGTAAGTATTCCTTATTTATTTTTCTTAAAATTTGATGAAAAAAACTTTATTTATACACAACAAAGGTTTTCTTTTCATTGCCCACACCGGTCAAAGTGAGTTTTTTCCATTGCTCGGGCAATGCGGAATGAATTTGCGTAATTCCTTTAGAAGTTATTTCAAGCCCCCCAAAACCCATTAAAATACTTTGAATAATTCCTCCGGCTCCTGTTGCAAAATAAGGATTGGTTCCCCCTTTTGTTTCTGCAATTACCCTGAAAGGAGCATTTAAATTAGGTTCGTAAGCATCTTTAAACCAATGAAAAGCTTTTTCCCCATCCCCCAACCTTGCATATAATAAGGTAAATATAGCTTGTGTCATGGCAGGTGTTCCTTCATCAGGTACCCTTTTTTCATAATATTCCAGGTCCTTCCTGATTTGTACAGAATCTGTAATCTCTTTTAACGGGTAGGATAACAAATTCACATCTGCCTGTTTAATTCCCTCCCCATGATAGGTTGCATGTTCTTTGGTAATACCATTTTCCAAATGTAAAACCGGGATATTATTTGCTACTTGCACCCAATCCGGATCAGGCTTTAGACCCAATACACCTGCAGCCTCCGTGGCATGAATTAATACAGCTTTTGCGGCAGCATTTGTAAATGCATCATTATCTATATTCTCAGCCCATTCATCTGCAGCAACCACATTTTTAATATCATACTTGCCTGGTCCATTCCGTTCCACCCTGCTTGCCCAGAAATCAGCTGTTTCCTTTAACAAGGGCCAGCCCTGCTCTTTCAGCCAGTTTTTATCCTGTGTTACACAATAATAATTCCAGGCTGCTAATCCCACACAGGCAGTAATATGGTGTTCAAACGGTCCGCTTAAAGCCCATACAGGTGTTTCCTCTGCTCCGCTTCCAGCACTTTCCCAGGGAAACATTGCTCCTTTATATCCATGATTAAATGCATTCCTTTTAGCAGCCTCCAAACGATCAAACCGGTAAGTAACCATACTTTTTGCCATTTCAGGGTGTAATACCAGTAATGCTGGGTACATCCATAAATCTGCATCCCAGAATACATGGCCATTATATCCCAATCCCGATAATCCCATCGGAGAAGGGCTTAAGGAAGTACCTTCCCTTACAAATGAATATAAGTGATACAACATGCTGTGAATGTCCTGTTGAGACTGGTCATCACCCTCAATCCTGATATCACTTTTCCATAATTCATCCCAGGCTTTGCAATGAAAAGCAATCAGCCTTTCCCTTCCTTCCAGTTTTGCAAAAATGGTCATGCGCTCAGCTTCGTTTAACGGATCATCATGATGAGCGGAAGTAATGGAAGAACCAGCGATGCTGTAACTATAGGTTTCACCAGCTTTTATTTGTTTGCCAAATTTCATCAGGTGCATATTATTATCCCACATTTCATGAATTACCCGGGGTTCTTTTCCATGCGGTTCACTAAATAAAAAAGTATTGGATGCACACATTAACAATTTACCGGTAGGGCTTTTTGCTGTAGAAGTCAATAAACTGATTACTACATGGGGCCGGTCTATTTCATTATAGTAATTCTGCACATCTTTCAATGCATCAGGCGCTTCCATTACACTGGCTGCATTTATATTTATATTTTTCTTTGCAGTTATACTTACATCCATTAATACTGTAAATGGTAACTGACGTAATGAATAATAAGTATAAGTGACCGTTGCTTTATCTTCATAATCAAATGAAGTGGTAAAACTGGCATGCTGCATATCCAGTGATTGCTGCAAATGAACTGTATTTTTAGAATCCATCCGCTTGCCGTCAATTTCCAAATAACCGTTCAACAGGTTAAAACTGCGTAAAAAATTACTAACCCTTCCCCTGCCATATAAATCATATGCTCCGGCTAATACCACATCTTTAACTTTAAAAGGTTCTGAAGCGGAAACTATGCCAATCATCCCATTTGCTACGGTAATTCCATAATAATTGTTTGCATCTATTTTATCAGGAGAAATTTTCCATATATCTGCCTTTTGGGAAAATAAACTGAAGCTAAAAAGAAGAACAGCACTTAAGAAAAAAGAGAATTTCTTTTTCATATTTGCAATCAAATCTGGTGAAAAGCTAAAGTACAATTTAAAATGGGTCCGGTTGTTGAATTTTACATTTTTTTTGAATTGATAATCCTTATTTTGCACCTTACTTAATCTCAATACAAGTCATATGAAGAAATGGATTATCAGTATTTTAATTATTGCTGTTTTGATTGTTGGCAGCATCTACATTTTTATTCCCTCCAAATTAACAGTGTCCTCTTTCCGATATGTAAAAGAATACCATAACGGATTACTGAGGCTAATTGCAGACAGTACAAAATTCAGCACTTTTTTATCAGCAAATACTGAAAAAAATAGTGAAGGGTTCAGTTATAAAGGTGTGAAATATAAAATTTACAAACCCTATTCAGATTTCATACAAGTTGAAATTAAATCAGGCAATATTCAAACTATCAGTAATGTTTTTCCAGTTAATATTTACAGGGACTCCTCAGCAATACAATGGATAGTTGAATATAATACAGGCTTCACACCCTGGAGTCGCATTTTTGCTTACAAAGAAGCCATTAAAATAAAAGAAAGTATTTCGGGATTGTTGGATTCTATGAAAAATTATGCGGATAATACTGTAAATATTTACGGCTTCCCCATTGAGGAAATTGCTTTAAAAAAAGATACACTTATACTTTCCACTTATTTGAAAACGAATGCTTATCCTACTGTAACAGATATATATAAACAGGTTCAGAAATTAAATGATTATGCTGTATCGCAAAAAGCAATGGCTGATGATGTACCTATGATATCAGTTAAGCAAATCGATTCCCTCCATTTTGAAACAATGATCGGTCTTCCAATTAATGCGAATCTTCAAAAATCCGGAGATTTTGCTGTAAAGCATATGCCTCTTAATGGCAGAATGTTTGTTACAGTTGTAAATGGTGGTAATTCTAATATTCAGAATGGACTAAAAGCTTTGGATCTTTTTCATCAGGATTCCAAAAGGCCGATGATGGCTATAGCGTATCAGTTAATGATAACTGACCGTTCTAAAATTACAGATACGGCTAAATGGGTTACCCAGTTATATCATCCAGTTAATAACTAGTATTAAACTGTAGATATTATTCAAACTAAAAAACTGAACTGGTATACACAAGCCGGTTCAGTTTTTTTAAAGGATTATTTAAATAGCTATTCTTTTACTTTTTTTGAAACCTGATAATAATGGTACTGTCATTATTTTTGGAGAGAATATAGGCAGGCTGCTGGTGAATAGTAATTGGTTTAATATGCCTTACCTGCCCTTTTATCTGCAAGCCGTTGATATTCTCTACTGCAAACTTTCCCTGACCCTTATTAATCAGTAAACTTCCAAAATCCGCATCATACCTTCCCATCTGAATATTATTATCATAATAATTTCCAACCATCAGAATATCGGGCAGTTGGTCACCGTTTGCATCAACTATAATAGCATCCCTGTATGGACTTAACTGGGCTTCCCAGGGTAATGGCTCTGTGGTAAAGTTCAGGTTTCCATGATTGATCAGTACCGAATTGGAAAAATAATCTGCAGTAAGTATCTGTGAAGATTCCAGCTTGCTTTTATCAAAAATTTCCGTTAATGAAGCTTTCGCAAAATCTTCTGCATATAAAAATTTCTTTTTAATAATGGGTAATTGCTTAATAAGCTCATCTTTATTGGCAAAAGGTATTTCCCTTCCGTTTAAGAAATAGGTAAGTATTTGTTCCTTCTTGCCGTTATCATCAAAGTCATTATAATACAATTTTACCGGCTCTTTTGCACTTGCTTTTAAACGGGAATTCATTCCAAGGTTTCCTGCTATCAGATCAATATTACCATCATTATTTAAATCAACCGGCAATACAAAATTCCACCATCCGTTTTTATCACTTATCACTTTTTTGGTAAAAAATCCTTTGTTATTAATGAAAGCATAAATCCCCCCCCATTCACAACAAACAATCAGGTCTTTCTGACCGTCTTTATTAATGTCAAACCAAATAGCTTGTGTTACCATGCCAATATTGCCCAAATCTTTGCAGTATTTGTCTGTTACATCAGTAAACTTACCAGTTCCATCATTTTGTAATAAATAAGACCTTGGAATCTTTCCATAATCCCAGGGTACATCTCTCCCGCCAATAAATAAATCCATATTACCATCCCCGTTAAAATCCAATGGAACCACACAGGATTGTGTTACAAAAATATTTCCAAATGCATCCTCTTTTTTTCTAAAATTACCTTTACCATCATTCAAATAAATCCTGGGTTTTAAATGATTGTCTTCCCCATAATATTCATTTCCACCGGTAGCAATTACCAGGTCCGGAAATCCATCTTTATTTACATCTAAAAACTGGGCATCCACATCCTCACTCATACTATCCTTTAACATATCCGGTTGTTTTATCTGCAGGAATTTCCCATTCGGTTGCTGCAGAAAAACGGCATTATGAAAAGTTTTGGATGCACCGATAAATATATCTTCCAATCCATCATGGTTAATATCGCCTACTGCCAGTGCAGGGCCTTCTGTGGATACCATATGCGGAATCAGAAATTCACGGTTGAATTCAATAAACGGATTTTCCTGGTGTACATAATTCAGCCCTGTAGCCGCTGTTATATTTTCCATCGGTCTGGTTTCATTTTTCCAGTGATGGGTAATGATACCATAATCAAATTTGGGCAAGCCTGTTTTATAAGTAAATAAAACCTGGGGCTGATTAGGGTTCAATGTAATATATTGGTAAGTATTATCAGGCCATATTAAAAACGCTGAATCTATTTTGGTATTTACCAGCCCGATATGCATAGGTATTTCCATGCTCGACTGAAAGCCTCTGGCTGGATTTTTTTCATAGGTCCTGATGCCCCCATTGGCAAACAAAAAAACCTTAGCACCCACCGCATTAATATTTTTATCTGACCCCTTTAACTTTATAGAAACATAGGGCTTATCTTTTTTGTCATTGGATTTATTTTCATATACCAAAACCGGTTCATCCACATTATTTACCACTACATCCAGATCTCCGTCATTATCCAGGTCCGCATAAATGGCTCCATTGGAAAAAGTAGATTTATCATTTTTAATGGCAGTTCCCTGATCTTCAAAAGCAAGGTTTCCTTTATTCAGATAAAACTTATTGGGAATTTTGATTTCAGGAAACTTATTCACCAGCGCCATGTCTTTTTCATCCATTTTATTTTCCCTTAATTTCTCCTGAATTTCTTCATTGGAAATAAAGTTCACATAATCCATATCATTCATACGCTTGGGAATACCATTGGAGATAAACAGATCTTTTAATCCGTCATTATCAAAATCCATCCACAAAGGCGCCCAGCTCCAGTCTGATGCATAGACTCCAGAATATAAACCAACTTCACTGAACATCCCATTTTTACGGTTATACTGCAGATTATTGCGGGTATACTGATAACTATACCCAACTGAAATTTTATGATAAAATATATCATAATCATCTTCTCCCAGAGAACGTTTAAGAATATATGGGTCAGAAGGAAGCATATCCATAGAAATAATTTCCGGAAACCCATCATTATTTACATCAGCCACATCCACCCCCATCGAAAACTGGCTGGTATGCATTATTTTTTCGGTTCCTTCTTCCTTAAATGTTCCGTCATGCTGGTTGATGTATAAATAATCATTTTCATGAAAATCATTACCTACATATAAATCGGGCCATCCATCCATATTAATATCTGCCACAGCCACACCTAAACCATAACTGATAGCAGAACTATTAATTTTACTGGTTTTTGTAACATCAGTAAAATGATTATTACCGTCATTATGATATAAACGGTCGCCGGATAATTCATTATACGTACCCAAAAAATTACTGCGTGGTGCAAAAGAACCATTCTGGTGAACGGAATGGTTTAATAAAAACATATCCAGATAACCATCCCCGTCATAATCTAAAAATACCGCCTGTGTACTGAAGCCGGAAAAATCCAGTCCGTATTTGGCAGCTTCATCTTCATATACCGGAACACCGTTTACAATTCCCTTACAGATCAGCAATTGATTTTTAGCGTGTAATGATTCATAATTACCCACCTTACAGATATAGATATCCAGTAGTCCATCATTATTAATATCCACTACAGATACACCGGTACTCCAGCTACCATCCTGCGGAATCTTTGCAGCACTGGTAACATCTTTAAATTTCATATCACCCTGATTCAGGAATATTTTATTCTGCCCCTGGTTTGCTGCGAAAAATAAATCAATCTTCCCATCATTATTAAAATCACCGGCTCCAACACCTGCACCATTATAAAAGTACATATAATGGAACATGTTAAAACTGTCGGTAGGATTCAGCTTATTGGTAAAAGTCAAACCTGTCTGATTTTCTTCCAGTACCTCAAACAAAACAGGCACATTGGAACCGTGCTTGCAGCTGAAGGCAAGCATTAAAAAAATGACCGCTAATACTTTTCTATTTTTTAAGTGTGAATACATGAACTTAATTCTTTTTTTTATCTGAAGTACCTGTAGCATTTAGCTGAAATAATACCGGGGTATCATCATTTCGCAGAAATAAAAAATTTAATCCCTTTCTGGTTGGGATCTTTATAATATCTCTTACCATACCGGTAAGATCCAAACCAGATTCATCAGCAGAAAGGCATTTGAAATTACCTTTCCCGTCATTCATCAACACTTCACCCCGGTTCGCATCCAACCTGCCTAACTGAGGTTGAAAATTAAATTCATTACCTCCAATAATCAGGTCTGTAAATCCATCCTGATTAAGATCGGTACATACTACAGATTTTACACTGGATAATTGCACTTCATCTGGTAATGGCTTTATAACAAATTGTCCGTTACCCTGATTAATAGCAATTACAGAAGATGCATAATTAATCTCCTTTACTTCCGTTTTCTTTAATTGTTCTTGTGTAAATAATTCTTCAATTCCTTTTTTGGCAAATTCTGCGTTTCGGAGGTTTTGTTTTTTTATAGAGGGGATCTCATCCTGAATATCATGTTTCATAAACACCGGCTTATCTTTTCCATCGGCAGTTTTACTCATTACTTTATCCATTCTTCCATTTTCATCAAAATCACCCAGCCACAATTTAAGCGGGTGTTCTTTATCAGGATGCAGGTTAAAATTTTCTCCAATATTTCCCAGAATCAAATCTTCTTTTCCATCACCGTTTATATCTGCAACAGCTACCGTTTCCCACCAGCCATTATATTGATTCAGATTGGATTTTATTTCTGAAAACTGATTATTTTTAAATGTAAAGATTCTTGGACTCATCCATTCCCCTGCAATAATCAGTTCTTTTTTTCCATCTCCATCCACATCACACATCACGGCACTTTTTACCATCCCTATTTCATTCATACCTGCTAAATTATTGTCTGCCATATCTGTAAACATTCCTTTACCGTCATTCAAATAAACGTGGCTATGCGGAGTTACTCCATATTCTTTTGAAATACAGCTCGCACCTACAAATAAATCCGGAAAACCATCCCCATTAAAATCATAAACTACCGCTGCCCCAATATTATCCTGGTTTAAGGGAAAAGAATTGGGAGAAAGTTTAAAATTGCCTTTTCCGTCATTTATAAATAGACGGTGCTGCAATTCCCTGGTTGCCTGGTTCATATTATTGCCTCCGGCACCAATAAATAAATCCGGAAAACCATCTCCGTTAGCATCAAAAAAAAGAACCGTATTATCATCAAAACCAAGAAAATTCTTCAGCTCAGGTATTTCTTTTTTAACAAATCCACTCCCGGTCTGCAGGTACAATTTACCAGGATGGTCTGCATCTCCCCCAATAAATATATCTGCCAGCCCATCGCCGTTTACATCTGCAACTGCAGCTTTAGGCCCCTGATGTGATAACATTTCCGGTATGGCACGTTCTGCATAAAAATCAGTGTAATCCGGTTGCATATGCTTATCAAAACCAGATTTTACAACCTGTAATAAGGGAACTTTTTGGGTTACAGTTTCAGCCTTTATTTTGTTTCCTTTTTCTGGTTGCAGGATGGTAAGTACTTTATTAATTGCCGGATTAATTATTTTCGTATAGGTCTGATCCGGCCAGTAAATGATCATAGAATCAATAGCCGTTTTCTTGCCGATACCGATAATCTGTTTATAATCCACTGAAGATTGAAAACCTCTGCTGGGTATCACTTCCCTGCTTAGTTTCTGATTACCTTCAAATACTATAATCTTACTGCCTACCGCAAACCTGTTCATACCTTTTCCTTTCAGAAAAACGCCTATATAGTTATTATGATTAATTTCCCGGCTATTGTTTTTAAATATCAGGGCAGGTTCATTCACATTATTCACAACCAGATCAAGATCACCATCATTATCAAGGTCAGCATATGCCGCCCCATTGGAGAAAGAATTTTGAGTAAATCCCCATTCTGCACCCTGATCAGCAAATTTTAAATTGCCAAGATTCCTGAACAATTTGTTGGGTACCGCTATTGAAGGAATTTTAGTAACCAGTTCCGTCAGGTTTTTCTTTCCGGTAGCTATCATATTTGCTTTTACTTCATTTGCATCAAATTCCAGGAAGTCCTGATTGGTAAGGTCTCTGAATATTCCATTACATACATACAAATCCGTAAATCCGTCATTATCTGCATCAAACATTAATGCACCCCAGCTCCATTCAGATGCATTTACGCCACTGTAATTGGCAATATCTGTAAACTTACCATGCCCATTATTCAGTTGCAGCGTATTCTGCAAAAACTGGTGATGAAAATCATTCCTTTCCTTTAACCGGTACTGGTCAATATCATCAAAACTTAAGGTGGTTTTTAACCGGTAATCATCTGCCGGCAGCATATCTGTGGTAAATAAATCAGGATATCCATCATTATTGATATCTCCCAGATCTGCTCCCATGGAAGCATAACTCGTATGCCGTACACGATCATCCAGTTCATCTTTAAATGTGCCGTTTTTCTGGTTAATGTATAAATAATCCCTTTCAAAAAAATCATTACTGACATATATATCCGGGTAATGATCCCCATTAAAATCTCCCACAGTTACACCCAGTCCAAAACTCATCAGGGAACCATGTATACCTGCCTGCTGTGTTACTTCTACAAAATGGCCATTATCATTCCGGTATAAATGGTCTCCCCCTCCTTTCAGGTTATCCGGTACAGGCCATTGGTTGGCTGGTAAATCCCGTTGATGCGGGTAACCCAAACTGTTTACAGGTACCGGACTATTATTAATTATAAAACAATCCAGGTCACCATCCCCATCATAATCAAAAAAACTGGCCTGAGTAGTATACCCCATATCTGCCAGGCCATATTTTTCAGCACATTCCGTAAAAGTGAGGTCATGGTTATTTATATACAACTGGTTTTTACGTAATTCAGGATTATGCATATTACCTGCATTACAAACATAGATATCCAGCCAGCCATCTCCGTTCACATCTGCTAAGACCACACCGGTACTGAATTGTAATTTGTTTGTAAAACCCGCTTTTTCAGATATATCCTCAAATTTAAAATTGCCTTTATTTAAAAATAATTTATTTGCACCCTGATTGGCAGTTAAAAATACATCCGGCAATCCATCATTGTTAAGGTCTCCGATAGCAACACCTCCTCCATTATAAAAATTACGGTAGTTTAAAATATTAATTGAATCGTTATCCTGTACTTTATTGTTAAATACAATTCCGGTATGCTCCATCGATTCAAACAATGGTATATCCTGGCTTTTTTGTTTACAGGAAAGGATAAACATAAAAAGAAAAACAACTGCCAGATAAACCCTTTGTATCTTTTTTTTCATAAGCACACAAATCATTTATTCATTTTAAATAAAACAGGGTACTGGTCATTTTGCAAAATCAGTAATGCATCAGTTTTGTTTACATTTATCTTTTGCATATCCCTTACTTCTCCTTTCAATTGTAATCCTGTTTCAGAAGCATCTGCCCTTTTAAAATTTCCCTTACCATCATTCAGTAATACATCTCCCATATTGGCATCCAGCCGCTGAAATTGCGGAAGAAAGCCAAACTGGTTGCCACCTAATACCAGGTCAATAAATCCATCCTTATTCAGATCAGTACAGGTAATGGCATTGATGCAACTCATTTGTGAAAGCACAGGAAGTTTCTGAACCGTAAAATTGCCATTTCCATTATTGATGGCCACCACAGAAGCGCAATAGTTAAACTTTTTGACCACACTTTTCTGTATCAGTTCAGAAGAAAATAATTCCTGAATAGAACGTTTAGCATAATCGGCATGTTTTAAATTATTTTTCTTAATGGAAGGCAATTGTTCTTCCAAATCATGTTTAACCACCACCGGCTTATCTTTTCCATCAATGGTATACGTGAGTATTTTATCTACGATTCCATTCCCGTCAAAATCATTCAGCCATAATTTTACAGGATTGTTTTCATCCGGCTGCAGATAAAAATTCTCTCCTACATTACCTATAATCAAATCCATTTTCCCATCATGGTTCACATCTGCTACTGCTACTGTTTGCCACCAGCCAAATAAATTAGACAAATTAGTCTTCACTTCTTCAAAATGATCTTTTTTAAAGGAAAAAATGCGGGGAGCCATCCAATCACCCACTATAATCAGTTCTTTGTCAGCATCTCCTGTTACATCGGCCCATACCGCATTGGTAACCATTCCTATTTTAGCTATATCAGGATTTTTGGTAGCAGCAATATCTGTAAAATGCCCCTTTCCATCATTCACAAAAAGGAAACTGGTGGGGTCTTCACCATAAGATTTGGGATAACTTCTTGATCCGATAAACAAATCCGGAAAACCATCCCCGTTAAAATCCTGTACAGCTGCTACTGCAATATTCATGGATGTATTCGGGAATGCTGCTGCATCTAAAGTAAAATTTCCTTTCCCATCATTTTTATACAACCTCAATTGCATTTCCCGGGTATTGATATCATAATTATTACCTCCGGGACATACCAGTAAATCTAAATCCCCGTCATGGTCACAATCAAAAAAACTAACTGCCACATCTTCAAAAGATAAAAACTGCTGAAACGCTTTTTCCTCTTTTTTAGTGAAACTTCCATTAGCATTTTGCAGGTACAATTGACCCGGATGTTCCGGTGTCCCTCCAATATAGATATCTTCCAGCCCATCTCCATTTACATCGCCTACTGCAGCTTTCGGGCCTTCCCTGGATAACATACGGGGGATATTCCGTTCTGTGTAAAAATCTATCACATCATTCTCAGTATGTTTATCAAAGGAAGATTTTAGCTGCGTAAATATTGTTTTTGCGACTGCAGATTCCTGTTCCTTCATTTTTTCCTGTTCACTATCCTGAACAATGGTTAATACCTGGTTGATACCAGGATGTATTATTTTTTTAACTGTTCTGTCGGGCCAGGTAATAATCAAAGAATCAATACCGGGATTTTTTCCCAATCCAATAATTTGTTTATAATCCATAGATGATTGAAATCCACGACTGGGATATAGTTCCCTCGTCATAATCTGCCCATTAAGAAATGCCTGCATTTTACTGCCCACTGCAAAGGGATTTTTACCTTTCCCTTTTAAAACAATTCCTAAGTAGTTATTTTTATTTAATTCCCTTGCATTGTTCTTATATACAAAAGCGGGTTGGTTTTCATTGTTGATAATCAGGTCCAGGTCTCCGTCATTATCCAAATCACCATAAGCTGCACCATTCGAAAAACTGGGCTGTACAAACCCCCATTCATCTCCTATATCTTTAAATTTCAACGCATGTTCATTTCGGTACACTTTATTTTTTAGTGCCGTTTTAGGTATTTCCTTTAATACCTGTTCCACATCATCCTTCTCTCCTTTCAATACCATTTTCTGAATGACATCATTGGCAAAAAAGTTCATAAAATCCAAATCTGTTACATCATGGTTTACCCCATTACACACATAAATATCGTTCCAGCCATCATTATCCATATCAAACATCAGGGCCCCCCAGCTCCAGTCAGTAGCTGAAACTCCCGCGTAATTGGCAATATCCATAAAATTGCCTGTTTTACTGTTCAGCTGAAGGCAGTTCTTTACGTAATGGTAATAAAAACCAGCTTTCACTTTCCGGTTAAACATATCTATATCATCAAATGCCCCTGTGGTTTTAATACGGTAATCTGAAAGGGGTAGCATATCTGTGGTAAAAATATCCATGTACCCGTCATTGTTAATGTCGGCTATATCTGCCCCCATGGACGAAAAGCTGGTATGTTGTATTTTTTCTTCCAGTACATCTTTAAAAGTTCCGTTTTGCTGATTAATATACAGATAATCCCGTTCATAAGAATCATTGGAAACATATACATCCGGCCAGCCATCACCGTTCAGGTCACCAACAGAAACACCCATTCCAAAA
>Ga0364881_10605_pt1 | contig 13764 bp, 19 predicted proteins | sample ExccelJu500001D4_5_FD_206923 | JGI IMG/M metagenome (GOLD analysis project Ga0364881, IMG submission 206923) | Enriched cells from Trout Bog Lake Hypolimnion, Wisconsin, USA - BchlTB.July30.5000.01.D4 | ecosystem: Environmental > Aquatic > Freshwater > Lake > Hypolimnion/Profundal zone | place...
GACCTTGCCACCTTCACCTTTGCTATCGCCTTCCGCAGCTTTTTCTTCAGCCCGACTGATCCAATGGAATCCGCGATGCTTGCAAAGGTGATAGATCACACGCGCCCATTCTTCTGCAGCCAGTTGGCGGTCAAGGCCATCTACACGTAATCGCCAAGATGATTTTGGAGTAGGGGCATTTTTCTCTATTTTGCGTTTAAATAGATTGGCATCAGCAATCAGCCCTTCTCGCTTGAGCAATCTCGCCAGCTTAGTGAGCCGCCATGCCCTGCGCCGCAAACGACGGCGCAACAGTCGTGCTGTTCGGCGTGCAAGGTTGAGTGATTCACCTTCTTTAGCCGTTTCCGCCTTATCGAAGCACCGCACACCAAGATTAACGATGCGGTTTTCATCCAACACTGCCCATCCAACAGAAGCAATGCCAATATCCAAACCGAAAGTCAGTGCGCCGAGGTTTTCCTGCTTGCTTGTCATTGCGTTCTCCGTGATAATGTCATCGTTGTAGTAGTTCATCCGGGGTGAGAGCCGTTGCTACAATAAAGAATCGAAAGATTCTGTATCCGAAAGCCCAGTGGGGAAACCTGCTGGGCTTTCTCTATTTCTTTACCGAAAAGTTTTGGATTCAAACCGAAGCTACCAGCCACTATGTGTGACCAGTTGCGTATACTCGACCGTGAGTCACGAATGAGAAGAATGAAGGCTTGCAATTGTTATCCCCTTAATAACAAACCTGCAGCGCGCGGCACCGCAGAAGGTATCTTGTGCCAGCCTCCAATTCTGATTTCCCGCCTTGTCCGCGCCGTACTTTGCGTCGCAATTTTGTTGCGGGAGTACACAAGAGCTTGAACTCTATTGGATGAGTATGCGAGTGTCAAGAAAATGAATATTTTGAGCAGATAACGAACACTACTATAAATGCGCTCGACCATACCCCATGCCAAAACTGCCCAAACCCAATTCTGTCAGTTTTGTCAGTGAATATACCTACCCCATAAATTTGTATTCTCAAAATCCATGGGTAAATTCTATTTACGGCAGAGGGGTAGGCTAGAGGCCAAATGACACTTTTTACGCAGCAGGCGCAGGTGACTTTCCAGCAACGATGTCCATCAATTCTTGATCGCTCAGCGCGTCGAGCCGAGCGCTCAATTCCTTATCTTCAGCGCGTGGCACAGCGCTCTTGGCTACAGAAGGCCCGTAGAACCCCAGCAGACGGCCAAGTTCAACTGCCCCACGTATCATGTTGCCACCGTCACCCTGCGACCGTGCAAGAGCAATTGCGCCGAGAATTTGCCCGGCAACGACTTCGCGGTCGATCTCAAGTTTCTCAGCAGACTCAGCCTGTTTTGCTGCCATAAATGACTTTAGGTTAGCGTTGGTTAGCAAGCGGCAACCAGTCACTTTCGCACTTTTGGCACTATAGCCCGCCCTGCGCGCAGCAGCGGCAGCGTTAGAATCAAGCAAATACTCTTGGGCAAACCGGATTTGCTTCGGGCTCAGCACGACGTTCTCAGCTTCACGGCAAAGTCAGCCACCCCAACCTTAAACAGAAACTTGGCGGCAGCATCAAGGGTCTTGAATTCCCGTGTCTCGCGTTTGGCTGTTTCTAGGTGATCGCCATTAGCGACGACCATGTAGCCATGTGACATGATGGCGTAGTGCACCTGTATATTTTTGAGTGCATTCGCATTAAGAAGCAGCTTGAAGTCTCGTTCGATCATGATGACTCCTTGCCACTCGGTATGGCTGCGCTGAACAAATCCCCTTGATCCGACATAACGAGTATTTCGCCGGGAGTAACATGCAGGAAGTCACATAACTTTGACAACACCTCGCGGTCAAAACTGCTTACCTTGTCGTTGTAGTACCGATCCAGCGTGGCGCGTGCGATGCCCGTTCCCCGGCACACGTCCGATACTTTGATGCGCTTGGCACCGAGGATTGTGGAAAGGCGGCAGCTAATCATGATTTAAGTGATAATAAATACTCGATACCGAGTAATATATATCAATTAAGGAGTAACGTATAGTATGTATACGGCGAAAAACTCAACGCTTGGACACACCTTATTGGGACAATCATAGCGATCCCCGCCGCTGTCGTTGCAAAGTTTGGGGCCGAGAAAAGTTGCATATGGCTTAAATCGCACTAGTCATTTTGGACTATTGTGAAACATGCTGGGAAGTAGCATAATTTGCTCAAAACCATTATAGGTTTATGGCTAAAAATAATCTGGATTTGCTAAGAAATTTTCTTCCATGAAAAAGTTATCATTAGTTTTTTTTGTTGCCTCGATATTTGCGTCAAATGTGTTCGCTCAGGTTTATAAGTGGGTTGATGCAAACGGTAAAGTGACCTATGGTGATGCGCCTAACCGTGTGGGAACCTCAAAAGTGGACACCTCATCAGTCAAGCTAACCCCAGAGCAGATAGCGAATGGCAATAGACTCCGCGTACAAACTGCCAAATTAAAACAGCAGCAGGCTATATCTCAAAAAATCAGTTTACCAACTACTAACGCTTACCATTGTGTGACTGCGGATGGTAAAGAGTCCTATAGCAGCACTCCATGCCCTAAGACTAGTGATGTAATTGTGCCAGTTAATGGAACTGATCAATATGGTAATTTTATTAGTGGAGCTGGAATGTTGGCTCAACCTGTCCAGCAACATATAGTTAAGCAGAGTCAGGCTTGCGAAGCAGCGACGGCTCAACGAAATGCTAATTATGGAAAAAGAAAACGTCCTGACTTCCCTACTGTTGAAGAGCAAGCTGAAGACCAGAATGTGATTGCGCTATGTAACTAAACCTAGCAAAGTTTTAATTAGAAATCGAAAGGCTTCCATCAGGGATACTCGGCTGTATAGTTCAGCTCATAGCAAAGTCAATACTCCGACTCTACCATCACGGAATTCGATTTTAACGCAGAAGAGCTTTGATTAACGTCTCAAAAAGGGATGTATCCAAATACAGCTATTTATTGCCGCATAGTGAATCTGCCATGTGGGATACGAAGCTATTCGGTTGTATAGATGTCCAGTCGCCATTAGCATCAGGCGCACCCGCTGTCGGGTCTGTGCCAGTTCCCATATGCCCGCTCCACACCCTAAGGCCAACAGTGCGATAAGTGTCGTTTCGACAATCATACTCATCTATCATTGTTGAGGAATTTGTAATGCTGCCGTTGGCGTTATATGTTGGTATTCGGTCATCGTGCAGAATGCGTACTTTCACAATATCGTGGGTACGTCTTATATCGCCCGAATATATCCTGTCACCATTACTTAGCGTGGTCAAAAGTATCCAGTCTGCGAAAGCACAAGTGCTCACAACGGCTAACAGAGTGGCCAAAATAACTTTACGCATCGCACCTCCATGAGTCAATTGTTTATATGATGGCTTATTGCGACTATCGCGAGCCCGCCAAGTGAATTGCCAATCAAAATGTCCATCCAGGCGTTGTAAATGGCTGATACTTATAGACAACTTAGAATTGGATTTCAATGTCGTTAAACGCACAAAAAGTGGTGCTGCCGCTGACATTATCGCCGAACGGAATACTTTCGATATCATCATCGGAGACCTGTGTTTGCTCTTGAGCAGGCTGGGCTGTCTGACCAATTTTCCGCCCAGCATCTGCATTTCGCCCACGATGATATCGGTCGTGTAACGATCCTGACCTTCCTTGGTTCGCCACTTTCGGGTTTGCAATTTCCCTTCGACGTAAATCTGCGAGCCTTTCTTCAAGTATTCACCGGCAATTTCGGCCAAGCGGCGATAGAACACAAGATTGTGCCACTCCGTTTTTTCTTGCTTTGTGCCGGATTTATCTTTCCAGTTTTCGGAAGTTGCAAGCGTGACATTGGTTATAGATTCTCCGTTCATCATTTTCTTGATGTCTGGGTCTTTGCCGAGTCGACCTATGAGGATTACTTTATTTACTGACATTCTGTTACCTTAACGATTGGAATAGCACACTTGTCACCTCTGTTCTCTCATTTTAGAATCCGTTAGAGTGTAAATCAAAAAAATTTATAGAATTGTCGAATGCCCTGCGGCATCTACGTGGCACCAGAAGGGGAATTCGCCTCTAGGGCCGTTGATAACCACAAAGACTTTATACGTCATAAAACCATCGGTCTCCGCGCTCCCACTACTGGCATCATAGGTGTACCCCGCCCCGAAACGCCCTCCGCACGCTGCGATTGCTCTGCTCTTTGCCGCGTCTCCGTCTAGCTCACGAACAATCGTAGAATGCTTGATCTCGGCCTTCGCCCCTTCATACAGGTCGCAGCCGCTAAGGAGGACAGCGCTAAGGAGTACAGTTATAAGTTTCATATTTTTCCTTAGCGTAAAGTCAGTAAGTGTGGAGAAATTTTTTACCGCTTAATGATTGCACGACTCTTTGAAGGTCGTTCGTCGATTACATTAAGGTTCCGGCTTTTCCGCATGTCTGCAAACAGGCCGTAGATTCCACACACCGCGACAAACGTGTAAAACAAATACGACACTGCGGTTCCAAATCTGCTCCCACCGAACAACCACAGGAACGCTGTGGTGACAACAAGGTACACTGCAATAGCCGCAATAACTTTGAGTATCTGCATAGCCAGACTGACACCAAGCTCTTTGAACGACATACCGCTATCTCGAAAGTGTTTTGTGGCTGCGAGGACATACAGAACTGGGATAGAAGCAAGGAAACTAAATATGCCGCCAAAGATCGCGCCGAAAAAAGCATCCGGCACTATATCTGACAGACTGTACCCGCCCGCAAACACATTCACTGTAGCCCATGCAGCTCCTATCACCGCGCCGGGCAGCATCAGCCAAGGAATAAGTCGGTCTGAAAAACTGATTTCACTGTTCATGGGCACCTCAAATATCTATCTTGCCCCGTCTGCACATCGAGAAATCTCAGCGTCAGTTGGTAAGTTGAGACATTGCCTTATGTCTGTTCCAATATGTTTTTTATATTGCGGTGATGGTTCTTGCGCTGGCGTTGCAACATATCGTGTAGGAGCCTGTGAGGCAGGCGGTGGCAAAGGTGCGGGCTTATCAGCTGTTTTGCCGTACAAATAGAGCCCGAGAAGTGCCACAACAACGCCAATGCTTCCCCACGAGTCAGATTTATTTGCGGCTTTTGGAGTTGGCCCCACGCGCGTGTAATCTCTGCGCTTAGGATGGTTGTTGCGTATAGTCGCGAACCCTATTGCAAATGCTCCGACACTAAAACCGATGTCAACTAGCGTGTAAACAGGACTCCCTGTTACCGCACCAAAAATACCAGAAGCAACACACGTAACAAATAGTATGAGCCGGTTGTTTGAAGCTACACCGATTAAAAACGCAATAAAGGCCGGTACAAGGGCTATCAATATAACTGTCACGTTCGCTCAAACTTTCTTCATTGTGGCTATCAATGCAACTGCTCTGGCAGAAGCAAAATAGCTATCACGTAACACTGAAATGCTACTGCTAGTTGCTGCAAATAGCAACTTGAAGTTATTTGCCAATGACTGCGTCATTGGAGAATACGAAGATGGTAAAGATCAGCACATTTGGTGCGCGGCTCAAGGCGGCACTGAAAAAATCCAACATCTCATATTCCAGCCCGACTAAACTCGCAACGGAATTCAATTTGCGCCACTATGGAAATCCAGTCAGTGGTCAAGCAGTCAGGAAATGGCTGGAAAACAATTCGATACCTTCGGTAGATAAGATCGTAACTTTGGCGAACTGGCTAAGTATTTCTCCTGCTTGGTTGCTTTTTGGGGATCGTGTAGGCGTAGACGAACTGTCGCCAGAACCTTATTCCGACCTCCGATCTAACTTCCAGCAACTCGACCCTGAATCGCAGATTGTGGTTCAAGAGTTGATTCTTGTATTGCTTCGCCGCCAAAAATCAATGTAGCAACTTGCTTGGGGCGCAGTGTCTGCGTTGATATGCGGTAGTGAATCCAAACTAAGCAAAAAAGCACCATTTCTGTTGCATTCAAAAAACTCTGCAAAATTTTTAAAAATTTTAGGCTCTGTACGTAAATAAAGCATGTGATCTACATTCATTAGTTATTTGAACATCCACTTGGGCCATCCTGGGGTACTGAATTGTATTAACAATCGACCGCCACGTGCGCATAAAGGCGCTAACGCAAAAAGAATAATGCCCATAATAGGATTGCCATCATCCTTGCCTTGCATCCAGAGCAAGCCATAAAAACATCCAAACACAACCGTCACAGCAGTAATAACCAATATTGCTATAGAATACAATTTCATGTTCTCAATCCTTCCGTTAGTAATTCTGTGATTTAGCTGAATCAGCAAGGAACTTGCGTGCCTTACTGTGCCCTCTAGCGGCCTCTAACCAGCGATGCCATCCGATATAATGCGGCAAGTATTTCGTTGCCACTCCATGAAACCTGTATATCCAATCTTTCAAGCGATGGTCATAAGCGTTCACATTATTGATGTGATTCGGCCCGGATTTTTTGCCCTTGGGGTTGGCGGGAACAGCACGTAGTTCAATGCCCTTCTTTGCCCTGCTTACCGCACGATATGCGGTTGCGCCGTCAGTTATCAGCACAGCATCGCTGGTTATCTTTGGCGCAAGCACATCGGCTATATCTTTCCCTTTGCGTGAAGGCAGTACCGCTGTCAACGTGGCTCCGTCCGATCTGTTCCGGGCTACCAACACCGGAATCTGCTCTTTCGACAACCCTCGTTTTTCTGCTGGTGTACCTCGCTTCTTCGCTTTCCTTGGCAGGCTTGACCTTTGCCCCTTGAAAGAAAGAAGGAAATACGTCTCATCTGCCTCAACCACACCTTGTAATTGAGCCGGTTGCATCTTGTCGATGGACTCAAGGAACCTATGCCTCCAGCGGAACGCTGTGTCCTTATCAAGACCCAAATCTGCCGCTGTCTTTCTTACAGAGTCACCGGCAATCATATGTCGAGCATTTGCCATGAATTTATCCGTGTTATGCAACCCGGCTAAAGGAGTACCTGTCAGTGCATTAAAATACTTGCCGCAAGACTTGCAGCGATAACGCCTACGTCCTGTTTGGCATCCCGCCTTTGTGAATTCCTTGCTGCGACAGTGTGGACATTCCTTGATGTACCCAGACATTTCAGAATCGAATATTTCCGACTCCATCACACGCTCGCGAAGTTCAACCACCTCTTTTATCGTGGCAAGTTCACTGGCCGATAGCCCGCAAATAGCGTCCGCAAGCCGTTTCAGAGCTTTTTTCCTCATAACTGCAATTCCCATTGTGCATTTATAAGGCTAATAACGTCCTATGCATCAATAAGTTGACAGCATACATGCTTTATTTACGTACAGAGCCAAATTTTATTGAATTTACCCCTCTCAGTATCCCTCCCCCCGTCTCCAAACGACGTACCACACTTCGGATTTCGTTTCTGAAATCAGTCGAAGGAGTCCCTTTTACCACTGTCCTGCGCAAGCAATTAAATTCCGACACGCGATACCCCGCGTGACGGTTTCCGCTTGTGCTTTGTAATTACTTTCGTGCCGCGTAGCGGCTCGTCCCAGTACGTTTAACAGAATTCTGGAACTGCATCCGTGCAGTTCTGAATCAGGTCAGAGTTGTCTGGCCTGCAACCCAACGACGCCACCCGGCGTCGTTTTACTTTAGGAGTATCAAAATGCAAACATTTATCAATCTGAAGAAGAACGTCAAAGCAGAAGCCGAGCAGAGCTTGACCAAGCGCTGTGCACTCAGTGTGTTCCGCGTCGTGCGTGCAGCCGCAGAATATGCGGAGGCAGCACCTAGTCAGCTCGCTGAGAGCTTCAATGACATCAAGTCAGCATGGATTGAGAGTCAACCAAAAAAGTCCTAAAGGAGAGAGATTATGTTTATCACAGGTTTTACGGTCTTTCTCGGAGTGTCACTCATCTTAATCAAGTTGCCAAGGCGCGTGATGCTGCGCGCTTTAAAGCACGATCTGTTAATAGACTTACTGGTCAGTTGTTTGGTGTTAGTAGTCCATTGGGGCTCAATGGGGGGTGTTTTCGCAGCGACAGTTGCGGGGCTGCTAACCTCACTAGCGACCTCGGGAGCGAAACGCCTGTTCGGCTACATCGACGGCGATCTCTACTACATCGGAAAATGGCAGTTGAACCTAGAGTAAAGAGTCTGCTCGACATTTTCCTATGGTCAGCAGCTGCTGAACTAGCCCGTCAAGTCATTCGACGTGGTTGGAGACTGCTGCTGTAGGTCGACGACCGCATTACCTATCTTATTCAAGTAGCAAACCCAAGCCCTGTTCGGAATTCCCCGACAGGGCTTTTACATTTCAAGGAGAAATATCATGGCACATCTCGTAGAAACTATGGCTTACGCAAACTCAACTCCGTGGCATGGCCTCGGCAATCAGCTCACGCCTAATCAGCCGCTGGAAGTGTGGCTGCATCAGGCCGGTATGGAGTGGACGATTGAATCGTCACCTGTGCACTACACGAACGAAGGCAGTCTGTTTCAGTTTCCTGAATCCAAGGTGCTGTATCGCTCGGATACCAACGATGCTCTATCGGTTGTATCGAATCGCTACCAAGTCGTGCAGCCACGCGAGGTGCTGGAATTCTACCGCGACCTCGTCGACCTCGGCGGATTCGAGCTGGAAACAGCGGGCGTACTGAAGGGCGGCAAGAAGCTATGGGCGCTGGCACGCACCGGGCAGGATGCCGTGCTCAGGGGTGGCGATCAAGTCAAAGCGTACCTGCTGCTGGCTACCGCATGTGACGGCACGCTTGCGACTACGGCGCAGTTCACTAGCGTCAGAGTGGTATGCAACAACACTCTGTCCATAGCGACCAGCGATAGCCAAGGTGCAATAAAAGTTCCGCACAGCACGAAGTTCGATGCCGACAAGGTCAAGCAACAGCTCGGCATAGGCATCACATCATGGCAGAAGTTCATATCTGACATGCGTCGACTGTCTGAGAAGCCGGTTCACCCGTTTGAAGCGCGCTGCTTCCTAGTCGATCTGATCGGAGATCCTGCACTGCCATTCCACAGTCAGCCAAACAGCAAGGCGTTGAAGCGCATGTTTGACCTGTTTGCAGGTCAAGGCATGGGTAGCAATCTAGCATCCGCAAACGACACTGCTTTCGGTCTACTGAACGCAGTCACTCAGTATGTCGATCATGAGCGTCGTGCACGTAGTGACGATAATCGGCTTGATTCTGCGTGGTTCGGAATGGGTGCATCAATCAAGCAGAAAGCATTAGATCAAGCGTTAGCACTCGTAGCATAAATTTCATCATGCAGTACCCCGACACGCCTCAAGCATATAGCTTGGGGCGTTTGTCATTAACAAGGAGAAATATCATGCAATCAACATATTCAAGTTTGTCGGATACCGCTTTACTGGAAAAGCTCATCGGCGTTCGCCAAACGCAGAAACATTACCGGGGGTCACTGGGATCAATGTTTAACACAACCCAGCCGGAACGGTGCGTGGTGGCACGCGAGCTGGTCAGGCGGTGGCTTGTGGAAGAACTTCAGCATGGCGACACGCTGAACGCTCCGAGCGTAGTTCGAGATTACTTGCGGCTGCACTTCGCCGGACGTGAATACGAATCGTTTGTGGCGATATTCCTTGATGCACAGCATCAGATGATCGTTGCTGATGAGCTATTCCGGGGCACGCTGACTCAGACATCCGTCTACCCGCGCGAAGTGGTCAAAGCTGCGCTCCGAGCCAACGCGGCGGCAGTGATATTCAGCCATAACCATCCATCCGGCGTAGCCGAACCCAGTCAGTCTGACCAGATGCTTACCGACGCATTAAAGCAGGCGTTAGCGCTGGTTGATGTTCGCGTACTCGACCACTTCATAGTGGCCGGAACCTCCGTACTCAGCTTCGCCGAACAAGGATTACTGTAGGACGCAGTAAACGTAGTAGCACGGGTCATCTTGACCATAACCGACACGCCTCAAGCATCCCGCTTGGGGCGTTTGTCATTCAACTTAGGAGAAATACCATGAACAATGAAACAAACTACTTCACCCAACTCGCACAAATCAACGTAAATGAGCATATCGAGCGCAAGGGACAGTTCAGTTATTTAAGCTGGCCGTTCGCCGTTGCGCAGCTTCGGCAATTCGACCCGACTGCCACATGGCAGGTACAGCGCTTCGACGGCCTACCGTACCTGCTGTCAGAACTGGGCACGTTCGTTGAAGTCGCGGTGACTGTGCGTGGCATTACGCTGAACCAAATACACCCGGTGCTGGACAGCAAGAACCGCCCGATTGCTGTGCCCAACGTCTTCGATATCAACACGTCGATCCAACGGGCTCTGGTCAAAGCCATAGCCCTGCATGGATTAGGACTCTACATTTTCGCGGGCGAAGACATCCCAAGCTCTGACGGTCAGGATGATGTCAAACCACCAGCACAACCTACACCACCCTCACAGGTCAGTTCGGTTCGTCAGTTTCCGAAGCCTAAGCAAGCAGGTGAGGCAGAACTGCTCACGCAGAATCAGCTCAGGTTCATCAAGCGACTGCTTGTCGAAACTGGCACGGATGAAGCTCAGTTTCTGGGCTTCATCAACTGTGACGTGCTGGACAATATACCGAAGGCTGAGGTCAATCGCATCATCAAAATGTTGGAATCCAACAGAAAGGTGGCTTAATCATGAACGCATTACATAAGATGGTACAGGGTTCGCCCGAATGGCATGAACATCGTTCGCAATATCGCAACGCATCGGAGACGGCCGCAGTAATGGGGTTGTCTCCGTGGCAGACGCCACACGAGCTTTGGCTCGTCAAGACCGGGCGCAAGGTGGTTGAAGAAACTGCACCTATGCGTCATGGAACTGCAATGGAGCCTGTAGCTCGTGCCGCGTTTGAGGAGACGACCGAAATGATAATGCAGCCACAGGTAGTCGTTGACGGTCTGTATTCCGCAAGCCTCGACGGCATCACGCTTCAAGGAGATACCATACTTGAAGTGAAGGTGCCTTTCCGTGGCCCAATATCAGAGCTATGGCAGACCGTGAAAGCTGGCGCTGTGCCGGAGCACTACATGTTTCAGGTACAGCACCAACTCATGGTGTCGGGTGCGGCGCGAGCATACCTTTGGGTGTATGACGGCAACGTTGGCATTAACACTCTAATCGAACCTGATCAGACTACGTTCGAGTCCATCAGAGCGGCGTGGGACGCATTCCAGCCTTATCTGGACAGCGACAGCCCACCGCCGCTGACGGATCAGGACACGAAGGCTAGGAGCGACGCTGCATGGAAGGAAGCAGCTAAGGCGTTCAAGGGCTGGAAATCCGTGGCCGAAGACGCTGCAGCCAAGGCAGATGCTGCCAAAGCCAAGCTCATTGAGCTGACTGCCCATAGCCGGGAGTCAGGATTTGGCGTTACCGTGAGCAGATATTGGAAAGCGGGGAGCGTCGACTACAAGAAGATACCGGAACTAGTCGGCGTTGACTTGGATAAGTACCGGGGGAAAATGAGGGAGGAAGTGCGCGTTACATTGGAGAAGTGAGTAAAAGTGGGGCTGCCGTCGTGACGGTGGCCCTTGCTTTTTACTTAATTGACCACTATGGGGAAAAGTGGATCAATGTTGTTCGTATTTTCTTACACCAGCCTTACATGAAAATAATTGGACAAGCAATAAGTTAAAAAATAATCACTAAGTCATTGTTTTTATGGTGGGAGGTACTGGTGTCGAACCAGCGACCTTCCGCGTGTGAGGCGGACGCTCTACCACTGAGCTAACCTCCCGGATTGATGTGTATTTCGACAGGAGTCCAAGTATGTTTCTATTTTAGTCGGCTTCCATACCAAGCTGGAAGACAATTGTATTCTAACCCGCCTGTAGAATTCCAGTCCAGCAGCGCCATTCTGTCCGCCGCCATTCATCTTCCCGGCCCAAGTTCCCAACCATCAATTATCGGCATGTCTTGCCCCCGAAATTACGAACATCTACGGCCTCCATCCCAGCCGCACGGATCGCCTGCAATCCCAGATCGCTGTCTTCATAAGCCCGGCAGCATTTGGGATCTATACCAATGCGTCGGGCTGCTTCGAGGAAAATATCCGGCGATGGCTTCTGATTGTTCACCATTTCATTCGTTACAACAGCATCAAAAAGATGTCTAATTTTCAGATGATCCAGCACATCGCAGATAATTTTCTGTGTACCGCCTGAAGCCACCGCCATAGGCATTTTTCCAAAATTGGCCTTGGCAATTTCAACCACAGCATGAACTGGTTCGACTTTTGACATCAATGAAATATAGACGCGTTCCTTTTCGTTCGCCACCACAAGGTGGTCAAAGCAAAGGCTTTGCTCGTCAGCAAGCATTTTAAGGATGTCTTGGGAAGGCACGCCTCCGAGAGAATAAAAGCGGTCTTCTGAAAAATGAAAATTATAGCGATTTATAATGATCTTCCATGCATGCCAATGTAATGGCATCGTGTCGGCCAAAGTCCCGTCACAGTCAAAAATAAGTCCTTTTATTTCGTTCATTTTCAGTTGTCTGAAATTGCCAATTCAGGACAAGTATAAACGATTTGAGTCGTTCGAAATCATCCGGGCAAGCATCCAGGCTTGCAGTTCCAATTGCTTTAAGGCAGGATAGTGTTCTGGTTTGCTCCTTTCACCTTAGACATCAAAATCTTTCATTTGTATGGATCAATAATGAAAACCATAGTACCAATTACAGCAGTCACTTCCATCATACTGGTGCCGATATACATTCGGCTGGCATTGCGAGTCATAGCACTTCGTCATACCTATAGGGTAGCACTTGGGGCAGGTGATCATTCAGACCTTGAAATGGCAATTCGAGCGCATGGAAATTTCGCGGAGTATGTACCCTTCGTACTTCTGCTGATTCTTAGTGCCGAAATCAATGGATCGTCTATATGGCTAGTCAGTTTGGTGGCAGCAATGCTCGTTGTTGGACGTTTAATACATGCTACGGCAATTCCTTCCGGCAACCTGATCAATCGTGCGCGCGGAATGAAACTTACATTTGCAGCACTGGCTTTGGGTGCAGTAGCCAATTTAATTCCTTTGGTATTTATGTTTGCAAATTGATATGCAGGCGTGCTGCCCTCATTTGATATCAAAATATTTCCAGCCCAAATCCCAATACCAAGAGCAAAAACTGAAACGATGCCGGCCATTGGATTGTCTGCAATTGAGGCCGCCAGGATATATTAAAACTGACTTATTGTCTTAATCAGGCAAGTGCAACCCGCTTCTCTTTAACAGATCGAAATCACTTATAGGCACAGGCTTTGAGAAAAAATAACCTTGTCCATATTTACACCCCATTTTCCTGAGCAATGATATTTGCCCTTCGTTCTCAACTCCCTCTGCGACCACCTGCAAGCCGAGTCCATGGGACATGGTTGCAATGGCTTGCACGAGTAAGCGATCATTGGCTTCAACATTCATATCGCGTATGAATGATCTGTCAATTTTTAACACGTTAATTGGAAATCGTTTTAAATACGATAGCGATGAGTAACCGGTACCGAAATCATCCATATAAATTTGGAAGCCTTCATTACGCAATGTTCTGATCCACTCAATCCCTTTGTCTATATCTGATAAAAGAACACCTTCCGTAATCTCCAATGCCAAGGAGGATGCGGGGATACCATAGCGATTGATCGCTTCTTTCACTAAGGAGGCAGTCAGTGCATTGGGTATCTGGCGAGCTGATACATTGATGGACAAGTAAAGTGATTGTCCTGCAGC
>Ga0364881_10747_pt1 | contig 13690 bp, 6 predicted proteins | sample ExccelJu500001D4_5_FD_206923 | JGI IMG/M metagenome (GOLD analysis project Ga0364881, IMG submission 206923) | Enriched cells from Trout Bog Lake Hypolimnion, Wisconsin, USA - BchlTB.July30.5000.01.D4 | ecosystem: Environmental > Aquatic > Freshwater > Lake > Hypolimnion/Profundal zone | place...
GGCTTACGGCGATAACATTTCCTTTGAGAGGATTATCAACAAACCGGCCAGAAAGATGGGTATAGACCGCATATATTTTCTTAAAGAATATGCGCATGAGCATAAGGTTACATTGTTGCAGGCGCTGCTGGCTTGTATTGGCAGCCCCCCATTCGACTATCCTGAGATCAAACAGTTCATGGCTGTCTTCAATGAAATCAAAGCAAGGATCAGGCTAATGTCAACATCGCAGGTGCTGGATGAAATACTGCTCAAAACAGGGCACGAAGAACTGCTGCGCCATGATTTAAATTCCGAACGGCTTGATAATGTCATGGAGTTGAAGCGGGCAGTTGTGAAACAGGAAGAAGAGGTGGGCGGGAGATTGGATATAACCGAATATCTGGCCAAGGTCGTCTTATACGCGGAACCCGTGGATGGACAGCGCCAGAACAGCGTACAACTGATGACGATTCATTCATGCAAAGGCTTGGAGTTCCCATTTGTTACTGTCTGCGGCATGAGTGAAGGCGGCTTGCCTTCCGGTAAAAGTGTAAGCGAAGAGGAAATCGAGGAAGAGCGCAGATTGACTTACGTTGCATTTTCCAGGGCACAGAAGTTACTTACGCTGACGAGCGGCAACGGTTTTGATTTTAACCGTATCCCCTTGAGACCATCAAGATTCTTGTCCGAGATAAAGTCTGGCCTGATTCGTGAAGTCAGAATGTTAAAGTAATTCGTCTGCCATACTGCCTTTAATGTTAAAGTAATTCGTCTGCCATACGGCCTTTTCGGTATATGAATCTGGCTTGCCCAGGACATGAAGCTATACTGCTAGTTTCATCGTTCCTGGGCTATCTAATATCTCCTATCTATGATGGTAGTTAAGTCAAGGATGGGGATACTTACTGTTTGCTTATTACTTAACGCGTTCATGGATAAGATTAGCTCAATGTCCCACAGTTACTATTTCAGTTTATTTAAACCGCGGATCTGTGCTTGCTATTCCATATTTGCCTATATTTATCATGCGATCCATATCTATTCTATATCTTAATTTGTATTCTCAATATCACATATTATTTTATTTCTCACTCAAATAATACCCTATGAACAAATAAATATAAATTAGGCATAAAATAAATGACTAATTTCTGAAAAAATGCAACGACATAAAGAATCTCAAAAAAATAATTTTGATCAATACGTTAAATTAGGCGAGGAAAATGCAGAGTTCCTTCGTCAAATGAGCTATTGGTGTAAGCATGTGGAAATAAATCGGGTATCGGGAGGCCTTTATGCAGAAATTACAGGATTACCAATCGCAAGCCATGGCATAGGTTGTCCATACGTAGAAGGGGTATCACAATCACTGAACCTGCGCTGGATATTCTCTGATTTTCTTGTTCAGCATTGTTCATGCTGTCTGCATCATATCCCCAACGGGAATACATCATGGGGGCAAAAGATCATAGATGATTATCGAGAAAATATCCATAAACGCGAGCAAGTAGCTAAGGAAAATGCGGATCGAATATCTCAATTACGTTCTGACCTGCGTTTAAAAACCAAAAAAATTAGCATTGAAGCAGAACCAGAATCTCACCGCATACTGGAATTCCTTGACGCAGTGTTTTCAGAAGACGAAAGCAGGTGTCATGAAGCTATTACTCGCTTAAAGCAGTCCGTACAACTTGCTCCAGAACTATTTCCCGATGCTGCAATTAATTTGATCTTGGGACTTGCCAGTTACGACGAGTATTCCTCTTTGATTCTTCCGTTGTGCGCGGAACTTGCGGCAAGGCGATCTGATTTAACTCCTCGCCTTAGCTCGATAGCTCTATCCAATATTGAGAAAGGATTACAGCCTGAACTATCGGCTTGGGTTCTTGATCAACTCGGAAATAGTATTGCATATCCGCTTAGCAAAATACATATAGAGCGGTTACTTTTATCGCAAGATCATTGCAGGCCAATTGGTGGCTGGGAAAACGGCGAACCAGACTACTTACACAGTACTGCAGTTATCATACGCTGTTTTGATATTAAACCAGAAAGTGTCCTAAGCATTATTCGTCGCGAGCTTCAGAATAAGAACGATTACAAACGAGTCCAGTTGTGCGGAGCAATAGAACTTATTCAGCACCAGCGACCAGAGATAGCCTTGAATCTAATGGATGATCTTATTCGATCTCTGGAACTCTATGAAGACCATAACCTGAGTACAGAGTCTCCTTCAAGACAAATTATTAGTATTTTGCAATCGGCATTTCGATATTCATCCGATACTGTTGATAAACGTCTTGCACGGTCAATGGACTTAGCTCGCCCAGCAGTACAAGAAGATATTATTCGTATATATCATGACCAGTTCTTCGATCATAATTCACCATGTTTGGAAGAGCGACTTGAACGCAAAAATCGAGTTAAAGTTTCAGAACCAGAAGAAACTGCAATCAAGCGGTTACTGGCATGGATTAAGGATGACAATCTAGATATTGATATTCGTGCTGAGGCGACTGATGCGCTGGAATGCGCCTGCCATTATGCAACAGCGGGGATAGCAAGTAATTTTGACTCTATGCTAGGTTATTTTGCTATCGTTAGTGGGGAGGAGCAGCCTCCCGCCCCACCTCACAAGATTTTGCTTCCTAATCAACAACAAGAGCCTCAATCCGCTCAACTAAATGAGTTCGACCTTAAACAGCAATGGGGAATATTCAAACAACGTTTCCAAGAATGTTTAAAAAGTATCTGTAAAACTAGACCTTCAGAGGTATTTGCTTCTGTCTGTGGTTGCCTAGATCAACCATCGGCAAACATTGAGAATGGTTTCAAAGCATGTTGTGTGTCATTGCTCAGTGAAATCGGCAAGGACTACATGTTCAGACCGCGCGTGTTACCTTTAATATGGCGTGCGTTGATGGATTATGATTCAGCCTTGGTTAGAGCCAAAGCATTACTTGCGGTAACTGATATGTTCTCATATTCTAACGCGTCGCCTCCGAGCAACCTTGTTGACACAATTATTGTACACCTACAGGACCAGAAATGTATTGTCCATAAAGCGGCTTTGCGAGCCGTGTCGCGACATCCAGGATGGTTTGACGAAAAACAAGCGATTGAGGTATTAAGCTGCCTTACCTCCCACCTGCGTGCGTACCGCAATGATATTTACCAGCTTGACAAAATATGTGATGGAATACTTGCGATTGGGCGGAATAATAGTCCTTTAGAATTGACCTCTATACGTTTGGTTGAAACCATTTTTATTACGGGTGAAGAGCCCGTGGATTCTAATATTGCGGAAGACCTGATGAGGTTTTGCAAACCGACCGAGCGAATAGCGGGTATTGTAGCCAAAAATATTGCGATGTACTTAGGACATTATGAAAGAGACCATTACAATTATTATGGACATTCATCGAGAGGCAGTATGTTTGAATGGTTACACAAGCTATCAACAGTAGAGTATCAAAATGTAGCAAAAGACCTTTTAGTACATGCTGAAGAACTAGCCCAGCGAGATGCTTGGGAATCATGTCTTTTTGCAAGCCTTTTTGCAAACTATCGAGATTTTAAATACGAACAAGTTGTATTGGAAACTGCGGCAAATGCTTTGCCTAAAGAACAAAGGTATGAAGCGTTGCGCGGAAGTTTGATGCAACTCTCAATAGTTGCTGCCGATAATGCTTCTTTATTGATAGGCAACACTAAAGTGCATGGGATAAGTTGTGTACAGAGACAAGGGAAGACATAATGGAAGAATCAGAATTAAAATTGGAGCATGCTTTCAAGTCTGCCGCGCTGAATCATGACATACGCTCTATATTGGCTGTAAAGCCTTGCGAACGGGTAGAGTGGTCTAAAGAAGCGATGATTCTCGTCAATAGGATTGACGAAATCATCCAACAAACTCCGGATAAATATGTGCCTGCGGAATGGCAGGTCATAGCCGCTGGACTTCGGGTTCTAGTTAGTCAGGTTGTTTGTTTGGCGATTGCTCATGGGGCAAAGGGCAATTTAATCGCGGAACGAGCCAGAAACGATGTTTTAGTTAGTGAATTGTGCAGTCTGCTTTCGCTAGATGCCATGAAGACTCTAGAAGGCACAGATTCAATTCTACATTTATTACTCCAAATGGAACAGCAGGATTTCGGCAGGTTGTGCGAGTTTCTGTTATCAATTCCGCTACCCACTCTTTATTGGCATTCGAAAGAAACTATCCTCCCGTTTAAGAACGTGACTGAGAAAATAAAAACAGTCCCAAATTCGCTGTTGCGACTTATTGTTTTTATTGATCATATCCCAATTGCAAGCCCGCAACTTTTAAAACCCGGCATTTTGTATCAGTTGGTATTTCGTGTTCGTGGTCTTGGGTGGCCTGACAATGCATCTTGTCTTCGATTAAATTTACTTACAACTTGCCCTCAGAATGCATTCTCCGTTTCTGAATTTGTTCTAGCACCTCCGCATTGCATTAAAAATGACGAGTATTGCGGAGAATTAGTAGGACAGATTGTGTTCAATTTTGAACAAAGTAATTTGCTGGATGACCTAATATTTACAATTAGTGGTGCATTTGAAACATTGGATGGCGGTTTTAAAGAAATTCCAATAATTGGTCACAACGTACTTCGCCTAAAAGTCGTCAATGAAAACAAACATCCATTGATGACAGGCAATCGACAGATGGATCGACACATTGAAGAACTTGTTACAAAGCTATGTACAGATTGTCCCAAAATTCATGAAGAACTGCCTGATTTGCTGAAAATGCTTGAAGCTCTTACTCGCCTGCTTACAATATATGCCCAAAGAGCTATTTACAAGGGTGAAAGTAACGTTCCAGAATCTGAATTCCAAGCAACGGTTCTACGAGACCTTGGATTATTGCTCGGGCAAGATGTACAAGAACACCCAAGTCAGGCGGGAGGCATTACAGACATAAAATACCGAGGCGTAATTGTTGAGTTAAAAGTGGAAACTAAAAACGGAGATCGCAAATACATCTCAAATAAATATACTGCTCAGACTGTGCAATATGCAGGTGTTGAAGCAAGACAAGTAAGCATCCTTCTCGTTCTTGATCTAACAAGTAAAGATAAGCCACCATGCGATATACGAAATGATATTATTCTTACTGATGTAGAGACGCATGGGGGAAGCGATGAAGTCAAAGAGTTTCCATCCAAAGCTTTCATCTTCGTGATTAATGGTAACTTGAAAAGTCCATCTGTCTATTCACGATGATGTACTGTTTCTGAAAGATTATCTCTTTTTATAAAACCATTTTAAAGCAATACCACGTTCTCTGTCCATGGATTATTATTTGAACTTGGCCCATTTTAACCCGCCCCGTGACAGGTTGATTCATCTATGGCGAAATTCCATTGTATTCTGATTTCTGAAAATTCATATTCTGATGAACAAATATTTTTCCAATTTAACAACACATTCGGAATTATTTTTGTATTATCTCTTATGTAATGCTCGTATAGTTGATAAGCGAGACCTGCCGCTTCTTCTCTTATTTGAAGCCGTTCTGCAAAATCGTCATTATTGATATCTTGTGTAAGTTCTGTTTCTTTCAATAAATTATCTAAAGCGGCAAGAATTGCCATTTCAAGAGTACTATTCCATTGAGGATAATCTCTTATTATAACCTTGGTTACGTTCAAAACTGATACAAATCCAACTTTATATCGCCATCGTATTGATTGTCCTAGTACTTCTATAATATTATTTATACTTTCGAGATCAAAAGAAGAAGAATTCTTCAATATCCAGAGCAAAACATTTAGACTTTCAATAACCACTTGATGTTCACTGCTACACAATGAATTTTCTACCATAATGGATAAATTTTCATCATTTAGATCCAAATAATTTCGCGCAATAACTTTTAACTTTAATGTAATTAATCCGTATTCATCAAGCTCCATGACAATACGTTTAATTTCTTCTCTCAATGGTTTGCTTGTCGAGTCAAAAACTAATTTAGGGAAGATTACTTCAGACAATATTTTTATCAAATTTTTAAATCTGCGTCTGAATTCTTCTGCTGTTGAGCAGAAGAAAACAGGCTCATCATCTTTCTTTAATAATTCTTTGTCTGCATCCCACCATTTAACCAAACGATAGAAAAGAGTAACTAATTCTTCTTGTTCCCAAGTTACATACTTATTAGCACCTATAATTTCATTACAAAGTGGAATGTGCCCGCCAGTAATTGAAATACTTTTACTTTTTTTATCTGCCTGAATGGGAAAATTTGTATTTTCAATATAGCTTTTTATCCGCGCAGAAAGATCAATATCCGGATACGGAAGTCCCATAAAAGCAAATTTATAATATTGTGTGTTTTTAGGGAAGCCACTGTCGTCAATTTGAGACCAAATGGTTTTACCAAGCTTTACTATCTCACTTTTTGACAATAATTGCAGCTTATAAAGGGAAATTAACGAAAGAGTTCCCCATTGCCTCTTTAAGTTGTCATCTGTTGAAGCAAGGCTGAATAGCGTTTCTATCGAACTGGGATTTAACTTGATCTTTCCAAATCTTGCATCATTTTTTTCTGTATCAATTAAAGTAAAAGGATTTATAAATTCGCGCTCTGTTGTTAAATTCAAATCTGCTGGATAAGGAAATTCCACAAATTTTGGTATGAGTTGCTGAATTTCATAGTTAGATAAACTTTTCATTAATCTGCTAAATAAACTTTTTATCCCACTATATTTAGCAAATCAAACAATAATAATTTTTTGTTTTTTGAACACTTACAGCAAAGGTGTGATAAAATTTCAGGGACAACCTGAGCTAATAAAACATCAGCATTTTCAACGAATACAACTCCATTGCTTTCTGCAAGCCCCGGCTCAACTCTCTTTAGCGCGTCTAAATACTTATCAATTAACATGTCAGCATCATTGTTATTAAACTTCAGCATAATTTTACGACTGAATATATAGTCTGCCAATTGGGAATCGCCAATGCGGATCAATATTGCTCTTGTCCAATAAGGGGAGTAGTCTGCTAATCTTTGAAGTGCCCCTATAGCACTTTTTTTGTTCATTGTCATCTTAGGAGTTCTAAAAGGTAAACCAGATTCTTCAAAATATCTTAAAAAAGCATAAGCATTAACTGCCTCGTCATCACATCCGCGCATATGATGTGTTTCAGTTATTTGTCCGATGTCAAATCCTATCTTTTTGGTTATTGTACCTTTGGGACTAGGCGGTTTGTCCAACTGATTTTCAAAAGTTCCAATCTCATTCCATGGATCACACTTATACACTTTCAAAGAATTCCATCTATCTTGAAATGATTTTGAAAGCTTTTCATTTTTTTCCCAGCGAATAGTACTTAGCAGACTAGTCCATTCTTGCTTTCTATTTCCAGCCTTATTGATATATAATTCATCCCATTTATCCTCAATATTACTAGCTATTGGGGGTATTGTATCCTCATAATTCGGGATATTCGTTTGCGGTCTAGCTGTCTGATTCTCAATGAATTCTTGTCTCATTAATCTCTCTTCTTCTAGGGTCGCGCTATTATTAGAAGTTAAGCAAATAGCGTTTTTAATGAATCTTGTCAGAACCATTATAGTGGCTTCTTGAGAAACGAGGGAATAATCAGTTGTTACCGGCTTTAAATTTAGTTTTTCTCTAACTTCCAGCAACGCCCTATCTAATATTTTTTCAGCATCTTCTTCCTGTCCGATTTCCGCAAGTATTCCGCCACGTTTTGCCTCCCAGAACGGAATAGAGAAGTTAGTTGCCCAAGAGTTTAATTCTGATTTAACTTTAGGTATATCTAGTTCGAAAAACGCATGCAACACGCGTTCGTAATGTACAAAGGCTTTTGCTTCAGGAGAAAGGTAGTGTTTTAAATAGTGTAATTTCTCATTAATTTTTGCCCATTCGGAAATACGCCCTTCTTCACGGTAGAAGCGCAACATGCCGAGAGAAAGCTCAAGCCACATCATTTTTATTTCGGACCAATCCAATCCTTTATATTTTTCATCGGTAAAACATATTGAAAAATTATCATGACATTTTTCTTTAAATGGCCAATATTTATTAAGGATGCTCTCGAATAAGTCTGCAAGGTTATTTTGTATTGGGCAAAGACATCGCTCTAGTCGCCAATTGAGCTCAAAAGCGAAGTGTAAAACAAGACTAGCGTCTAATTCATCTTTCATAGAGACATAATTTACCCAGTTTTGTATAGAAGTCCAAATCGCCTTTCTTATATCCTCTGGCACAATGGCCCACCCGGGATAATTCAATCTAATTTGCCGCCACTCTTCTGTAACATGCCTTATTTGCTCAGACTTGTCTGTCTCGCGATCAGGGAAATGTCTTTTGCATGTAGCAGGCCAATCCAACCGGTTATCATTTCTCTTGCGAGATTCTAGATAGTCAAAAAAGCATTCCAACGCTTTATAATGAGAACCGTTAATTTCATGAGAGGAACTAAAATCAACAAGAACAATGTTTCTTTGCTCTAGTAATTTTTTTTGTGCATCTGATAAATTAAAGACTCCAATTAGATAAATCTTAGGGGCATTTGCTTTCCCAAGATTATCTCTTATCCATCCTATCCACTGGAGAAAATTAGGGTCATCTCCTGAGAACCCAATGAGGCAAAGTGTATTTTCTAATAATGATTGCTGAACAGTATTAACAAATGGCGCAAATTCTTTAGGGTATGTTCTATAATCCTCTTCGGTTATAATAAAAGGTCGTTCAGAAGGAAAACTACCATGCAATTTGACAATTCTTGGTTTTTCCGAATGCACTAAATCTTCTTTATTAATAACAATGTCGAATTTCTGCGATGAGACAAATTGGCAGGCGCGCTCAATCAGAGTGTCATAATTAGTAGTAAAAACATCAGTCCACGGAAACTCTAATAATTTAATATGTAATGGCGACGGCTCACTATCATAATCTGGAATATTAGAACGAAGTAATTGATTTAATACTGGTCGGCCTAATGCGGCTTGTACCTCGTCTGCCAATTTTAACACATTAAGATATCGAGTTTCGCTCTTATCGGGCTTTCTTCCATGTATTTTCTCAAAAAACAAATCGCCTAGAGTTGCCCAATCAGGAAAGTCTTTGCTTGCGTTTTTACTGAAACCTGCGCCAACCATAATAGCGGCGTGACTTGGCGTAGACCAAAGCCTTTCAGCGATTTCATTAAGATATGGGCGGATATTTTTATCTGTAAAAGAATCTTTATTTTTACTCATACTGCTATCTCCACCAATTTTCCAACATCTGGAATAAAGTTCCTGTTGTTTTCAACAATTTATTCTCTTATCAGAGAGGCCAATTTATTTTTTGTGAAAAAAGAGAGAAGTTGGTATGGAGCCAACTCTACTTCCAGAAGCTTATTGCTAGCCGCTTGTCTCCAATTAAGATTTCCTGGTTCCGAATAGTTTCTCCATAGTTCGCGCACTACGGACATAACTTTTTCTGAAAACAATACGAAATCATTGACACTGATATAATAAATTCCGTCAACTTGCGGAATTGCCGCATCGTGCAATTTATTAGATGTTGAACAGAACACTGTTGTGAAGGACACCTGTGGGTAATATTGTCTGAGCCAGTTTTGATGACCTGATGCCTGCAACACTTTGTCTTTTGAAATCACGGGGTTTTCTCCCGTATCGGTATAGTCCTCAAAAACGATTCCTTGATTCCCAAAAATCCACCACGGGTCAGGGGCTCCTTGATCATCAGAGTTACTAGCATGGTAACCCAGCAACTTTCCGAGCATGACTTGCGCATTTTCAAACGTTTTAGCGTTTCCAGATGATGATAATCCTGTTCTAATATTAGAAAAATAGTTTTCTATATTTTTGCTACTCGTCGTACCTAAACGGTCTAAGATCATCTCTACATTTTCAATAATTTCGCCAATTCCATGCATATCTTCTGTGCTGGATTGCTTTGCTAAAAATAGCGATTGCAAATGCTTAAGCCATGGCAGGGCATTTACAGCTTTTGCCGCAGCGATATAATGCTCTTTGGCAACTTTTTCATATTGTATATTAGTTCTGGATGCAAAAAAAGCTGCATTGCCAGCTAGATAGTTCCATAAAGCCCGATATCCTTGCAGTTCATCTCCATTCAATTCAGCGAGAACATCCTTGGCGGCATCCAATGCTTCTGCAAAGTGCTGATTCCAAAGAAAATTCTGATATCTTATCTCACAGGACACTATCTTTGCTAATGCATCTGTTGATGATATTGCACTCTGAGACAACTTATCCCTCATTTCTAGAATACTACTGTCTGCGTTTTTCCACTCGACGTTTTGTGAACAGAATATATCAATATTATCTTCCAATTCCTTAACATTAGTGACTTTGGATTGTTCTATGCCAAACTCAACTTCTGCTTGAAGTTCCGGATGCAAATGACATCGATTCTCTGGTTTAAGAAAATAATTGTTCAGTTTCTCGCCGAGTATAACAACAAGTGCATAGTCCGTGGCTGAACGCGTACAACGTCCTACGGCCTGTGTAATGCGTGTACGAATCCGAACCTTGAATAAAATTGCAGAGCCAAGTCGGGTTATAAGAAACCTTTCTTGCAAATTTGTTGCTTCTGGCAAATCCTGAACGATTAGATATCTACATTCATCCCCTATCAAATCAATACCATCGTATCTGTTTGCAAGTATAGCTATTGCCTTTTCTGTTTCGATAAAAGATTTTTTGGACGTTTCAAGCTCTTCTGAACTAAAAATTTGGTAACTTTTCCCCTTTAGAATCTCTCGAATCAAATCTTTTGTTTTATCAGCTACAAAATTCCTAGGTGTAAGAATAAGAGTTCTTCCAAACTTCTGAATCCATGTAATGGCATTATAAAGAGAGCAATCTTCACTACATAGTCGCATGGGAAAAACAAAAAATCTCCGCCCGATGCCCTGCTTATCCCAACCGACTGGTGCCGGTATATGAGTTATTGATTTCTGTCCAAAAATCCTTTCCAAATCTCCCCCTTCTCCCAAAGTGGCAGACATATAAATTCTTTGCTTTGCATTTGAGAAAGGAGCAAAACTCTGTGTAGGAGCAATTATTGGCCGAATCAAAATGGAATAGTTTGTGTAATAAAGATGACATGCATGCAAATTTTCACGAATCATCTTCCATTGGAAATAATGATCTCCATTTTGGCAGTAATTATCAAGCAACACCATCAGTTCTGACTTAATGTCCCAGAGGAATGGAGCTGGAAGCTTGTTAACAAAAGAGTAGTCGATAGACAATTCGTCCGTTTCGTCATATCTTAACTGGTCGTTTTCAGGAAGAAATCTTTTTATCAATCCCCAAATCGCTGAAAAGAAAGAATCCGAATCGCGACGTGAAATTTCCAAAGACCAAAAACTAGATACATAGTTTTCTGCGGCATGGGCATCGTCAAAAATGATTGTGCTAACATCGTTAAAAAAAGAATTTGTATTAAAAAGTGAGCTATATGTAGCCACACCAATAGCTTCGCAGTTCATAAAGCTCGATTTGTCTCTCTCGGAGTACTCTTTTTTGCTGCCAGCAAAATCTAACGCTTGGATGCCATATTTTTCACGCGCTTGTTCCACCACCTGATGAACCAATTGTTTCGTAGGGCAAAGGAAAACGCACCGTTCTTTATTTGCACGACGTCTCCATTCAGCAATTAGCAAGCCTACTAAAGTTTTGCCGCTACCTGTCGGCAATTCCAAGGCAAGATCCGTTTCGTCTACTTTATTCATATAGGAACGTAACATATCCGCCTGTTGCGCCATAAGGCCCTCAACGGTTCGGCTCCTTAAATCTCTAAATAGTGTTTCTGGATCTTTAATTGATGAAGAGGTCGATGATAATATTTTGAAGGCCATATTTTACTCCGCTATGATAATTCTCTACATTAGTTCGAAATTCCATCCATTGGCTACAAATTAAAAATGCGTAGAATATTTAAACATTTGCGCACTTACTCCTTCCTAAACTTCTTCTTACAGAATTAGTAAATAACTTTATCAATATAGACTTTTGATTACTGAATACAAGCCTACCAACAGCCATTACCCCTATAGGCTTAAAAAAAGAAGATTAGTTACGATCCTCTTTTTTTCATAAGTCACGACGACTTGAAAACATAGATAAACAGCGGCCACGCTAGCGGGAGCAATGTCGGCAACAGCGTACACCGTTCTAGGAACTCTCTATTGACAAGGTTTGGGGAAGGCAATGTCCAGCACTTCGATGCAGTGGAATGTAGCCATCTGTTGATTACGGTGTAAGCCACTTCACAAATGCCTGGCAGCCATTGACTGTCGTATACGTTATGTCTGTCGCCCATCCCTGATTAGGCCGGGTCACCAGTATGTCTTTCAACAGATAAGTGAACTGTTATCAATAATCGTTATATGCGCAGCGGATTACAGAATGACCAGACTTTATGGCGATGCCGGATGTATCTTGCTTCGTTGCTTATGGTGTATCTCTATTCATCAAGCATCAACTTCTTTGGAGATTGCTTTAGCTTTTTTAGCTGTTCTCGTTCAACCGTACTGATACTTTTATTTGGAACAGGTAAATTTTCCGGCATTGTGCCACCCACTCGTTCAATCGTCCCTCGTACTTCTCTGCCAACGATAAAATGGATTTCGTTAGCGGCATCAGCAGTTGCAGCTTTATCTTTTTTCAATTTCTCTTCAGTCTGAGATATTCTGAACAAATTTGCGATCAATTCTGAGCTGCTCATAAAATCAAGTATCCGGTCATGTTTTTTCAGACCTTTCTTTTTATGAATGTCCTCGACCTTCAGGCCGCCATAAAGCCCCATATAACCGGCATTCTGGAAAGTGGCGTACTCATCGTCGCTGATAACTCCTGCATTGTGGGCGGATTCGGCAAGCATCTGGTTCCATTGCTTAATATCGCCCCGTATTACCAGCCGTTTATTATCTTCATCAAGCTGATTGAAGTAGTCAGCTACTTCCTGCCGTCTGGTTTGGATGGCAAAATAGGTTTGGCCTAATGCAATAACTTCTTTCCTGGGGTCCCCGTTTTGTACAATCAAATAACAGGCATAACGGGAGAGTTTATAATCGATTATGCGTTTTGAGGTGACTCCTGCTTCTACGATTTTGCTGACCTCAGCAAAATGGTCTGAAATACCATACCCGCTGTTCGTGCAGGCAAGCATTGCCCTGTCCATAACTTTGACAAAATTCCGCCATTGTACATATTCAAGCGTCTCAGCAAGTTCACGGGCATACCAAAACTCATTACCATCGTCTGCAAAATGCTTTATTGCCTCAAATGATTTGTATTCTTTTGCTTTTAAGTTGCTCATTTGGTCTCGCCTTATTATTAATTACATTGTGCTTAGCCCTTGGCTTATACCACTTTTAAAAGGATCTCTGCAGGGTTCAGCATCAATATAAACTTTTGATTGCCGAATGCAACTCTGGATTTAAGACTCATCCGGGGATTGATTAAGAAAACTATACAAGAACATTGATTTCAGAGCCTTCAGCATGTTTCTGCTGATGCGGCTATTTTCTTACAATGCAGCGCGTAAAAGTGCCGTCAAATCAAGACTTTTAATCTCCATTTTTACGAGTTATTTTATTCTTAGCAAAATTAGATATTGTCAATATAATTGCTTTTTGGTATCGGAGCCCATATCGAAATCATTCT
>Ga0364881_10544_pt1 | contig 13684 bp, 15 predicted proteins | sample ExccelJu500001D4_5_FD_206923 | JGI IMG/M metagenome (GOLD analysis project Ga0364881, IMG submission 206923) | Enriched cells from Trout Bog Lake Hypolimnion, Wisconsin, USA - BchlTB.July30.5000.01.D4 | ecosystem: Environmental > Aquatic > Freshwater > Lake > Hypolimnion/Profundal zone | place...
TTATTCCGACTCTAACGTCTATTGAAGTGACAAATGCAATATCAAAAACGCCTATAATTGTATTAAGAGAATTTGGAATTGATTTGGCACGCCCTCTATCTGAATATGGCGATGGAGTAATCAAATTATTCAGATATTTGCTCGAATTGGATTTATGTGAAAACAACCGGCTCATGATTGACGAAATTGACACTGGCATCCATTACAGCCGGATGAAAGAGTTTTTTAAAAAAGTACTTCAGGCTGCCAAAAATAAAAACGTCCAGATTTTTGCGACTACCCACTCTAAAGAGTGCCTTGTATACTTTACCAAAGCGCTCGAAGAACTTGGATACCAGGACAATGGAAGGGTGATAAAAATTGCGGATACTAAAAGCGGAATTAAGGCATATACTTCAAGGTTTGCAGAGTTTGAGAATTCATTGTTTAATGATAGCGAAATCAGGTAAATCATGCAGGATTTTAAAATTTTTACTGAGGGCAAATCAGATGTCAAATTCATAAAAGATTATGTTTCGGAGCATTTTAGTTTTGATTTAATGGATCAGTCGCATATTGATGTTTTAGGTTCGCATAATGGTTATCTAAAAGATGGAATATTAAAAGAATCTATCCGCAGAAATTTTGATGATGGAAGCCAAACTATCTTGATTCTTGATGCGGATAATGACTTTGGGAAAAGACAAACATCTGTATTGAAAGATTATGAAGGTTTTGGAATTGATGTTCATTTATTCTTATTCCCTAACAATTCTTCAAACGGTAACCTGGAAGTATTACTAAGCAAAATAACTGTTGAGTTAAAATTAATTGACTGTTTCGATGCTTATGAAAAATGTATAGAAGGTTATAATCTACCCGTTGATAAGGCAAAGATTTTCGCTTACCTGGAAGCACTATTACCACCCAAGAACCGGAGAGGCGACCATAAAGACTTAATTCAGCCCGAAAACCGCAATTACCGCAACCCAGCCCACTGGAACCTTCACCACGATTACCTTCAACCCTTTAATACATTTTTATCACCCTTTTTCAATTAAATACACGCAAATAAGTGACTGATTTACAACAAGGAGATGCTAATTTAAGGAAACCCAAACCCGAACAGCCCAAAGCGCTCAGAGTGCTGGCAATGTGTATTTCTTACATTTGCCACCCCGTCTTTTTTCCGCTGGTCATGGCGGTGGCCTTGTCAAGGCTGGCCCCGGCTGTATTTATGGGCATTCCCGAAAAGCAACTGGGCCTCTGGTTTTTAAGTATTGGCATCACCGCAGTGTTCTTCCCTCTTTTCAGTATTCTGCTTATGAAACCGCTGGGATTTATCGGCAGTTTTCAGATGCCTACAGCCAGGGAGCGGACCATTCCTCTCATGGCTACCATGATCTTTTATTTCTGGATCACTCATGTATTCAATTCCATGCCCGGTACTCCTGTGCCACTAATTCTCAAAGTTTTGCTCTTAGGCAATTTCTGGGGCCTTGTAGGACTCTTTATGATCAATATTTTCACCAAGATAAGCATGCATACCGCTGCGGCGGGTGGTATGATTGGTATTATCATAGTACTGATGATTATAAGCCCGGTAAATATGGTAACTCCATTATTTGCAGCCCTGGTAATCGCCGGAATAATAGGTTCTGCGCGGTTGGTAGTTGGGGCGCATCAAAAGGGAGACGTATGGTTGGGTTATATTATAGGTATACTTGCACAGTTGTGCGCCTATGTTTATATGAAGTGATTTTGATGATGACAGGCTTTAAAATCAGCCAGAAAATCGTTACTTTTCATTTATTAAAGCAATACATTTCAGTTCTATGGCTATAGCAGTAGGCAGGGAATCAATACCCACCGTGGTGCGGCAGGGCTGATTGTCCTTAAAATACTCGGCATAGATTTTATTATAAACCTGGAAATCGCGTTTCATATTCACAAGGAATACAGTTACATCAAGCAGGTTATCCCAACTGCTGCCGCTTTCTTCAAGTATCACACGTACGTTATCAAAAACACTGCGGCATTGCTCGGCAAAATCAAATTCGAGGTAATTGCCATGCTTGTCGGTTTTGAGGCCGGGGATTTCATCGGTACCCGCTTTGCGTGGACCTACACCTGAAAGAAACAATAGATTTCCAGCGCGGCGAGCGTGCGGATACAGACCTACAGGTTTTGGAGCTTTGTCAGTTGAAAATTGCATTGCTTAGGTAAAAATTCCTGGTTAAAAAATGTAATAAGAATCAGGCTTTCGTAACGCCATTGCCATTAGGTATAGGGTATTTTTCAGATCATTCCCTGAACCAGGAAAACACATCCGGCAAGGGCAAGGAGCATACTCACGTACCACATCAGTTTTTTGCGGGTGAGTATGGAAATGGCGCTGATGGCAATGGCTATCTGGAAAATAGTTACTGACCGGGATATAATTATATGCCTTGACATATGTTCTTCAGAATTTTTCTCAGAACCTTCGGCATCTTCTTTAATGTCTTTTTTTTCTTTCTCGTATTTTTCTATTTTGTCCTTATTATCCGGGGCTGCTTGTTTATTGATTGCAGAAATTACCTGTGAGGTATTTACTTCAATAGCCAGTTTTATGCCCTTGGCCTGGAAATAACTCCATTTGTCGGATGCTTTAATCTGATCGAGCATAGCTTCATTGGCATGATGGTTGCCTATGAGTCCCGCAATGGCAGCCAGCACTGCTATTATAGATGTAGAAAGGGCAACGTTCATGGTCCAACGCTCCTTCGCTTCATTTTTTTCTTCAACTTCCTCCTCAATTGATTCTTTGAGTTTCTCCGTTGGGTCTTCTAATTCTTCCATATTTTTTCTGATGAAAAAGCAAGGTGATGATTTTGAAACCTACTCCTATTTAAAAAGGGTAGCGCTTATTGTTTTACAAAACTGTTAAGTGTTATTACCACCACTGGGCTTCCGGTCTGTTTTTGGGTAAGTGTGAGTGAGGCAAGATTGCCATTTACACTACCAGAACCGGAATAATTGTATCCATTGGCACTCACAGAATCAATAGTGAAATTTGAACCGGTTGGCAGATTATTGGTCAGGGTTATGGGCGTTGAAAAAACCTGAACCCCGTTGCTGAGCCATTTAAGGGTCATTAGGGTATAGGTGGTATCGGCGCCATAGGAGAATATGAGGCTACCGGAAGAGTCGCTGTGGGCGCCATAACTTGTATCAGGAACACTTACATTGTAGGTTGCAGTACCGGAATAGGTGTTGGCATACAATTCCCTGTAAATTATCTGGCAGTTATTACCGCCTACGCCATTGCTGCACGGACCGCATATGCCCCCGCTGCAAGATGAACCATTTAGGCAGGTAACTCCTTTGCAGCCATCTTTTGAGCAGGATGTATAATAAACTGCAACGCCAAAGGAGCAAATGGCCAGAATGACGCCGAAAACTATACGGTTAACTGATTTCATAAACAATTATTGACTTAAATTAAATAATCAGCCCAAAGGTAAGGAACCTTTACAAAATAAATTCGGCAACCTGGCTTGTTCTTTTCCATTTTTTATTCGTTGTCAAAACTTTAAATAGGCTTAGTATTGGCTGGTTTAACGCCTTGAAAAAAAGAAAAATAACTGTGCCATCCTACCAAATTTATTTCGTCAAGGTTCCTAAGTTTTATCTTCGGCCGCAACAAATGATAAATTAGCCCGACTTGTTAAAAATGGGGCGAATAAATAACGGTTTTCGGGGTTATTATATTGTTGATGTGTCAGTACAATTTGACCTTGCCTGAAAACTGGTTTTACTAAAAAGAAGCTTTGATTCCTGATTGGGCTGGTTCAAGGGTAGTTAGGCTTACAGACCGGGTGATTTCTTTAGATACGGGTCTTCCTGGGGAAGGTTCGCGCCAGAGGAAGTCGCAGGCAGGACTTTCTGTTCAACATAATTTCAGTTTTTTACCTGAAATAAAAATAAACCAGGCCCAGGATGATATAAAAGATGACAAAGGAAAGGATGCTGATAAGCAGGTTCTTTTTCCAGTCGGGGTTCCAGAAGGTGCCGAGGATGATGCCGGCTATGAATCCGATGATGTGCAATTCGTAGGCAGTATGGGCGCCGGTGGGGGAGGGGTCGTGGCGCGAACTCCAGGCCATGAAAAAGTTGACCAGCATATAGGTAAGAGCGGCTACGCCCATGGGCATAGGGAAAAAGTTGAGGAGGAAAGAGATTTTCCAGGGGTTGAATATCATGAGAAGGCCTATAATTGTACAGATAGCTCCGGAAGCTCCAACCACAGGTTCATTGGCAGGGTAAAAGAACCATGCCGAAAGCAGGCTCACGGCCCCACCTGCAAAAAAAGCGAAAATCAATCTTCCAGGCCCTATGATGCGCTCCAGCGCATTGCCAAAAAGCAGCAGGAAGAGCATATTGCCCAGCAGGTGGCCCAGGCTGCCATGAATGAAAAGGGCGGTAAGTGGCGTCCACCATTCGTGCCTGAGCACCAGGTTATTATAACTGTATTCAAATAACCCGGGGTATCGAAAACCCAATGGAAAAGCGAAAATACAGGTAATAATAAGCAGGAGTGTGGCCTTCATAATTTTTTGTTACGCAAATATACAATAGGGGTTGTAATTGGAATGATATGAGGCTATGATAAGTTTTGTTGCCGTTCAGTTTTAAAAATTTGCCTACTTTAGTGCATATGAATATTGATTTCAAACCAAGTCAGCCCAAGGTTCGTGCTGCATACCTTAAAGAGGGTTCGGTGGTGGGTATTACTAGCCCGGCCGGTTATGTTTCGCACGAGCGGGTTGCCTATGCGGTGAGTGTGCTTGAAAAATGGGGGTTCAGGGTCATCATGGGTGAAACCATAGGCAAAGAGCATCATTATTTTTCGGGAACCGACGAGGATCGCCTATTTGACTTGCAGGAAATGCTTAACAACCCCAAAATAGATGCCATACTTATGGGGCGTGGCGGTTATGGCCTGAGCCGGATTATTGACGGGTTACAATTCGAGGCCTTTTTGCATAAACCAAAATGGATATGTGGTTTCAGTGATATTACCGTACTGCATAGTCATCTCGAGGCCCTATACCAGGTTCCTACCCTCCATAGCCCCATGTGCGGAGCCTATAAACCGGGGAACGAAGCTGAACCCTGGATGCAACAATTTCATGCGGCGCTTACGGGGGCTTCATTTACCTATCCTGTAGTCCAATCGCCTTACAACCGGCGGGGACAGGCTGAGGGCGTACTTACGGGGGGCAATCTTTCCCTGCTCACTCACCTGATGGGTTCGGCATCAGAAGTAAATACCAACGGAAAAATATTGTTCCTTGAAGACATAGGCGAGCACCTTTACAAAATAGACCGGATGATGCTGACCCTGAAGCGGGCAGGTAAACTGGACAATCTGAAGGGGCTCATTTTCGGGGGATTCACCGAGATGGAAGATACCACCCGGCCCTTTGGCCAGACTATAGAAGAAATTTTGTGGGATAAGGTAAAGGAATATAAATACCCGGTATGCTTTAATTTCCCTTGTGGCCACCAGGAGATAAATTATACCCTATGCTTGGGAATGGAACACCGGTTAACGGTAGATAATGCAGGTGGGCGCCTGGAATTGAAATAGGGTAATGGGAGAGCCGGGAGCGGGAAAGAGGGGGCAGAGTGCAGAATGGGTTTGAACAAAAAATCGCTTCTTTACATCATTGCCTTCCATGCTTTCATACCCCCGCCAAGATTAATAAAATTATGGAAACCGGCAGCTTCAAGACGCTGTATGGCAATTACGCTTCTCACGCCTTTCTCGCAATAGAGCACTACCGGTTTTTTCTGCATAATTTCTTCAAGCCTGTTGCCAAGTTCTCCCATAGGGATATGTATTCCGCCAATATTAAAATATTCCCGCTCCCAGGCTTCCCTGATGTCCACAAGGATGAAGTCTTTTTGGTCGGCAATCCATTGCTGAAGCTCAGCAGGTGTTATTTGTTCCAGAATTAGGAAGATTTTGAAGGTTAAAATTAAAGGACTAAAATTTCAGAGTTTATTTTATTCAATTCATTCACCTTTCAGAAAGTTGCGGCCATAAGGGTTCGTTTGAAAGGGTAAAACAAAGGAGATTCCGGGAATTCTTTGTTCAGAAGTTTTTGGTATTCATTTATAAAAGAGGGTCGCAGGTATTCGGGTAGTTTTTCAATATAGGGTATCATGGCGGTTCCGGAAACCCAATTATATAAAGCGCCCGCATCTTTTAAAAGGTGCGGATAAATTTTTTCATAAACCGTAATTTCAGTTCCTCCGGCATTGAAGAGAATTTTTGCATAGTCTTCAATTTTCAACACCGGCGATACCCGGTACCAACCCTTGAAAGCGGTACTAAATGCCCCTGTCTGTGCCAGGCTTTGCAAAGCCCTATGTGAAAAATGGTCGTGGTTGGATGGCATTTGAACCACCAATTGACCGTTTTGGGATATGGTTTTTATGATCCTGGCAAATAATTCCTTGTGATGGTCAACCCATTGCAGCGCTGCATTTGAAAATACAAGGTCCCATTGCTGGCCGGTAGAAAGCTGGTCTTCTATGGTTGATTGGTGAAAATTCAATTGGTTTTTTTCAAAAGCGCGTGTTTTGGCCAGCATCTCAGCTGAATAGTCAATGCCCGTGATGTTTGATTCCGGTAAAAGCGCCGACAGTTTAGCGCTAAGCTCACCGGTGCCGCACCCAAGGTCAATAACCTTAAGGCCGGGTTTAATTTTTACCAATTGCAGCAAATCATAAAACGGCGCATACCGTTCTTCCTTAAACTGATTGTAGATATCGGGATTCCAGGCCATAATATGGAATTTTTATTCGTTTTTGATTGTTTCCAGAAAAATCCTGTTTTTCAAAGGTAAGCGAACAGTAAATACGGTTTGTTTTTTCGGTGGAACGACTATTAACCAGGACCTTTTATAGGTAATTTCCTTTTCCGCTTTAAAACCTGGGTTAATTTTTTTTAAGCCGAACCCATAAAACTGCATTTTTCGGCAAAAAAAGGTCGGCAAAAAAAAAGAAAATTTTTTTTTTCTGAAATTGGGTTACCTTTTTCTACTTGTGGTATAAACATGCATAACCATCTAAAAAAACAGAGTATGAAATTTGTAAAGTTAAGCATCGTAGCTCTTTCAATGAGCCTTTTTGTTATCTCTTGCGGCGGAAGCAGCAATCCTGAAGAAAAGAAAGCTGACACAACTGCTGCAGCTCCAGCTCAGCCAGCTACACCAGCACCAGCACCAGCTGCTGACACTACGCACCCAGCTACAGCGACTGCTGCTGCTCCTGCTACTGCTGCTCCAGCCGGTGACAACAAAATGGACAACAAAATGGACGCTAAAAAAGACGAAAAGAAGAAATAATTTTTCTTGCAGTTTAAAAATAATGAACCACTCCTCAAAGGGGTGGTTTATTATTTTAGGAACTTCCTCAATTATCTATAATACAGATTATGAACCATGACTCGCCGGTTACAATTTTCAGGGCCACAATTTCTGATGTTACAGGGCTCACCCAATTGAGCATTGATACTTTCTGCGAAACATTCGCCCACCAAAACAGTAAGGAAGATATGGACTTGTATATAGCTGAAGAAATGAATGAAGCCAGGCTCGCAGCGGAACTTGCTGAAGCGGATAATTTATTTTTTATAGCCTGGCAGGGAGAAACAATGGCCGGATATGTTAAAATGCGCACCCAGCCCGGTGAACCATCCATTAAAGAATGCAAGGCAATAGAAATTGAACGGATTTATGTAAGAGGTGAATTCCAGGGGAAAAAAGTTGGCGCCTCTCTCATGGGCAGGTGTCTCGAATTTGCGGCAAATGAAAATTTTGATACAGTTTGGCTTGGGGTTTGGGAATACAATTACAAAGCAGTGAATTTTTACAGGCAATGGGGTTTTGAATTATTCGGCTCACATCCTTTTATTCTGGGTAAGGATATACAAACGGATGTACTGATGAAAAAAGCGCTTTAAATCTAAATCTATCTCCGGAAAGAAAATACAGGGCATTTTCTGAACTTCAATTCCAAAATCCAATTTTCAACAGATTTCAGGGTGCAATAAGGTATTTTTCCTGACCTAATTATTGCGAAAACCGAAAGCAAATTCTTCAATATTCCAAATATAATTCTTACATTGCAGTCTTGTTGAAAAACCAATAAAACTAAAGTATATGTATTTTAAAAGTACAAAATGCTACACCCTACTCTTATGCACTTTTTTGTCGGGCGCACTGATGGCAAAAGACGCTAAAACGACCGATTTTGCGCATGGCCTCAGGAAACCCATGTGTTTTGTTGAAAATAAGGGCCAGGTGATGGACCAAAATAATATGCCCTGCGCTGATATTCAGTACAGGCTCGCCACTCCGTCGCTCAACCTTTTTGCAGGCAATGGCAAGCTGCATTACCAGTTCAAAAAAGTTGAGGGTGATCCTTCCTCAGGTTTGGGAATTTCAACTTATGATATGGAGGTAACCCTGGAAGGCGCCAATACCAATGCCAGGATTGTTGCCGGGGAACAGCAGGCTTATTATGAGAATTACTTCCTGTCTCAATTGGGAAATGAGGGTATTACGGCCCATGCCTGGAATAAGATCATATATAAAGACATTTACCCATCCATCGACTGGGTGCTTTATGTAAAGGATAATAAGGTAGAATACGATTTTGTAGTAAGGCCCGGAGGTAAGGTAAGCGATATAAAACTGGTTTATGACGGCGCTACTAAACTGAACATAACTCCCGGCGGCAGCCTTACTGAAGAAACCCCTATGGGAATAATAGAGGAAAAAACACCGGTGGCATTTGAAACCCACAGCCATAAGGCGGTAGCATCCCGTTTTGTAATAAAAGGGAATATGGTAAGTTTTGAAACCGGTTCTTATAAAGGCTCGCTGACCATTGACCCATATTTGTTATGGAGCACTTATGTAGGGGGTACACAGGAAGACGTGGTGACTTCGGTAAAAGAAACCACAAGCGGCGTTACTTTTGTAGGTGGCTATACGGCAAGTACCGGTATAGGCACAGCCGGTACTTACCAGGCGGCCCACTCAGGCGCGGCAGGAATCTATGATGCTTTTGTGGCCAAATACACCAATACGGGCACACTTACTTACTTAACTTATTTTGGTGGCGTTGCCAATGACCAGGGTTTTGCCATTGCTGTTGATCCGGGAGTTGCCAATCCGAATGTTTACCTTGCCGGACTTACCGCATCCAACGGTCTGGCTTCCGGCGGCGCCTATCATGGTGCATTTGGCGGTGGCACAAGCGATGGCTTTTTGCTGAAACTCAATAATACAGGTAATACCCGCGCATTTTCCACCTATTATGGCGGCGCTGGCGCCGACCAGGTGAATGGGGTAGCTGTTGACGCTTCAGGAAATATTTATATCACCGGTCAAACCTCAAGTGCGGCAGCTATTTCTTCAGTGGGCGCTTACCAGGTGGCGCTCAATGGGCCAAATGATGCATTTTTAGCCAAGTTCAACAGTGCCGGGGCCATCCAGTGGAGTACCTATTATGGTGGTACAGCCCAGGAAGATGCCTATGGAATTGTGCTTGATGTTTCGAATAATATTTATATTACCGGCCAGACCAACAGTATAGCCGGTATGACCACAGCTGGCGCTTATCAGACCGTGCTTAACGGAACCAATGATGCATTTATCGCTAAATTCACCAATGGCGGAGTCCGTACCTGGGGAACTTATTATGGCGGGCCTGGAACCGAGCAGGGAAATGGCATAGCTTATGACCTGAATACAGGAAATATTGCGATTGTAGGTAATACTACAAGTACCTCGGGAATAGCTACTTCCAAAGCTTTCCAGCAGGTTTATGGCGGAGGCGTGCAGGATGCATTCCTTGCCTATTTCAATAATTCAGGATCTATTTTCTGGAGTACCTATATTGGCGGTCCATCCCTTGATTATGGCCAGGGAGTATGTTTCGATGGTTCTGAAAATTTGATTATTGCAGGTGGCACATTCAGTTCCACAGGGATTGCCTCACCTTTGGGAACTTTCACCCCTAATGCTTTCCAACCAGCCATAGGCGGAGATTATGACGCCTTTGTAAGTAAGTTTAATATTAATGGACAGAGTTTATGGAGTACCTATTTCGGTGGTACTTTATACGATTTTGCAAATGCGGTGGCCTATGACGGTACAAATAACCAGATAACCATAGGTGGTTACAGCACCAGTAACGGAGCCTATGGCGCAGGTGGTATTTCTACAGCCGGGGTATCTCAGGGAGCTAATGCAGGCGGCACTTATGACGGATTTGTTACTAAATTCATTAAAGATACCCTTGCTTTTATAAGCCAGCCTTATCTGGATACCTTTGTTTGCGCTGGAGGAACCCTTACAGTAAACTATTCAGTTAATTTCAATTTCCAGGTCACCAATACTTTTACGATTCAATTGTCTGATATTACCGGAAGTTTTGCTTCCCCAATAAATATCGGCACCCTTACATCCAATGCCGCTGGTACGGTTACCTGTGTAATTCCGGCAGGCACCACCCCCGGCACAGGTTACCGCATCAGGCTTACCGCAAGTAATCCTGTTTACATTTCTCCCGATAATTTTTATAATATAACAGTATTGAATTCTCTGCCGCCCACCACAGCGAGCGGAACCACCCCTTCATGCGTAGGCAATACCATCCAGTTGTTTGATAATTCCACTTATTCAGTGGCAAACTATAGCTGGACAGGCCCTGCTGGTTCAGGTTTCGGTGGTACCGGGTTTATATCCACCCTCCAGAACCCCAACAATACCGGGTTTTCAGGAACCGGAGCTACACTCGCCGACCAGGGGACTTATACAGTTGTAACTACCCACAACGGATGCCCGCCATCAGCTTCTACCATTACAATTGTAGTCAACAATACCATCCCGCCTACTCCATGGGACAGTTCAAGTGTGCTTAACTGTGTAGGCGACAGTATAAACCTGTTTTCCAACAGCGATACGGCCGCAAGTGTTTCTTTCTCATGGACAGGCCCCGGAGGTTTTACGTCCACTTTGCAGAATCCGGTTATTTATGGTATTACAGCTTCAAACAGCGGAACTTATACCTTAACGGATACCCTGCAAGGCTGCCCTTCGGTATCAGCTTCACTTACACTATCTGTAACACCAACCACAAGCGCTTCAGTGAGTATTTCAGTATTCCCCGGAGATACCATTTGCCAGGGTACCATGGTATCTTTTACTGCCATACCCGTAAATGGCGGGGCAAGCCCGGGTTACCAATGGATGACCGGTTCAGGTTCGCCCATAGTTGGCGCGGTTTCCGCAACATTCTCTACCTCAACGCTTATCAATCTCGAAACTGTTTACTGCCAGATGGCAAGTACCATTACCTGTCCTTCGCCGGTTGAGGCCAATAGCAATGTTATTAAGTTTAATGTAATTGATAATTCTCCGATTGTAGCTATTTATGCCACCCCTGCCACTTATGTGGTTCCGGGCCATTCTGTAAGTTTCACCTCTGCGGTATTTAACGGAGGTGTGGGCCCTGTATATCAGTGGTATAAAAACGGTGTGAAGATTCCCGGCGCCAATGGCACAACCTATACGCTTCTTGATGTAACCTCAAATGAAACCATTTCTCTTGTGGTTAAAACCATTATGCCATGCGCCATTCCCGATTCAGGGATAAGCAATGCGGTTGAAATCATACCAACCCTGGCGGTGGGTAATGTAGCCGGACCACTCGATAATATTGAGTTGTTCCCGAACCCCAATACAGGCAATTTTACCCTTAAAGGTTCTATTGAAGGCATAGGTAATAGCGTAAACCTGGAAATTATTAACTTGTTGGGCCAGTTGGTTTACACCGGTGAAGCAACTATCCAAAACAATGAATTGAACAGGAATATTGATATCGCCAATATTCAGGACGGCATCTACCTGCTCCGTATCAATGGCGGAGACCAGGGCAAGACCTTCCGGTTCACGGTAAAACGCTAAAAGAGCATTAAATAATAAAACGCATAAGTCCCGGCTCGCCGGGACTTATGCGTTTTAGGGGAAGTAATGTTATCAATTGGCCGCTGATGCTGTAACTCCCCTCCTTTTTTCAAAGAAGGGGACGATAATAGTCTGCCCCGGCGGAATTTTAACCGGGGTGGTAAAAGGCCGGGGTTGGGAAATATTGATGGCGATGAGGATACCCTGTCTTCCCCTGGTCTTTGCCTTCAAGTGATTCGGCGGGGGCGGGAACTAAGTATAAATGTTTACCTTTTTAGTAAGATGCATACTTGGCTTCCCGTAAGATTAGCGTGCTCAGGGTGTGCTTTTCTTTTTTAATCATTTCAACAGCCGCACCTACTCCCAGCCCATTTCCTCCATCAGTTCTTCGGCCCTGATCATATCTTCGGGAGCATCTATTTCCACACCCATATACTGTGTTATGGCCATGCTGATGGAAACGCCATGCTCCAGGAAACGGAGGCACTCTACTTTTTCGGCGGCTTCGAGGGGGGTAACGGGCCAGCGGGTAAAATTGAGCAGGGCCTCCTTGGTAAAAGCATAAACACCTATATGCTCATAAAAAGGAATATCAATGGTGAGATTGCGCGGGAAAGGGATGATGCTTCGGGAGAAGAATAAGGCCCTGTTGTTGAGATCCATGGCCACTTTTACATAATTGGGGTCTTTGATAAGACCCGGATCGGTGAGCCGCTGAACGAGGGACGCCACCTGTACCTTAGCGCCATCAGGCCCGCTGAATAGATCCATTAACTTTGCAAGAGGCTCTTTCTGAACAAATGGCTCATCTCCCTGCACATTCACAAAAACATCAGCCTCCATATGTTCGGCTACCTCTGCAATACGGTCAGTGCCGCTTTCATGTTCTTTGAGACTTTTTAAAGCTTTTCCGCCTATGCTCAGGATTTCTTTCCGGATATCATCATTATCGGTAACCACAATAACCTCATCAAACAAACCGGTTCTTACAACCGATTCATAAGTGCGCCTGATAACGCTTTTGCCTTTCAGATTAGCTAATAATTTGGCCGGGAATCGGGTAGCCCCCAGGCGGGCGGGTATTAAAGCAATAACTTTCATTCTTCATCCGGGTTGTTTCTGAAAAATATTAATCTGATTGTAAGGTAAAAAATGCGTTCAAAAATAAATGCATACATGACGCAATTAATAAGAAGACCTATACAAAAAAACCAGGCTTTACTTGCAGCCAGCCTGTTAAAAATAGTATGCATAGGGAAACGCAAAATATTATAAAAGTCGGCGAGGAAATTGAGAAAAATATTTTTCCCCAGTTTCCCCTCGTCACGGCTCAAAGCCATATCTGAAGTAAAATAGGCAACTACCAGTAACAGGATCAGTAATGTAAAAAAAATGGTGAAATTGAACTTCCTCATGTGGTACGCTTTTTAAATAATTCTAAAAATAATAAAATCCAGCCAAGAATAAAAAATAATCCCCCCAGAGGTGTAATGATACCTGCCGGTCCTATACTGATCCCAGAGATGCTCAGAAATGCCATAAGGTAAAGTGAACCGCTAAAAAGGATGATACCGGTTATAAAAAACAGGGAGGCCAGTTTCACATTTTTTCCGGGAATAAAAGAAAATACAATACCAGTGACCAGTAAAGCAAAGCTATGATAAAATTGATAA